>OIBS01000042.1_pt1 | contig 59631 bp, 48 predicted proteins | sample 1581081 | NCBI WGS metagenome assembly OIBS01 (sample SAMEA3882511, study PRJEB24775) | human gut metagenome | biome: human-associated habitat; feature: intestine environment; material: feces | place: Netherlands | collected 2009/2010 | reverse complement strand
TTGCCCCCTCGAGCTCCCCCGCTGCTCTGTCCGCTTTCCACCACGGCGCGGATTTCCGGCCTGTCCCACGCGGCCGCCCCGATCGGGCGGCCGCGCAAAAGCCCTGACCCGTCAGGGCTTTGCGCATTTGACCGGATTCGAGGCGGGCATTGCCCCCTCGAGCTCCCCCGCTGCTCTGTCCGCTTTCCACCACGGCGCGGATTTTCGGCCTGTCCCACGCGGCCGCCCCGATCGGGCGGCCGCGTTTTGGCACAAATATTCGTTAAGTGTGTAACGGCGGCTTGCAATTGACCGTTTGTCTGGTATAATGATGGCAAATCTGCGCCTTTCGGCGCGGTATTTCGGGAGAAATGTGAAAAATCAGGAGGGATCTCGTGGATACGGAAATCAAATCCAAACGCGGCGGCTGGGGCAGCAACTTCGGCTTCCTCATGGCCTCGATCGGCTCGGCCGTCGGCCTCGGCAACATCTGGGGCTTCCCGTATAAAATGGGCAAGAGCGGCGGTGCCGTGTTCCTGCTGCTGTATCTCGTGCTCGTCGTGCTCGTGGGTGTGACGGTCATGCTCGGCGAGCTCGCGCTCGGCCGCCGCAGCGGCAAGAGCGCCGTGAGCACCTACCGCAGCCTGTCGAAGAAGTACACCTGGCTCGGCTATGCGGGCATCGTGTGCGGCTTTTGCATCATGTGCTTTTACTTCGTGCTCGGCGGCATCGTCCTGCGCTACGCCGCCGGCTACTTTCTGGCCATCTTCGGCGGGAGCGAGTTTGCCTGGTCCGGCCAGGGCACGGGCTTTTTCGGCTATTTTCTGACGGATACGAACAGCATGATCCTGTTTTTCGTGCTCTATATCCTGCTCAACATCCTCGTCGTGTCCGGCGGTGTGCAGGGCGGCATCGAAAAGTTCTGCAACGTCGGCATGCCGGCGCTGTTCTGCCTGCTCGTGTTCATCATCCTCTACATCGCGTGCCAGCCCGGCGCGGCCGAGGGCTACAGGTTCATGTTCAGCCCCGACTTCTCCGTGTTCAGCAATCCGGACATCGGCTTCGGCCGCGTGCTCAAGAGCGCTGCCGGGCAGATGTTCTTCTCGCTGTCGATCGGCCTCGGCGTCATGATGACCTACGGCTCCTATCTCGGCAAGCAGGAGCACCTGCAGCGCAACGCGCTCATCGTCTGCGGCGCGGACACGCTCATCGCGCTCATGGCCGGCATGGCCGTCATGCCCGCCTGCTCCGCCTTCGGCGTGGAGTACGGTGCCGGCCCCGGGTTGCTGTTCGCCTCGATGCAGACGGTGTTCGCCCACATGGGCAGCATCGGCAATTTCATCGGCTTCCTGTTTTACCTGCTCGTGCTGATTGCGGCGCTCACGTCGTCGATCTCCATGCTCGAGCTGTGCACGGCCTACGCCGTCGATAAGCAGCTCGACAAGGGCCTCACGCCCAAGCGCGCCAAGCACACGGCCAGCGTCGCGGCGCTCGTGTTCGTGGCGGGCTCGCTCGTCGCGCTCGACGGTCTGGGCGCGGGCGTTGCCGGCGGCGCCGCCGTCGAGACGCCGGCCACCCTGTTCGGTCTGAGCGTGCACGGGTGGAACGACTGCTGGCTCGACCTGTATGACATGGTTGCCGAGGGCATCCTCATGCCGCTCGGCGCGCTCGTGATGACGATCCTCATCGGCTGGGTGCTCAAGCCCGAGGTCGTGCAGCTCGAGTGCGAGCAGAGCGGTGTGAAGTACCGCGCCGCCGGCTACTTCAAGGTCTGCTTCAAGTTCATCGTACCGGTCCTGCTTGCGTTCATCCTCTTCTGCCAGCTCATCGACTTCTTCGGTCTGAAGATCCCCGGCCTGAGCTGAACCCCGCATAAAAAATTTCCGTCAGCGTCTGCCCCAACGGGCGGGCGCTGACATTTTTATAACCTTTGTTGAAAAAGCGAAAATGCTCTGTTATACTGACTTCGCGCCGCACCCTGCGGCAGAAAGGAGCGACCCGCCATGCGCAAGACGGCCGCCTACGCCTTCCATCACTCGATCCCGATCCTGATCGGCTTCTTCCCCGTCGGCATCGCCTACGGGCTGCTCATGCAGCAGGCGGGGTATAACTTCCTGTGGTCGGGCGCGTGCAGCCTGTTCGTGCTGGCGGGCTCGCTGCAGTTTCTGATGGTCACGTTCTTTGCCGGCGGCGTGTCGCTTGCCACGGTGGCCGTGCTGGCGCTGCTGCTCAACAGCCGCCACATTTTCTACGGCCTGTCGTTCATCGACAAGTTCCGCTCCTTCGGCCCGTGGCGCTGGTTTCTGATCTATTCGCTGTGCGACGAGAACTATTCGCTGCACTGCTCGCACGATTTCGGCCCCGACGTCAACGAGAAGTGGGCCTATGTGCTCACGGCCGCATTCGTGACGTTTTACTGGGTCGCGCTGTCCATGCTCGGCGGGCTCGTCGGCGCACTCATCCCATTTGACACCACGGGCATCGACTTTGCGCTCACGGCGCTGTTCACGGTCATCGTGGTCGATCAGCTGCGCGGTGCGCGCACGCGCATCCCCGCCGTGGTCGCGGCGGTGTCGAGCATCGGCGCGCTGCTGCTGCTCGGGCCGGACAAGTTTTTGCTGCCGTCCCTGCTCGTGACGGTCGCGGCGCTCACGTTGCTGCGCCCGGTGCTCGAGCCGAAGTACGCGGAAGGAGGTGCGCGGGCATGACCATCTCCGTCGGACAGAGCGTCGCCATCATCGCGGTCTGCGCCGCGTGCACGTTTTTGGAGCGCTGGCTGCCGTGGCTGCTGTTCGGCCGCCGCGCCGTGCCGAAGGTCGTGGAGTACCTCGGCAAAATTCTGCCCATGGCCGTCATGGTCTCGCTGCTGGTCTACTGTCTGCGCGGGATGCAGTTCACCGCCGCCGGGGCGTGGGTGCCGCAGGTCATCGCCGTCGGCGTGACGGCGGGGCTGCACTGGTGGCGGCGCAACACACTGCTGAGCATCGCTGCCGGCACCGTGTGCTACATGCTGCTCGTGCAGCTCGTCTTTTGAGGAAAAACCGGGCGCCCCAGTCGGGGCGCCCGGTTTTCGGTTGCACTTGGCCTGCATATCCACACAACATTATGCTGCCTTCCCGCACAAAGGATTAGTTCTTTGTAGCCATACTATTGTAAAAGGCCATCTTCATACTCGGAATTGTAACTTGGACCCCATTTGTCGCCTTATAGCTCGTTACACCATCGCACACCCCGTAGCCGATAATATAGTCGTTCTCGAGTAGCCTAGGTTCATTCTCCGGGCGATCATAAGCAACATACCAAGTTCCATTTGTAGTATCTATTAGCAGAATTGTCGAACCTTTAGTTTCGATTACTTGCGCAACGGTGCCACTAATTCGAACTTTTTGATTCTTGTACTTTTTAGGTGTTCTCAAACATTCATCATAATCAATTTCTATGCAGCTTTCTGCAAACTCAACCTTATCTACGTGTTTCGCAGCGTTAGACTCAATAAAAGAATCAACGGCAAAAACGCATAGGAAAACTGCTATACTGATTATCACTCCCAAAACCGGTCTTTTTATCCCGCGCTTGTGTATAAGTGACATGATAAGATAAATCGACCAAAAAAGCCCGCTAATGCAGCAAGCAACTATTAACCAAAATACAATTAGACTTCCATCATGAGAAGAAAACCACAGTAGCAGTAAACCTAAAAATTCTGCAACAGAGCATAAAACGATCCTCTTACTATTTTGCTTAATAATAGAAAGAAGAAGCAGAAATAAAAAAACAGCAAGCAAAACATAAGAAATAATGGTAACTATATTAGCCATATCCCTCATCTCCTCATTTTAGATTGGAAAGTGAAGTATGCAACAACCTTCCGAAGCGCACTTGTGGATATAAATGGACATTTTAAGTTAGTATAACTTTTTTTCACCGTAAAGTCAATTTTTTCAGAACTCCCGCTGAACGGGCGTCCCGACTGGGACGCCCGGTTTTCGGTTGCACTTTTCCTGCATATCCGTTATAATATATGGCCTAAAAAGGAATTTCTCCTGCAGCGAGGTCTGCCCATGAAACATGACAAGAAAAAACAATGGCTCTCGATCGGCCTGCTGACGCTCGGCGCGGCGGCGCTGGCGGTGTTCGCCGCCGCAACGCTCGACGCGGGCGACGTGCGCGCCTCGCTCGCGGCGCTGCTGCCGGGCTGGACGGCCGCGATCGTGGGGTGCATGCTGCTGTACTACCTGTGCGACGCGCTCAAGTACCGGCTCATCACGCGCGCGTTCGGCTGCGCGCAGCCACTCGGTGACAGCATCGACACATCGATGATCGGCTTCTTCTACTCGGCCGTGACGCCCGCAGCCGCAGGCGGCCAGCCGTTTCAGGTACTGCACATGCACCACCGCGGCATCCCGACCGGCACGGCCACATCCGTCATCTGCACGACGTACTGCTTGTGGAATGTTGCGCTCGTGACGCTCGGCATCGTGGGCATGTGCCTGTGCGGCGGCAAGCTCGCAGCGCAGAGCGCGGCGTGGATCCCCGTGCTGGCGCTGGGGCTGCTCGTGCACGCGGGGCTGCTGGCGCTCGTGCTGCTCTCGGCCATTTTCCCGAAGCCGATGTCCGCATTCGGCACGGCGTGCATCCGCTGGCTGTACCGGCGCCGCCCGTTCGTCCGCCGGGGCGCGGACCCCGAGGCCGCCGCCGGGAAATGGTGCGGCTTCGTGGCGGAGTATCACGACGCGTTCGCCGCCGGCATCCGGCACCGCGGCAAGCTCGCCGGCGCGCTCGCGCTTGCACTGGGGCAGTGCACGGCGTACATGTCGGTCGCTTACTGCACGTACCGCGGCTTCGGTCTGCACGGCGTGCCGTTCTGGCAGGTCACGGGCACGCAGGTGCTGCTGTACATCGGGGCGAGCTGCTTTCCCATGCCGGGCGCGTCCGGCGCAAGCGAGGGCACGTTCTATCTCGCCTTCTCGCCGCTCTTCGGCGACTATCTGACGACCGCCATGCTCATCTGGCGGCTGGCGTCGTATTATCTCACGATCGTGCTGGGCTACATCGCCGTCGTGGCCGAGCGCGTGACGCTGCGCCGCGCAGGAACGTGAAGGCGCACGAAATCCGCACACGGGATCGGCTGCGAAGAAGACCGCCTCACAGAAACATAATGCAGCGCAAGCGCGCTCCGGCGTGTCCGGAAAACCGAAAATCGGCCGCTCTCGTGCGAGAGCGGCCGATTTTCTGGTGCCGGCGGCGGGGCTCGAACCCGCACGGTGCTGCCACCGAGGGATTTTAAGTCCCTTGCGTCTGCCTGTTTCGCCACGCCGGCACGCTCCGTCACATCGTACCACCGCAGCCAACACCTGTCAAGCACAGGAAATCCGGCGCCCGCCGCGCCTGTGCGGCCACCCCGCCCGCGTTCACCGTCCAATATGTTTGACAAATCTACACGGCGGCCGCCGATACCCGACACGCGCCTCTTGCATCCGGCCAGAAAATTTGATAAAATAATAAATTATTTCTATAGGTATCGTTTTGGGATTCGAGGCACATTGCACTTATGAAATACCGCAACTGGCAAATTCCATACACGGCGCCGCAGCCGCCGGAGGCATTGCTGCGCGCGGGCTACTCGCCGCTGCTGGCGGTGCTGCTGGCCCTGCGCGGGTACGCCGACCCCGGGCAGGCGCGCGCCTTTCTCAGCGGCGGCGACCAGAGCGTGTTCGACCCCATGCTCCTGCAGGACATGGACAAGGCCGTCGCGCGCATCCGCGCCGCCATCGAGCGCCGGGAAAACGTGGCCGTGTTCGGCGACTATGACGTCGACGGCATCACGTCCACGTGCGTGCTCACGGACTATCTGCGCCGGCAGGGCGTGTCCGTGCACCCGTACATCCCCGACCGCATCGAGGAGGGCTACGGCCTGAACATGGACGCGATCACGAGCCTCCAGCGCGCCAACGACATCACGCTCATCATCACCGTTGACTGCGGCATCACCGCCATCGACGAGACGAACTACGCCCTGCAGCGCGGCATCGACATGGTCATCACCGACCACCACGAGTGCAGCGGGCAGGCGATCCCGAACGCTGTGGCCGTCGTGGACCCGAAGCGCCCCGGCTCGGAGTATCCGAACAGCGGGCTCGCGGGCGTGGGCGTGGCGTATAAGCTCCTGTGCGCGCTCGAGGGCGGCAGCGACCGGGTGCTGCGCGAATACGGCGACCTCGTCGCCATCGGCACGGTGGCGGACGTCATGCCCCTCACGGGCGAGAACCGCTATCTCGTGGCGCAGGGGCTGGCGCAGATCAACGCCCGCCCCCGGCCCGGCATCCGCGCACTGCTGCATGAATGCGGCGCGGAGGGCCGCCCCGTCACGGCCACGACCATCGGCTTCACGCTCGCGCCGCGCATCAATGCAGCCGGCCGCCTGGGCAAGACGGCCGTCGCGGCGCTGCTGCTGCTGACACAGGACGACGGCGAGGCCGACCGCTACGCCGCCGGGCTCTGCCAGCTCAACCGCAAGCGGCAGGCGCTCGAGCAGCAGATCTGGGAGGAGGCCTCGGCCATCGCGTGCCGCTACCCGCCGCGGATGCCGCTCGTGCTCGCAAGCGACTCGTGGCACCAGGGCGTGATCGGCATCGCCGCCTCGCGCCTGAGCGAGGAGTTCCACCTGCCGACGATCATGATCTGCTGCGACGGCGAGCGCGGCAAGGGCTCGTGCCGCAGCTTTGGCGGCTTCAACCTGTATAACGCCCTGAGCGCCTGCTCGGAGTATCTCGAGGGCTTCGGCGGCCACGCGCTGGCGGCCGGACTGACGATCCGGCGCGAGAATATCGACCGCTTCCGCCGCGCGCTCGGCGAGTATTACCGCCAGAACCCGGCCGACGACCTGCCGGAGCTCACGTGCGACCTGCGCGTGAACGATCCGCATCTGCTGACCATGCCGTGCATCGAGTCGCTCGACGCGCTCGAACCGTGCGGCAACGGCAATCCCAAGCCCCTGCTGTGCATCACGGGCGCGCGGCTCGTCAACGCCGTGCCCATCGGCGGCGGCCGCCACCTGCGGCTGCATTTTGCCAAGGGCGGGTATAATTATGCCGGCATCTTCTTCTCATGCACCCCGGCGGAGCTGGGCGTGCGCATCGGCCAGTGGGTGGACGTGGCCTTCACGCCGCAGATCAATGAATTCCGCGGCCGCCGCAGCGTGCAGCTGCTCGTGACGGACGTGCGCCCGAGCGACCCGCTGCCCCTGTGCCGCGCGCTGCTGAAAAATCAGTGCATCCCCGCGTGGGACACGGTGGACCTCTACCCCCTGCGCGCGGACTTCGCCGTGGCGTGGCGGTGGCTGAGCGCGCCGGTGTCTTTCCCGCTCGGGGAGCTGCCCGCACGCGCGCCCATGCGGCCGGAGAAATTCTGCGTGTGCCTGCGCGTCATGGCCGAGATGGGCCTCGCCGCCGTGGACTTTGACGGCGAGACGCTGCGCCTGCGCCCCCTGCCGACGAGCGGCAAGGTGGACCTCAGCGCGTCGAAGTTGCTGCAGACCCTGCGCGAGCGCCGCCAGAGCCTGCTATGAACCACTTTCAAGAAATCCCCATTCCGTTCCGGAAAGGAGCTGTCCCTATGTCTGAAGCGACCCGCGCCGAAAACGTGGCCCCGAAGCCCTACGACCTCGAGGCCCACTATCAGGAGCTGGAACAGAAGATCACCGCCGCCGGCATCCCGGCCGACCTCGGCCGCGTGCGCGCGGCCTTCGAGTGTGCCGACCGGGCCCACTCCGGCCAGAAGCGCCGCGACGGCTCGCCCTACGTGTCGCACTGCATCGCCGCCGCCATCATCACGGCGGAGATGGGGCTCGACGAGGACTCGATCATCGCCGCCCTCCTGCACGACACGATCGAGGACACCTCGCTCACGCACGAGGACATCGCGCGCAGCTTCGGCACCTCGGTGGCTGACATCGTCGAGGGCGTCACGAAGCTCACGCGCGTGCAGTACACAAGCGTGGAAGAGCAGCAGATGGAGAACATGCGCAAGATGCTCCTGGCCATGGCCAAGGACATCCGCGTCATCCTCATCAAGATGGCCGACCGCCTGCACAACATGCGCACGATGGCCTACCAGAGCGAGGAAAAGCAGCGCATCAAATCCCTCGAGACGATGGAGATCTACGCACCCATCGCGCACCGCCTCGGCATGCAGAAGATCAAGTGGGAGCTCGAGGACCTCTCGCTGCTGTATCTCGACCCCGCTGGCTACAAGGCCATCACGGATGCACTCGATGAACGCATGCCGACGCTGGAAAAGTTCATGGGCGAGATGCGCACGCAGATTCGCGAGCGCCTGGAGGCCGACGGCGTACACGCCACCATCTCGAGCCGCATCAAGCACATCTACAGCATCTACCGCAAGATGTACGCGCAGAAGCTCGACATCAACGGCATTTTTGACCTCTGCGCATTCCGCGTCATCGTGGACACGATCCCCGACTGCTACAACGTGCTCGGCATCATCCACGACATGTATAAGCCGCTGCCCGGCCGCTTCAAGGACTACATCAGCACGCCGAAGCCGAACATGTACCAGAGCGTGCACACGACGGTCATCGGCTCGGAGGGCATCCCGTTCGAGGTGCAGATCCGCACGTGGGAGATGCACATGACAGCGGAGTACGGCGTTGCGGCGCACTGGAAATACAAGACCGGCAGCGGCGAGGGCACCAAGCCCGGCGACGAGGAGAAGTTCGCCTGGATCCGCCGCCTGCTCGAGACGCAGCAGGAGTCCGACGCGCAGGACTTTTTCCACAACCTGAAGGTGGACATGTTTGCCGACGAGGTGTTCGTGTTCTCGCCGAAGGGCGATGTCATCAACCTGCCCGCCGGCGCGACGCCGATCGACTTTGCCTACAGCATCCACTCCGCGATCGGCAACAGCATGGTCGGCGCGACGGTCAACGGCCGCATCGTGAACTTCGACTACGTGCTGCAAAACGGCGACATTGTGGACATCCGCACGTCGAAAAATGCGCCCGGCCCCAGCCGCGACTGGCTCAATCTCGCCAAGAGCGGCGCCGCGCGCACGAAGATCAAGCAGTGGTTCAAAAAAGAGCGCCGCGAGGAGAACATCGTCCACGGCAAGGAGCAGTTTGAGCGCGAGCTGCGCGCCAACGGCATCGCCCCGGCCGACATCATGGGCGACGAGATCCTGCCGCTGATCCTCAAGCGGCTGGCCTTCACCTCGCTCGACGATCTGTACGCCGCCATCGGCTACGGCGGCGTGAACGCCACGCGCACCGTCAACCGTATCCGCGACGAGATCCTGCGCAGCCAGAAGGCCAACCAGAAAAACGCCCTCGACCGCATCAACGAGGCGGCCGAGCGCCGCAGCAAGCGAGCGCGCCACGCCGTGCACGGCATCCTCGTCGAGGGGCTGGACAACTGCCTCATCAAATTCTCCCGCTGCTGCACGCCGGTGCCCGGCGACAGCATCATCGGCTTCATCACGCGCGGCGCGGGCGTGTCCATCCACCGGACGGACTGCGAAAACTACCTCGCCAGCCGCGACAATCCGGAGACCGCCGGCCGCTGGATCCGCGTGAGCTGGGCCGAGCACCCCACCGATTCCTACAGCACGACGCTCATGCTGCTCAGCGCACAGCGCAGCGGGCTGGTCATGGACGTGGCCACCGCGCTCAACACGCTCAACGCCAAGGTGCGCACGCTCACCGCGCGCGACGTGGACAGCGGCCGCTCGACCATCACGATCACCGTTGAGGTGCACGATCTGGCCGAGCTGCGCACGATCATCAGCCGCCTGAGCGCCATCCGCGGCGTCATCCGCATCTCGCGCAGCGGCGCGTCCGACCCCGCGCGGGCCGCTGCACACACCGCCGAACTGCAGGCCGAACAGGCCAAAAAAGCCAAACAGGAGGGCAAAGCATGAGAGCCGTCGTCACCCGCGTCACCGAGGCATCCGTCACCATCGACGGCGCCGAATACAGCCGCATTGGTAAGGGCTTTCTCGTCCTGCTGGGCGTGCACGTGTCCGATACTGCGGCCGAGGCCGACCGCATCGTCGACCGCATCTGCGGCCTGCGCGTGTTTGAGGACGCCAATGGCAAAATGAACATCAGCCCCGCCGACGCCGGGGCCGAGCTGCTCATTGTGAGCCAGTTCACCCTCTTTGCCGACTGCCGCTCCCGCCGCCCCGGCTTCACGGCCGCCGCCCGGCCGGAGACCGCCGTGCCGCTCTATGAGCGCGTGATCGCGGGCTGTGAGGCCCGCGGCTTCACCGTGCGCACGGGCGTGTTCGGCGCGGACATGCAGGTCGCGTCCGTCAACGACGGCCCAGTCACCATCCTGCTCGATACCGATCAATTATAAAGGAGGCCACCCCATGCTCATCAAATGTCTGCCCGTCGGGCACCTCATGACCAACTGCTACATCGTCACGGACGAGACCACGCTCGAGTGCGCCGTCATCGACCCCGGCGACGAATCCAACACCATTCTCTACTACCTCGAGGACAACCACCTCACCTGCCGCGCCATCCTGCTCACGCACGGCCACTATGACCACACCGGCGCCGTCTACGCCGTGCACGAGGAGACCGGCGCGCCCGTGTACATGAACGCGCTCGACGCGGGCACGGCCGTCGCCTTCGACAGCTACACGTTCACCCCGCCCGAGGGCACGATCTTTTATAAGGAGGGCGACGAGGTCAAGGTCGGCAATCTGACCTTCCGCGTCATGGAGACGCCCGGCCACACACCCGGCGGCGTGACGCTCATCTGCGGCGACGCGCTTTTCACCGGCGACACGCTCTTCGCCGGTTCCTGCGGCCGCACCGATTTCGCCGGCGGCAGCATGGAGGTCGAGCTGCAGTCGCTGGCGAAGATCGCGGCCCTGCCCGGCGATTACGAGGTCTACCCCGGCCACATGGACTGCTCCACGCTCGAGACCGAGCGCCGCTTCAACCCCTACCTGACCGCGCTGCAAAACCGCGGACAGTAAAAACCGTAAAAACACGACCGGCGGGACACGAGCCCGCCGGTTTTTTCACGCGCGCAAAGAACCTTTGCGTGACAAATCGCCGCCGCACATGGTATGCTTTGGGCGAGGTGAACACCATGCGCGACATTGGGGCCAACATCCGCCGCGCCCGCACGCGCCGGCATCTGACGCAGGACGCTCTGGCGCAGACCGTGCACACGACGCGGCAGACCATATCGAATTACGAGACCGGCCGCTCCCGCCCGGATGTGGAGACGCTGCAGCTGCTCGCGGACGCGCTCGGCGTCGAGCCCACGGAGCTGCTGGACGAGACGCCGCCCGCCGCCGTCCGCCGGGCGGCGCTGCGCAGGCTGTGTATCATGGGGTCCGTCACGCTCGCGCTGACCGGGCTGTGGGCGTACCTGCACGCAGTCTGCCTCCGGCAGTACCAGCGCGGAGACATGGTGCCGCTGGCGGCCATGCTCATAACCGAGCCTCTGCTGCTGTGCGCGCTGGCGTGGACGCTGCTGCAGGCGCTGCGCATGGTCACGCGCCTGCGGCCGCGGCGCGCCGCGCCCTGGGTGCACCCGCTTGTCTGGGCGCTGTTCGGCCTGTGTCTGGCAATTCTGGTCGTCAGCGTCGTGCTGCCTGCGGCCGGTGTGATGCTGCCGCGCCTTTACGGCGGCCGCAGCACCACGGCGATGCTGTTTTTCCTCCTCGGCGCACTGCTCTGGCTGACGCAGCCGGACACCGGGCCGTAAAACTGCACAAAGGCAGCCGGCAGAAGTTCGCTTCTGCCGGTTTTTTGCCGGTTTCGGGGAAAAGTGTCCGCGCCCCCTTGCAATCCGTGGCCGCGCGTGGTATATTGTTCTCGCTCGAAAAACATATGTCCGCTATACGCGGGCAATTTTCATCAAAACAAAGTGAGGGAACATCATGAACATCGGACTTCTGGGCTTTGGCGTTGTCGGCAGGGGCGTTTACGATATGCTCGCCGGCCGGGACGATATCTGCGCGGCATGGGTGCTGTGCCGGCGCGATCTCGGCGAGCTGACAGCCCGAACCACCTACGAGATGCAGGACATTCTCGACGACCCGTCGGTGGACACCGTCGTGGAGGTCATGGGCGGCCTGCACCCGGCATATGAATACGTGGCGGCCGCGCTGCGTGCCGGGAAGAACGTGGTGTCCTCAAACAAATACCTCATGTGCCGGTACTATGACGAGCTCACAGCGCTCGCCAAGGAGCACGGCGCGGCGCTGCGGTGCACGGCGGCGGTCGGCGGCGGCATCCCGTGGCTGACGAACCTCGAAAAGGCCGCGCGCGCCAACCACATCTCCCGCGTCTGGGGCATTCTCAACGGCACGACCAACTACATCATGGACGCGATGCACGGCAGCGATGCCGACTTTGCCGACGTGCTCGCTCAGGCGCAGGCGCTCGGCTATGCCGAGGCCGACCCCTCGGCCGACATCGACGGGCTGGACATTCAGCGCAAGCTGATCCTGTCCGCCAACGTGGCCTTCGGCGTGTCGCTGCGCGAGGCGGACGTGCCGGTGTTCGGCATCCGCAACGTGCGCAAGGCGGACATTGCCCGCTTTCAGGCGCACGGCTGCACGTGCAAGCTGATTGCGACGGCGGAGCAAAGCGCCGGCAGCATCCGCGCCTACGTCGAGCCGACGCTGCTGGGCCAGGATGCGCTCGAGGCAGCCGTGCCCGCGAACTTCAACCTCATCAGCATGGACGGGGACCGCATGGGCGTGCAGAGCTTCTTCGGTCAGGGCGCGGGCCGCTACCCGACGGCTTACAACGTCGTGCAGGACCTTGTGGACATCACGCGCGGCGTGCACGCGTTTTACACCGATTCGTTCGCCCCGGCCGTGCCGGACAATTCCGGCGTGCAGCACCGCTACTACGTGCGCACGCGCGCCGCGCTGCCGGAGCTGGCCGCCCTCGCCGAGGGCGACTGGGACGGCGCCGCCATCACGCAGCCCGTGCCCGTGAGCCGGATGCATGCGCTCATGGCGCAGGCGCTGGCGCAGGACAGCGAGAGCTTCTTTGCCGCGCTGCAGTAAGGAGGGCCCCATGCTGAAAGTTGCAAAATTCGGCGGCTCGTCGATGGCGGACGCCAAGCAGTTTGAAAAAGTGCGCGACATCGTGCGCGCCGACCCCGCGCGGAAGGTGATCGTCGTGTCCGCTGCCGGCAAGCGCAGCGCGGACGACCACAAGCTCACAGACCTCCTGTACCTGTGCTACGCGCACCTGCAGTACGGCGTGAGCTGCGACGCCATCTTCCAGATGATCGCCGATCGCTACATCGCCATCCGCGACGAGTGCGGCCTGAACGTGGACATCGAGGCCGAGCTCGCCGTGCTGCGCCAGCAGATGCGCGCCGGCATCTCGGAGGAGGAGCTCGTGTCGCGCGGCGAATATTTCTCCGCCCTGCTCATGGCGGACTACCTCGGCTACTCGTTTCTGGACGCGGAGCTGTGGGTGCGCTTCCAATTCGACGGTTCGATCGACAAGGAGGCGTCCTATGCCGCGCTGCAGCGCCTGGCCGACGGGCGCAGCGTCGTCATCCCCGGCTTTTACGGCGTGACGCCCGACGGCAAGATCCGCACCTTCTCCCGCGGCGGCAGCGACATCACCGGTGCGCTCGCGGCCGCGGCGCTGAATGCCGACGTGTACGAAAACTGGACGGACGTGTCCGGTATCCTCATGGCCGATCCCCGCATCGTGCCCGACCCGCTGCCCATCGAGCGCATCACGTATAACGAGCTGCGCGAGCTGAGCTTCGTCGGCGCGCAGGTGCTGCACGAGGGTACGGTCTTCCCCGTGCGCGAGAAGAACATCCCGCTCAACATCCGCAACACCAACGCCCCTGATCACCCCGGCACGCTCATCATGGAGTCGTTCGACGATGTGGACGACGGGCGGCTCATCACCGGCATCGCGGGCAAGAAAAACTACTCCATCATCACCATCGCCAAAACCGGCATGTCCTCGAGCGTGGGCATGTTCCGGCAGGTGTTCGAGGTGTTTGAGCGCCACGGCGTGAGCATTGAGTACGCCCCCAGCGGCATCGACTGCCTGTCGCTCGTCGTCCCGAGCGAAAAGGTCGCCCCCTGTCTGTACTCCATCCTCGGCGAGCTGGAAAAGCAGCTGCGCCCGGACAATCTGCACGTGACGGAGAACATCTCCATCGTCGCGGCCGTCGGCCGGAAGATGGTGTTCCGCCCCGGCACGTCGGGCCGCATCTTCGCCGCCCTCGGCGAGCACGGCATCAACATCCGCATGATCTCGCAGGGGCCGGATGAGCTCAACATCATCGTCGGCGTGGACACGAAGGATTTCGCACCCGCCATCCAGGTCCTGTACAACAGCTTTGTGAAATAAGAAAGGAAGTTTTCGGATATGAAGCAGTATCGTGTTGCCATTCTCGGCGCCAGCGGCGCCGTCGGACAGGAAATGATGAAGGTCCTCGCCGAGCGCAAGTTCCCCGTCGGGGAGCTGCATCTGCTCGCGAGCGCCCGCTCGGCCGGCAAAGTCGTGTCGTGGCAGGGGCAGGACATCGTCGTCGAGGAGGCGACGGACGCCGCCTTCGCCGGCATGGACATCGTCCTCGGCGCGGCGGAAAACGACATTGCCGAGCGCTTCGCCCCCGCGATCGTGCGCTCCGGCGCCGTGTTCGTGGATAACTCCTCGGCCTTCCGCCTCGACCCGAACGTGCCGCTCGTCGTGCCGGAGATCAACGCCGGGGACGTGAAGCTGCACCACGGCATCATCTCGAATCCCAATTGCTCGACCATCATCACGCTGACCGCCATCAACGCGCTGCGCAAGCTCTCGCCCATCCGCGACATGGTCGTGTCGACGTATCAGGCCGTGTCCGGCGCGGGCGCGGGCGGCCCCATCGAGCTGCAAAACGAGGTCGACGCCCTGCGCGCCGGCAAGACCTACGCGCCGAAGGTGTTCGCGCACCAGATCGCCTACAACGTCATCCCGCAGATCGGCGGCGAGCAGTGCGACGGCTACACCTCCGAGGAGATGAAGCTCCAGAACGAGGGCCGCAAGATCCTGCACCTGCCGGACATGAACGTCTCGTGCACCTGCGTGCGCGTGCCCGTCGTGCGCAGCCACTCCATCTCCGCCGCCGTGCACTTCGTGCACCACATCTCCGTTGACGAGGCGCGCGCGGCCATCGCCGCCGCCCCCGGCTGCCGCCTCGTGGACGATCTCAACGCGCTGCAGTACCCCATGCCGCTCGACACGTCGGATCAGGATCTCGTGTTCGTCGGCCGCATCCGCCCCGACCTGACCGACCCCAACGGCCTGTGCCTCTGGTGCTGCGGCGACCAGGTACGCAAGGGCGCGGCCACCAACTGCGTGCAGATCGCGGAGCTGCTGATCCAAAACGCCTGAAAAGCGAAAACGACCCCGGCGGCTTCTTCTCGAAGCCGCCGGGGTTCCGTTTTGCGATACATGGCGGCAGGATCCGCCCTCTTGCGCAAGCGGCGCGGGTGTGGTATCCGCCGCATCCGGCACACGGTCATGACCGGCGAGCCGGACGACTGAAACAGAAAAACGCCGCGGAGGCCTCCGCGGCGTTTTTTGTTATCCCTTGAGCTGCTGCTCATATTCCTCCTGCGGCCGCAGGCGGCCGACGGCCGAGAACGATACGCGGTCAAAGTCCAGCGTCTCGCGCGCGAGGCCGAGGATGTCCTCACGCGTGACGGCGTCGTAGCGCGCGAGCACCTCGTCCGCCGGGAGCACCCGACCGAGGTACAGCTCGGAATAGCCGAGCTTGTTCATGCGCGAGGCGGTGGATTCCTCCGCCATGAGCACGCTCGCGTGCACCTGTTCGCGCGCACGGTCAAGCTCCGATTGCGTGACGCCGTCAGTGCGGAAGCGCTCAAGCTCGTCGCGGATGAGCGCGAGGGCGCGCTGCTCCGTCTCGCGGCCGACGGCGGCGGAGATGCCGAACATGCCGCAGTCGAGAAAGCTCGCCGTATAGGTGTAGATGGCGTAGCACAGGCCGTTTTTCTCGCGCACGGTCTGAAACAGGCGCGAGGACATGTTCCCGCCGAGGATGGACGAGAGCAGCGCCATGGTAAAGCGCGCCTCCGACCCCGTCGGCAGGCCGGGAAAACCGATGCTGATCTGGTTTTGCTCGATGGCCTTGCGCTTGAGCGTGAAGGCCGGGGTGTAGCTGCCGGAGCGCATGGTCAGGTCCGGCCGCACGGGCAGCCACGAAAAGTGCGCGGCGAGGCGCGCGATGTTTGCCTCCGTGAAGCTGCCAGACACGGCGATGACAATGCGCGGCGCGATATAGTGCGCAATCTGGAACGAGCGCAGGCGCGCCCCCGTCAGCCGGTCGATCGTGGCCGGGCGTCCGAGCACCGGCCGCCCCAGCGCGCCGGGGAAGGCGGCGCCGATGAGCCGCTCCGTGACCAGATCCTCCGGCGTGTCGGCGTACATGTCCATCTCCTCGCGGATGACGCCGCGCTCGTTGGCCACGTCCGCCTCGGCAAAGTTTGATGTGAAGAGCATCTCGGCGAGCAGGTCGCCCGCGCGGTCGAGGTGCTCGTCGAGCACGCGCGCATAGTAGCATGTGCCCTCGCGCGTGGTGTAGGCGTTCACCTGGCCGCCGATGGCGTCCATGCGCTCTGCCAGTTCGGAGGCGGAGTGCTGTGCCGTCCCCTTGAAGAGCATGTGCTCGATGAAGTGCGCGCTGCCGGCCTCGCACGGCGATTCATACCGTGACCCGACGCCGATCCACACGCCGATGGCCGCCGAGCGCACGTGCGGCATGTGCTCATAGACAATGCGCACGCCGTTCGGCAGCGTCTGTTTTTCATACATGATGTGCTGTCCCCCCGTGGAAAAAGGGGCGGGGTGTCTGCGCACCCCGCCCACACAGTTGTGCTGAGATTACATCAGGCCCTTTTCACGCATCGCATCCTTGCGGGACAGATCGATGCGGCCGCGATCGTCGACATTCATGACCTTGACCCAGGTCATGTCGCCGATCTTGAGCACATCCTCGACCTTTTCGGTGCGCTTGAACTCGAGGTCCTTGATCTTGATGAGGCCGTCCTTGCCCGGAGCCAGCTCGACCCAGGCGCCGAAGTCGCTGCGGATGTTGGAGACCTTGCCGTAGTACAGCTCGCCGACTTCCGGCTCAAAGACGATGTTCTCGATGGTCTTGCGCGCGGCGCGGCAGGCCTCGATGTCCTCGGACGCGATGAAGATGGAGCCGTCGTCCTCGATGTCGATCTTGCAGCCGGTGTCGGCGCAGATCTTCTGGATGACCTTGCCGCCGGAGCCGATGACCTCGCGGATCTTGTCGGGGTTGATCTTCATCTGGATCATCTTCGGGGCGGAATCGGCCAGCTCCTTGCGCGGCTCGGCGATCGCCTTGAGCATGATCTCATCGAGGATCTGGAAGCGGGCCTCGCGCGTCATGCGGAACGCCTCCTTGACGATCTCGTGCTTGAGGCCGTCGTTCTTGAGGTCCATCTGGATGGCGGTGATGCCCTGCTTCGTGCCGGCGACCTTGAAGTCCATCTCGCCGTGGAAGTCCTCAACGCCCTGAATGTCGATGAAGGTGGTGAAGTCGTCGCCGTCCTGGATCAGGCCGCAGGAGATGCCGGCGACCGGCGCCTTGATGGGCACGCCGGCGTCCATGAGTGCGAGCGTGGAGCCGCAGATGGAGCCCTGAGACGTGGAGCCGTTGGACGAGAGCACCTCGGACACCACGCGGATGGCGTACGGGAACTCTTCGACCGGCGGGATGACGCACTGCAGCGCCTTCTCGACGAGGGCGCCATGGCCGTACTCGCGGCGGTTGGTGCTGCGGGCGGCGCGGGCGTCGCCGGTGGAGTACGGCGGCATGTTGTAGTGGTGCATGAAGCGCTTTTCTTCCTCTTCCCAGATGGTGTCGAGCTTCTGGGACATGGACAGCGTCGCGAGCGTGGCGATGGACAGCACCTGCGTCTGGCCGCGAGTGAACAGGCCAGAGCCGTGCACGCGCGGGATCACGCCGACCTCGGCATCGAGCGGGCGGATCTCGTTCATCTTGCGGCCGTCAACGCGGTGACCGGCAAGCAGCCACTTCTTGACGATCTTTTTCTGCATCTTGTAGAGGATCTCGTCCATGTACTGCATCATGTCCGGGTGCTCCTCTTCATATTTTGCCTGCACGGCGGCGATCCATTCATTCACGCGCGCCTCGCGCACGTTCTTGTCGTCGGTGTCCATGCAGTACTCCATGGCCTCCATCTCGTTGGCGCACAGGAGCTCGAACAGGTCCTCGTCAAAGGACGCGTGCTCATACTCGAACTTCGGCTTGCCGATCTCGCTGACCATCTTGTCGATGAGATCGAGCACGGGCTGCAGGTGCTCATGCGCCTGCACGATGCCCTCGTACATGACATCGTCCGGCACCTGGTCGGCCTCGGACTCGATCATGACGATCTTCTTGTGCGTGGCCGCGATGGTGGTGGTCATGCGGTTGGTCTTGCGCTGCTCCTGCGTGGGGTTGAAGAGGTACTTCTCCCCGTCCCAGCCGAGAACGATGCCGGCGATGGGGCCGTTGAACGGCACGTCGGAGATGCTCACCGCGGCGCTCGCGCCGATCATGGCGGTGATCTCCGGGCTGCAGTCGCGGTCGACGGACAGGACCTCGCAGGCGATGATGACGTCGTTGCGCAGGTCGCTCGGGAAGAGCGGGCGCATCGGGCGGTCGATCAGGCGGCTGGCAAGCACGGCGGGCAGGCTGGGCTTGCCCTCACGGCGCATAAAGCTGCCGGGGATGCGGCCGACGGCGTAGAGCTTTTCGTTGAAGTCGACGGACAGCGGGAAGTAATCCACGCCGTCTTTCGGGCGGGCGGAGGCCGTGCAGGTGACGAGCACGGTCGTCTCGCCGTAGCTGACGAGAACGGCGGAGTTGCACAGCTCTGCGAGTTTGCCGGTCTCCATCACGAGGGGACGGCCTTCATACTCGATCTCGTAGCGCTTGTAGTTGGGGAACTGCTTGTGCGTGGTGATGATCATGGGTTCTGGTGCTCCTTTCTTTTGTTGGCGGAAACGCCAGAGCCAGCACTTGCATCCGCGTCCCATACGCGATGGGGCGCAGATTCAAATACTGGGCAGCGGCGCTCCCGAAAATGGGCTGCCGGGGCGAACGAAAAAAGCAGGGGGACAATATGAAATTATCCCCCTGCGTTCAAACGTTCATACCCTTCGGAAAAGCCGAACTTACTTACGGATGTTCAGCTTTGCAATGATCGCACGATAACGCTCGATGTCCTTCTTGGCGAGGTAGTCGAGCAGACGGCGGCGCTTACCGACCATCTTGTACATGCCCAGACGGCTGTGCTTGTCGTTCGGGTGCACCTTCAGGTGCTCGGTGAGCTGGTGGATGCGCTCGGTGAGGATGGCGATCTGGACCTCCGGAGAACCGGTGTCGCCCTCGTGCGTCTTGTTGGCTTCGATGACTGCGGTCTTTTCAGCTTTGGTGATCATGGGAATAACTTCCTTTCTTTGTTTTCGTATCCGCTGGCGCAGAACCGGGCGGAAAGGCACCGCTGCAAAGCGGCCAAACCCCGGATCCGGGCACATGGACTGTTTTACAATACCACACCCCGCGGTACTTGTAAAGAGAAATCTTTCTCTGTGCGCCCCACAGTGCAAACTTCCCGCCGCCGTCTCATGGAGACGGCGGCGGGATTCGTTTTGGGGACTTATTTTGCACCCTTGCCGTGGGCGGCCTTCATGCGGCGCTCATGGTCGAGAATGCGCTTGCGGATGCGCAGGCTCTTGGGCGTGACCTCGAGCAGCTCGTCGTCCGCGAGGAACTCCAGGCTCTGCTCCAGGCTCAGCTTGCGCGGCGGCACGAGGCGCAGCGCGTCGTCGGAGCCGGCGGCGCGGGTATTGGTCAGCTGCTTTTTCTTGCAGACGTTGACGGTGATGTCCTCCTGCTTCGGCGACACGCCGACGACCATGCCGGCATACACGGGCACGCCCGCACCGATGAACAGCTGGCCGCGCTCCTGCGCGTTGAACAGGCCGTAGGTGATGCTCTCGCCGGTCTCGAACGAGACGAGCGAGCCGGTGTTGCGGCGGCTGAGGTCGCCCTTATAAGGGGCGTAGCTGTCAAAGACGGAGGCCATGATGCCCTCGCCCTTCGTATCGGTCAGAAACTCGTTGCGGTAGCCGAACAGGCCGCGCGCCGGCACGAGAAACTCCAGCCGCGTGCGCTTGCCGATGGGCTCCATCTGCTGCAGCTCACCCTTGCGGGCGCTGAGCTTTTCAATCACGGCGCCGACGGCATCGGTCGGGACGTCCGCGACGAGGCGCTCAATGGGCTCGCACTTCTGGCCGTTGATCGTCTGATAGAGCACACGCGGGGGCGAGACCTGGAACTCATACCCTTCGCGGCGCATGGTCTCGATGAGGATGGACAGCGACATCTCGCCGCGGCCGGCGACGTTGAACGAATCCGTCGCGCCCTCGAGATCGGTCACACGCAGAGACACATCCTTGAGCGTCTCGCGGTAGAGCCGCTCACGGATCTGGCGGCTGGTGACGAACTTGCCCTCGCGGCCGGCAAACGGGCCGTCGTTGACGGAGAAAGTCATCTCCATCGTGGGCGCGGAGATCTTCACGAACTCGATCGGCTCAACGCAGGTCGGCGCGCAGATCGTATCGCCGATGGTGATGTCGCCGATGCCGGACATGGCGATGATGCTGCCGGCCTCCGCCTCCGTGACGGGCACGCGCTGCAGGCCCTCGAACTCGTACATGGACACGGCCTTGGCCTTCTTGGCCGGGGCGTCCGGCTGGTGGTAGTTGCACACGGCGATCTCCTCGTTCTGGCGGATGACACCGCGCTCGATGCGGCCGATGGCGATGCGGCCGACGAACTCATTGTAGTCGATGGACGACACGAGCATCTGGAACGGCGCGTCGACATTCTGTTCCGGCGCGGGGATATACTCCAGGATCGTCTCGAACAGCGGGCGCAGGTCCTTGCCCGGCACGTCCGGGGAGTAGGACGCGGTGCCCTGCCGGCCCGAGCAGAAGAGCATGGGCGAGTCGAGCTGTTCGTCGGTCGCATTGAGGTCCATGAGCAGCTCGAGCACCTCGTCGATGACCTCGTGGATGCGCTGGTCGGGGCGGTCGATCTTGTTGATGACGACAATGACGCGGTGGCCGAGCTCGAGCGCCTTGCTGAGCACGAAGCGCGTCTGCGGCATAGGGCCCTCGGCGGCGTCGACGAGCAGAATGACGCCGTTGACCATCTTCAGGACACGCTCGACCTCGCCGCCGAAGTCGGCGTGGCCCGGGGTGTCGACGATGTTGATCTTCGTGTCGCCGTAGCGCACGGCGGTATTCTTGGCCAGGATCGTGATGCCGCGCTCGCGCTCCAGATCGTTGGAGTCCATGACGCGGTCGACGACCTCCTGATTTTCGCGGTAGACGCCGCTCTGCTTGAGCATCTCGTCGACCAGGGTGGTCTTGCCGTGGTCAACGTGGGCGATGATGGCGACGTTTCTCAATTTCTCCATTTTGCACACTTCCTCAACGCAAATACATATTTCAAAATCATTTTTGTTCGCACGAAATTGTATTTTAGCATGGAAAACCTGATATTGCAACAGTTTTTCGTGTTTACATTCCCCGAACGGCATGATAAAATGTGTTCATATCTGTATTTTGCATTTTTGAGGGGACAGACCATGGATTCCAACTTCTTTGCGCTCATTTCGCGCATGCGCTATATCGCGCGCTGGGGCCTGATGCGCAACGCCCTGCCCGAGAACATTCAGGAGCACAGCCACATGGTGGCCGTGCTGGCGCACGCGCTCGGCGTCATCCGGCGCGACATATTCCACGAGCCCTGCGATGTCAACGCCCTCGCGACGGCGGCGCTGTATCACGACGCGTCGGAGATCCTCACGGGCGACCTGCCGACGCCGATCAAGTACCACAACGCGGAGATCATGTCGGCCTACCACGCGGTGGAGGATCTGGCCGTGCAGAAGCTGCTCGGCATGCTGCCGCCGGAGCTGCGCACGACCTACGCCGATGTGCTCGCCGAGGACAAGGGCGGCGACATTTATCCGCTCGTGAAGGCGGCCGACAAGCTCTCGGCCTACATCAAGTGCATCGAGGAGCGCAAGGCCGGCAACAACGAGTTTCTCTCCGCCGAGGCGCAGACGCGCGCGGCGCTCGAGGCATCGCCCCTGCCGGAGGTGCAGTATTTTCTGGAGCATTTCATTCCCGCGTTCGAGCGCGATCTCGACGAGCTCGGCGCGATCGGTCAATAAGGAGGACAATGTATGCGTGCAATCGTAACCGTGATCGGAAAAGACCGTGTCGGCATCATCGCCGACGTGACTGCCCTGCTGGCGCAGTACGGCGTGAACGTGCTGGACATCAGCCAGACGGTGCTGCAGGAATACTTCACGATGATCATGCTCGTGGACGCGTCGCAGTGCACCGTGCCGTTTGCAGACCTCGCCCGCACGCTCGACGAGGCCGGCACGCAGCGCGGCCTGCAGATCCGCGCCCAGCGGGAGGACATCTTCAACGCCATGCACCGCATCTGAGAGGACACGACCATGATCAACCGCAGTGAAATTTTGCAGACGATTGCCATGATCGACCAGCAGCACCTCGACATCCGCACCATCACGATGGGCATCTCCCTGCTCGACTGCGCGGACACGGATATTGACCGCAGCTGCACGAAGGTGTACGACAAGATCTGCCGCCTCGCGGGCGATCTTGTGCGCACGGGCGAGGACATTGAAGCCGAGTTCGGCATCCCGATCGTCAATAAGCGCGTATCCGTCACGCCGATCTCGCTCGTCGCGGCGGGCACGGGCGCGCAGTCCTATGTGCCGTATGCCCGGGCGCTCGACCGCGCCGCGCACGAGATCGGCGTCAACTTCCTCGGCGGCTTTTCCGCGCTCGTGCACAAGGGCATGACGGAAGCCGACCGCGTGCTCATTGCCTCCATCCCGGAGGCGCTGGCCGAGACGGAGTTGGTCTGTTCGAGCGTGAACGTCGGCTCCACGCGCGCGGGCATCAACATGGACGCCGTGGCCGAGATGGGCCGCACCGTCAAGCGCGCCGCCGCACTTACAGCCGATCAGGGCGGCATGGCCTGCGCCAAGCTCGTCGTCTTTGCCAACGCCGTGGAGGACAACCCCTTCATGGCCGGAGCGTTTCACGGCGTGGGCGAGCCGGAGTGCGAGGTGCACGTCGGCGTGTCCGGGCCGGGCGTGGTGCAGCACGCGCTGCAGAGCGTGCACGGCCAGCCGTTCGACGTCGTGGCCGAAACGGTGAAAAAGACGGCCTTTCGCATCACGCGCATGGGCCAGCTCGTGGCGCAGGAGGCATCCGCGCGGCTGGGCGTGCCGTTCGGCATCGTGGACCTGTCGCTCGCGCCGACGCCCGCCGTCGGTGACAGCGTGGCCGCTGTGCTCGAGGAGATGGGGCTGGCGTCCGTCGGCGGGCCCGGCACCACGGCGGCGCTCGCGCTGCTCAACGACGCGGTGAAAAAGGGCGGCGTCATGGCGTCGTCCCACGTCGGCGGGCTCTCGGGCGCGTTCATCCCCGTGTCGGAGGACGCCGGCATGATCGCCGCGGCCGAGGCTGGCCGCCTGACGATCGAGAAGCTCGAGGCCATGACATGCGTGTGCTCCGTGGGGCTGGACATGATCGCCGTGCCCGGCGACACGCCGGCCGAGACGATCTCCGCCATCATCGCGGACGAGGCCGCCATCGGCATGATCAATAATAAGACCACCGCCGTGCGCATCATCCCCGCGCCCGGCAAGCAGGTGGGCGACACGGTGGCGTTCGGCGGCCTGCTCGGCAGCGCACCGGTCATGCCGGTCAACCGCTGCAGCGCGGCCGAGTTCATCGCCCGCGGCGGGCGCATCCCCGCCCCGCTGCACAGCCTGAAAAACTGAGAGGAGGATCCGCCTTGACACAGGAAAAGATGGACCGCATCAGCGAGCTGACGCGCATCGCGCGCGAGCGCGAGCTCACGCCTGACGAGCAGGCCGAGCGCAAGGCGCTGCGCGAGGAATACATCGCCGACTGGCGCCGCAGCACGATCGACGTGCTCGAAAACACGTACATCGACCACGGCGACGGCCGCATCACGAAGCTGCCGAAGAAAAAGCACTGAGCCGTCACGCACTTGACAAGCGCGGCATATCGTGTTATACAAGAAGAGGAATTCCCCTTAAGCGGGGGAAATGAACCGGAAGGAGTCTGAGCAATGCGTCTTTGCAGCTGCAGCAGCATCCGGGTCGCGGCATGTCCGACGACCTGTTGTTGTCGTGCGCAAAGAAGTGTCGCTTTCTGCCGGTAAACCCACGGCCGCGCCCCGAAGGCGCGTCCGCTGTGCATCCACATGGTTTTGCAACGCAGGAAGCCGCGCGCTTCCTGCGTTTTTTCCTGTGGCGCTATGTGAAAGAAGAAGGAGTGTCCCCATCATGACGCAAAAAAGTCTGCTGCACGCCGTCGCGGCACAGATCGCCAACGGCTACGAGACGGCCGAGGTACCCATGTACAGCGAGCAGCTGCGCATGCCCGACCGCAAGGTCATCATCAAGATCATTGAGAACCTGCAGAAGGTGTTCTTCCCGGCATATTTCGCGGGCGGCACGGTGTCGCACGTCTCGGCCGAGACGTTTGCGGAGTTCCTGCTCGGCGAGATCTACACCGACCTCTGCGAGCAGGTGCACCTGGCGTTTTCCAACACGATCAAGGACGAGGCCGAGCTGCGCGAGCGCACGAGCGCCGTGTGCGACCGGTTCCTGTGCCGTCTGCCGCAGATCCAGGCCATGCTCATGAAGGACGTGGCCGCAAACTTCGACGGCGACCCCGCCGCCGGCAGCAAGGAGGAAGTCATCTTCTCCTACCCCGGCCTGTACGCGATCTTCGTCTACCGCGTGGCGCACGAGCTCTATGAGAGCAAGGTCCCGCTCATCCCGCGCATCATGAGCGAGTACGCCCACGGCGCGACCGGCATCGACATCAACCCCGGCGCGCAGATCGGCGAGTATTTCTTCATCGACCACGGCACCGGCATCGTCGTCGGCGAGACAACGATCATCGGCGATCACGTCAAGCTCTATCAGGGCGTGACGCTCGGCGCGCTCAGCCCGCGCCACGGCCACGCCGTGACCGGCAAGCGCCACCCCACCGTTGGCGACAACGCCACGATCTACTCCGGCGCATCCATCCTCGGCGGCAAGACCGTCATCGGCGCCAACTCCGTCATCGGCGGCAACTCGTTCATTACCGAGTCCGTGGCCCCGAACACGAAGGCCAGCACCGAGACCCCACGCATGATCTTCCGTGTCGCGCAGCCGAAGCCCGGCGACGAGAAATAAGGCATAAATACACAAAACACCGCAGGCCGGCCGGCCTGCGGTGTTTTTTACCATTATGCAGTTTCGCGCGCTCACAATACCCCGATGCCGATGCTCAGCACCGCGCCGACGAGCACGATGCCGATGCCGACAAGACACAGCACCACGACGACGGCGGTGCTCATCTGCCGGCGCGAGGCGATGGCCCCGATGGTGAGACCGAGCCCCATCAGCGCGGACACCGCGAGCACGAGCCACGCACCACCCTTCATTTGCAGAGGGCAACGGCGGTCTTCGCCGCGACGCGGGCGTTGTTGAGCACGAGCTGGATGTTGCTCTCGAGGCTGTCGCCGCCGGTGAGCTCCGCCACGCGGGCAAGCAGGAACGGCGTGGTCTCCTTGCCGTGGATGCCCTGCTCATGGCTCTCGGCGAGCGCCTGGTCGATGGCCTTGTCGATGACGGCCTTGTCCATGGCGTACTGCTGCGGGATCGGGTTCGTGACGAGCATGCCGGTCTTGAGGCCCAGGTCGCGCTGCGCCTGGAAAATAGCGGCCAGATCCTCCGGCGTGTCGACGCGCGCGTCAACGCCGAGACCGCTCTCGCGGGTGTAGAACGCGGGCAGCTCATCCGTGCCGTAGCCGAGCACGGGCACGCCCTTCGTCTCCAGATACTCCAGCGTCAGGCCGAGGTCGAGGATGGCCTTCGCGCCCGCGCACACGACCATGACCGGCGTCTGCGCCAGCTCTTCGAGGTCGGCAGAGATGTCCATGGTCGTCTCGGCGCCGCGGTGCACGCCGCCGATGCCGCCGGTAGCAAAGACCTGAATGCCCGCCATATGGGCGATCATCATCGTCGTGGTGACGGTGGTGGCGCCGTCCGCGCCGCGCGCGCAGATGACCGGCAGGTCGCGGCGGGAGACCTTGGCGACCTTGCGCCCGGCCTTGCCGAGGTAGGTGATCTCCTCCTTGGACAGGCCGGCCTTCAGGCGGCCGCCGAGGATGGCGATGGTGGCAGGCACGGCGCCGTTGTCGCGCAGGGTCTGCTCGACGAGCAGGGCCGTCTCGACGTTTTTCGGATAGGGCATGCCGTGGGAGATGATCGTGCTCTCGAGCGCGACGACCGGGCGGCCGTCCGCGAGTGCCTGCTGCACCTCGGGTGCGATGTCCAGATACTTGTTCATGTTCATGGTCAAAAAACCTCCTTGGTTTATCGGTCGGATCGATTCGCCTATATTGTAAAAGGTTTTCCGGAATTGTCAAGCACAATCCGGCAGCACAAGCACCGCCAAAAATGTGCAAAAAGGAGACCGCCGAAGCGGCCTCCCTTCGTAAGTGATGCAATTACGCCGCGGTGGGCAGCTCCGGCATCGTCGGCATCGTCGGGGCCGTCGGGGCCGTCGGCTGCTCCGGCGCATCCGAGATCGCATTGAGGACCAGGTTCAGCGCGACCTCATAGAAGCTGCAGAACACCTGCGCGAGCTGCGCGCGGTCAAGGCTGCCGTCCGGGTCAAAACGGCCGTCATTGCCGACCATGATGTTCGCAAGGTAGCAGTAAGCGACCGCTTCCTGCGCCCACGCGGCCACGTCCGCACCGTCATCAAACTCGGCAAGCGCGGTCTTGATCTGCTCGCCGCCGATCAGGGACTCGCCGCCGCCGAGCCAGCCGTAGAACATAACGGCCATCTCCTGACGGGTGATGGTGTCGTCCGGGCAGAAGGTGCCGTCGCCGCGGCCGGCGATGACGCCCGCATTGTAGGCCCAGACGACCGCATCCGTGTACCACTCGCCGGCCTTGACGTCGGTCAGCGGGCAGGTCAGGCCTTCCACGCTCGGCGCGCCGGCGGCCTCATAGAGCACCTCGGCGACCATGGCGCGGGTCGTTGTGACGGCGGGGGCGAACTTGTCGCCGCCCACACCGGCCATCAGGCCGGAAGCCTGCGCGAAGTCGACAGCCGGCTTATACCAGCCGCTCTGTGCGTCGGCAAACATGTTGCCAACGAGCTTCAGGCCCTGGACGGCCGCCTTGGCCTCCGGCAGAAGCGCCGTCTGCTCCTCGGCAGTCTTAGCCGCCGTCATCTTCTCGTCAATCGCCTTGAACGCAGCATAGGACTCCGGCGTGTAGGCTTCCTCATCCAGCACGAACTGCGTCAGCGCAAGGTACTGCAGCATCGGCGTCGTGGTCACGAGGATGCGGTCGGCCGGCTCGGCGTATTCCTCGCCGATGACACCGCCGAGCTCCTCGGTGATGTATTCCATGACCACTTCGTCGAGCGGCAGGCCGGTGTCGAACTGGTCGGTAGCCGCCGCAAAGGCGTAGTACGTGTCGCCGCCGGCGGCAACGAAGTTATTGGTCACGACCGCGTACTTGGCCTCCGGATCAAAGGCTTCGCCGTTGACGGTGGCAATTTGCACACGGTTGATGGTCTTGGGGCCATAATACGTGGAGCCCGGGTACGGATCGGTATTGGCGTCGTACGCCTTGTCCGTCAGAATGACGAACTGGAGGCCGGCCACCTGCGGGAAGCCGCCGAGGGATTCCGGCGTGCAGTACGTGCTGGCCTCGAGCGCCTCGAGCAGCTCAGCGCCGGTCACGTAGACCACGGCGAGCGTGTTGCCGAACGGCAGCACGGTGTTGATGTCCTTCTTGGTGACGTCGCCGGCCTTGACGGTCGCGCGGATGCCGCCGCCGTTCGTGATGGCGACCACATTCTCCGCCGGGACAGAGATCGTCGCCTGCGTGCGGATCTTCCAGAGCATGGCGTCCGTGATCAGGTCGCCGAGGTTGGTCTCGGAGTCACGGTTGCCGTTGGGGGCCTTCGCGCCGTTGAGTTCCACTTCGCTCACGGCAAACTTCTCGCCGTAGGCCTTGTCGATGGGGTCGATGATGGCCTTGGCGGCCGCGGCGACCTTTTCGTCGCGCGTTTTGTAGTCAACGACGGTGACGGACTTGCCGTCGGCGTTCTTCTCAGTGTGCCAGATGGTCTTGAGCTCGTTGCCGACGATCTTCTTCGTGGCGTTGTCAATGGTGATGACGCCGATGTTGGCAAAGGCCGTGCCCGTGGACTGGATGGCCTCACCATTCGGGCCGGCGGTCATGACGGTGTGGGAGTGGCCGTCGATGATGAAATCGATGCCCTTCACGTTCTTGGCCAGATCATAGGAGGTGTAGGGCTCGGAGCTCTCGTCCACGCCCAGGTGCGCAAGGCAGACGATGATGTCGGCGCCCTTCGCCTTCAGGTCTGCGACCTGTGCGGCCGCGCAGTTATAGAGCTCGCTGCCGTCCTTGCCGGCGAGGAACTGCAGGCCCTCAATGAGCTTGGGGTTGGCCTTGGTTTGCGCCTCGGGGGTCTCGAGACCGAAGAAGCCGATCTTCACGCCGCCCTTTTCAATGATGGTGTTGGCATCAAAGATGGGCTTGCCGTCGGCGTCGAGCACATCGGCGCACAGAACTTTGAACTTGGCGGCCTTCATGTTCTCCGCCAGCTGGGCATAGCCGTAGTCGAACTCATGATTGCCGATGGTGGCCACGTCGTAGCCGGTGGCGTTCATCATGGTCACCGCGTCGGCGCCCTTGTTGACGCTGACATAGACGGTGCCCTGACTGTAGTCGCCGGCATCGGCCAGAATGACCTCAGCGCCCTGCGCCGCATAGTCGGCCTTCAGGGATGCCATGGCCGCGTACAGATCGATCGCACCGTGCACGTCGTTCGAGTGCAGGATGACGGTCTTGCCGTCAAGCGGCTTTGCCTCGTCGACTGCAAAGGCCGTGCACGACAGGCTCAGCACCAGGCACAGCACCAGCAGCAGCGAAAGCAGTTTCTTCGTGTGCTTCATGTGTTATCCTCCGTTTCAGTTTTGTTTTCCGGGTTTCTGCTGCTTTGATTATAGCATCCCGCGCAGGGAATTGGGATGGACTTTGTGCAAAAAGTGCGTCAAATCCCGCGCGCAATTTGAACAAATTTATCCAGCAATTTTGTTCCAATTGTCAAATAACCAGGGCACGTTCCATTTTCGCCATTTGTCGTTTGCAATCCCGGTGGCGGTATGGTAAACTGTTGTTTCAAAGTGTTTTTGAAAGGAGCCGAACGATGAGCTACGCAGACGAGGTCTTTATCCGCAACTGCCGCGACATTCTGCAAAACGGCGTCTGGGATACCGATCAGGCCGTGCGCCCCCGCTGGGAGGACGACGGTGCCCCGGCACACACGGTCAAGAAGTTCGGCATCGTCAACCGCTACGACCTGTCCAGAGAGTTTCCGCTGCTGACGCTGCGGCGCACCTACTGGAAGACCGCCGTGGACGAGCTGCTGTGGATCTGGCAGCAGAAGTCGAACAACATCCACGACCTGCGCGGCCACATCTGGGACCAGTGGGCCGACGAGACCGGCTCGATCGGCAAGGCCTACGGCTATCAGCTCGGCGTCAAGCACCAGTATCCCGAGGGCGAATTCGACCAGGTGGACCGCGTGCTCTACGACCTGAAGCACAACCCCGCCTCCCGCCGCATCCTGACGAATATTTATACGTTCGAGGATCTGCACGAGATGGCGCTCTATCCATGCGCGTACTCGATGACGTTCAACGTCTCGGGCAACACGCTCAACGCCATCCTCAACCAGCGCAGTCAGGACATGCTCGCGGCAAACAACTGGAACGTTGTGCAGTATGCCGTGCTCGTGCACATGTTCGCGCAGGTGTCCGGCCTGCAGGCGGGCGAGCTGGTGCACGTCATTGCCGACGCGCACATCTATGACCGCCATGTGCCGGTCATCGAGCAGCTGATCCAAAACGAGCCGAAACCGGCGCCGCAGTTTTTCATCGACCCGGACGTGCATGATTTTTACGCCTTCACGCGCGACAGCTTCCGCGTCGAGGGCTACGAATACAGCGAGTTCACGGGGAAGATCCCCATCGCGGTGTAAGGAGGCGGGCAGATGGATGCGATCGTCGCCGTCTATGCCGACTGGGGCATCGGGGCAAAGGGCACGCAGCCGCTCGTGATTCCGGCCGACCGCCGCCGCTTCCGGGCGCTCACGATGGGCGCGGCCGTGATCGTCGGCCGGCGCACGCTGGACGATTTTCCCGGCGGCAGGCCGCTGCCGGGGCGCGAAAATCTCGTGCTCACGCGGCAGAACATCACGATCGACGGCGCGCAGGTGGTGCATTCCCCGGCGGAGGCCGTCGCCGCCGCCGCACGGTATGACCGCTGCTTCGTCATCGGCGGAGACAGCGTGTTCCGGCAGATGTTCCCCCACCTGACGCGCGTATACGTCACGAAAATCGACTCAGCGCCCCACTCAGACGTGTTTTTCCCGGATCTGGACACCGACCCCGCGTGGCGCTGCGTATCGAGCGAGCCGCGCGCGGAGCACGACGGCGTGGGCTATCAGTTTTGCGTGTACGAAAAAGTGAAAGAATAAAAAGCATAGAAAAGCCGCTGCTTTCCAATCCCGGAAAGCAGCGGTTTTTTCCTGCCCTCACCCGGCGAGCACCGTGAGCGAGAGCGCATTGATGCACATGTGGAAAAACACCGGCGGCCAGATCGAGCGCGTCTGCTCATAGCAGAACGTGAGCGCGGCCGACACCGGCACATACGCCAGCGCCGAGAGCAGCAGCTTCGGATCATTGTACACGATGACATACTGCCAGACGTGGTAGAGCGAGAAGAGCGCGATCGACGCGGCATAGGCCCAAAAGCGGCTGCGCGGCCGGATGGTGCCGAAGACCACGCCGCGAAACAGGCACTCCTCCACGAGCGGCGCCATGAGCACCGCGACGGCGATCATGCGCTTGTAGTCCGTCCGGGCGAGGCCGGTCACGGCGTCGTTGTTCGGCACGGGCAGCTCGCCGATGAGACTCGTGCCGAGCTGCAGCACAAGCGAGAGCAGCACGTCGATGCCGTAGGCGGCAAACATCATGCCGATGCAGCGCAGGATGCTGCCGACCATCGTGTCAAAGCTGCGGCGCAGGAACCGCCACATGGCGATGAGCGTGAACACGAGGCCGCAGAGGTAATACAGAACGTTGCACGTCACGTCCGACGGCAGCTTGCCGAGCACCGCCATGAGCAGTGCACCGATCGTCAGCGGCAGCACGACCGCATGGATGGGAAAATACACCCAGCCTGCGATGCGCGCGCCGCGCGGCATGGGGTCTGTCCACACCATGTTGGGATGTTGCACGTCAGCCCCTCGCTTTCTGCTGCAGCTCAAAGAGCAGGCGCATGGCCTCGAGCGGCGTGATGGTGTTGAGGTCGATGCCGCGCAGCTCCTCGGCAATTTCATCCCCGGCCGCGTCGCCGAGCGTCATCTGCGCAGCATCCTGCGCCGTGTGTGCGGGGGCGGCGGGCTCCGCCGCGCCGGACTCCAGCTCGCGCAGGTAGGTCTTGGCCTTCGTGATGATCGCGTCGGGCACGCCCGCGAGCTTGGCGACCTCGATACCGTAGCTGTCATCGGCCGCACCGGCAACGATCTTGCGCAGAAACAGCAGCGTACCGCCCTGTTTCTTGGCCGTGATGTTGTAGTTGCGCACGCCGGGCAGCGTCTGCTCGAGCGCGGTCAGCTCGTGGTAGTGCGTGGCGAACATGGTCTTGGCGCCGAGGCGGCGGGGGTCCGCGCAGTATTCGAGCACCGCGCGGGCGATGGCCATGCCGTCGTAGGTGGACGTGCCGCGGCCGATCTCATCGAGGATGAGCAGGCTCTGCGCCGTGGCGTGGCGGAGGATGTTGGCCATCTCGCTCATCTCGACCATGAACGTGCTCTGCCCGGCGGCCAGGTCGTCGGACGCGCCGATGCGCGTGAACACGCGGTCAACCACGCCGATGACGGCGCTCTTCGCCGGGACGAACGAGCCCATCTGCGCCATGAGCACGATGAGCGCGGTCTGGCGCATGTACGTGGATTTACCGGCCATGTTCGGCCCGGTCACGATGGCGACGCGGTCGTCCGCGTCGTTGAGGAACGTGTCGTTCGGGACAAAGAGGCTGTCCTTCTGCGCCTGCTCCACGACGGGGTGGCGCCCCTCGCGGATGTCGAGCGTGCGCGAGAGGTCGACCTCGGGGCAGACGTAGTGGTTTTTCACCGCCGTCTCCGCCAGCGAGCACAGCGCGTCGAGCCGGGCCACGGCGTCCGCCGCCGCCTGCACGCGCGCGACCTCGCCCGCGACGAGCTGGCGCACCTCGTTGAAGAGCGTGTACTCCAGCTCCGCGATGCGCTCGCGCGCCGTCAGGAGCGTGTTCTCGAGGTCCTTGAGCTCGCGCGTGAAATAGCGCTCGCTCGAGACCAGCGTCTGCTTGCGGATATAGTCCTCCGGCAGCTCGGTGACGCCCGCGCTGTTCGGAATGTCGATGTAGTAGCCAAAGACCTTGTTGTAGCCAACCTTGAGCTTTTTCGCGCCGGTGCGCTCACGCTCGCGCTGCTCGAGCTCGGCGACGGTCTGCGCGCCGTGGTCGCGCACGTTGCGCAGGCGGTCGACCTCCTCGCTGTAGCCCGGGCGGAGGATGCCGCCCTCGCGCACGGAAAACGGCGGCTCGTCACAGATGGCGCGGTCGATGCGCGCACAGAGGTCGGCGAGCGTGTCCATCTGCGCAATGTCGCGCAGGGCCGCACTGTGCACGTCTCGGAGCAGCGCCGTCAGGTTCGGCAGCTGCGCGCAGCACAGGGCCAGCGCGTGCAGGTCGCGCCCGTTGGCAGAGCCGTACACCGCGCGGGAGACAAGGCGCTGCATGTCGCCGATCTCGCGCAGGCAGCGGATGAGCTCGCCGCGCAGGACGTTATCGCCCACCAGCTCCTCCACCGCGCCGAGGCGGCGGCGGATCTGCACGGGGCTGAGCAGCGGACGCTCCACCCACGCGCGCAGCAGGCGGCCGCCCATGGGCGTTTTCGTCTTGTCAAGCACCCAGAGGAGACTGCCGCGCTTTTCGCCGGAGCGGAGGTTTTCCGTCAGCTCCAGATTGCGGCGCGTGGTGTAGTCGAGCTCCATATAGTGGTCGTCGCCCAGCAGCTCCAGCCGCCGGATGTGACCGAGGTCGCACTTTTGCGTCTCGTGCAGGTAGGCCAGCAGCGCCCCGGCCGCGCACACGGCCGCCGGCGCCTCGCCGAGACCGAGCTCGTCCGTGCTCTGCACGCCGAACTGCTCGCACACGCGCGCGGCCGCCGCCATGTATTCAAACCGGTCTCCGCCCGCCTCGACCAGGCTGCCGAGGCGCTTGGTGAGGAAGGTGCGGATCTCGTCATGTTCCGCCGCCGCGTCGGCGCACACGGCCTCGCGCGGGGCAAAGCGGCCGAGCTCGTTGAGGATGTGGCTCACGGCGTCGGCCGGGTAGTTCGCAGCGCAGAATTCCCCCGTCGAGAGGTCGCAGAACGCCGTGCCGCCGGACTGCCCGCTGAGATACACCGCGCAGAGGTAATTCGACTTATTCTCCTCGAGCATGGACGAGGCCGTGACCGTACCGGGCGTAATGATGCGGATCACGTCCCGGTCGACCAGCCCCTTGGCCAGCGCTGGATCTTCCATCTGCTCACAGATGGCCACCTTGTAGCCCTTGGCGATCAGGCGGCCGATGTACGCCTCGGCCGAGTGATACGGCACGCCGCACATGGGCGTGCGCTCGGCTGGGTCCTCGACATTGCGGTCGCGCGTCGTGAGCGTGAGGTCGAGCTCGCGCGCGGCCAGGCGCGCGTCGTCGTCAAACATCTCATAGAAATCGCCCAGCCGGAAAAACAGCAGGCAGTCGGGATTGCGCTGCTTGATCTCATAATATTGCCGCTTCATCGGCGTCAGTTCCGCCATGCGTCATACCTCCTCGCCATAGAGCGCCCAGGTGTTGCTGCCGGTGATCTTCACGTCCACGAACTGCCCGACGAGCGACGCGTCCCCGCGCATATGCACAAGGCGGCCGCCCTTCGTGCGCGCCGTGAGCGGATGGTCGCCCCGGCCGTCGGCCCCGTCGACGAGCACGCGCTGCACGCTGCCCTCATAGGCGCGGTGCTTTTCCTCCGAGATGCGGTTGGCCGCTGCGACGAGCGCGTCAAAGCGCACCTGCTTCTGCGCGCGGGTGTAGGGATCGGGCATCTTCGCCGCCGGGGTGCCGACGCGCGGCGAATAGATGAAGGTAAACATTGCGTCATAGCGCACGGTCTCGATGAGTGAGAGCGTGTCGTCAAATTCTTCGTCCGTCTCGCCGGGGAAGCCCACGATGATATCCGTCGTGAGCACAAGGTCGGGCATGTACTGCCGCGCAAGCGCCACCTGCGCCAGATATTTCTCGCGCGTGTAGCCGCGGTTCATCGCGTGCAGAACGCGGTCGTTGCCGCTCTGCACGGGCAGGTGCATCTGGTGCGCGCACTTTTCGCACTCGGCCATGGCGCGGAAGAGCTTTTCCGTCGCGTCCTTCGGGTGGCTGCTCATGAAGCGGATGACAAAGTCGCCCGGGATGGCGTTGATGCGCCGGATGAGGTCGGCAAAGTCCACGTCCTCGTCGAGGTCGCGGCCGTAGGAGTCGACATTCTGCCCCAGGAGCGTGATGTCCTTATACCCTGCTGCGACGAGCTCGCGCGCCTCGCGCTCGATCTCCTCCGGGTGGCGGGAGCGCTCGCGCCCGCGCACATACGGCACGATGCAGTAGGTGCAGAAGTTGTTGCACCCGTACATGATCGACAGCCACGCCTTGACGCTGCCGTCGCGCTGCTGGGGGATGCCCTCGGCCACGCTGCCGTCCGCCGGCGCGATGGCGAACACCCGCCGGTGCTCGGTGCAGACGGTGTGCAGCAGCTCCGGGAAGCGCCACAGCTCGTGCGGGCCAAAGACGAGGTCGACGATGCGGTAGGACTTTTTCAGCTTCTCGGCCACGTGTTCCTGCTGCGCCATGCAGCCGCAGACCGCGATGATCTGATTGGGGTTGCGCGCCTTGGTGTGCGTCAGCGCGCCGACGTTGCCGAACACGCGCGTCTCGGCGTGCTCGCGCACGGCGCACGTGTTCATGACGACGACGTCGGCCGCAAATTCGTCCTGTGTAAAGTCAAAGCCCATGGCGTGCAGATAGCCGCGCAGCTTTTCACTGTCGGCCTCGTTCTGCTGGCAGCCGTAGGTATCGACCATGGCCAGCGGCTGGCGGCCGCCGGCGGTGAAGTGCGCGCGCAGCTGCGCGCAGATATCCATCTGGTGCTGGATGTCCGATTCGGAAATCTCCGTTCTCTGATAGCTCATGCAATGCTCCTGCCTGTCCGGCTCCGGCCGGATAAAATTTGAAGTGTGATAGAATATTGTAGCATTTCGCGGTGGAATTTTCAATGACAATCCTTTATAATATACGCGCGGGGCGCTCGCGCCCCCTGGACTGTACTTAAAGGAGGGCAAACGATGCCCGAGATTCAAATTCTCTCTCCGCATCTGGCGGATCTGATCGCCGCGGGCGAGGTCGTGGAGCGGCCCGCCTCGGTCGTCAAGGAGCTGGTGGAAAACGCGTTTGACGCCGGGGCCCGTGCCGTGACGGTGGAGCTGCGCGGCGGCGGCGCGACGTATCTGCGCGTGACGGACGACGGCTGCGGCATGGCGCCCGAGGACGCGGGTATCGCGTTTTTGCGCCACGCGACGAGCAAGCTGCACGACGAGCAGGGGCTCGAGGCCATCGGCACGATGGGCTTTCGCGGCGAGGCGCTGGCCGCGATCAGCGCCGTGTCGCACATCACGCTCACGACGCGGCAGCGCGGCGCGGCCGCCGGCACGCACATGACGCTCGACGCGGGCGACATTCAGGACATGTACGAGACCGGCTGCCCCGAGGGCACGACGATGATCGTGCGCGACCTGTTTTTCAACACGCCCGCCCGGCGCAAATTCCTGAAGTCCGACCGCGCGGAGGGCGCGGCCTGCGCCGCCGCCGCGCTGCGGTGCGCGCTCGGCCGGCCGGATGTGTCCGTGCGCTGCATCCGCGACGGGGAGGAGATCTTCTTCTCCCCCGGCGACAACAAGCTCGACAGCTGCGTCTACAGCCTGCTCGGGCGCGACCTCGCCATGAGCCTGCTGCCCTGCGCCGGTGAGGCCGACGGCGTGCGCGTGCACGGCTTCATCTCCTCGCCCGCCGCCGGGCGCGGCAGCCGCGCGCAGCAGTATTTCTTCTGCAACGGCCGGTGGATCAGATCCGCCGCGCTGCAGGCCGCGCTCGAACAGGCCTACCGCAACACGCTGCTCGTGGGGCGCTTCCCCGCGTGTGTGCTGTATATCGAGCTCAGCTGCGCGGCCGTGGACGTGAACGTCCACCCGGCCAAAACCGAGGTGAAGTTCACACACGAGCGCGCGGTGTTTGACGCCGTGTATTACGGTGCGCGCGCCGCGCTTGAGGCAGAAAAAGAGCCCGTGGCCACGCTGTCGAAAACGGCGGCCAAACCGGAGCCCGCGCCGAAGGCGGACCCGTTCGTGCCGGCAGCACCGAAAGCGGCACCGGCCGCAGCACAGCACCCGCCCGCACCCGCAGCGCCGACATTTGCGCCTGCGCGCACCTATGCTCCCGCCGCCCCGGCGGAGGAGGCGGTCGCGTTCCGCTCGCCGACGGCATCGGCCTTCGCCGCGCCGCGCGTGACACCCGCGCCGGTGTTCACGGCACCCGCGCGCCCCGCGTCGGGCACACCGCCAGCGCCGGAGCCGGTCGTGCCTGTCGCACAGCCCGCGCAGACCGCCATCGAGCCGGAGCCGGTCTTCCCCTCCCCGCTCGAGCGCGCCGCGCCCCCGGCCGAGCCGCCCGCCCGGCTGATCGGCGAGGCGATGCACACGTACATCCTCGTCGAGAAGGGCGAGACGCTCATCCTCATCGACAAGCACGCGGCACACGAGCGCATCAACTTTGACCGCATGCGCCAGAGCCCTGCCGACATCCCGTCGCAGACGCTGCTCGAGCCGCTGCCCTTCACGCCGGACGCGAGCGATGCCGACGTGCTGCAGCAGTACGGCGACGTGCTCGCGGAGTTCGGCTTCACGCTTGAGCCGTTCGGCCGCAATGATTACATTCTCCGCGGCGTGCCTGCGCAGCTCGACGCGGCGGACGCCCTGCCCGCACTCGAGGAGATCTGCGCGCAGCTGCGCCACGGCGCGCGCATGGACGCGCAGTCCGTGCGCGACGAAGTGCTCAAGACCGTGGCGTGCAAGGCGGCCATCAAGGCCGGCTGGCAGACCGAACCCGAGGAGCTGCTGCGTCTGGCGGACGCAGTGTGCGCCGGCGAGGTGAAATACTGCCCGCACGGCCGCCCCGTCGCCGTGACGCTCACGCGCCGGGAGCTGGACAAGCTCTTCAAGCGCATTGTTTAAAAAGACTACAGGGAGCGCCGGAACGCGCTCCCTGTCAGACTGTACAACTCTGTTTACTTGTGGTAGTACAAAATGCCCATGCAGCCGGGGCCGCAGTGGTTCGACACCGTGCAGCCGGCCTGCGTGTGGAGAACCTCCTCAAACGGCTGGCACGCGCGCACAACGCGCTCGAGCTCCTTCCACGTGGCCTCATCGATGCCGGAATCCGTGATGAAGATGCGGTGGCAGTCAATGTCGTCGCGGCCCTTGAGCCGATCCTCGATGTACTGCACGTAGCACTTTTCAAGCTTGCCGCGGTACTTGCGGCCCACGCCCATCTTCCCGTCCTTGACCTCGATGCACGGCTTGAGGTGCAGGAGATTGGCGCTCATGGCCACGAGCGCCGAGCAGCGGCCGCCGCGCTTGAGATATTCCAGCGTGTCGATCACGAAGCTGACATCAAGCTTCTCGCGCTTTTTCTCCAGCGCCGCCGCAATGTCGGCCGCATCCATGCCCTGCTCGGCCATCTCGGCCGCGTTGAGCACCAGGTGGCCGATGCCGGTCGAGAGGTTGCGCGAATCCACGGGGTAGACGTTCGTAAACTCCTTGGCCGCGATGCAGGCGTTCTGGTAGCAGCCGGACATGTCACTCGAGATCGTGAAGTGGATCACGGCGTCATATTCCTCCCGGCACGCGGCGAAGTACGCCAGATAGTCCGACACGTTTACCGCTGCGGTCTTGCAGAGCTTGCCGGTGGCGTTGGCGTAATCGTAGAGCTCCTGCGGGTGCACGTCAATGCCGTCGCGCAGGGTCTCCTCGCCGCGGATGATGTACAGCGGCGTGATGCCGATGTGATAGCGCTCGATCAGTTCGGGCGAGAGATCGCACGTGCTGTCGGCAGAAATTTTGATCTTCATGGGTTCACCTTCCTGAAAACTGGGGAATGTGCTTTCATTCTAACACATTTCTAATACTTTTCAACATAATCTTTCTGAATTCTCCCCCACGGAAAGGAGACTGTCACGATGCAGCCAAAACTTGTCGTCATCACCGGCCCGACCGCCTCGGGCAAGACCGCGCTCGGCGTGGCGCTCGCGCAGCGGCTGGGCGGCGAGGTCGTCTCGGCCGACTCGATGCAGATCTACCGCGGCATGGACATCGGCACGGCCAAGCCCACGCCGGAAGAAATGCAGGGCGTGCCGCACCACATGATCGACATCGCCGACCCCACGGAAAACTACTCCGTCTCGCGCTACGCAGCGGAGGCCTCCACCTGCGTGGATGATATCCTCGCGCGCGGAAAACTGCCAATCGTCGTCGGCGGCACGGGGCTGTATATCGACTCGCTCATCGCCGGGCGTACGTTTGCCGACGGTACGGCCGACACCGCGCTGCGGCAGGAGCTGAGCGAGCGCTACGACGAGATCGGCGGCGAGGGGCTGCTCGGCGAGCTGCGCAAGGTCGACCCCGAGCGGGCGGCAAAGCTCCACCCCGCGGACAAAAAGCGCATCGTGCGCGCTATGGAGGTCTATATCCTCACGGGCAAGACCATCACGCAGCACGACGCCGAGACCCGCACCGTGCCGCCGCGGTATGACGCGGCGAAGATCGCGCTCGATTTCGCCGTCCGGCAGGATCTCTACGACCGCATCGACCGGCGCGTGGAGCTCATGGTGCGCCAGGGCCTGTTCGACGAGGTGCGCGCGCTGCTGGCCGCCGGCGTGCCGGCCGACTGCACGGCCATGCAGGCCATCGGCTACAAAGAAGCCGTCGCCGCCGTGCGTGGGGAAGCCGCACCGCAGGACGCCGTCGCCGCCATCCAGCTCGCCTCCCGGCGCTATGCCAAGCGCCAGCTCACGTGGCTGCGGCGGGACCAGGACCTGTTCTGGCTCCGGCACGAAAAAACGCCGGACATGGACCGGGCGTGCCGCCTTTCGACGCAATTCTTGTCCGGCCGCGGTATAGAATAGTGGCCTGTACAAGCCCGGAGGAAACTGCCATTTTGACCGGATTTGTATAAATTCACTATTTCACGGAGCGGCAGATTGTGTTATGATAAATAAATGTACCCCCGCTCCGGCCAAAGGAGCGGCGATCATGCAAAAGACACAGAACCTTCAGGACGCATTCCTCAATTACATCCGGCGGGAAAAGATCCCCGTGACCCTGTTTCTCATGAACGGGTTTCAGCTGCGCGGCGTTGTGCGCAGCTTTGACAGCTTCGTCGTGCTCATCGACGCCGACGGCCGGCAGCAGATGATCTACAAGCACGCGATCTCGACGGTCGCCCCGGCGCGGCCGGTCTCGCTCGATCTGCAGGGCTGATCTCCCCGCCGCCCCCCGCCGAAAGGAGGGCCGGATTTGAAGAAAACGAATACCTTCACGAACATCGCCATGTTCGTGCTCTTCGCGGCCATGCTCGTGTATCTGGGCGTGTATCTGTTCCGTTCGACGCAGCAGTCCTACGCCACCGCCCCGGCGGTGCTCGTGACCGTCAGTGAGAGCGGGCAGGCCAGCGGCATCGTCGTGCGCGAGGAGCAGGTCATCGCCTCGGACAAGGAGTTTCTGTCCCTGTCCGTGGATGACGGCAAGGAGGTCGCGCGCGGCGGCGAGATCGCCATCGGCGTGGACTCCAAGGCCGCGCTCGACAGCGCCAGCCGCGCCCGCGAGCTGAAAAAAGAAATCGCCTACGTCTCGAGCCTGCTCGCGCGCGCGGGCAGCGCCTCCGGCGCGTCCGACCGCGACAGCGACGTGCGCAGCGCCATCCTGCAGCTCAATGCCGCCGTCTCCGCCGGCAGCACCTCGGAGCTGGACGACCTCTGCATGGATCTCAGCTCCCTGCTCTTCGGCTCGGCGACCGGCACCGTCTCGCAGGGCGACCTCGACGCGCTCAATGCCGAGCTGCACCAGCTGGAAAACGCCGGCGCCGGCCGCGGCAGCATCACGGCCCCGGCCGCGGGCCTGTTCACGTCCACGACCGACGGATATGAATCGCTCACGCCGGACATGCTCGAAAACCTCACGCCCGACGGCGTGGACGCACTCGAGCGCACCACGGCCGCGACGCCCGCCGACGCCATCGGCAAGCTCGTCACGGCGAAAAAGTGGTACTTTGCCTCCGTCATGAACAAGGCCGACGCCGACCGCCTGAACCTGAACGGCAGCGCCTCGCTCGACTTTCCGCAGCACTACAACGGCACCGTCTCGGCGACCGTGCTGAGCAAGAGCGAGCCGGACAGCAGCGGCAAAGTCGCCGTCGTGTTCGCGTGCAACGCAGCGCTGGCCGACACGCTGGCCATGCGCAAGACGACGGCCGACGTCGTCTACAGCGAGCACACCGGCCTGCGCGTCCCGCTCAAGGCCGTGCACATGGACGACGACGGGCAGTCATACGTCTACGTCGTCACGGCGGCGCAGCTGGAGAAAAAACCGATCGAGATCATCTATCAGACCGACGACTACTGTCTCGTCGCCCAGAGCACGGAGAGCAACGCCCTGCGCGCCGGCAACGAGATCGTCGTCACCGGCAAGGGCCTGTCCAACGGGCAGGTCGTGAAATAAGGAGGCACCACCCACTATGAGCACCATTGCCGAAAACATTGCCGCCATCCGCGTGCGCATCGACGCCGCCGCCCGCCAAACGGGCCGCACGGGCGCCGACATCACGCTCGTGGCAGCGACGAAGATGAACGACGCCGCGCGCGTGCGCGAGGCCGTCGCCGCCGGGATCGACGCCTGCGGCGAGAACCGCGTGCAGGAGATGACCGAAAAGCTTGCCCAGGGCGCCTATACCGGCGTGCCGCTGCACTTCATCGGCCACCTGCAGACGAATAAAGTCCGGCAGGTCGTGGGCAAGGTCGATCTCATCCAGTCGGTGGACTCACCGGAGCTGCTGGCCATGATCGAAAAGCGCGCGGCCATGCAGGACATTGTGCAGGACATCCTGCTGGAAGTGAACATCGGCGGCGAGGCCGCCAAGAGCGGCGTGGAGCCAGCCGCCCTGCCGCAATTGCTGGAAACGGCCGCCGGCTGCGCGCATATTCGCGTGCGCGGCCTGATGGCAATCCCGCCCGTGGCAGAAACTTCCGACGGAAATCATGCATATTTTACGAAAATGCATGAGCTTTTTGTTGACATCGGCAGAAAAAAATACGATAATGTTTCTATGGACTTTCTGTCCATGGGTATGAGCGGAGACTTTGAGGACGCCATTTCCGCCGGTGCGAACATGGTGCGCGTCGGCTCGTCGATTTTTGGCGCGCGGAATTATTCCCAGCACTGAGCGCCGCTTCGGCTCACTCCGCAGAGATCAGTGCAGCGGCACGGCAGCCGCCGGCACGTAAAAGGGGGGTCCCGAATGGGATTTTTGGATGAACTGAAAAAAATGACCCGTCCGTACGATGACGATGACGAGTTTTTCGATGATGAGGATGAAGTGATCCCGGTCGCGGAAGCTGCCGCACCGGAGCGTCCGGCCCCGGCCCGTCCGGCGGCCGCGCCCCGCCGCCCGGCGCCCGCGCCGAAAAAGAGCACCTTCATCCGCGACGATCCGGTGACGGAGCCGGAGCGCCCCGCGCCGAGCTACGCGCCGAAGGGCGACAGCCGCGTGGCCGACAAGGTCGTCAACCTCAACAGCGGCGGCCAGCTCAAGGTCGTGCTCGCCACGCCGAAGCAGTTTGAGTCCGCCGGAGAGATCGCGGATCACCTGCGTGATCGCCGCGCCGTGCTCATCAATCTGGAAAAGACGGATCCGGCCATCTCCCGCCGGCTGATCGACTTTTTGTCCGGCGTCGCCTACGCGCAGGACGGCAAGATCCGCCGCGTGGCAAGCGCGACGTATATCATCACGCCGTTCAATGTCGACCTCATGGGCGACCAGCTCGACGACATGGAGTCGGGCGAGTTCCATCTGTAAATCCGGGCATACTGTCCCTGACAGCGCCCGCCGTGTAGTACACCTATAGAAAGAATGGAGGACTATCCAACATGACTCCTCAGGATATTCGGGAAAAAACGTTTGAAAAAGCGATGTTCGGCGGATACGACATGGCCGCCGTGCAGAACTATCAGGAAGAAGTGGCCACCGAGCTTGCCAACGCGCAGAAGGAAGTTGCCGTGCTCAAGGGCAAGATGAAGGTGCTGGTCGATAAGATAGAAGAGTACCGCGCCAGCGAAGACGCCATGCGTCTGGCCATACTGTCGGCCCAGAAGGTCGGCAAGCAGATAGAGGACGACGCTCAGGCCCGCGCCGACAAGATACTCGGCGAGGCCAAGGACACGTCCGACCGAATACTTGGCGGCCTCCAGCACGAAACCGCCAACGAGGAAGCCAAACTCCTCAACGCCAAAACGTCCTGCGCAAAATTTCTGGAAGATGTGCGTAATCTGTGCCTGAACCAGCTCGAGTACCTGGATAAGATCGCCGGGGCGAAGGCTGCGGCCGCGCAGCCTGCCGCCCAGCCGGCAAGCGTGAGCGCCGCCCCTGCCGAGCCGGTGTCCGAGCCCGCGCAGCCGGAAACTCCGGCCGCCGAGCAGCCCGCGGAAGCCGTCCCCGTGTCCGCCGCCCCTGTGGAGGCGCAGCCGGTGGAGGCCGACGATACCGCGGCCGACAGCGCAGCAGATGACGCCACGCAGCTTTATCACTTCCTGCACAACAGCTGAGTGAACATGCAATCAACCAGGGCGGGACGGCCGGTGCCGTACCGCCCTGCGCAATTTTTGATGGAAATACAACTCTGAGAGGAGAAAGATAGAACCATGTCCAAGAACGATTTCAACGCCACGATCAATCTGCCGAAAACAGACTTTCCCATGCGCGCCGGCCTTGCCAAGCGGGAGCCCGAGATGCTCCAGCGCTGGTACGACATGGACCTGTACCACGAAATGCTCAAAAAGAACGACGGCAAGCCGCGCTTCAGCCTGCACGACGGCCCTCCGTTCTCCAACGGCGACATCCACATGGGCCACGCGCTCAACAAGGCGCTCAAGGACTTCATCGTCCGCTCCTACGCCATGCGCGGCTACTACACGCCCTACATCCCCGGCTGGGACAACCACGGCATGCCCATCGAGAGTGCCATCATCAAGGAGCAGAAGCTCAACCACAAGGCCATGAGCGTCGCCGACTTCCGCAGCGCGTGCCATGACTATGCGCAGAAATACATCGACCGCCAGATGGCCGGCTTCAAGCGCATGGGCGTCATGGGCGACTGGGAGCACCCCTACAAGACCATGAACAAGGGCTTCGAGGCCGACGAGGTGCGTGTGTTCGGCAAGATGTATCAAAATGGCCACATCTACAAGGGCCTCAAGCCCGTGTACTGGTGCCCTCACGATGAGACCGCCCTCGCCGAGGCGGAGATCGAGTATCAGGACGACCCGTGCACGACCGTGTACGTGAAGTTCCCGATGCACGACGACCTCGGCAAGCTGCCGAACGTCGACCACAGCAAGCTCTTCTTCGTCATCTGGACGACGACGATCTGGACCCTGCCCGGCAACCTCGCCATCGCGCTCAACCCGCGCGAAACGTATAACCTCGTGCAGGCGCCGAACGGCGAGGTATACATCATGGCCGATGCCCTGACCGAGAAGGTCATGCACATCGGCGGCTTCGACAGCTATGAGGTGCTCGAGCAGCACCCCGGCGACTTCTTTGAGAACATGCTCGCCGACCATCCCTTCCTGCCCAAGACCTCGCGTCTGGTGCTGGCGGACTACGTCACCATGGATTCCGGCACCGGCTGCGTACACACCGCGCCCGGCTTCGGCGCCGACGACTACCTGACCTGCAAGCGCTACGGCATGGACATGGTCGTGCCCGTGGACGATCAGGGCCGCCACACCGACTACGCCGGCAAGTACGCCGGCATGTCCACGGAGGAATCCAACCCCGTCATCCTCGCAGACATGAAGGAGGCCGGTTCCCTGTTCGCCAGCGAGGACATCGTGCACAGCTACCCGCACTGCTGGCGCTGCAAACAGCCGATCATCTTCCGCGCCACGCCGCAGTGGTTCTGCTCCGTCGATTCGTTCAAGGAGGAGGCCGTCGCCGCGTGCGAGAACGTGCGCTGGCTCCCGAGCTGGGGCAAAGAGCGCATGGCCGCCATGATCCGCGAGCGCGCCGACTGGTGCATCTCCCGCCAGCGCCGCTGGGGCCTGCCGATCCCGGTATTCTACTGCGACGACTGCCACAAGCCCGTGTGCAACGAAGAGAGCATCGAGGCAGTGGCCAAGCTCTTTGAAAAGGAAGGCAGCAACGCCTGGTTCGACCGCCCGGCGGCCGACATCCTGCCCGAAGGCTTCACCTGCCCGCACTGCGGCGGCAAGCACTTCACCCAGGAGACCGACACCCTCGACGGCTGGTTCGACTCCGGCTCCACCCACGTCGCCGCCATGCAGCGCGACCAGGGCTTCTGGCCGGCGGATATGTATATCGAGGGCGGCGACCAGTACCGCGGCTGGTTCCAGTCGTCCCTGCTCGTGGCCGTCGGCGCGCTCGGCAAGGGCGCCCCGTACCGCGAGTGCCTGACCCACGGCTGGACCGTGGACGGCGAGGGCAAGGCCATGCACAAGTCCCTCGGCAACGGCATGGATCCGGCCGAGATCATCAACGAATTCGGCGCCGACATGCTGCGCCTGTGGGCAGGCAGCGCCGACTACCACGCCGACATGCGCTGCTCCAAGGAGATCTTCAAGCAGCTGACGCAAAACTACCTCAAGTTCCGCAACACGGCGCGCTACTGCCTCGGCAACCTCGACGGGTTCGACGCCGAGCACCTCGTCGCGCCGGAGGACATGCTCCCGCTCGACCGCTGGGCCATCACGAAGCTCAACGACCTCATCCGCCGCGTGGCCAAGGCGTATGATAACTATGAATTCCACGTGGTCTCGCACGCGATCAACGACTTCTGCGTCGTGGAGCTCTCGAGCTTCTATCTCGACATCATCAAGGACCGCCTCTACTGCGAGGAGCGCAACGGTCTCAAGCGCCGCAGCGCGCAGACAGCCCTGTTCCTCATCCTCGACAGCATGACGAAGATGTTTGCGCCGATCCTCGCTTTCACCTGCGACGAGATCTGGCTGGCCATGCCGCACCGCGCCGAGGACGACGCGCGCAACGTGCTGCTCAACGTCATGAACCAGCCGTTCGACGCCTATGCGCTCAGCAACGACGAGCTCGCCAAGTGGGACCAGCTGATCCGCGTCCGCACGGATGTCAACGGCGTGCTCGAGGCCGCTCGCGCCGAAAAGCGCATCGGCAAGCCGCTCGAGGCTGCCGTGACGCTGCGCGCCGACGATGATGCCGCCAAAGCCGCGCTCGATGACGTGCAGAGCATGAATCTGCCCGAGCTGCTCATCGTGTCGCAGTGCCTCGTCGGCGGCGACGTGCCGGAAGACGCCGTCACCGGTACCGGCACGAATTTCCCCGGCCTGCACATCTCCGTGCGCAACGCGCCCGGCACCAAGTGCCCGCGCTGCTGGATGCACTCCGAGCAGGCCGACCCCGAGACCGGACTGTGCCCGCGCTGCGCCGCCGTCGTCGCCGCGCAGAAGGCAGAGTAAACCACCGATCCCAAAATCCTGATCCGAAAGCGAGGAACCGCTATGTGGTATGCCATCGTAGCCATCCTGATCCTCATCGCTGACCAAGGCCTGAAGTACTGGGTCACGCTCAACATCCCGCTCGACACCGGGCACGTCACGCTCATCCCCGGCGTGCTGGAGCTGACGAATATCCACAACAACGGCGCTGCGTTCAGCATCCTGCAGCACGCGCCGCACTGGATCTTCGTTCTCTTCACGCTCGTGTTCGCCGCCATCGCGGTGTTCTGCCTGCGGCGCAACGTCGTGCACGGCAAGGTCGGCCGCTGGTCGGTCGTGCTCGTGCTGGCCGGCGCAGTCGGCAACTGCATCGACCGCATCCTCAGCGGCTACGTGGTGGACATGTTCAACTTCCTGTTCGTGCGCTTCGCCGTGTTCAACCTGGCGGATATCTTCATCGTCGTGGCCGGCATCGCCCTGTGCCTGCACGTCATCTTCTACCGGGGTGACGGTAGCGAGGGCGAGCCCGCGTCGAAACCGGCGCGCAAGCCCCGCAAGCACACGGACGCCCCCGTCCGTGCGCACAAGCTGCACCTGCCCGCCCGGAAGCAGCAGCCCATCGCGCAGCCCGCCGCGCCGAGAAAGCCCGCCGCGCGTCCGGAGACTCCGGCCCCGGCGCGGGACGACCCATTCGCGGCGTGGGATCGCGCGCCCGTGCAGGCGCAGCCGGTGACTCCGGCAGCGCCGGAAGCACCGAAGGCTCCAGCAGCACCCGCTGCAACGGCGCCGGTGCAGTCAGCGCCCAAGGCGGCCGAGCCCGCCGTCAAACCGGCGGATGCGGCCCCGACGGATCCCCTGCTCGCCTATCTCAACAGCACGCCCGCCGCGCCGGTCGAGCCGGAAGCCCCGGCCAAGGACACGGACGCCGCCCCGACAGACGGCGAGAGCTACTCGCTCGACGATATTTTAGCGGAGTTTTCGGATTTCTAATGGAACAGCGAACGATTCAAACACAGGAGAGCGCCGAGCGGATCGACGCTCTCCTTGCGCGCTCTCTGCCCGAGCTCACGCGCAGCGCCGCCCAACGGCTGCTCGCGCAGGGGGCCGTGACAAAAGACGGCGCGCCCGTGAAGAAAAACTATAAGACCGCACCCGGTGACACGTTTGTCGTCACGCTGCCGGACGCCGCGCCCTCGGCGCTGGTGGCACAGGATCTGCCGCTGGACGTGGTGTATGAGGACGACGACCTCATCGTCGTCAACAAGCCGCGCGGCATGGTCGTGCACCCCGCGCCCGGCCACGAGGACGGCACGCTTGTCAACGCCCTGCTCGCCCACTGCGGCGACAGTCTCTCCGGCGTCGGCGGAGAGCGGCGGCCCGGCATCGTGCACCGCATCGACAAGGACACGTCCGGCCTGCTCGTCGCGGCGAAAAACGACTTTGCGCACCTCGCGCTCTCAGCCCAGCTGGCTGACCACACCATGGCCCGCACGTATGAGGCCGTTGTCTGCGGCAATCTGCGTGAAGACGCCGGCACGGTCGATGCGCCCATCGGCCGCCACCCGACGGACCGCAAGCGCATGGCCGTGACGCCCAAAAACGCCCGCCGCGCCGTCACGCACTGGTCGGTCATCGCGCGCTACAGCGGCTACACGCACATCCGCTGCGAGCTGGAGACCGGCCGCACGCACCAGATCCGCGTGCACATGGCGCACATCGGCCACCCCCTGCTCGGCGACCTGGTCTACGGCCATAAGCGGCCGGAAAAGGGCCTGAGCGGGCAGTGCCTGCACGCGCGGGCACTGCGATTCATCCACCCGCGCACCGGCGAGCTCGTGACGTTTACGTGCCCGCTGCCGGACTATTTTCAGGACGTGCTGGCGCGCCTCGGCCCGCCGGTCAGCTGATCAGAAAGGAGCATTCCCATGCGCAGATCCGATCGGGAGATCACCGATTTTCAGGAGCTCATCACCGTCATGCGCGGGTGCGACGTCTGCCGCCTCGCCCTGCATGACGAGCCGTATCCCTACATCCTGCCGCTAAACTTCGGCCTGGAGGTCGACGGTGAGACCGTCCGCCTGTACTTCCACGGCGCGAGCACCGGCACGAAGTACGACCTCATCGCAAAAAATCCGAACGTCTCGTTCGAGATGGACCGCGGCCACGCGCTCATCCTCGACGACGAGCACGGCAACTGCACCATGACGTATGAGAGCGTCGTCGGTCAGGGCCGCATCGCGCTCGTGCCGGACGCAGACAAGGAGCGCGCGCTGCACGTGCTCATGGCGCAGTACCGCGCGCCGGACTTCCCGTATTCGAAGGCCGTCATTCCCGCGACGACCGTCCTGTGCCTGACCGTCGAGCACATGACCGGCAAGCGCCGCGCGAAAAAGCACGGCTGAGCGTACCTCCGGCGAATCGCAAGAGGGCCTCCGCAGGCAAAGCCTGCGGAGGCCCTTTTCGTGATCTTACTGCAGATCAGCGGATGAAATTGGTGAATTTGCGCGCTTCCGTCTCCGGGCGCGGGACACCGGCGGAGTCGCCCGCCGCAATGCACTGCACCAGCCAGAGCAGATTGCGCGCGAGCTGGCGCATCGTCTGCAGGCCCTCTTCGTCCTGTGCGACGTCCTCCGGGCGCGCACCGTGCACCATCGGCCAGTACTGCGAGGACACGACCGGCATGTTCGAGATCATCGGGTACTTGACCAGCTGATCGAGCGCGGCCGTCGTGCCCGCGCGCCGCGCCGAGACGACGCAAGCGCATGGCTTGTTTGCCCAGCCATCACTCGCGTAGAACAGCCGGTCGCAAAACGCCGACATCGCGCCGGAGATCCCGGCATAGTGCACCGGAGACGCAAGCACGAGCGCATCCGCGGTCTCCATCGCGTCAATGGCGTCGTTCACCAGGCCGCCGCGCACGCAGTGCCCGGTCGCATTGCAGCCACCGCAGGCGGTGCAGCCGCCGGCCTGCTCTGCGCCGACGGTCAGGATCTGCGTCTCGACCCCCGCCGCCTGAAGCACCTGCTCCATCTCGTGCAGGGCGGTATATGTGCAGCCGTGCGGGTGCGGGCTGCCGTTGATCATGAGAATTTTCATTGTATCACCTCAAGCGCAGGATAGCACAAATCGCCGCGCCGCGCAAGCCGCCGGGCCCGCAATGCCATCGCCCCGACCGGGCGGTGTCTGGTTTGCCCGCCCGGATGCGCACGGCAGATCCGGCCGGGCCCAAAACGCGCTTGCGCGGCAGCAAAAACCTGCTGCCGCGCAAAGAAAAAAGAAGGGGTGTATGCCATGGAACGAAAGGGAGTAGAAGGGAGAAACGCGCATGGATATGCGGTTAGAGGTGGGCGGCCAGGCATACATGACCGCCCGTCACAGGGGGGAGGAACGGCCCCGCCGCTATGCGCCGGCGGACGGGAGCCGGATCAGGCAGAGATCAGATGGCGCTCCAGCCGCCGTCCACGCACACGATCTGGCCGGTCGTGTAGCTGCAGGCCGGGGAAGCAAAGTACGTGCACAGGCCGTCCATTTCGCCGGTCTTGCCGTGGCGCTCCATCGGGCAGCACTCGAGGTGCGCCTGATTGAAGAACGGTGCGTCGATATAGGCCGCGGTCATCTCGGTCGGGAAATAGCCCGGGCAGATGCAGTTGACGGTGATGCCGTCGCGTGCCCAGGAGTTGCCGAGCGAGCGCGTCAGGTTGACGATGCCGCCCTTGGCCGCGGCATAAGGCGCCGTGTCAACGCCCTTGCGGCCGCAGACGCCGTGGATAGATGCGATCATCACGATGCGGCCGTACTGGTTGGGCTTCATGGACTGGCGCACGACTTCGCGGCAGGTGAAGAACTGACCGTTGAGGTCGGTGTTGATAACGTTGAGCCAGTACTCGTCCGTGAGCGTGGCCGGGTCGCCGCCGCCCGGGATGCCGGCGGCGTTGATGAGAATGTCGATCTTGCCAAAGTGCTTGACGACATCGCTCACACAGTCGGTAATGCTCTTGGAATCCTGCAGGTCCATGTAATGCGGGTAGACCTTGACGCCGTATTCCGCCTCGATCTCCTTGGCATTTTCCTCAAGACGATCCGTGCGGCGGGCGACGAGCGCGATGTCAGCGCCGGCGTTGGCCATGGCCTTGGCAAACTGATGGCCGAGACCGGAGGAACCACCGCAGCAGAACGCGACCTGACCGGAAAGATCAAACAGATTGTTTTTCATAATATTACCTTCCTTTTATCAAAAATTCCGTGATGTCTTAGAAGAACCAGCAGTTTTCGTAAGCGCTGAGCGTGGCGTCGGCCATCGTACCGCCCTTGTGGGCGTCGCCGACAAAGACGACCTTGTCAAACGCATCCTTGAGCTGCTGCTCGTAGCTCTTGTCGGGACGGTTGCCGAGCGCCATGACGACGATGTCGGCCGGGCGGGTGACGATCTCGCCGGTGTCGGTCTTCTTGAGCTCGACCGCACCGTCGGTCACGCCGGCGATGGCGTGCTCGGTCAGGATCTCAACGCCGCTCTCCTGCAGCAGGGACAGGAGCTTGTAGCGCGCGGTGCGATAGATCGTGACGCCGACTTCTTTCTGCATCTCGACGACCGTGACCTTGTTCTTGTCGCACAGGAAGTGCGCGACCTCGAGGCCGACGTGGCCGCCGCCGATGACGGCGATGTTCTTGCCCTCGAAGGAAACGCGGCCCATGAGCACGTCCTCAATGTAGTAGACATTGCTGCGGTCGGCGCCGGGAACGTTCGGCACGATCTGCTCGCCGCCGCAGGCGACGACGACGCCGTAGGGATCGAGTGTGCGCAGCGTTTCGACCGTGGCGGGCGTGTTCAGGCGCACCTCGATGTGGTACTCCTTCATCTCGGCCTTCATGGTCTCGATGAGCTCGGCCACCATGCCCTTGCACGGTGCCTTCGAAGCCAGCACGGCGCTGCCGCCGAGGTGATCGCTGCTCTCGAGGATGATCGGGTGATAGCCGCGCTTTTTGAGCAGGAGCGCCGCCTGCATGCCGCCAGGGCCGCCGCCCACGACTGCGACCGTGCGGTCATCGCCGGTCTTGACAAGATTCTCGTCGCCATAGACCGTGGCGCGGCCGGTAACGGGGTTGATGGCGCAGTGCAGGTTCTTGCCCGCAACGACGGACTTGTTGCAGTTCATGCAGCCAAGGCACTTGCGGATAAGATCCTCGCGGCCGGCCATCGCCTTTTTGACCACGTCGGGATCAGCCAGCTGCATGCGGGACATGCCGACAAAGTCGCTCACGCCCTCCTGCAGGAAGCGCTCGGCCGTCTCGGGGTGCTTGATGGTGTTGACGGCGATAACGGGCACATTCACGGCAGCCTTGATGGTCTTGGCCAGGTTCTTTCTCCAGCCCTCGGGGCTGTAGCACGGCTCGATCATGGTCGGTGCGCTGGCGTAAACGCCGCAGGAGACGTTGAAGTAATCCACATACGGCTCGAGGTACTTGGCGATCTCCGTGCAAGCGGCGAGGTCATTGCCGCCCTCGACGAAATCGTTGCCGTTGATGCGCGCGCCGACAACGAAGTCACGGCTGACAGCGGCGCGGATACCGGTGAGGATGCGCACGAGGAAGCGGCAGCGGTTTTCCATGCTTCCGCCGTATTCATCGGTGCGCTTGTTGGTGTAGGGGCTCAAAAACTGCTGCACGAGGTAGCCGTGCGCCGCGTGAACCTCCACGCCGTCGGCGCCGGCAAGCTCGGAGTTGACCGCCGCCTGAACATATTTCTCGACCAGATTGTCAATGTCCTCAATGGTCATCTCGCGCGGCAGGATGGTCGCGCGGCCGACGACGGAGTTGAGCTCAACGCTCGGGGCCATGGCCTGACGGCCGCCGTTGCAGGCCGGGGGGGCCTCGCGGCCGCCGTGGTGCAGCTGGATGAAGATCTTCGCACCGTGACGGTGCACCGCCTCGCAGATGAGCTGGAAGCTCTTGATCTGCCGGCTGTCATAGATGCCGAGCTGGATGGGGTTGCAGTGGCCGCTGTCGGCATCGACGGAGGTGAACTCCGGGATGATGAGGCCGCAGCCGCCTTTGGCACGGTCCTCGTAGAAACGGATCTGCTCCGGCGTGGTGCAGCCGTTCCAGTCGCCCATGAGGGCGCCCATGGCTGTCATAACGACACGGTTACGCAGCTCCAGGTTGCCGATCTTGCCGGGCTGAAACAGTTTTTCGTACTTCATGAGGCATTTCTTCTCTTTCTCTGGATAATTCCGGAACCGATGGTATCGCTTGTGCAGGAACGACATGGGATGCGGATTCTGCCGCCGCATCCGTGCCTTTGCAAATATTTTAACTAGCCATTTCGCGAATTTCCATATGCACGAAACACCAAAAAAAGCGTGATTTTGTGCGGGACCGACAATCCCGGACACCCGGTTGAGAAGTGCGGCCGCGGGCAAATTTTCGCGATTGTGCACCGTGCACAACGCACGGCCGCCATTTTGTCGCGCGGCACAACGGCGGCGGTTGCGCCGCGGTGCGGTTATGTAGTATAATTGAGAAAAATATTTTTTTAACAATATACCTATCTATAGACGCAGGAGGCGGAACCATGAAATTTTCCGAGCTGATCTCAAAACTGCACGCGGCCAGCCAGCCGCACATGCTCATGCACATCGACATCCGGTCAGACTGTGAGCTGATGGATGTCAACATCCTCGCCCCCGGGCAGAGCGATGTGCAGACCGGAACGCTCTACTTTGCCGATGCAGGCTTATTAACGCCGGACACTGTGCTCCCGACCAACCTGATGTACTACGGCGCGCTGCCGCCGGAGCTGGCCTCCGGGCTGACGAACAGCGCCATGATCGACCGCGGCGAGTTTGCCGCGCTGTTTCAGAGCGTGAAGGAACTGCTGAGCTATCAGCAGTCCGATCAGCAGCTCTACACGCAGGTGCTGTATATGCTCTGCAACGGCACGGATCTGGACCGCGTGCTGACCAAGATGACCGACGTCACCGGCGACCTGTTCGTCATGATCGACAGCACAGGCAAGCTCGTCGCCAAGACGAAAAACTTCTATGTGGACTACCCGCTGTGGATGAAGAGCATCGAGCAGGGATACTGCAGTGATATACTAATGGAGTATATCGAGGACCGGCGGCGCAAGAATGAGTACTCCCTCTCGGACAAACCATTCACGCTCTTTTGCGAGCACATGCAGCGCTATCTGCTGTGCACGCGCATCGTCTACGACAACTTCATGATGGGCTATGTCATCATCGTGAGCAAGACCGGCATGTTCAGCGCAGCCGAGCAGCAGATCATCCCGCTGCTGTCCAGCTCGGCCAAAGAGCGCATCGTCAAGAGCAACAACGGCAATTGGATCGATTACCGCGCCTCGCAGCTCAATAACGTCTTCACGGACATGCTCACCGGCACGCAGAACATGGACATGGACCGCCGCATGAAGCTGGCCAAGCTGAGCTTTCCGGAGCAGAAATGTCTGGCCATTATCCGGCCGGTATATTATAAGGAGCCGGCCTATTACAAAAACCGCCTCATCCCGGACATGCAGGCCATTTTCGGCAAGACGGCATTCTCGGTGATCAAGAACGATCTCGTGCTGCTGCTGGCCGCGGCAAACAGCGGCACGATCTCGCCCGAACAGCACGCTGCGCTCGAGCAGTACACGCAGGGGCACCGGCTCATCGTGGGCATCAGCAACTGCTTTCAGGCCAACAATCAGCTTTCGCTCCACTATAACATGCTGCTGCAGACCTTACAACTGGCCAAGCAGATGCGCTCGGATCAAAAAATCTTCTTTTTCTCCGACTACGTGTATTATGCGCTGCTCGACCAGGTTGAAGACAAGAGCCTGTTGTCCTTCATCCGGCACCCCGCACTCGACACACTCATCCACTATGACCGGGAAAAGGGCGCCGAGCTGTACCAGACGCTGCGCGTGTTCACCAAGTGCGGCTTCAACAAGGCGCACACCTCCGAGCAGCTCTTTCTGCACCGCAACACCGTCAATTACCGCATCTCGCAGATCGAATCCATCTGCAAGATCGACCTGTCGACCACGGAGCTGCTGTTTTCCCTGCAGCTGTCGTTTTTGATCGACGGCTATCTCAACAACGTCGCCTTTTGACCGCGATTACGTCCCCGAAACCGGGCCGACACTTCCTGCCGGCCCGGTTTTTTGTGCCGCAAACGCCGTCAGAGGCAAATTTCAGATTGGTTTCTATGACAAAATTTTGACCGGATACTGTGCACGGCGAACATTGTCGATTTCCTGTCAAGCAAATATAATGAACACAACCGAACAAAACCGGTGTGTATCTCGCAGGGACACACGAACGGATCTCCGCAGCCCGCCGTCTGCCCGGCGCCCGGAGTACAAGACAACGTCAACAATAGAAAGGAGACTCTCGATGGAAAAAGCAATCGAGAATATGGACCGCAAACGCCTTGGGATCCTGATCCGCTGCCTGGTGATCCTGCTGATCACCGGTGTGACCAACTCTGCAGCCGTGTTTGTTTCCCCGCTGGCAAAACACTTTAACTGGACCGCAGACGCCATTGCAAACGTCAGCACGACGATGCTGCTGTGCTGGACGCCCGGTGCTCTGATCGGCGGCACGCTCATGTCGAAGATCGGCGCGAAAAACGCGATGCTGCTCGGCGCGATCCTGTTCCCGCTCGGCACGCTGACCAGCAGCTTCGTGCCGCAGTCCTCTCCCTGGCTGCTGTATGTGACCTTCAGCTTCCTGCAGGGCCTCGGCAACGGCCTTGCCTACACCGTCGCCACGTACGTTTCCACCGGCTGGTATCCGGACAAGCGCGGCCTGGTTTCCGGCCTGTGCATGGCCTTCACCGGGGGCTCGTCCGCCTTCCTCGCGCCGATCTGCTCGAAGCTCGTGCAGTCGACCGGCATCATCTCCACGCTGCGCATCGTCGGCATCGTGTCCCTGGTCGTGTGCGTCGTGTGCGCGCTCGGTGTCCGTCAGGCCCCCGTCGGCTACCTCCCCGCCGGCTTTGCCAACTCCGCCTCGAGCGCTGAAACGCAGCTGGAAAGCTACACCGTCCGCCGCGCGCTCAAGACCCGTCCCATCTGGCACCTGATCGTGTGCACCGCGTTCTTCCCGACGATGTATATGATCATGTTCCCGCGCTTCTCCGTGTACATGACCGACGCCGGCTTCACGCTGAGCGCTGCCACCCTGGGCGTGTCCATCTACTTCATCGCCAACACCCTCAGCCGTCTGTTCCTCGGTGCTCTGTGCGATAAGATCAGCTACAAGCATGTCTATGGCATCTGCGGCGTGCTGTGCATCCTGTCCGCCATCTGCCTGATCGCCGCGCACTCGCTGTTCATGTTCTACCTCGGCTATGCGCTGCTCGGCCTCGGCTTCGGCGCCACCAACAGCGTCTATCCCGTCACGATCAACAAGTCCTACGGCCCGGTCTACGCCGGCGGCATCTACGGCGTGGCCCTGTTCGGCTACATGATCTTCTGCACGCTCATCACGCCGCGCATCAGCGCCGCACTCGTGGCCTCCACCGGCGGCTACACCGCCTCGTTCATCTATGGCATCGTGCTCACGTGCGTGGCCGTCGCGTCCATGTACCTGATCCCGAAGGTCAATCGCAAACCCCTCGATGCGGCCGAGAAGCAGGCCGAATCCGTGTAAGTCAGATCGGAAGAGGTGTCAATATTGGGCGTCATCGGCTGTATCCTCGGTTTTCTGATCGTTATCTATCTCTGCTATAAAGACTGGTCGGTCTATCTGGCCACATTCGTCGGCACATGCGTCGTCATCGCCTGCAATACGCTGCCGTTTATCGACAGTCTCGTCGGCGACTATGTCAGCGGTATGTTCACCGCCGTCAAAGGCTTCTTCTTCATGATCCTCTTCGGCTGCCTGCAGTCGAAGATCTACACGGAGAGCGGCGCCGCCTACACCATCGCCGACACCGTTATGAATCTCCTGCTCAAGGAGAACATGAGCAACACCGGCAAAAACCTCGTCGCCATGGCCGTCATTCTGGTCATCGGCACCATCCTCAACCTCGGCGGTATCATCGCCGGCGTCGTCATCGTGCTCATGTACCCCATCGCGCTGGTCATTTTCGAGCGCTGCGATATCCCGAAGAAATTCATCCTCGGCATTCTGGGCGCCGGCTCGTTCACCTTCACGCTGACCATGCCCGGCAGCCCGCAGGTCACGAACGTGGCCGCCATGACCGTGCTCGGCACGGCGGCCGATGTGGCGCTGGTGCCCGGACTCGTGGGCGCGGCGGCCGAGATCGCCGCGATCCTCGTCATCATGAACCTGCTCATCAACCGTGCCCGCAAACGCGGAGAGCACTTTGAGCTCCACCCGCTTGACCCGCGCTATGACAATACCGGCAGCAAGCCGAAGCTGATCGTCGCCCTCCTCCCGATGGTTGTGCTCTTCCTGCTGTTCAACATCTGGAAGCTCAACATCAACATCTGCCTGCTGTGCTCCATCGCGCTGTCCATTGCACTGTTCTGGCCGCAGCTGCGCCATAAGGATCTCAAGGCCATGCTCAACAGCGGCGCAGTGGACTCCGTGCCCATGACGATGACCGTCGCCGCCATCTGCGGCTTCGCTGGCGTGCTCACCAACACGGAGGCGTTTCAGTCCATGATCGACGCCATCACGAGCATCAGCATCGCGCCGATCCTCATCTGCTGGGTCGTCGTGGCGCTCATGTGCATGCTCACCGGCGGCTCGTCCACCGGCCAGCTCGTCGCGCTGCCGATCATCGCACCGAAGCTGCAGGCCCTCGGCCTGACGGCCAGCACCATCCACCGCGTGTCCGCGTTCGCGGCCACGACGCTCGACTCCATGCCCTATTCGGGCAGCATCCTCATGCTGCTGCCCATGTGCCACATGAAACTTAAGGAGGTCTACCCCGCCCTGTTCGTGACGACCGTCATCGCCACGACCGTCGGTACCGCCGCCGTCACGCTCATGTGCGTCCTGTTTCCGGGGCTCGCCTGATCCCCGTCAACCCACACCATATCACAACAGAAAGGAAGTCAAGACATGAAAGAATTCAAGAACAAAGTTGCCGCCATCACCGGTTCCGCCACCGGCATCGGCCGCGCCTTCGCCGAAGAGGCCGCCAAGCGCGGCATGCGCCTCGCCCTCATCGACATCAACACCGAAGGTCTGGAAGAGACCAAGGCCATCTGCGAGAAGGCCGGCGCACCGAAGGTCGTCACCATCAAGACCGACGTCACGAAGTATGAAGAGGTCCGCTTCAGCATCATGCGCGTCATGCAGGAGTACGGCCAGCTCGACCTGATGTTCGCCAACGCCGGCATCGCCACCGCTGGCTGGGTCTACAACCATCCGCCTCAGGACTGGGCCTGGGCCATGAACACGAACGTGCTCGGCCTGACGTACTATGTGCACGAAGTGCTGCCCATCTTCAAGAAACAGGGCACGCCCTGCCACTTCCTGTTCACCGCGTCCATCGCCGGCCTGATCTCCGGCCTGCGCTACAACACGGCGTACCTGTCGAGCAAGCACGCCGCCGTCTGCATCGCCGAGGCCGTGCGCGACCTCGCCGAGAACGACCCGGACTACAGCATGATGGGCGTGAGCGTGTTCTGCCCCGAGTATGTGCACACCAACATCCACAACAGCGAAGACCATCGTCCGGCCGAGTACAGCGTGCCGTGCGACCCGTTCTATGCCACCGACAGCTACTGGGATTACCGTCACCTGTTCGACAAGAACATCACGGTCAAGGGCATGAACCCGGCCTTCGTCGGCCCGTACCTGTTCGAGGCGGTTGAGGAGAACCACATGTACAAGGTGCCGCATATGCACACCCACGAGCAGATCCGCGCACGCCACAGACGCATCGAGTCCGACCTCGAGCGCGAGGAAGCGTTGCACGAGAAATACGCCCCGCTGCAGAAATACTGATCCGATCCCTTTCTTTTCGCAACACCCCAAAGCCCCGCCGGGAAACCGGCGGGGCTTTTCTTTATGGATCACGGCAGCACAGACGCTATTTTTCTTTTCGCACGCAGGACCATCCGTCCCCAAACGAAATAACACAGCTCGGCAAACGATACGCCGTCCACGATAGGAACCGCCCATTGCCCCACGGCGGACGTGCAGCCGCCGCAGATCCCGACAGCGCCGTCAGCAGCTTCGACGCCGTCTCGGACACATGCGCTTCGGCCGGCGTGACCCATTGGTGCAGCGCCGGGAACAGCAGCACACCCTGCTCGCGCGCAACGGCCGCCTGCAGGATCGGTACCGCCCGCTGCAGCAAACGCTCCGGCCGTGCACATACCCAGGCGCGCAGCTGCGCACTGTCACGCGCGGCGAGCACAAGATTCACACGAAACTGCGTATAGGAATCGGAGATCGATATCTCCTGCCCGACGTGGTACATCTGATGGATCGTCTGATTGGCACGACGTCTGTTGTCCCGCAGCCGCTGTGCATCAAAGTCATCACATTCCAGCACCAGCACGCGCGCGTGCAGCCGCCCGTCCGTCGCAAACAGCACCTGCGCATCCGCACCGACCTGCTCGGCACCGCATGCCGCAAGGCGCGCTGTAGGATCATCGACCAGAATTGGGGCCGAATAGAGCGCCGGTGCGTCCGGCGGTACGCGCCGTACTCGATAGCATGCCAAAACCATCGCTGCACAACCAGCCAGAAGCGCTGTCCCAAGCAGAGGATACCGGCGAAATGCGATCAGCGCCAGCGGCAGCAGGCAAAGTGCCAGCACAAACGCAGTGACAGAAAGAGCCGCACGCCGCCTTTGCCGCCTGAGCTGCTGATAAAACATTTCCGGCACACCGCACCCCTCCCATCACGCAGACAAAACGGATTATCACTGCAGCAATTGTACTGCAAAGTCCCGGAGCTGTCGAGATGAAAAACACGACGAAATAGCAAAAGACCGCAGTCAAATGACTGCGGTCTTTTGTGTTGGCATTGACCTATCTTCCCGGTCCGTCTCCAGACAAGTATTGTCGGCACTGGTGAGCTTAACTTCCGTGTTCGGAATGGGAACGGGTGGACCCTCACCGTTAAAAACACCAACTATTTACCCTCGTGGCACACCACAAGGGTGGTACACCATCAGGGACTCGAACCCTGGACACCCTGATTAAGAGTCAGGTGCTCTACCAGCTGAGCTAATGGTGCTCAAGGTTTCATCTGCACCTTCAAAACCGAACAGAGGATGAAGAATTCACAAGGCGGTTGCCTGCAATGTTCTTGTAGGTCAAGCCCTCGGGTTATTAGTATCGGTCAGCTCAATGCATTACTGCACTTACACTTCCGACCTATCAACGACATAGTCTTTGTCGTCCCTTACTCCTAATGGATGGGAGATCTTATCTTAGGGGGAGTTTCACACTTAGATGCTTTCAGCGTTTATCTCGTCCAGACGTAGCTACCCAGCTGTGCCGTTGGCACGACAA
>OIBS01000007.1_pt1 | contig 110814 bp, 95 predicted proteins | sample 1581081 | NCBI WGS metagenome assembly OIBS01 (sample SAMEA3882511, study PRJEB24775) | human gut metagenome | biome: human-associated habitat; feature: intestine environment; material: feces | place: Netherlands | collected 2009/2010 | reverse complement strand
CCCCACTGCTGCCTCCCGTAGGAGTCTGGGCCGTATCTCAGTCCCAATGTGGCCGTTCAACCTCTCAGTCCGGCTACTGATCGCAGCCTTGGTGAGCCGTTACCTCACCAACTAGCTAATCAGACGTGAGCCCATCCATCAGCGGATTTCTCCTTTGGTATCCAGAAGATGCCTCCCGGATACATTATGCGGTATTAGCAGTCGTTTCCAACTGTTGTCCCCCTCTGAAGGGCAGGTTGCTCACGCATTACTCACCCGTCCGCCACTAAGTTAAATCAGATCCATCCGAAAATTTCACCAAAGTAACTCCGTTCGACTTGCATGTGTTAGGCACGCCGCCAGCGTTCATCCTGAGCCAGGATCAAACTCTCTATAAATCATATCATAACCGTCTCTAATAATTTAAAAACGGATACAATCAAAATCTTAGATCGCTATCTAGCTCTCAAAAGAATTGTTTTACATCGTTTCCGATGTTAAGAACCCTTTTCTGGTGCTTATTTTGCATAAGCTACAAAACTTATCAAGTTTTGTGTTCTTACATTGTTTAATTTACAAGGTACACGCCGCTGCGCCTCTCGGCGACAGCTTGTTTATACTACCACACGCAGTTCGCTTTGTCAAGAACTTTTTTCAACTTTCTTTCGGAAGTTTGTTTTGTTCTTGGCGTTCCCCGCGAGCGCTTTGCTAATATACCACCCAAATCGACGGCTGTCAACAACTTTTTTCACATTTTCGCAAAAAATTTTTCGCCCCATTTTCGGGCACTAAATATTGTGGTTTTTTCCGGTTATACTACGCAATATGCAAACCGACTTCTTTCACAGCGGCTCCAATGACGGGCCGCACCCGCGCCCGCAGCCGCAGTATGACGTGCCGGTCACGGCGGGCGAGCTGAAAAAAATATTTTCCGACTGCGATGATTTTGAGACGCGGACGGTGCGCATCGGCCTCGAGAGCCGTCTGACGGTGACCGTCTGCTGGCTCGACGGCGTAGTCTCTGCGGGCGACGTGTCCACGGACGTGCTGCGCCCGCTGACGGAGGGCGGCCGCCTGGCGGACATTACCTCCACGCGCGAGGCCGTGCACCGGATCGAACAGGGCGCGGTCTACAGCTGCTCGACGCGCACGCGCGCGGAGATGGACGATGTGGTCGGCGACCTGACCAACGGCTCGGTGGCGCTCGTGTTCGACGCGCAGCGCAAGGCCGTCACGTTCGAGGTGCGCACGTCGAATGTGCGCGCGGTGTCGGAGCCGACGATCGAAAAATCCGTCAGCGGCTCCAAGGACGCCTTCGTCGAGACGCTGCGCATCAACACCTCGCTCGTGCGGCGCAAGCTGCACACCCCGGCGCTGAAGCTGCAGCAGACGGTCGTCGGCCGGCAGTCGGAGACGACGGTTGCGGTGCTGTATGTGGACGGCATTGCCGACCCGGCGCGCGTGCAGCGCATCCTCGACAAGCTCGACACCATCGACGAGCAGGCGCTGCTCGGCCGCGGCGATCTGGAGCCGTATCTGACGCAGCGGCCGCGGGCGCTGCTGCCGCAGCTGGGCCAGACGGAGCGCCCGGACAAATTCGCCGGTGCGCTGCTCGACGGCTGCGTGGGGCTGCTGGTGGACGGGCTGCCGATGGGCTACCTGCTGCCGACGACGTTCCAGCTGCTGATGCACGCGCCGGAGGACGAATCACACCACTACCTGCTGGCCTCGGCGCTGATCGTGCTGCGGTACTTTGCGCTGGCGATCTCACTGACGTTCCCGGCGCTGTATGTGGCCGTGGCGATGTACCACCAGGAGATGGTCCCGGCGAAGCTGCTGCTGTCAGTCATTCAGGCCAAGCAGCAGGTGCCGTTTTCGGTGCCGACGATCATTTTGTTCATGCTCATCGCCTTCGAGCTGCTGCAGGAGGCCGGGCTGCGGCTGCCGAACTCGATCGGCCAGACGGTGTCGATCATCGGGGCGCTGCTCGTTGGCCAGTCAGCCGTGGACGCGAAGGTGGTCAGCCCGGTGGCGATCATCGTCGTAGCGCTGGCGGGCATCGCGGGCTACACGCTGCCGAATCAGGAACTGAGCAACGCCGTGCGTCTGCTGCGGCTGTGGCTGGTGCTGGCGGCGGCGCTGGCGGGATTGTTCGGTATTCTGGCGCTGCTGGGGCTCGCGATCTGGTATCTGTGCACGATCGACAGCGACGGCGTGGCGTATATGGCCCCGTTCGTGGACAGCGAACGGCCGGCGATCTTCCGCACGCTGCTGCGCCGGCCGCAGCCGGACGAAAAATTCCGCCCGCCGGAATACGGCAGCCCAAACCGCCGGCGGCAGAGATAGGGCACACCATATAATATAAGGAGGGATGGTCCATGCGGCACAGACGGGCGCTGGCGCTGCTGCTGGCAGCGGGCATGCTGTGCAGCGGGTGCAGCACCGGCGCGATCTCGAGCAATTACCGCGCGGTCGAGGATCTGGAGCTGATCCAGACGATCGGCGTAGACCGCGCGCCGGAGGGCGTGTGCCTGAGTGCGGCGACGGGCAAGGCGTGCGAGAACGAGGCGCCGAAGCGCATGACGCAGTCCGGCGTGTCGATGCTCGCAGCGCTCGACCAGCTGCAGGACCGCACGCCGAGCGCGGGGCTGTTTTACGCGCAGACGAGCTATCTGCTCCTCGGCGAGGAGGCAGCCGCCGCGGGCGGGCTCACGCCGCTGCTGGACTTCATCGCGCGCGACCCGGACATGCGCCTGAGCGCGCCGCTGTTCATCGTGCGCGGCGGCACGGCGCAGCAGGCGGTCATGGAGACGGGCGACGACAAGGCCGACGTGACGGAAGCGCTCGCCGCGCTGGAAAAGGACATCACGCTCGACGGCACGAGCCACGCCTACTCCTGCACAGACATCGCCCGCGCGCTCGCGGGCAGCGGCTGCGCCGTGGTGGGTGCCGTGGCGTGCGTGCGCACGCCGGAGAGCGAGGGCGGCAAGCTGGCGCTCGCTCCGGCGGGGTATGCGATCTTTCGCGACGGGGACTATGTCGGCAGCATCGAGCCGGAGACGGCGCGCGGGGCCAGCATGCTCCTCGGCGTGGCCGGGCACGGCGACCTCGCCGTCACGGACCGTGACGGCAGCACCGTCATGCTCACGCTCGACTCGTGCAAGACGGACTTTCGCCCGGTGTGGGACGACGACGGCACGCTCGCGCGCGTGGATGTGACGCTGAAGCTGCGCGCGGGCATCGCCGAACTGCGCGTGCCGCGCCGGATCACGGTGCGGGAATATCAGGACGAGCTCAACGCGGCACTCGTCGCCCTCGTGACCGGCTGGGCGGAGGACGTGATCGCCGCGTCGCAGGCGCTGGGCGCGGACTTTCTCGGCGTGGGGCAGGCGCTCGCCATCGGCGGCGGGCGCAGATGGGCTGCCATCCGCGACGACTGGCCGGCCGTGTGGCAGAGCGTGCCGGTGCGCGTGACGGTCAGTGCCGACGTGGGGCGGACGTTTGACCTGCGCGACGGCATCGACACATCGGGAGGCGGAACATGACGGGACTTCAACTCACGCGGCGGCAGTACTACGCGCTGTGCACGATGGTGCTGCTCTCTCCGCTGCTGCACCTCGTGCCGCGCAAGACGACCGCAGAGGCCGGCTGCGGCGGCTGGCTGTGTGCGCTGGCGGCACTGGTGCCGCTGCTGCTGTTCGCGTGGATGCTTGAGGGCATTCTGCACCGCGGGCGGCCGGGCGAGGGCATCGGCGAGATCACGCTGCGCGCACTCGGCCCGGTCGCGGGGCGCGTGCTGCTGGGCGTCTACGCGCTGTGGTTTCTGCTCTACAGCGCGTTTGCGCTGCGCATCGGGGCAGAGCGGTTCATCGAGACAGTGTTCCCGCTGAGCCGGCCGTGGCCGTTCGTGGTGACGATCTTGGCCATGGCGGTCTGCGGCGCGCTCGGGCACACGAAGGCGCTCTTTCGCGCCTCGGAGATCTTTCTGCCGCTGCTGATGCTCGTGCTGGCGCTGGTGCTGGTGTTCGCGGTACCGGGGCTGGACGTGAAAAATCTGCTGCCCGTAACGGCGCAGGAGCTCCCCGGCGTTGCGCGCAGCGGGCTGACGGTGTTCGGCATCGGGGCGGCGGTGCTGTTTTTCGGCGCGTTCACCGGCGGGCGCCGCCCGCCCCCGGGCGGGGACGCGCGGCCGTGTGGTGGTGCGTGCGCATCTGCGTGCTCGTGACGCTGCTGAGCGCGTTCACGATCGACATTCTCGGCGCGGAGCTGACGGCCAAGCTCAACCACCCGTTTTTCACCATGCTGCGCAACGTGAGCCTGTTTCACGCGGTCGAGCGCTTCGGCGCGCTCGTGATCGGGCTGTGGGTGCTGCCGGACTTTGTGCTCGTGTCGATGCTGCTGACGCTGGCGGTCAACTGTCTGCGCGCGGCGGGAACGCACGACGGGCGGCTGTTCGCGCAGAAGAACCCGCCCGCGCTCGTGCTCCTGTGCGCAGCGGCAGCCGGGGCGGGCGCGCTGTTTCTGGCGCAGAACGCGTTTGAGACCGACGCGCTGCAGACAAACATCGTGCCGATCGTGAACATCGTCCTGCTGGGCATCGGAACGGTCGGGATGTATCTGGTCGGCCGGGCGCGCGGGAAAATTTAAGTGCAAAACCGCCCTGCCAGGTGTCCGGCAGGGCGGTCGCTACATGTCTGGTCTATATGGATTGCATGCTCACGGGGCGAGGCGGTCGCGCCAGCGGGCGGTGAGCCGCTCGAGCTCCTCGGCGAAAGCGTTCAGCCCCTTGTTCGGGCAGCCGGCGCAGCGGCGCACAAGGGCCGTGAGCTCACCGAGCGCGCGCTGCAGCCGCGCGTAGGCCGGGCTCTCGCGGCGCTTGCCGGCAGCGGCCGCCTGCCGCGCCTCGTCATGATGGATGGGCCGCGGCGGGGCTACATACGTATAGGCCCCCGCGGTGAGGTCAAACTCGCTGCCGCTGTAGGGCGCGTCCGCGTCATAGCCGTACTCATCGCGCAGGCAGGCGGCGAACGCCGTGCAGGCATCGTCGTCACCGTGGTTGACGAACACGTGCGCAGGCTTTTGCTCCATGGCGTTGATCCAATCCAGCAGCCCCTGCTTATCCGCATGGCCGCTCACGCCTGGCAGAACGGTGATCTCCGCGTGCACGGCGATCTCGTCGCCGAAGATCTTCACGCTCTCGGCGCCGTCGTGCAGCTTGCGGCCGAGCGTGCCGACCGCCTGATAGCCCACAAACAGCACCGTGCACTCCGGCCGCCAGAGGTTATACTTCAGATGGTGCCGGATGCGGCCGGCGTCACACATGCCGCTCGAGGAGAGGATGACCTTGGGCGTCTTGTCGATGTTGAGCGCCATGGAGTCCTCTTTCGTGACGGCGGTGTGCAGGTCGTCAAAATACAGCGGATTGACGCCGCTGCGGATGAGCGCGCAGGCCTCGTCGTCAAGAAAGCTCGTGTCCGTCTGCAGGAAAACGCGCGTGGCCTCGTTGGCGAGCGGGCTGTCCACATACACGGGGAAGTGCGGGTGGCCGTGCACCATGCCGGCGTCCTTGATCTGGCGGATGAAATACAGCAGCTCCTGCGTGCGGCCGACGGCGAACGACGGGATGACGACGTTGCCGCCGCGGTCGAGCGTGCGCTGGATGCAGTCCGCGAGCGCGGCCAGATAATCCACGCGCGGGCCGTGACTGCGGTCGCCGTAGGTCGACTCGATGAGCACGTAGTCCGCGCCCGAGACGGTCTGCGGGTCGCGGATGATGGGCTGGTCGGTGTTGCCGATGTCGCCGGAAAAGACGATCTTCTTTTCCGCGCCGCCCTCGGTGAGCCACGCCTCGATGCACGCGCTGCCGAGCAGGTGGCCGACATCCGTGAAGCGGATGATGATGTTCTCACCGACCTGGATGCGCTTGCCGTAGCCGCACGGGCGCAGCAGGCGCAGCACGCCCTCCACGTCCTCGAGCGTATACAGCGGCTCGGGTGCCGGCTGGCCGGCGCGGGCGGCCTTGCGCCCCTTCCACTCGGCCTCGGACATCTGGATGTGCGCCGCGTCGCGCAGCATGATGCCGCACAGGTCGCATGTCGCCTCCGTGGCGTAGACCGTGCCACGGAAGCCCTGCTTATACAGCAGCGGCAGGTGGCCGGTGTGGTCCATGTGCGCGTGCGTGACGAGCACAAACTCGATCTGCGCCGCCGGGACGGGGATGGTGATGTTCTCAAACAGGTCCCGCCCCTGCTCCATGCCGCAGTCGATCAGGCCGTAGTGCCCGCCGATCTCAAGCAGAGTGCAGCTGCCGGTCACCTCGTGGTCGGCGCGGATAAATGTCAGCTTCATGGGCTCACTCCTTCCGGTTTTCTTTCCCTGATTTTAACACAAGCGCGTGCCGAGCGCAACCGCGGCGCGAAAAGTTCACAAATAGCGCCATACCCCGGCGGGGTTCTTCGTCCCGCCGGGGTATGGCATTGCTTATTCACTTTCGAGCCGCAGCAGGGCCTCGCGGTACTGCACCGTGACCTTGTCGCTCCAGCCGCACCAGTAGTCGATCGCCTCCGATGCGTGCCCGCTTGTCAGCCCGTCGAGCACCGTGCGGTACGTCCTGCACAGCTCGCGCATGTCCAGCGTGTACGCCACGATGTAATACGTCACGTGCGCAAGCTCGCGCGACGAGCGCAGCAGGACGCGGAAGATCATGTTGTCCGACTCGGCAAACATGCACACCAGAAACTGATTGACCAGGTCCAGAAATTCCGGCTTGTCCTTCTCGCCGTCCGGTGCGTAGGCGATGGCCTCCATCCGCTCGAGCAGCCCGTACAGGTGCCGCATCTGCTCCGTTTTGGGGTTGCGGCCCATCCAGCGGAACCAGCCGAGCGCGACCATTTCGCGCAGCTCCAGAAACGCATCCACCAGTTCCGGCTTCGGCTTGCCGCCGTGCGTCATGATGGCGGCCAGCGTCTCCAGATTCGCCCGCTCCCAGTAGGGCGCGACATAGGTCGCGTGCCGGGGCACGACCCGCAAAAAACCCAGCCGCTCCAGCTCCTGCAGACCGAGATGCACGTTCGTCTTGCGCAGACCGTACTGCTCGGCCAGTTCACTCTCCGTCGGCAGCCGGTCGCCCGGCTTGCGCTGTCCGCTGAGGATCTCCTTGAGCATCCGGTCCAGAAACTGTTCTCGTTCCGATCTGTTTTCCGTTTCCTTCTCTTTCGTCATGTTCTCTTTTTCCCCCCCGAGACCTCCTGTAGATGCACGCATTGTATTGCATTTTCCGCCCGGTGTAAAGAGAAAATAACAAAATTTTTAAGATTTTCCCATCACTGTACAAAAAACGGGACACTCCGTATCGGAGTGCCCCGTTACCCTTGAAGTATCTAGCTTTTCAGGTGATTATGGGCAGGCTGCGAAACCGACGGCCAGCAGCGTCTGCGCGAGGATGTACGTGAGCATGATGACGAAGTTCTGCTTCGTGGGCTCGGCCTTCTTGACAAAGAGCATGTCGCACAGCGCGCCGTCGGACGCGAGGAAGAACGTCGCGCCGAAAAACGCCACGAGCTTGCCCCACCAGAACGCCGTCAGCAGCGGCAGGATGAGGCTCACGCTCAGCACGCAGAGCATGAGCATATATGCCAGCGACAGCGGACGCAGCGCGCGCGGAATGTTTCTGCGGCTGTTGGCGTACACAAACGCGGCACCGGCGGCGTAGACCGCGCTGATCACGACGATCCAGACCCAGCCGACGCGAATGACATAGTGCGTGTAGATAAAAATCAGGTAGCACACGTGACCCAGGAAGAACGAGGACGTGCCGAGGACAAAGAACTTTTTCTTGAGCGGCCAGAGCAGAAACAGATCGCCCAGGCAGCCAAACAGCAGGCCGGCGACCACCCAAAGCGACGGCGTGCAGGAAAAGGCGAGGTAGGTCAGCGCGACGACCGGCATCAGCGCGACCTTGGTCGGCTTGCGCAGGTCGTCATCGCCGCGCCAGCAGCTGATGAGGTGCACGATGGCGAGCACCGCCAGGAACACCGGAAACACCCATTTTAATACGATCATCTTATCCCATCCTATCTCCAATCGGAATGTTTTCGGAATCCGTGCAAGTTTACATCTCGTTCATTGACACGGTATTCCGATGCAATTATAATGTATTTGGAAGTTTATCGTCAATGACTATTGGCAATATTTTAATATTTAATATGCTTGAAGGTGTCCGTTCGTGCTTTATTATCTGCTGCTCATTCCCGCCGTGCTCAGCACAGCGTGGATTTATTTTTTATCCCCCGCGCTGAGCTACTGGTGGCTGCTGCCGATCCTGATCGGCTGCTTTGCGGCAGCGAACCTCGTGTACGTGCTGCTGATGTTTATCTGCACGTGGTTTGCGGGGCCGAACAAAATGTATACGCACATCAGCCCGTTTTATCACGCGCTGACCATGGCGCTCGACGGCTGGATCCTCGCGCTCTGCCGCGTGAAGATCCACGTGGAGGGCCTCGAAAAGGTGCCGACGGACACGGAATATCTGTTTGTGAGCAACCACCGCTCGAACTTTGACCCCATGGTGCAGTGGTGGGTGCTGCGGCGCTGGCGGCTGGCGTTCGTGTCCAAGCCGTCGAACATGCGCAAGTTCGTCATCGGCCCGTTCGTGCGCCGGTGCTGCTTCCTGCCGATCGACCGCGAGAACGCGCGCAACGCCCTGACCACGATCAATGCCGCGGCTGACCTCATCCGCGCGCATGAGTGCTCGTTTGCCATCTATCCCGAGGGCACGCGCAGCAAAAGCGGCGAGCTGCTGCCCTGGCACGCCGGCTCACTCAAGATCGCGCAGAAGGCCAATGTCCCCATCGTCGTCGCAACGATCGAGGGCACGGAGCGCATCGCGCACAACGTCCCCTGGCGGCGCTCGCACGTGTATGTGCGCATCCGCGAGATCATCCCGGCCGAGACCGTCAAGGCCACGAAAATGACCGACCTCACCGAAGGCATCCGCAGCAAAATGCTCGCCGAACTGGGCAAATAATCCTGAAATACCAAGCATTTTCCTCGTCCGCGCACTTGCGGGCGAGGATTTTTTATACAGGTGAGATAATGTGTCACATTTTTATCAGAAATGTTGAAATTTGTCGAAATACGTCCTATAATACAGGCTGTCCTCAAAGACCACAGACAGGAGGTTTTTTGCAATGACAACCCACAAAAACATAACACGGATCCTTGCGGTCCTGTTGGCCGTACTGCTATTCGGCCAGCTCGCCGCGTTCCAGATCCCGGCCTTTGCCGCGGACGTCGTGCCGGACGTGCACGACGGCGCGGCCTACATCCCCGATGACGCAGACGTCAATGACCTGCTCAGCCAGACGCTGCTGAGCAACTACAGCGATGTCGGTACGCAGGAATGGGAGTACAAAGCGACCAGCACGCTGTCCGGCGGCGCGACCAAATGGGTGCCCGTGACCGGCACCACCGCCGGCATCATCCCCGCGCTCACGGCGGGAAAGGCGGGCTTCCCCGCGCTGGATGTGCTCGGCGTGAGCTATCCCGCGCTGGACAGCCAGTCTCCCGCGCAGGACTACGCCGTGCGCCTGAAGGGCACGACGGAGGTCTACACGTTCACGAAGCTGACACAGCCCGTGGATGCGGACACGGATACCCCGGCCGATACGCCGGCGCAGACCCCGGACACCACCCCGGCTGACACGCCGGAGGAACCGGCCGACACACCGGAGACTTCTGGCGAGACCTATCAGGTCAACATCCCCTACACGGCGAACGGCGCCATCGACTTCGATGCGCTGCGCGCCGCCATCGTCGCCACCGTGCTGCCCGATGCGGACGCCGCGTCCGTGACCGTGACCTATGAGGCCAAGGCGAAGATTTCATCGAAAATCACCGCCTATGTACCGCTCGAGGGCGGCTGGGAAAAGGTCAAAATTTTTCCGTATGAATTCCCGGCCATCGGCGTAGGCACCTATCAGGTGAAGCTCACTGCGGGCGGCACCGACACGATCGTCACCGTGACGCTGACCGACGCGCGCGCGGACGCAAAGATCGTGCTCAAGGAGGGCGTGTCCGTCACCTACACGAAGGATGCCGCCGCCATGCGCACGCAGATCCTCGACAAGCTCGTCGACTGGTCGCAGACCACCGTGAGCAAGGAAGCCGCGGCCGAGAGCATGGTCATCGAATATAAGACCAAAGGCTACCTGCCGAACACAAACACGAACAAACTCTCCCCGGAACTCTGGTTCCCGATCGAGGGCGGCAGTGTGAACGTCGGGCTCCTCACCTACACCGCGTCGAGCATCGGCGCCGGTGAAAACCAGCAGGTGCGCGCGAGCTTCCCGACCACGGCGGACTACCACGGCTGTGACGCAGCCGAGGGCACGCTCACGGTCGACAAAGCCAATGTGCGCGTCAAGGTGCAGGCGGCCGCCATCTCCGCCGGTGAGACCCTGACCACGCAGCAGTATGTGACCACGAACCCGGAGGACACCTTCAGCATCTTCAAGGTCTACAGCGGCGTGACGAGCGGCCTGTCCGGCATCGTCTACGTGCAGCTCCCGGAGAGTATGGTATCCGAGACCGCGCTGAAAATGCTCGACCCGATCGTCAAGCCCATTCTTGGCAAAACACTCACCGAAGCGCTGCGGGACGGCACGACCGTCGGCGAACTGCGTGCATTCCTGAAGGACAATCAAAAACTGCTGGATGGCGCGGCCGATTTTCTGAAGCTCATCGGCGTGGATATCACTGCGTTCACGAAGCTGGTCGACACGCTCAACAGCCTGCCCAGCGTGTTTGACAGCACGCGCGTGGCCTTCGGTTCGCCGAACCGCGCGGGCATGTACCTCGTGACGGCCATCGCCTCGAACCCGAATTACAACCCCGGCGTCGGCACCGGCGTGCTCGTCGTGAAGATGCACATCTCCGGCGCGAGCCTGAGCTGGAACAACAGCGAGACGACCTATGCCGCCAGCGCGCTCAAGGCCGACACCCTCAATGCCACGCTCATGCGCGGTGACAGCGCCGCCGACAATCAGGACGGCGTGCACTACCGCTACATCGGCTTCACGGCCGCGCACAAGCTCTATGTCAGCAGCAAGGCGCCCACCGAGGCCGGCACCTACCGCCAGACCGCCTATATCTTCGGCGGCAACGACATGGCAAAGTCCATCTCCCGCACCGTAACGATCACGGCGGACTAAGCCGCAGCAAACTGCAAAAAAGCTCCCGGAGCAGTGCTCCGGGAGCTTTTTGTTCTGGATAGGGACTCAGTGGCTGTCGGCCATGCGGTAGCCGACGCCGACCTCCGTGAAGATATACTGCGGCTCGACCGGGTTCGGCTCGATCTTGCGGCGGATGTTCGCCATGTGCACGCGCAGAAGCTTGTTGTCCCCGCCGACGCCGGGGCCCCAGAGCTCCTTCATCATGGACTTGTAGGTGAGCACCTGCCCGGCGTGCCGGCCGAGCAGCGCCACGATCTTGTACTCGTTCGGCGTCAGGTGCGTGTCCTCGCCGGCGAGAAAGACGCGGTGCTTGTTGTAGTCGATGCACAGGTCGCCGACGCGGTATTCCCCCGTCATGGCCAGACCGTCGCTCGTGCCGTCGGTGCGCGTGTGGCGCAGCGCCGTGCGGATGCGCGCAAGCAGCTCCACCGTGCCGAAAGGCTTGGTCAGGTAATCGTCTGCGCCCATATCGAGCGCGGCCGCCTTGTCGATCTCCGCGCTGCGGGCCGAGATGATGATGATCGGCATCCGGCTCCAGGTGCGCACGGAGCGGATGATCTCGCTGCCGTCCATATCCGGCAGGCCGAGATCCAGCAGCAGCACATCCGGGCAGTGCGAGGCGATCATCTCCAGCGCGGTCTTACCGTCAGGCGCCAGCAGGATATCATATCCGTGCGAGCGCAGCGCCGCCTGCAGGTACTTGCTGATGCCGGGATCGTCCTCGACGATGATGATTTTATCACGGATCATGTGTTCGATTCCTCCTCCGCCGGCAGCCAGAAGCGGAACTCCGCACCGCCGTCGATCTTGTTTCTTGCATAAATCTCGCCGCCGTGCGCGCGCACGATCGCGCGGCAGACGCTCAGTCCGATGCCCATATGGCGGCTGCGGTCGGACGCCTCCACCGCGCCGAGCGGCAGATAGCCGTCAAAGAGCACACCGAGCAGCTGCGGCGGGATGCCGTCGCCGTTATCGGCCACGGTCAGCCAGATGCGGCGGGCATCTTTGCGGATCTCAATGAAGATCTCCGTCGCCGACGGGCTGTGCTTGGCGACGTTCTCCAGCAGGTTGAGCAGCACCTGCTCGATGAGCGTGGCGTCCATCGGCACGAGCAGGATCTCCTCCGGCTTCGAGACCGTGATGGGGATATCGGTCTTGCAATTTTTGCGAAAGCGCCGGATCGCACTGCCGACGATCTCCTCGACGACCTCGTCCGATTTCTCAATCACGACGCCTTCATCGCAAAAGCGCGTAACGGACAGAATGTTCTCCGACAGGTGCAGCAGCCACTGCGCGTTCTGGTGGATCTCCTCGACCATGCCGCGCCCCTCGTCCGTGAGCGCCTCGTTTTCCTCCACGGTCGCGCTCAGGCCCATGATGGCCGTCAGCGGCGTGCGGATATCGTGCGACACGCTGCGCAGGAGATTGGCGCGCATGCGGTCCCGTTCCGCCTCGTAGCGCAGCTGCTCCTGCCGCTTGATCTGCGTCGTGAGCGTGCTCACGAGAATGCTCACGACCAGCATGACCGCAAATGTCAGCGGGTAGCCGTCGATCGACATGTTGAATTCGTGAAACGGGTAAGTAAACAGATAGTTCACGCTCACCACACCGACGGCCGACGCCAGAATGCCGGGCCAGTACCCTGTGGTAAAGCGCGAGACGAGCACCACCGCCAGAATGAACACGGAGGTGGCAAACGGGTTGTTGTCGTCATAGCAGGCAGACAGCAGCTCGCACACGCCGACGGCGCAGCCCATGATGAAAATGAACATGATCGTATCGCGCAACCACTGCGGCATGCGCTTCCATGCTTTCTGCATAAGCACCCTTCTTTCCGAACAGCCGTCCCGGCTCCACTGTCAGCATAGCACATTGTCTGTCCAAACGCGACGGTCTTTGCAGCCTCAGGCGCATTCTTTTCCGCCTTCTTAACGGCTGCGCAGCGTTTGGGCCGCTGTTTTCCGGAAACTTAGCGCATAGATTCCTTATAATGAAGTATCTTCACAGATTCCGTCCGGACCCCGGCCGGGACATCGGGGAAAGGAGGCAGTCACATGATCTTTGCAGCAGTTGGCGGCGGTATGATCATTACCTGCGGCGCGTTTGTGTGGTACATCCTCAAGCGCTGATGCGCGCTACCGCGTCGAGGGAGAAAAAACGGAAAACATAAGTGATGTATCCAGATCTATCATGACAAAGGCCAGCCGGAAGCGGTTTCCGGCTGGCCTTTGTCCTGTTTTTTTCAGCGAACGATCGCCTTCGTGCACAGCCAGTCGCACCAGTCAAGGTCATACTTGGCGTAGACATGGGTGCTGTCGCCGCTGGCATCGGCACGCAGATTGCCGTTTTCGTCGTCGAAGAGCTCGTTGATGTCGATGTAGAAGATCGTCTTGCCGTCGGCGAGGGCGGCGAGCTTTTCATTGAGCTTGTCAATGCGGGGGTTATTGAACGTTGCGTCCGTGCTCGAGCGCGAGGGGCCGACGTGCAGGTTCGCCTCGACGAAGATGATGGCGTCCGGCTGCGCGGCGCGCACGGTGTCGATGAGCGAGGAGAACTTGGCCGTGATGTCGTCGAGGTCGTTGCCGAGCTCGTTGATACCGAGCATGATGTAGACCTTGCCGAACGTCTTCTGACTCAGCAGCTGCGGCAGCGTGACGGTGCCGACATTTTTCACGGCGATGGCCTTCGTCTGTGCGACGTAGACATTCAGGCCGACGTCGGCAAAATACGTCGCGTTTTTCAGGCTGCCGTATTCGGCGATGCCGACGGTGCGCGAGTCGCCGATGAAAAGCGCGTCGTCAAAATACGAGGCATCCACGGTCGTGAACTGAAGCGGCGTCGGCTCCGGCGTGGGCGTCGGCTCGGCGGTCTCCTCCGGCGCCGCCGTGACGGCCGCGGCCGGCTGCTTGCCGACACTGCTGCGGTCGATCAGGCCGCGGATGAGAAACGGCGCCGCCGCGATGGCGGCCACCAGCAGCAGGATGAGGAAATGTTGCGGTTTGATGCGTTTCATACGTCAGCGCTCCTTAGAATCGGAAGTACATAAAGGGGTCGTTCATGCCCTTGCTCAGGCAGAACAGGCACAGCCAGAACAGCACGGCCAGAATGACCGCCCCTGCCCACGTGCCCTTGAGCCGGCGGTACACATACGCCGGCAGCGACGTCGAGCACACGAGGCCGAGCACGAGGAACACCCCGTAGGTCTTACCATACTTGAGAAAATCGAGCGGGTAGGCCGCCGCGTGCGAAAACAGCGGCAGCAGCCGGCCGAAATACGCGCCGAGCTGCCCGAGGTTCGACACGGAGAACACCGCCCACGACAGCGGAATGAGCACGAGCATGTACAGGTGCCCGAGCACCGGCCAGCGGTCGAGATATTTCTTGAGCCAGAGCTTTTCGACCGTGAGGATTCCAAACAGGCCGAGGCCCCAGAGCAGGAAGTTCAGGTGCGCGCCGTGCCAGAGCCCGGTCGCGACCCAGACGACCAGCAGGTTAAAAATCATGCGCCTGCGGCTGCAGCGGCTGCCGCCGAGCGGGAAATACAGATACTCGCGGAACCACGTGCCCAGTGTGATGTGCCACCGGCGCCAGAACTCCGTCATGCTCAGCGCGAGGTACGGACAGCGGAAGTTCTCCGGCAGGTGGAAGCCAAGCATCCGGCCGATGCCGATGGCCATGAGCGAATAGCCCCAGAAGTCAAAATAGAGTTGGAACGAGTACGCGAACGCGGCCATCCACGCCAGCGGCGTCGAGAGGCTCTCAAAACCGATCGTGGTCACATCGCTCCAGAGGCCGCCGAGCTGGTTGGCGAGCAGGATCTTGAGCGCCATGCCGAACACGAACAGCTTCAGCCCGTCGACCGCCTGCCGCAGCGACACATCGCGTGCGCCGAACTCCGGCTGCAGCTGCGCATAGCTCGCGATCGGGCCGGAAACGAGCTTCGGGAACATGGTCAGGTATGTGCCGAACGTAAGCAGCGAGCGCTCCGGCGCGACGGTGCCGCGGTAAACGTCGATGAGATAGCCGCCGGCGGAAAACGTATAAAAGCTGATGCCGACCGGCAGCGCCCAGCCCAGCAGCGGCACGGCCGCCTTGCCGCCGGACACCCAGCCGAGCACGCCGTTGACGCCGGTGAGCAGGAAGTTGAGATATTTAAATAGGAACAGCCACAGGAAATTGTAGCACAGGCCCACGATGAGCCACAGCTTTGCGCGCGGCTTGTCGCGCGTGATGGCAAGACCCAGCCCGTAGTTGACCAGCACAGATGCGGCCAGCAGCGCAAAGTACGCCCACTGACCATCCAGCCCAATGATATAAAACACACAGCTCCCCACCAGCAGCACGGCATTGCGCGCGCCGGCCGGGCGCGACGGTGTCAGATAATACACCAGCAGAAATGCCGGAAAGAAGCAAAACAAAAACGACAGGCTGCTGAAAACCACGGACCCTATCCTCCTGAACCCTCGACAAACCCGCAAAAACAAAAAATTTCGCATGAAAAGGGTAGCATAAATTTCGGCATTTGTGTGCATTTTCCGACAAAAAAACTGCACAAACTTTCCGCCCGTTATTTGGTGGTTTTCGTGGGTACTGCTGCGCGGGCGGAAACGCGCGGCAGAAAAAGAAAAATCTCCGGCGCTGTGCGTTTCAGCGCCGGAGATGCTTCTCTTTTCTCAACATCCGATGGGCCGGGATGTCTGCATGTCAGCTCAGGAGCACTTCGTCGGACTCGACCTGCGCGCCCGCCACCTCGGCGAACTTTTCAAGCAGGTCCTGCTTCGTGAGCTTCTTTTTCTCCTCACCGGAAATGTCAAGGATGATGTGTCCCTCGTTCATCATGATCAGGCGGTTGCCGTGCACGATGGCGTCTTTCATGTTGTGGGTGATCATCATGGCGGTGAGCTGGTTTTCGCGCACGATGCGGTCCGAGAGCTCGAGCACCTTGGCCGCCGTCGCGGGGTCGAGCGCCGCGGTGTGCTCGTCAAGCAAGAGCAGCTTCGGCTTCTGCAGGGAGGCCATGAGCAGCGTCAGCGCCTGGCGCTGGCCGCCGGAGAGCAGGCCGACCTTCGCCGTCATGCGGTCCTCCAGGCCGAGACCGAAGCTCTTGAGCTTCTCATGATATTCCTCGCGCTCCGCCTTCGTGACGCCCCAGCGCAGCGTGCGCTTCTTGCCGCGGCGCGCGGCGAGGGCGAGGTTCTCCTCGATCTGCATGTTCGCGGCCGTGCCCATCATGGGGTCCTGGAACACGCGGCCGATGTACTGCGCGCGGCGGTACTCCGGCATGGCGGTCACGTCCACGCCGTCGAGGATGATGCGCCCGTCGTCCACCGGCCAGACGCCCGCAACGGCGTTGAGCATGGTGGATTTGCCGGCGCCGTTGCCGCCGATGACGGTCACGAAATCGCCCGGATTCAGGTGCAGCGACAGCCCGTCGAGCGCCCGCTTTTCATTGATGGTGCCGGGGTTGAAGGTTTTGGAGATATGGTCTAATGTCAGCATATCACTTACCTCCCTTCTTCAGGCGGTGGAACGAGCTCTTGGCCTGCCCCTTGAGATACGGTACGGCCAGGAACGCGGCCACGATCACGGCGGTGAAGAGCTTGAGGTCGTTCGGGTCGAGCTTGAGCCAGAGGATGAGCACCATGACGAGGTAATACACGATGCCGCCGAGGATGACAAAGCTCAGGCGCACGGAGAAGTTGCAGCCCTTGCGGAAGAACGCGTCGCACAGCACCTCGCCGATGATGACGGCGGCGAGACCGATGACGATGGCGCCGCGGCCCATGTTGATATCGGCAAAGCCCTGGTACTGCGCCATCAGGCCGCCGGAGAGCGCGACCATGCCGTTTGAGAGCGACAGGCCGAGCACCTTCATGGCATTGATGTTGATGCCCTGCGCGCGGCTCATGGCGGGGTTGGCGCCCGTGGCGCGGATGGCGCTGCCCTGCTCGGTGCCGAAGTACCAGTAGAGGAGCGCGATGAGCACGGCCGCGAGCAACAGACCCTTCCAGATCGCACCAGGCACGCTGCGCAGCGTCAGAAACAGGCTGTACTTATCCGGGTTGACCGGAGTGTTGGCCTTCATGCTCATGATGCGCAGGTTGATCGAGTAGAGCGCGAACTGCGTCAGGATGCCGGCGAGGATGGCCGGAATGCCGAGCTTCGTGTGCAGCAGGCCGGTCACGAGACCCGCGAGCAGGCCCGCGACCACGGCGGCCAGCAGCGCCGCCCACGCCGGCCAACCGGCGATGATGAGCATGACTGTCACGGCGCCGCCGGTGGTGAACGACCCGTCGACCGTCAGATCGGCGACGTCGAGCAGGCGGAACGTGATGTACACGCCCAGGGCCATGATGCCCCAGATGATGCCCTGGGCGACGCCGCCGGGCAGACGCGAAACCAGATTCGGCAGGCTCAGGGACGCAAGAACCAGTGAATTCATAAAATTACCTCATCGTGTAGAGTATCCCTGCCGCAGAAACTGCGGCAGGGAGCCGGGAATTGTTCGAATGATCAGCCGATGGCCGCGTAGTCGCTCGGGATGGTGAGGTTGTAGGCAGTCGCCATCTCGGGATTGTACTTCTTGACCGGGTTCGGGTAGTACTCGATGGCCATGGTGGAGATGTCGGCCTCGCCCTTGAGGATCTTCACGGCCATCTCGCCGGTGGTGCGGCCGAGCTCGTAGTAGTCGATGGACAGCGTCGCAACGCCGCAGCCCTTGCAGATGCCCTCCTCGCCGGCGACGATGGGCTTCGTGGCAGCGCCCTTGATGGCCTCGGCGCAGGAGGCGGCGGTGTTGTCGGTCGGGACGTAGAGGACGTCGTTGGCGTCGCTCGCCGTGCCGGTGACGGAGACGACGTCGTTCGTATCGGCGAAGGTGTAGATGGTGACGGTGCAGCCGGCCTTTTCAAGCGCGGCCTTGACGACGTCCGCCTGGTAGACGGAGTTCGGCTCGCCGGAGCAGTAGATGATGCCGACGTTCTTGGCGTCCGGGAACAGCTCCGTGATCATGGCCGCCTGCTGGTCGAGCGGGGCCAGGTCGGACGTGCCGGAGATGTTGCCGCCGACGGTGCCGGAGAAGTTGTCGATGCCGAGCGCAACGCCGTACTCCGTGACGGCCGTGCCGAGGATCGGGATGTCCTTCGTGGCGGCGGCCGCAGCCTGCAGCGCACCGGTCGCGTTGGCAAGGATCAGATCCACGCCGCTGGACACGAAGCCGTTGCAGATAGTGGCGCAGGTGGGCGTGTCGCCGGCGGCGTTCTGCTCGTCGAAGGTGACGTTCTCGGCGCCGAGCGCGTCGGTGATCGCGTCGCGGAAGCCCTTGGTGGCCGCGTCGAGCGCGTCGTGCTGCACAAGCTGGCAGATTCCGACGGTGTAGTGCTTATTCTCGGCCTTGTCGCCGCTGCCGCCGCAGGCAGCCAGAGAGAGGACCATGACCACGGCGCAGAGCAGAGCAGTGATTTTCTTGATGTTCATGTGTTTTCTCCTCCTAAATGTAAGTTCCGGCAAAGAAAAAAGCCACACAGTCGTCTGTGCAGCCTTGTCAAAACCGGATCGGGAAGTCTCAGATGGTTCTGGTATGATCGCAGCACAAACGACTATTACCCTCGATAAAGTAATAGTAGGAATATGCGCTTGCAAATCGGACCAGACGCATGTTTGCGGCCTCCTGTACTGAAGATGTGCCTACTTTAGCGCTTTTAGCCGATGAAGTCAACCCCGTTTTCAGAATTTTTTTACTTTTGGCATTTGTGCACAATTCTTTTGGGGCATGCCTGTGCATTTCCGTCATTTTACGCCGCCGTGCCGCGGCATTGACGCTCCCGGGCAGGTGTGCTATATTAAACAATAGTATATTTGAGTATATTTGCTTTCGAAGGAGGCGCGCCATGAAGACACCGCAGCAGCTGCTGCAGCAGACGCTGGAAGTGGGCGCGTGCCTGCTGCCGGACGCAGCATCCGGCGGCCGCACACCGTACCCGACCGTGTTCGTGCACGGCCTGCTGGGCTGGGGCGCGCGCGACGCGCTCTACCGCGCGGTGCCCTACTGGGGGCTCGCAGCGGGCGACGTGCTGGGTTATCTCAACGCCTGCGGGTATGACTGCCGCGCCGCCTCGGTGGGCATCATCTCGAGCGCGTGGGACCGCGCGTGCGAGCTCTATGCCGAGCTCACCGGCGGCACCGCCGACTACGGCATCGCGCACGCGCAGCACTTCGGCCATGCGCGCTTCGGCACGGCGTATCCGGCCCCGCTCGTGCCCGATTGGGGCGCGGACAGGCCCATCGACCTTGTGGGCCACAGCTTCGGCGGCGCGACGGCGCGGCTGCTCCTACAGCTGCTTGCAGACGGCTGCCCGGAGGAAGTGCAGGCGGCCGAGGCCGCGGGTGAGGCGCCCTCGCCGCTGTTCACCGGCGGCAAGGCGGGCTGGGTGCACGCGCTGGTCGCCATCGCCGCGCCGCACGACGGGTCCACGTTTCTCGACGTGCAGCCGGACGCGGCCAATGCGCTCTCGACGCTGTTTCTGGGTGCGGCCCGCGCGCTCGGCATCTCGGCGTTCAAGGGCGTGTATGACTTCCGGCTCGACCAGTTCGGCATCCGGCGCGACCCGGACGAGCCGCTCACGACGGCGGCGCTGCGCATGCTGGCGCAAAACCCGCTGCCGGCGGGCGACAACGCCTTTGACGACCTGCGCCCCGCTGGCGCGCGCGCGCTCAATGCGCGCATCCGGACGCTGCCGGACGCATGGTATTTCTCCATCCCCTGCTGCCGGACGCTGCCGCGCCTGCTCACGCACGACCAGAAGCCCGACACGGCCATGACGCCGCTGCTCTGGCCGTTTTCGACCGCGATGGGGCGCGACGGCGCGGGCATGCCGCGCGGCTGGCTGCCGAACGACGGGCTGGTCAACACGATCTCCGCCCAGCACCCCGGCGGTGCGCCGCACGCGGACTTTGTGCCTGGGCAGACGCCGGCGTGCGGCGTGTGGCAGGTGCTGCCGGTCGAGAATCTCGACCACCTGGCCGCGATCGGCGGCGTGATGAACACCGGCGTCGTGCGCACGCGCCTGTTCTACCGCCGGGTCATGGCGCTGCTCGATGCAGCCGCCGCGGCCGACTGACCTTCGCAAGCTTTGCCCGTGACCAGGCATGCTGTCATAAATCAATCGACCAACACAGGATAAGGAGTGTATTGTTATGGATTCTATCGAAAGCTATCTGCGCAAGCTGATCGTCGCCTCCGTGGGCGCGGCCGACCTCGGCTGTGAGAAGCTCGGCAAGCTGCTCGACGAGTGCGTCGCCCGCGGCGAAGTGACCGTGGAAAAGGGCCGCGTGCTCAACGAGGAGCTCAAGCGCACCTGCAAGCAGGCCGTGGCGAAAGACGAGGCCGAAAAGCCCGCCGTGGACGTGGACGCCATGAGCGCCGACGAGCGCGAGGCGCTGCTGCAGAAGCTGCTGGCCATGAAGGAAGAGGGCTGATGGCCGGCCCCGCCGCGCAGCTCGACGAGGCCAAGCGCTTCGCCGAGATCGTCGCCATTCTGCAAAAGCACCACCTCGTCCAGGGGCTGACGCCGGAGAAGGTGCGCGATATTTTCGTGGATCTCGGGCCGACGTTTGTCAAATTCGGACAAATTCTGTCCATGCGTTCGGACATTCTGCCCAAAGAATACTGTGCCGCGCTCGAGACGCTGCGCACGGACGTGACGCCCATGCCGCTGACCGAGGTGGAGGACATTCTCACGCAGGCCTACGCCCGCCCGTGGCAGGAGGTCTTTTCGGACATCGGCATCCGGCCGCTCGGCTCGGCCTCCATCGCGCAGGTGCACGCCGCGACGCTCACGGACGGCCAGCGCGTGGTCGTGAAGGTGCAGCGCCCGGACCTGTACGACATCATGAGCCGCGACGTGCGCCTGCTCAAGCGCGCCGCCGCGCTGCTCAAGTACACACCGCTCGCGAGCGCGCTGGATTTTCACGCCGTGCTCGATGAGATGTGGCGCACCGTGCAGGAGGAGCTTGACTTTACGATCGAGGCGAACAACATCGCCGAGTTCAAACGGCTCAATGACGGTGTGGCCTACGCCGACTGCCCGGCCACGTTCCCGAAGTGGTGCACGAAAAACGTGCTCGTCATGGAGTACATCGCCGGCCACCAGATCGACGATGCCGACGGTCTGCGCGCCGACGGCTATGATCTCAACGAGATCGCCGTCAAGCTCGTGCACAACTATATCCGCCAGATCACGGTCTACCGCTTCTTCCACGCAGACCCCCACCCCGGCAATATCCGCGTGCAGGGCGGGAAGATCATCTGGCTCGACCTCGGCATGATGGGCCGCATCAGCCCGCGCGAGGCGGAGCTGTACATGGGCATCATCCGCACGATCTATGACCAGGACGTGCCCGCCCTGACGCAGACGCTGCTCGCGCTCGGCCGGTATGACCGCGCGCCCGACCAGCAGGCGCTCACGGAGCGCATCGGCATCTTCCTGCACAAGTACGAGTCCATGCCGATGGCCGATATGGACATGGGCGTGCTTGTGGACGAGTTCGTGCAGATCCTGAACGAATACGGCGTGTCCGTGCCCGCCTCGCTGACGATGCTCGGGCGCAGCCTGCTCGTCATTCAGGGCATGCTCACGAGCGTGTCGCCGGACGCGAACGTCATCGAGATCGTGGCGGAGTACGTCAAGAACACCGCCCTGAGCCGCGAGCACATTGAAAAGAAGGTCAAAACGCTTGCGCAGCAGCTCGCCCGCTCGGGCGAAAAGCTCACGGTGCTGCCGACGCAGTTGTCGGCATTTCTGAGCAAGGCCAACGCTGGGCAGCTGACCGTCAACGTGAAAAAGTCGTGGTCGGACGCGGCGCGCGCCGCGCAGTCGAAGCTGCTGAACCGGCTCATCTTTGCGTTGCTGGACTGCTCGCTGCTGTTTTGCGCGGCCATCACCTGCCTTGCCCCGCTGCCGCGGGTGCTGGGGCTGCCGTGGCCGGCGCTGGTGTTTTTCGCCGCCGCCGTCGCCGTGACGATCGCGCTGTTTGACCGCCGGCACTGGTCGGTGTGAATGCATCCCATGAGAAAATGACCGCCCCGTCCGGGGCGGTCATTCTTTTAAATATCGCCGCGGCGGCGCAGCGCGTCCAGAAACGCCGTGCAGCCGAGCACGAGATCGTCATACGTCGTGCCGAAATCGTCCGTATACCACGGGTCGGCGATGCCGCGCTGCAGCCCCGCGAACGACAGCAGCGGGCGGATCTTGCCGTCCGGGTCGTGCGGGAGGATGCGGCGGAGGTTGCGCGCGTTGTTCTCGTCCATCGTCAGCAGCCAGTCGTAGGCATCGTAGTCGCGCGGCGTGACCTGCACGGCGGCGCGGTGGCCGACCGGGATGCCGTGGGCGCGCAGCTCGGCGCGCGCGGGCGGGTAGACGTCGTTGCCGATCTCCTCGCGGCTCGTCGCCGCCGAGGCGATCTGAAACTGCGCCGCAAGCCCCCGCCGCCGCACCATTTCCTTGAGCAGATACTCCGCCATGGGGCTGCGGCAGATGTTGCCGTGGCAGATAAAGAGCACTTTGACCATTGGGATCGCAATTCCTTTCGACCGGGATGGCCCATTATAGCACACCGCAGCGCAAAAGCAAACTCGGGGTGCAGGCAGCTGCCTGCGCCCCGATCCTTTCTTTCCCTTACGCCCTTACTGCGCCTTGGCCGCGCGCTGCCGGAGCGTGAGCCCCGCAGCTACGAACGCCAGCACGAGCAGCGCCAGCGCTGTGCACAGGCACAGCGTGCGCAGCGCACCGTGACCGGCGGCCAGCATGGCGATCAGGCAGCCGACGGACAAGATCGCCGCCAGCGCCGTGCACCACGCCACGGCCTTTCCTCTCCGGTAGCCGAGGCACACACTCACAAGCGCGAGCACACCGGCCGCGAACAGCACGATGCAGATGCCCGTCCAGACCGCCGCTTCCGTGCGCGCGGTGTCCATCTCCGCCGCGTAGAGGTCCTGCGCGAGCGCGCAGATGTCGCCATAACTCGCGGACGAACCGGCGCGTGTGCGCAGCGCCTCGTCCTGCATAAGCACGGCGATGCCCTGCTCCAGCCGCTCGGTGTCGTCCTCATACGGGGCGAGCTCTGCGAGATCCTGCGCCAGCTGCTGCCGGTTCGCCGCCAGTGTCTGACGGCCGGAGGCCAATGTGCCCGCCGCCGTGTCGAGCTTGCTCTGCCCGGCCGCGATCTCGGCCGCCGCAGCGTCGAGCGCCTGCTGCCCGGCGACGAGCTGCGCCTGTGCATCCTGCAGCTGCTGCTCCGCCGCGGCGATCTGCACCGCGCCCTCAGAGAGCTTTGCCTGCCCGGCCTCATACGCCTGCACGAGCGACTCGATGGAGTACCCAGTGCCGAGCAGCTGCGTCTCATAGAGCTGCTTTTGCGCCGTCACGCCCGGCCAGAGCAGCGCGGCCCTGGCAAGGTCACCGTCCGCGACCGCCGCGTCATACTCCGCCTGCCGGTCGAGATAGCGCTGGTAGGCCGGGTGCACCGCATCGTACACCGGCTGGATCCTGGCGAGCTGCGCCTGCCCGGCGGCGTATTCCTCCTTCGCCGCGGCAAGCTGCTCCTGTCCGGCGGCGTAGTCCGCCTTGCCCTGCTCGAGCTGCGCCTGCCCGGCGGCATACTGCGCCCGGGCCGCGGCGAGCTTCTCGCTGCCGGCGTCATACTCCGCCTGCCCGCTCTGGAGCTGGCTCTGGCCGACGTTGTCCGTCACGACGCCCGTGGCAAACGAGAGCTTGAGCGCGTCATACGTCTCCTGCTGCGCGCCGAGCGAGGCCGCCAGCTCGCCAAGCGAGCGGGCGCTGTCGCACAGCTGGGTGTCAGCCCCCACGCGGTCGGCCCGCTCCTGCTGCGTGCGCACAGCGCTCCACGGCGACACGGCCATGACGAACACGGCCGCCGCAAGCAGCACCCAGCGGGCCGCGCGGCTCGCCGCGGTCAGCGGCAGGCGGCGCTGCGCGGGCAGCGCGGTCCGGCGCACGAAGGTGTCACCCAACAGCAGAAGCTGCGGCAGCACGAACAGCACGAGAAACACCGTGATGAGCGACCCGACACCCACGAACCGGCCCATGCCAGCCACCGCGCCGGACGAGACACGCGCGCCGATGAGCAGGCCGGCCGAGATGAGCATCGTGCCGGAGGTGATGATGGTCGGGAAGGCGAGGTTCAGCGCCGTGATCATGGCCTCGCGCGGGCCCTGATCGGCGCGCGCCTCAGTATAGTGCGAGGCAACGACGATGGCATAGTCCACGTTGCAGCCCATCTGGATGGCGCTGGCCACGAGATAGACCATGAAGAGCACATACTCGCCCGTGAGCACCGTGATGCCGAAGTTGATCCAGATGCTGCCCTGAATGACAAGCGTGAGCAAAATGGGCATGCCGAGCGAGCGGAACGCAAACAGCAGCACGAGCATGACCATGAGGATGGACATGGCGCTGACCATGACGTTGTCCTGCGTGAACGTTTGCTCGGCCCCGTAGGCGGACATGGCGTCGCCGACGAGATAGCTGTCGGTGGGGTAGTACTGGTGCACGACGGCGTGGATGCGGTCGAGCAGGGCGAACGTCTCGTCCCCGTCCGAGGCCGCGGCAAGCGTGAGCACGAGACGGTGGTACGACGTGCCCTCGAGCTGCGCGCTGGCGCGCGCGAGCTGATCACTGAGCGCCGTGACCTGCGCCGCCTGCGCGTCGCTGAGCGTGACAGTGCCGTCGGCGATCTTGTCATTCAGGAATTCGAACAGCTTCAGCAGCGGCACCTGATAGCCGCTCAGATCCTGCGCGGCCGTCTGCGTGGCGCCGTTTTCGGCCGCGTAGAGCGCGAAGAGCGCCTGCGCGCTCGTGCTGTCCACACCGCTGAGCTGCGCGAACGTCCGGTAATCGACCGCGTCCGCCAGTCGGTAGCCCCCGGCCGCCTCCGTGCCCGCAATGCCGACGGCGCTCTTGACCTCCGGCAGAGCCGAGAGGGCGTCGAGCAGCGCGGCCTCCTGGGTATAATCCCCGGCCGGGACGACGACGGCCAGCACCGTCTCGTCGCCGAAGTCCGCCGTGATCGCCTGCGACGCGGTGCGGTTGACATCCGCGTTGTGCGTCTTGAGCGGCGCTTCGCTGTAGACATAGCTCACATGGTTGGCGCCGATGCACGCCACGACCAGCACGGCCGCGAACACGAGCGGCACCACGCGGCGCGTCCGCCACGCGAGACGGCCAACGCCCGAGATCTTCGGCACGAAGTTGCGGTGCTTCGTCTTATCCATGGCCGGGCCAAGCTTGAGCAGCAGCCCCGGCATGAGCAGAAACACCGTCAGCAGGCTGATCAAGATCGCCTTGATGAGCACGATGCCGAGGTCGCGCCCGAGGCCGAATTTCATGAACGTCATGGCGACGAGGCCCGCAATGGTCGTCAGGCTCGAGGAGCTGATGACGGTAATGGATTTGGCCAGCGACTCGATGACCGCTTCGCGCACCGGCAGGGTCTCGTGCGCCTGCTTATAGCGGTTGCAGAAGATGATGGCGTAGTCCACCGACATGGCCAGCTGCAAGAGGATGGCCACGGCGTTGGACACGAACGAGATCGTGCCGAAGACGAAGTTCGTGCCCTTGTTGATGAGCGCCGCCGCGAGGAACGTGATCAGCAGGATGGGCACCTCGGCATACGTAGAGGACGTGAACGTGAGCACCGTGACGAGGATGACCGCCACGATGACGAGCAGGCCGCGCACCTCGCCGTTGATCTGGTCGGAGATGCTGTAGCCTTCGGTGGAATAGATGTACGCGCCGCTGCCGTCGAGCAGGTCGCGCAGAGCCTGCACGGTCTGCGCGCACGCGTCCGAGCCCTCGAGGTCTGACAGGCTGACGGACAGCAGCGCACTGCCCGCGTCATTCATCGTGTACGTGCAGCTGTCCACCCCGTCGACCGCACGGATCTGCTCTGCCGTGGCCGCGGCAGTGTCCGCGTCCGTGTCTCGCAGGAGAATTTTTGCCGACCCGTAGGTCTGGAACTCCTGCTCCATGATGTCCAGTCCCCGCCGCACCTCGGAATCGGCCGGCAGATAGGCCGCGACGTCGTTTTCGACCTTCACCCAGCCGGACGCGACCGCGGAAAAGACCAGCAGCACGGCGAACACGATGAAAAACAGCCGGTAATGGTCGACGATCCATTCCGATGCACGATGCAGCGGGGACGGTTTCTTGTTCATAATGGGATCACCACTCCTTGCCCCGACAAAAACGCGGGAGTTGACTTTTTGATAACAGAAAGATAAGCTGAAACATGATAAATTACAAATGTCAGTTATCGTGATTATGTAAGATATTTATCGCTTGTTCTTCCCGTGTCGTTTGTTCGATATGATACGATGGGCGTAAAGGAGTGCGGAATCATGGAAAAAAAGAAAGATCTGCGCGTGCAGAAAACCTACAGCGCGCTCATGGCTGCGTTCGAGGCGCTGATGGCCGAGGAGACGTTCGACGACATCACCGTCAACGAGCTGTGCGCCCGGGCGCTCATCCGCCGCCCGACGTTCTACTCGCATTTTGAAGATAAGTACGACTTCCTGCGCTTTTACCTCAACGAGATCCAGTGGCAGATCGAGAGCGAGGCCGACGCCGCGACCGATTCGCCGGTCGAGCATTTTCAGCGCTCGTGGCGCGCGCTCATCGCCTTTATAGACGAGCACCCGGCGCTCATCCGCATGGGCCTGCGCAGCAAGTCGCTGCCGATCATTTTTGAGATCATCAGCGAGCATGTTTTCGCCAGCTCCAGCCGGCGCGTGCGCGCCTACTGCGGCGCCGTGACGGACAGCCCCGCGCTGGCCGACACGCTGGCAACGTTCACCGTCGGCGGGCTCATTCAGAACCTCAAGCGCTACCTGACCGAGCCGAACCTCGACCCGGACGCGCTGACAGCAGAGATGACCACCGTCTTTGAGCACCTGTGGAATTCCTTCACGTCGGAAGCAAGGGGGGAAACGCCATAAAGATCCTGCTGGCGGAGGCCGACGGCGCGCCGGCCGGGCGGCTGTTTCACCTGCTGGTCAAAAGCGGCTACCAGACCACGGCCGTGAAAACCGGTCAGGCCGCGCCCGACTGTCTCATCAAGCCGGTCGATGACAACGAGCTGCTGCGCATCACGGCGCTGCAGCGGCGTACGCAGACCGGCGGCGAGCGCTGCCGCAACCTGAGCTTTCTATCTTCCACCACTCTTGACCCAAAACGCGCGGCGCGAGCGCGGCAGTCCATTCGGACTGCCGCGCTTGCCATGCATGCGCCGGGCATGGTACAATAAAAATAATCAATATGGAATGCTCCGGAAGGGAGAGTTCTGCTATGCCAAGGCCGAAATGGACCCTGAACACGATCTACATCTCCGAGCGCCTGCAGGAGCGGCTGCGCCCCATCTCCCGCTGCGCGCTGACGACCGTGGTCGCCCCCATGGGCTACGGCAAGACGACGGCCGTGAACTGGTATCTCGCCGGGCGGGCGAAGGCCGAGGACGCGGCCATCGTGCGCATCAGCGTCTATTCCGACCATCTGGCCATCTTCTGGAAAAGCGTGCAGGACGCGTTCGAACACGCGAGAATTCCGCTGCTGCGCGGCTACGCCTGCCCGGACGATGCCGCCGGTGCGAGCCTGCTGGCGGACGATCTCTGCCACGGGCTGGCCGGGCGCGGAAGCGTGTACATCTTCATTGACGATTTTCACCTTTTGACCGACGGGCGCATCACGGAGTTTTTGTGCACGCTCGTCAACCGCCTGCCGGAGAACGTGCACCTGATCGTGGCGAGCCGCGACCGCTTCCTCCCCGGTGACGCCGTCGTGCGGCTGGGCAGCCGGGTCTACCCGATCGGGGCCGAGCATCTGCGGCTCAACCACACGGAGCTGTCCATCTACGCGCACCGCTGCGGTACGGACCTGACCGATGCGCAGGTCGAAACGCTGCTGCATGCGAGCGAGGGGTGGTTTTCGGCCGTGTACCTGAACCTGCGCACGCTCTCTGAACGCGGCGCGCTGCCGGACCAGCACTCGGACATTTACACCATGTTTTCCGCCGCCATGATCGAGCCGCTCTCGCCCCGGCAGCAGGAATTTCTGGCCGTCATGGGGCTGGCGGATGAGTTCACCGCGCCGATGGCGCGCTTTATCACCGGCGACCCGGACACCGATCGCATCCTGACCATGCTCACGGAGCAGAATGCCTTCGTCACCCGCCTGCCGGACGGTGTGAGCTACCGCTTCCACCACATGATGAAGGTCTGTGCCGAACAGGCGTTCGCCGCGCTGCCGGGGCAGACGCGCCGCGCGTATCACGGCCGCTACGGCGCGTGGTACGCCGCGCACGGGCAGTATCTGCACGCGCTCGCCGCCTACCGGAAGGGGGAGGACTACGACGCGGTGCTGCAGGTGATCCAGGACGATGCGGGCATCCTGCTCGCGGCGCTCAGCCCGGAGGAGGTGCTGGCGTTTCTGGACGCGTGCCCGCGTGATACGCTTCAGGCGCACCCGCTGACGCTGCTCGTGCTGATGCGGCGGATGTTCACCTGGCGGCAGGTCCCGAAAATGCTGGAGCTGCGCGCGCTGCTGCTCGCCGGGATCGAGGCACACCCCGAGCTGCCGGACGCCGAGCGGGACAATCTGCTCGGCGAGTGCGATCTCATCATGAGCTTTCTGCAGTATAACGACATCGCGGCCATGAGCCGTCTGCACCGCAGCGTGGCCGCGCGCATGACCCGTCCCGCCATCAGCATCCGCAACGAGGGGAGCTGGACGTTCGGCTCGCCGTCGGTGCTGATGATGTTCCACCGCACGCCGGGGCAGCTGGACGCGGAGCTCGACGCCATGAACGCCTGCATGCCGCACTACTACCGGCTCACGAACGGGCACGGGCAGGGCGCGGAGCAGATCATGGACGCCGAGGCCGCCCTGCTGCGCGGCCGCTTTGCTGACGCGGCCATCTTCCTCGAGCGCGCCCGCGCCGCCATCGCCGGAAACGGGCAGGAGAACATGGCCCTCTGCTGCGACTTTCTGGAGCGGCGGCTTGCGCTGTGCGTGGACACCGCCCCGCCCGAGCCCCCGGCGCACAAGCGCGCCGCCCTGCTCGCGCAGCACGACACGATGTGGCTGCGCATCTTCGACAGCGCCTGCGCCTACTGCGCCGCGCTGACAGGGCAGACCGGGCAGGTGCCCGCACTGTTTCGGGAGCATGCGCTGCACACGGTGCACTTTCTCGCGCCGTGCCGCCCCATGATGGAGATGATCGAAAATCAGGTCTATCTCGCCGAGGGCGCCTGCGCCCGGGTGATCGGGCGCAGCGAGGGATTGCTGGCGCAGTGCGCGCAGCAGCACTATGCGCTCGTCGCGCTGCAGGTGCGCATCCAGACGGCCGCGGCCTACGCCGCGCTCGGCAAGCGGCCGGAGGCGCGCAGCCTCCTCGGTCAGGCGCTGCGCGCCGCGGCGCCCGACGGCCTGCTGCTGCCGTTTGCGGAAAACGGCCGCGGCCTGCGCCCCCTGCTGTCCAGCGGCGCGTGGGAAGCGGACCTGGGTGACTTTCCGCAGCGGGCAGCGGACTGCATCGCGGCCTATGAAGCGCGCTGCGCCGCGCTGTGCGCGCCCGGCGGCGGCCCGGCGGCGCTCGCCGGGCTGACCGGGCGCGAGCGGGAGATCGCGGCGCTCATCGCCGCGCGCCTGACCAACGGCGAGATCGCGCGCAGGCTCTTCCTCTCGGACGGCAGCGTAAAGCAGTACGTCCACCAGATCTACGCCAAGCTCGGTCTCACGGGCGACGCGAAGTCGAAGCGGCAGCAGCTGATCGACCAATGGCATACAAAACCCTAACCGCCGGTGAATGGTTTTCTCACAGATCCACTGTACAATGGCCTTGTACAGTGGATCTTTTCATTCCGGGAAAGGGGGAAGCGCACATGTACCGGAAATACATTGCGGCCGTCCAACCGCTGAGCGACCACGTCCTGCAGGTGGATTTCGTGTCCGGCAGCCGTCTGCTTCTGGACATGAAGCCCTATCTGGACAAGCTCCGGTTCCAGCCGCTTTCCGATCCGGAGATCTGGCGCAGTGCCGTGACCAACGGCATCTTCGTCCGCTTCGGCAACGTGGAGCTGAGCCATGACGAGCTTCTGACCATGGCCGAACACAGCTGAGGCGAAACCACACCCGGGCGACCGCCCGCGAGAAAGAGAGGAAAAGCATGAAACATCTGAGCAAATGTCTGGCGCTGGTGCTGGCCGCCGCGCTGGTGCTGGGTCTGGCCGCCTGCGGCAAGGACACGACCGGCGACGACTGGCGCGCCTCCGGCGTCGTGACCGACTACGGCACGATCACCCGAGACGGCGAGCGCGTGCCCGTGTGCATCTGCCTGAGCACGGAAAACGCCGGCTTCTACTACGATCAGGACGAGCAGGTCTGGTTCGACGGCGTAGAGTTTCCCATGGCACTCGCCGACGCACTGACCGCCTACCGCAGCACATCGTTCGACGATCTGGACGGTGACGGCCAGAGTGACGTGACCATGATCTTCGACCATAGCGACGGCAGCACGACCGAGCTGGTCTGGCTCTGGTACGACGACACAGGCTTTGAATTCGAGCCCGCGCTCTCGAGCGTCACGAGCGGCACGCCGTATTTCGAGGCGAACAATCTGGACATCAACGCGCGCGTGGACGGCGGCACCTACGTGCTGGCCAACGGCGTGTGCAGCTATCACGGCACCGGCGACGGCTATGCCGTGGGCGATGTCTACTGGGAAGTGACCAAGACCCGCGACGAGACGCACGACGGTATGCGCGAGATCGAGTTTGACGCCTACTGCTACGTCCCGGACGAATCCGTGCCGGCGTTCACGACCGAGTTCATCTCCGTGACCAGCAGCGAGCTGTACGACTACTACACCGGCATGTGGCTCACGGCCTCGACCGCCTACAACAACACCGAGCGCGGGGACAACCACTACATCCACACCGTCTCGTGGAACGGCGAGACCTACGAGATCGAATTTTTCTACTCCACGAGCTGGGAAAAGACCGGCGACTGGAACAACGTGCTCACCAAGAGCTACGTCGTCTACCTGCCCGAGGGGTATGACGGTCTGGTCTTTGCCGCCGAGCCGCAGCCCGACAATTACCGCGACTCCGGCAAGCGCGACCAGCTCGACAGCATCTGCCCCGAGGCGGACATTCTCAACTGCACCACGGTCGATGCGCACAACTGCCTGTTTTTCCGTATCGGCTGACCGGATCAGGAGGACGGCATGAAGAAATCTCTCAAAAAGCTCCCGGCGCTGCTGCTGACCCTGCTGCTGGCGCTGAGTCTAGCCGCCTGCGGCGGCACGAACGACGATGACGACACCGACCTGACCGACTTCACCCCCATGACCGTGGAGGAGCTGGCCGGCGGCTGGGTGGACGACGACGGCAACCAGCTCGTCATCGATCCCGACACGGGCACCTACGACTACCGGACGTGGTACGGCCGGGTGGGCTTCGGCCCGTTCGAGATCGTGGACGACCGGCCCGTGATCGAATACGATGGGTTTTACTACGACTTTGAGGCCGACGGCGACGGCTTTCTCCTGCGGCAGAACGGCGCGTCCGACCGCGCGGGGCTCGACGGCGCGCGCTTCGGCCCCGGCGAAAGCGACGTGTACGCGCCCGAGCTGACCACGCTCGACGGCATCTGGCAGGACGCGCTGGGCGAGACGCTCGTCATCGACACTGACCGCATGGAGTATCTGGCCTACTCGCCCGACGGCATGACCGGCGGCACGATCTGCGACGGCGGCGACGGGCTGGGCGTGTACCTCTTCCTCAACGGCCGCGGCTACTTCGCCGTGAGCCCCGACGGCAACAGCTTTACGCTGTTTTTCGAGGCCAGCGACACGAACGCGCCGGACGGCACGTACGAGGGCGTGTTCTATCGCAACGGCGACGCGGACCTCTATGCAGAGCTTGACGATGCGGAGTTTTACGCGTCTGACGGCCACCTGCGCTATTACGACGGGGAGAACATCTTCTTCCTGCCGGATACGTACGCCGTCGCGGCCGACGGCCTCGCCTATGACGGCGCGGGCAATGTCTACGCCGCCGGGTGGGACACGCCCTATTACGACCCCGCCGACGACTGGGGCGACAACTGGGCCAGCAACTGGGGCTGACCCGCACAAGAAAAAAGCAGCGGAATGCGTTTGCATTCCGCTGCTTTTCTATCGTTTTTTTTACGGCCAGGGCGCCCGCGCCGCCTTGGGCGGTTTGGGGGCTTTCGGCGCCTTGGGCGCCTTCGGCGGATACAGCCGCCGGCGCAGGTCACGCGGCAGCACCCAGCGGTCGAGCAGGGCGAGCATGCCGGGCAGGAACAGCAGGATGAGGAGAATGGCCGAGAACGCGCCGATGGAGATCGTGCGGCAGATCTGCTCGATGGTCGGGTTGCCGAAAAATTTTCCGACGACCGCCGTGACGAGCACCATGATCGAGCCGGACGTCAGCACCGTGTGGATGCTGCCGCGGTAGGCGGCGATGAGTGCGTCGCGCACGGACATGCTCTCGCGCATCTCGCGGTAATAGCTCGTGTAGAGGATGCCGTAGTCGATCGTCGCGCCCATGAGGATGCACTCGACGATCAGCAGCGCGAGGTAATAGATCTCCAGCCCCTGCAGGCCGACGACCGTGACGGTGATGAACACACCGCACTGCACGATCAGCACGAGCAGCGCCGGGATGACGAGCGAGCGGAACGTGAACACGACGACGAGGAAGATCGACGCCGCCGTCAGCAGCGTGATGAGCAGCAGCTCGCTGTCGAAGCTGTTTTCCATCTCGTAGACCATGGCGCTGTTGCCGATGAGGTAGTAGTCCCCGGTCGTGACGGCGTCAAGGTCCTGCGTGAGCTGGGCGATGAACGCGCTCGTCTCGTCCGACTCGCCCGGCAGCGACGTCGTGAGCACGAGGCGGGAGTAGTCGCTGCCGCGCAGCTGCGTGACGGCGTCGGTGAGCATTGTCTGCGCGTCGGTGATCTGCGCGCGCATGTCGTCGGTCAGGAAGGAATCAAAGCGTGCGTCCGTGAGCAGGTCGTTTTGCAGATAGTCAAACAGCTCCTGCATGGACATGGTCCACGAGGCATCGCTGCTGTACACGCTGGCATAGTAGAGAAACAGCAGCTCCATCGTGCCGCGGTTCAGCTGGCTGGACAGGCCCTGAAACCGGTTTGCCAGTTCCGCCGCCGTATAGCTCCGGCCGGAGGCGACCGCGTCGATGACCGTGCGCGCCGACTGGAGCTGGCTGGTGTCCACGCCGCTGAGCTGGGAAGCAAAGCGCGCGTCCGGCAGCACCTCCTGGCACAGGAAGTCCACGAACTGCTGCACCGAGAGCGTCCAGCCGCTCGTGTCGCCGTGGCGGCTGATATAGAGCAGGTAGAGCTGGCGCATCTGCCCGGCGTCCATGCCGAGGAGGGCGGCAAGCTCCGGCGCCGAGTAGCTCGTGCCGTAAACAGAGCCGTTGATGATCCAGCTGAGCGTCGTGATCTGCTGCGCCTGCGTGCTGTCGAGCAGGGCGCTGTGGTCGGCGAGGAAGTTTGCCAGGTCCTGCATCGACACGTCCCAGCCGCCCGTGATCAGGTCAACATTGGCCGCATGATACGCCACGAACAGCAGCCGCACCGTCTCCTCGTCCATGCCGAGCATCTGGGCGATCTCGCTGCAGCCGCGCGGCGTGGTCATGGTGCTCACGTCCGTGAACGTCTGCAGCATGGCCGCCTGCTCGCGCGCCGAGGCATCGACCATGTCGGCCATGGTGGGGTCGGTGAGCACTTCGTTGACGAGGAAGTCCGAAAAAACGGGCAGCGTCATACCGCCGGTGCTCGCGTCGCCGTGCTGCGTGTAGTAATAGAGCAGCAGCTGCTTGGCATCCGCTGCGTCCATGCCGAGAAAGTCCGCGAGCGACTCCGCCGTCCGCTGCTGCGTGAGCGCGGCGGGGTCGGTGAATTTCTGCAGCGTCTGGAGGTTTGCCGTCATGCCCGCGTCGAGATACGGCGCAAAGGCGGCGTTATTCGCCACGTGCTCCGTGAGAAAGCGCAGAAACTGCCCGGCCGGGATGGTCACGGCGCGGCCGCCGCTGTAGACATCATAGTAGATCATGCCCAGCATATCGGCACTGACCGGGATGCTGGCATCGAGCGCGCCGACGATGTCGGCCATCTGCGTGGCGGTGTACTGCCTGCCGAGCGTGGTGGAGTAGGACATGGCGCTCTTGACGTTTGGGTCGGCCTCGAGCCGGTCCGCCAGCGCGGCCACGGCGTCCTCGTCGGCGTTGTTGTACAGCACGACGATGGGGTTATCCGGCGGGAACACCTCCGCGACCGGGTCGGTGTCCGTGAGCGTGTAGGCGATCTGGGTCGACAGCTGCAGGACGTACGTGCCCGCGAACAACAGCACGAACGCCGCCGCGATCGCGCCGCGCCACCGGTAGCTGAAGCGGCCGAGCGCCGCGAGCACGCTCCGGCGCTCGCGCTTTGGCGCGCGCGGCTTTTTCGTCGTCTTGCGCACGAGCTTGTCTGCCCACAGAATCAGGCCGGGCAGCACCGTGAACACGCACAGCAGGCTGCACAACACGCCCTTGGCCAGCACGATGCCGAGATCCATGCCGATCTTAAAGCGCATGAACACCAGCATCAGCAGGCCCACGATCGTCGTGACCGAGCTGCCGGTGATCGAGCCGAACGCCGCCGTGAGCGCGCGCGTCATGGCGGCCTCGCGGTCGGGGTCGGCCTGCAGCTCCTGCCGGTAGCGGTTCATGAGGATGATAGAATAGTCCATCGAGAGCGCAAGCTGCAAAATGGCCGAGATGCTCGCCGTGACGTCCGACGTCTCGCCGAGGATGATGTTCGTGCCCTGATTGAGCAGCACCGCCACGCCGATCGTCAGCAAAAACAGCACCGGCTCAAAGTATGACGGGCAGGCGATGAGCAGGATCGTCGTCACAAGCACGATCGAGAGGATGAACACGATCGGCGGGATGTCCGGCGTCGAGGTGTCGTCGCTGCGCACGGCCACGTCGTAGTCGGCGAAGCGGTCGGCCACGTCGCGCTCGATCTGCGCCTCCTCGTCGGAGTTGTAGTCATACTGCGTCGTGAGCTTGTAGAGCGTGGCATCGCCGCGGTTATAGTCGTCGCTGTCCGGCTCGTAGGCCACGCTGTCTACGTTCGGAATTTCCGCCAGCTGCTCGCGGATGGCAAGCTTGTCGCGCGCGTCCAGCCCGCGGAACATGACGCGGATGGTGTACGTCTCCGCCACGTCCGGGAAGGCCTCGTTCATGCGATCCATGCCGATCTTCATCTGCGAGCTGTCCGGCAGGTACTTGGTCATGTCGGTGTTGATGCCGACGAAGGGCATCAGCGCCGCACAGACCACCGCCAGAGCCAGCATGACAACAAGCAATAGCTTGCGTTTTTTGACGATGAAAGCTGCGATCTTCTGCATGGTTGGGGAAACTCCTTTCGCGCGTAACGATGGATAGAAATTAATTGAATATTATAGCACATCGCTGCCGGATATGGTATACTATTTGAGCGTGTCAAAAACAATTTTTTGACACGCTCTCAAACGAGACCCACTACGTTGGGCTCCCGTTTGAAGGGCTGCGGCTCGCTGCAGCGCACGCGCTGCGCGGCACGTTTGCGAGCCGAGCGGTATTTTCTCCGCCGTACACGCCGCCGAAGAAAATGATTTCACTTTCTTTGCGCCTGCGGGCGCAAACTCTGCGAGGCCTTTTTGACAGTCTGACTATGCCGCTTATAACTTATGTAATATAATAATTTTTGAACGGAGGTCATCGTATGGCAAACGATTTTCTGACACTCATAATGACCCGGCGGAGCATCCGCGCCTACAAGCCGGACGCCGTGCCCGCGGACGTGCTCGCGCGCGTGCTCGAGGCCGGCACCTACGCCCCGTCCGCCATGGGCAGACAGTCGGCGACGATCGTCGCCGTGGAGACGAAGGCTTACCGCGACCGGCTCGCGAAGCTCAACGCCGCCGTGATCGGCAAGGACGTCGACCCCTACTACGGCGCGCCGGTGATCGTGGTCGTGCTCGGCGACGGTGAGAGCGCAAATTATCTGGCCGACGGCAGCTGCGTGCTCGAAAACCTCATGCTGGCCGCGCACGCCGAGGGCCTCGGCACCGTGTGGGTCAACCGCGAGCGCGAGATCTTTGACAGCCCGGACGGCAAGGCGCTGCTGCGCGACTGGGGCCTGCCGGAGACGCTGCGCGGTGTCGGCGCGGTCGCGCTCGGCTACGCCGCCGGCCCCGCACCGGAAGCCGCCCCGCGCAAGGAAAACTACATCGTGCACGTTTGAGCATTCGCTCAAACGGAAAGCCCGCCCGCCGGAGTTCCGGCGGGCGGGCTGCTATGTAGAAAGAAAAGACCTGTCTCAGTCGACATGGATGATCGGCTCGGTCAGCTCCGCGGCGGTCACGTTGGGGTTGTGATAGTGCTCGCGGCGGTCGGTGATCCTGCCGATCGAGATTGCCTGCTGCGGGCAGTACTGCAGGCAGCTCAGGCACTGGATGCAGCTGCCGCCGATGACGGCGCGGCCGCCCTCGATGCGGATGTTGCCGCGCGGGCAGAGCGTGGCGCACTGGCCGCAGCCAACGCACGCATCGCTGACGGCGAACTTCTGCGCCTTTCCGGCCACGATCTTCGGCCAGACGCTGCTCTCGAGCTGGTTGAGGGGCTTTTTCGGCGGGGCCTTGGGCGAGACCGTCCGGGCGAGGACGTCCTGCGCGATCTGTTTTGCCTTCTTGTCCGCGCGGCGCTGCGCCACGGCGGGCGTCACCGGCGGCAGCATCACGCTGTGCGGCAGCAGCCAGATGCACGTGCACTGGTGCGACACGGCCGTCCAGTAGCGCAGGGGGATGATGCTGTCGAGCTTGTGCAGGCCGGAGCCCATATAGCCCGCATACTGGCAGACGCCGAACGTGTACGCCGTGAGGCCGACCTGAATCTTGCGCAAGGATTCCTCCACGCCGCCGGGCAGACCGCCGCCGTAGCACGGGAAGACGAAGCCGACGCGCTTGGCATCGCGCACATCCGTGACCGCGGGCTCCCTGCGCATGAGAATGATGTCCGTGTCGCCCAGCTCCCGGGCAATGGTTTTCGCCATGTCGAGACAGTTGCCGGTGCCAGAGTAGCAGAAGATCACATTTTCGCTCATGTGAAACACTCCCTTAAATTTTAATTGTCCCTATTGTACATCAAGCCTTTTTGCGATACAATAGTACCGTAAAATATAGAACGCTGGAGGCCAAAATGTACCACATCAAGAACGACAAACGCGCGCAGGCGTCCTCGGAGCTCATTTGCGCAGGTCTTTTGGCCTGCATGAAAGAAAAACCGTTCGCGCGCATCACGATCACGGACGTGCAGCGCGCCTCGACGGTGAGCCGCTCGACGTTTTACCGCAACTTCGACTGCCTCGAGGACGTGCTGGCGCTGCTGTGCGACCGTGGATTTCAGGCCGTGTTCACCGAGTACAACGCCCTGCCGCCCGCACAGCGCGGCAGCCTAGCCAAGGCAGTGTTTCAGTACTGGTTTCGCAACAGCGCGGTGCTCGAGGCGCTCGTGCAGATCCACCGGACGGACATTCTGTTCGACAGTCTGCGCCGCAGCTCCGGCCTGATCGAGGCGCTGCAGCCGCTGGCGGACGATCCCGCGCGGTTTGACTATTTCGTCGCCATCATCACCTCGGCCATGATCGGCGTGCTGACCGTCTGGGTCGAGCACGGCAAGACGGAGACGGAGAATCAGATGGTGCAAAAGCTCACGAGCACCTTCATCGAGATGGCGATTTTGGAGCTGCCCGGTTGAGAAAAACCCGGCCCTTCCTGCAATGGAAAGGGCCGGGTTTCTGTTTGCTGCGTTTTTTACGGCACGATGCGCGTGCCGCTCTCGCCGCGCATGGCGGCCGGGGCCTGCTCGAGCGAGGCGATGACGGCGCGCCGCCGCCAGCCGCTGCGCACGAACTGCACGGCCGCGGCCACCTTCGGCTGCATGGAGCCGGCGCCGAACTGCCCGGCGCGCAGGTAGGTCTCCGCCTCGTCCACGTGCAGCTCGTCAAGCTCCCGCTGCTCCGGCGTGCCGAAGTTCAGACAGACGTGGTCGACCGCCGTGAGGATGAACAGATAGTCCGCGCCGACGGCCTCAGCCAGGCACGCGGAGGCAAAGTCCTTGTCGATGACAGCGTCCACGCCGTAGTAGTCCCCGTGCGAATCGCGCACGACGGGCACACCGCCGCCGCCGCAGGCGATGACGATATACTCGCTGTCGAGCAGGTTCAGGATCGAGCGCCGCTCAGCAATGTCCACCGGCTTCGGCGAGGCGACGACGCGCCGCCAGCCGCGGCCGGAGTCCTCCCGCATGCGCAGCGACGGATCGTCGCGCATCATCTGCTGCGCGGCGGCCTCGTCATAAAACGCGCCGATGGGCTTCGTCGGCTCGTCGAACGCGGGGTCGTCCGGGTCGACGACGACCTGTGTGACGACCGTCGCCACCTGCCAGGGCATGCCATTGGCGCGCAGCGTGCGGCGCATGCCCTGCTGGAGATGATAGCCGATATAGCCCTGGCTCATGGCCGTGCACTCCGGCAGCGGCATGGGTGCGACCTTGGGGTTCGTTTTCGCGGCAGTGTCGAACGCCGCCTGGATCATTCCGACCTGCGGGCCGTTGCCGTGGCTGATGATGATCTCGTGGCCCTGATGGATGAGCCCGACGAGCGCCGGACACGCGGCGGCCACGCGTTCGCGCTGCTCCGCCGGCGTGTTGCCGAGCGCGTTGCCGCCGAGGGCAATGACGATTCTGGCCATGGCGTCACCTGTGCTGCGGCGCGGGCTGCTGCTGTGTGATGCAGTGGATGTTTCCGCCGCCGAACGCGACCTCGCGCGTCTGCACGCCGACCACACGGCGTTCGGGGAACATGGCCTGCACCTGCTGCACGGCGAGCGCGTCGTTCGCGTCGCCGTACTGCGGCAGGATGACGCCGCCGTTGACGATGAGGAAGTTCATATACGACGCGATGGCGACCTCGCCGTCCTCGCGCGGGATCGTGCCCTCCACGGCGTCGATCGTCGCCGCGCCCTGCAGCAGGCAGGGCTGCTGCGTCAGGCAGAGCTTGTGCACCTTCAGCTTGCGGCCTTTGGCGTCCGTCGCCTGCGAGAGCGTGTCGTACGCATCGCGCGCCGGCTGATAGAACGGATTCTGCGGGTCGTCCGTCCAGATGCAGGCGACCTCGCCCGGGCGGATGAAGCAGGCCACGTCGTCGATGTGGCCATTGGTCTCCTCGGGATCGATGCCGTCGCGCAGCCAGAGGACCTTCTCGCAGCCGAGATAGTCGCAGAGCATGCGCTCGATGGCGCCGCGGTCCATGTCGGGGTTGCGCCCCTCGGACAGCAGGCACATCTCAGTCGTGAGCACGGTGCCCTCGCCGTCGACGTGGATGGAGCCGCCCTCGAGCACGAAGCCCTCGGTGCGGTAGGAATCGACGCGCTCGATCTCGCAGACCTTCTGCGCGACCTGATCGTCGAGATCCCACGGGAAATAGAGCCCGTCGACCAGCCCGCCCCAGGCATTGAACGTCCAGTCCACGGCGCGCACGCCGCCGTTGTCGTTGACGAGGAACGTCGGCCCGCAGTCACGGATCCAGGCGTCGTTGCTCGCCATCTCGACGACGCGCACGGCGCGCGGCAGGCGCTCGCGCGCGTTCTGGTACTGCGCCGGGGAGACGCAGACCGTCACGGGTTCAAACTGCAAGATGGCCGTTGCCACGTCCAGAAAGGCTTTCTGCGCGGGCTTGGCGCCGTCGCGCCAGTTGTCGTTGCGCTCCGGCCAGAGCATCCAGACGCCGGCCTGCGGCTCAAACTCCGCAGGCATCCGGTAGCCGTCGAGCTTCGGCGTGGAGCCGGTGATTCGTTTTGCCATAGTGGTTCCTCCTAAGAATGATGCCGGCGCGCACGCGCCGCGATGAGAATTTCGCCGATGACGATGCTAAGGATCGACCCAACGGTGATCGGCAGATAGCCGGAGAGCGTCTCACTGTCGAATGACAGCGGCACCGCCGTGAAGAAGATCGAGATGAGGATGAGCGCCATGGGCACATAGGCCAGCACGCGCAGCATCCCGCGCCCGCCCGGCACGCGAAACGGCCGCTCGGAATCGGGGTCGATCTCCCGCAGACGCAAAAACGCCGGGAACACGGGCGCATAGCTCAGCAGGAGCATGACAAGGTTGAGCGCGAAAAAGCTCCAGAACAGGGACGAGTCCGGCGAGAGCAGCTCGATGATGATGCCGAGGATGCACACGACGCTCGCCACGATGCCGCTCGTGAGTGCGGAGCCGATCGGCATGTCGTTTTTCGCCCAGCGGCGGGCAAAAATCGCGGGCATGTCGCCGTTTTCGGCGGCGTAGGCAGCCGTGGAGTTCACGCCCATGGACCACGAGATCATGTTGCCGAACAGGGTAATGAGAAACAGCAGCGCCACCGCGCCGACGAACAGGCCGCTCGTGCGGCCGATCATGAGCGAGACGGCGTCGATGAGGCCTGAGTCCTCGCTGATCTCGTGCGTGGGGATGGCCGCGCCGATGCCGAAGGCCGAAAACAGGTAGATGAGCGCGATGACGATGCCGCCGGTGATGATGGCCTGCGGGATCTGGCGCTTGGGATCGCGCATGTTGTCGGCATACGTGCACACGACCTCGAAACCGAGGAAGTTGAAGATAATGACCGAGATATACGACAGGCTGTGCAGGTCAAACCCCGGCAGAAACGTGCGGAAGGCCGTGTCATTGACAAAGCCGTTTTTCACGACGTAGACGATGCCGAGCACGCCGACCGTCAGCGCGAGGATCATTTTGATGGCGGCGCTGATGTTGAGGATAATGATGCTGTCGCACACGGGGTAAAACGCGATCCACGTGACGATCCAGATGAAGGCCAGCTCGATGAGCAGCTTTGCAAGCCACCCGAACTGCAGTCCCGTGAGCACGCTCAGCAGCTCCGGGCACACGACGGCGAGCGAGGCCATCCACAGCGGGAAGTTGATCCAGTAATACCACGAGGCGCGCGCGCCCCACTTTGAGCGCGGAAACGCCTTGTTGATCCAGTCATAGAGCCCACCGTCGCCGGTGTACGTTGTGCCGAGCTCGGACGAGATCATGCCGTACGGCAGCAGGAAGGCGATCATCATGAACACCCACCAGAAATACTGGCTGTTGCCGATGGAGGCGACGGGTGCCGCCGCCTCCGCCACGAACACAACGCAGATGACCGAGAGGACGACGTCCGCAAGGCGGAATTTTTTCCGTTGTTCCATGGTGTCTGCTCCTTTGGCAGCCGGTCAGCAGCCGCCGAGCCGCGCGTTGAGGAAGGTGTCGAGCTCCTCCTGCGCCGCGGCGAGCTCCAGCTCCGACGGGCAGCGGCGGCAGCGCGTGAAATACACCAGCAGTCCGCGCATGGCCGTCAGGCGGTTGCCGGCCTGCTCCCAGCAGAGGGAGGCGGCGGAGTCGGCGACCTCGTCGGTCACGTCCTCGCCGCGCGTGGCGGGCAGGCAGTGCAGGAACTTGCAGCCGAGCGCGCCGAGCTGCATGAGCTCGCGGTTGACCTGATAATCCGCAAAGACGCGCACGCGCTCTTCCTTCGGCATCTCGTTTTCATACAGGCCGTACCAGACGTCGGTATAGATGAAGTCCGCGCCGCGCACGGCGTCGCGCTCGTCCGTGACGGCCCAGCTGCCGCCGGAAAGCTTGCAGTTGGCCTCGAGAATGTGCTTATGGTCGGCATTGAGCTGATGCCCCTCCGGGCCGTAGTGCACAAAGTGCATGCCGAGCTTCGTGGTGATGAAGCCGAGGGACGCGCACACCTGCGTGCCGTCGCCGACAAAGACGACCTTGCAGTCTTCCAGCCGCTTGCCCTCGGGCAGGTTCTCCTTGATGGTGCACAGGTCGCCGATCTCCTGCGTGGGGTGGTTATAATCGCTCATGCCGTTGATGACCGGGATCGTGCACGCGTCGGCGAGTTCCACGATGGTCTTGTGCTCGATGACGCGGGCCATGACCACGTCGACCAGGCGCGAGAGCACCTTGCCCGTGTCGCCGATGGTCTCATGCCCGCCGAGCTGGATCATGCCGGGGCCAAGATACTGCGCGTGGCCGCCGAGCTGGCTCATGGCCGTCTCGAACGACACGCGCGTGCGGGTGCTCGACTGCTGAAAGATCATGCCGAGGTTCATATTTTTCATCAGCGGGGGATAATAACCCCGGCGGATGGCGCGCTTGATGGCGAGCGACAGGTCGATGATGTCCAGCAGTTCCTGTTTTGTGAAATCGTTGGTGTCAATAAAATCTTTTTTGTACATATCCATTCCTCCAAAGCCGCAGTTTACGGGATTTGCTTCCCGGTTATTGTCGGCGGATTTGCGTGCGGATATGCGCGCCGGACGAATTTTCCGTTTTCGCGGCACAGATCGGTGCCGTTTTCCCGTCAAATAAAAACCACGCCCGCAGGAACCAGCGTTCCTGCGGGCGTGCCGCGTTGTTTTTTAAATTTGATATGTATGCGTCTACTCGCCCTCGATCGTGCGCACGTACATGCCCAGCTCGCCGGGCAGATCATGGATCTCGAGCGCGCAGCCGTCCATGGCGGTGTTGTGCACCGCAATGCGGAACACGAGCTGCAGCTGCTCGGGCACGACGGCGGAGTATTCACCGATGTCCATGACGACGCGCGTCAGGCGCGTGAGGCCGTTTTCCGCCATCGCCTGCTGGGCGATGTCAAAGACCTCCTTGGCAATGGCCGCCTCGTGCATTTATTTTTTCTTCGGCTGGCGGCGGACATTGCGCTCGCGCACCAGATCCTTCTTGAGCGGCTTGCAGAAGAGCACGCGGTCGCCGTCGACCATCTTGCGCACGTCCTTCGGGCACTTCGTGACGCACACGCCGCAGCCGATGCAGCGCTGGTACTCCACAAACACCTTGCCGCTCTGCGCGTTGAAGCCGGTGGCCACCGTCGGGCAGAAGTGGTTGCAGATGTTGCAGCCGTTGCAGTTTTCGGGGTGGACGATGACGGGCTTTGCGTGCGCGCGCATATACAGCGGCTGCATGCCGCCGCGCGTGTAGGAGCCGAGCATCTCGCAGCACTGCGTGTCGCAGTTGCAGATAGCGGTCGTCTCCTCGTCCATGTTGCAGGCGTAGTGGAACACCTGGTGGACGCAGCCCTTGTTCTCACAGTCAACGAGGATCCGGCGTGCCTCGGCCTTGCTGACCTGGCGGCCGATGCCGAACTCGATGATCTGCTTGGCCATGTTGCCGACACACAGGCACACCTCGTCCGGCGTGGGGTGCTTGGGCTGCATGCCCTCTCTGCGGCGGATGTTGCGGCAGAAGCAGTGCATGACGCTGATGGGCGCATCGTCCGGCAGGCTGTCGAGGTACGCCTCGAGCTGGTAGCTCGGCACGACGCTCGTCGTGTCGTTGGAGAGCTTGCGGTCGACGTGCACGACCTTGCCGGCGGCCTTGCCCTCGAGCGGGAGCGCCACCTCCATGTGGCCCTTGTCGCCCTGCAGCTTTTTAAGGTTGTTCATGGCGGCGTAGCCCGTGCGCAGCGGCTCGACGTTGAGCGTCGTGACCATGTTGATGGCCGAGGTGAACAGCTCCGACGCCTTCTGGATCGTGTCGCTGTCCTCGCCGGTCGAGAGCGGGAATTCAAACCAGCCCGGCAGCATCGGCGCAAGGTCATACGTCGGCTCGGCGCCGTCATAGATCTTCAGCAGGAAGCCCTTGCGGCACATGTCGTAGAGCGTGCCGGCCCAGTCACTGCCGGTGTAGAGCGCGCGCAACTCTGCCTCCGTGTTGCCGCGCAGCTTCATGCCCATCATGATGTCGTACTCTTCGTCGGTCACGAACAGCTTGCAGTATTTTTCAAACTGCGGCACCGGCGGCTGCGGCACCTGCGTGACCGCGTTCATGCGGTTCATGAGCTTGAGATACTTCATGTAACCCATCTTCTTCGTTCCCCTTTCCTGCGGACGGCGCTTCCCCCGCGCGCGTCCGAGCACCGGTTTTTCCGGCAAAATTTTTGCATATACAGGTTTACTTTATCACTTTGTTTATCTTTTAGCAAGTCCTTTCTTCCGCCTCTCAGGCAGAAAAACGCGAAATGTCCGTTAATAATCATTTGTTACACATATTGACATGATTCGGACAAAGTTCTATAATAAATATGCGTTAACATTCTGCGCTTGTGCAAAATGTCGAATTTTCATCGACTGCGCGGAATCTGTGCATCGAAGGAGGGAATACGCGAATGAGAGACCTGAAGCATCTGATCTATTTTGAAAACCTGCTGCAGCAGGCAAACAACGACCTGGTTCAGGCCGCCTGTGGGGACGGGCGGCTGGCGCTGGCATGGAACTGTTCGTACATACCGGAGGTTTTGCTGGATACGGACAAGTGCTTTGGCGTGCGTCTGCGCGCGCCGAACTGCACCAACCCCGACATGGCTACCTATTACATGACCAACCGCTCGTGTCCGTACTCCAAGAGCATCCTCGAGCGCGCGTTCGAGGGCGGCTACAACTTTATCTCCGCGCTCATCGGGCAGGAGTGCTGCACGACGATGAACCGCATGGAGCAGTATTTTGAATACTGCGAGCTGATCCCGAACGAGAAATTTTTCTGCACGTATCTCGACATGCCGCTGCGCAAGACCGAGTGGCACGCGGGCTACTACCGCCGCCAGATCGAGCAGAAGATCATCCAGCCGCTCGAAAAGGTCTACGGCGTGGACTTCTCGGAGGAAAAGCTGCGCAAGGCTGTCGAGCAGTTCAACGAAGTGTGCCGCATCATCACGGAGATGAACGAAATGCGCATGGCGGACAACCCCGTCATCACGGGGTATGAGTTCCACGTCATCCAGCTGTGCACGCAGACGTGCCCGAAGGATCTCATCCTGCCCTACCTGCGCGAGACGCTGCAGGAGCTGCGCACGCGCGAGCCGGACCCGAAACCGTGGTACCGTGCGCGTGTGCTCATCGCCGGCAGCGAGATCGACGACCCCGAGTTCACGAAAATGTGCGAGATGGCCGGCGGACTCGTCGTGGCCGACCGCTACTGCTTCGGCTCGATGCCCGGCCGCGAGGAGATCCCGCTCGAGGAGGGCAAGGACGTTCTGCAGTCCATCGCCGACTACTATATGTGGCGCAACCAATGTCCGCGCGCCATGGGCCCCGAGAACATCATCGCGCGCAAGAAATACATCTTCGATCTCGCGGAGAAATACCGCGCCGACGGCATCATCGTCGAGAACATGAAGTTCTGCGAATACTGGGGCTACGAGCGCGCGCAGGACGGCATGTGGTTCTACGAGGGCTATGAGCTGCCGCGCAGCATCCCTGTGTGCCAGATCGAGAAGGATTACACGAGCGCCGCCTCCGGCCAGCTGCGTACCCGGTTCCAGGCGTTCATCGAGTCGCTGGAGATCAAAAAGATCCAGGCGCAGCAATAAGGGAGGGGCTCAACTATGTGGAAACGCAAACGCACGCTCAAAGAAGAATACGGCACGCTCGGCCACTTCCTGCGGGGTGACAACGCGTGTCATTATCTCGGCGACCTGTACATCGAGGGCACGAACTTTTACTTCCACCGCGAGTGGCGCGGCGTGAAGGACACAGCCTATGCCTTCGCCCGCTGGCTGCAGACCTGGGGCAAGATGGCCGGGCTCATCGGCCGCGACCCGGTGCGCATGATCCGCGCCTTCTGGAAGTATCGCTGGCTGAGCGCGTATCTGGCCACGCCGATGATGGTCGATAAATGGATCGAGGGCGACCGCGGCATGGTCCTGCGCGCCGACCTGACGGCCATCGACTGCATGGTGTCCGACTCCATCACGACGCTCTGGCGCGAGATCCGCGCCGACCGCCGCTTCGGCGAGAACAAGTGGACCGAGCGCACGATCGCCTTTGACTACACGCTGCCCAAGCACATCATCTACGGCTTCCCCGGCTACTACGGCATCAACATCCAGCAGCACGCGGCGTTCATGGTGCCGATCCTGAACAAGAACCTCGGCTCGTACTACGTTGACCAGGCCGTCAGCTGCGGCATCCCGGGCGACATGTGCACGCTGCCGCTCGTGGAGACCGGTGTCGCCGTCGAGGGCGAGTACCCCGACATCGGCAACTGCTGGCTCACGACCAACAACCCCTGCGACGCAAACATGATGGACAACGTCGCCATGTACCGTGCGCTCTCGAGCGACGGCAAGAAGGCCGTGCACCCGTTCACGACCCCGCTCATGTATGACGACCCGACCTGCAAGGAGCTCGGCGTGCACGAGGTGTACGACGCCATCCACTTCCTCGAGGAGCAGTTCCACCAGCCGTTCAACTGGGACACGTTCATTCAGCACATCGAAAACACCAACCAGTTCAACCGCGAGGAGACCGAGCGCTGGGACGTCTATGCCAAGACGAACAACGGCGCGCTCAACCCCGTGTGCCAGGGCCTGTTCCGCATCTACTTCTACCAGCAGGGCGGCAACGAGTACTTCCTCAAGGCCTCGCGCAAGATCACGCGCATCTTTGACAAATGTGTGCGCAAAAACATCGACACCTTCCCGCACACGCGCCACCGCGCCATTGCCTGGAGCTGCGGCTCGACGTACTACGCGCACGGCGTGCAGTGGCTGTATAACTGCTGGGGCATCCTGTGCCTGATCAACATGGACTCGCTCACCGGCCACAACATCGTCGACACCGAGGACCGCGACATCATGATGAGCGACGTGGCCGACTGGCACGCCCGCACCCCGATGCGCACGCACACCGTCGGCGGCAACCGCCACATCATGCAGATGTGGGAGACGGCGGAGAAGTTCAACTGCGACATGATCATCATGTACGACGACATCGGCTGCAAGGGCATGGCCGGTGCGCAGGGCCTGATCGAGGAGGAGATCCGCAAGCACGACGAGCGCTTCCACACGGTGTGGATGCCGCACTCGCTGATGGATCACCGCATCGTCTCGCCGGCCGAGGCGCGCCGCACCGTCAACGAATACATGATCAACGTCATGCACGAGGAGCCGGTCGATCCGTCGCTGCTCGACTTTGACGACAGCATGGGCTGGTAAAGGAGGTCCACCGATATGAAATGCAAATTTGCGCAGTTCCTGTTCCGAGCTTTTGGCATCACCGGCGGCGCGCTGGCCGTGCTGTTCGTGATCTATTACTATAACCTCGACATGAAGCTCATGCGCTCCGTCGTCGTGCCGTTTTTGAACAAGCACTATGACAGCGTCAAGCGCGAGCACCAGATCTGACAGGGGAGGAGCAAACCATGGCAGTCAATCATAATGTCAATCCCCGGCCGCTGACCGCCGAGGAAAAGGAAAACCGCGCCCGCGGCGTGTACGACAGCTTCGCGACCTATGTGGTCTTCTGCGGGCACTGCCGCCACGTGCGCAAGACGAATATGTACATCATGCGCGCCGAGGCCTTCATTGACGAGCTCAAGGCCCGCGGCGAGGTCTGCCCCCAGTGCGGAAAACAGGAGTGGACGCTCGGCTACCCGATGGGCACGACCACCGGCTTCGTCAAATTCTGACACATGCACCACAACAGGCCCCCGCTGCTTTCCGGGGGCCTGTTTTTGCGCACATTCCGACACATTTGCACATCACTTGTTTCATATTGCGCCAAATGGGAAATTTCGTTTCCCCACGTGCGCATGCATATGTTATAGTGGTGACAATCTCAGCGCAACAACATGAAGGAGGAGAGACCATGGCACAACTCAGACCGAAGATCGTGAAGCTGGCGAAAATCATTGGGGGCGTCACCGGCATCACGACGAAGATCGACGAAAACGCGCCCGAATACTACTGCATGGCGGGCATCCTGACCGACGAGGAAGCGGATGTCGCCATCGCGGCCGGCCTGCGCAAGGAGCGCACCGCGGCCTACCTGGCCAAGAAGGTCGGCAAGACCGTGCAGGAGGTGCAGCCCCTGCTCGACAACCTCGTGTACTACGGCATCTTCCGCCGCTCGCACAACGAGGCGCTCGGCGAGGATACATATTACATGCAGATCTTCGCGCCCGGCATCCTCGAGATGATGGTCAACCAGAAGGAGCTGCTGGAAACGCATCCGGAGGTCGGCCGCGCGTTCGAGGAGTACACCCGCAACCTCGCGGCAAACATGGGCGCCATGATCCCCGACGGCTACGGCCTCATGCGCGTCATCCCGGTCGAGAGCGCGCTCGAGGGCATTCCCGGCGTGAACGAATTTGAGCGCATTTCGCACTATCTGGACAAGTACGACCGCTTCTCCGTGTCCCCGTGCTCCTGCCGCGCATCGCGCACGAGCATCGGCGACGGCTGCGGCCACCTCGATGAGGACATGTGCATCCAGATGGGCAAGGGCGCCGAGCACTACATCCGCTCCGGCCGCGCCAAGGAGATCACGCGCGAGCAGGCGCTCGAGATCATCAAGCGCGCCGAGGAAAACGGCCTCATGCACGACATGGTCAACATCGAAGAGCCGGGCGAGAGCGCGGCCATCTGCAACTGCTGCGCCTGCGCCTGCTTCGGCCTGCGCGTGGGTCTGATGTACGGCGCGCGCGATGCCATCCGCTCCAACTACGTCGCCGAGGTGGACGAGGCCAAGTGCGTCGCCTGCGGCCAGTGCGTGGAGACCTGCCCCGGCAACGCGCTCAAACTCGGCCAGAAGCTCTGCTCGACCGAGGACCTGACACAGAAGCCGGACTACGTCAAGCTCTCCGAGACGCTGCGCCCGAAGCGCAGCTGGGACCCGAACTACCGCGAGGACCACGAGGACGTCGCGCCCACCGGCACCGCTCCGTGCAAGACCGCCTGCCCTGCGCACATCCCCGTGCAGGGCTACCTGAAGCTCGCCGCGCAGGGCCGCTACACGGACGCGCTGGAGCTCATCAAGAAAGAAAACCCGTTCCCGGCCGTCTGCGGCCGCATCTGCAACAAGCGCTGCGAGGCCGAGTGCACCCGCGGCGACGTTGACGAGGCCGTCGCCATCGACGAGGTCAAGCGCTTCATCGCCGACCACGACCTGCACGAGGCCACGCGCTACGTGCCGAAGCTGCTCAACCAGATCGGCCGCCCGTACACGGAGAAGATCGCCGTCATCGGCGCCGGCCCCGCGGGCATGAGCTGCGCCTACTACCTCGCCAACAAGGGCTACCCCGTGACCGTGTTTGACCGCAACCCGGTGCCCGGCGGCATGCTCACACTCGGCATCCCGAGCTTCCGCCTCGAAAAGGACGTGCTCAACGCCGAGATCGACATCCTACGCGAGATGGGCGTCGAATTCCGCTGCGGCGTCGAAGTCGGCAAGGACGTCACCATCGAGCAGCTGCGCGCGCAGGGCTACAAGGGCTTCTATGTCGCCATCGGCGCGCAGAAGTCGGCCAAGCTCCGCATCCCGGGCGAGGAGCTCGCGGGCGTCTACGGCGGCGTGGACTTCCTGCGCGCCGTGAACCTCGGCCAGGAGACGCATATCGGCAAGCGCTGCGCCGTCATCGGCGGCGGCAACGTGGCCATGGACGTCTGCCGCAGCGCGGTGCGCCTCGGCGCGGACGAGACGTACGTGCTCTACCGCCGCAGCGAGGCAGAGCTGCCCGCCGACCCCGAAGAGGTCAAAGAGGCGATGGAAGAGGGCGTGCAGTTCCGCTTCCTGACCGCTCCGGTCGAGATCCTCGGCGCGGACGGCAAGGTCACGGGCATCCGAGTCGAGCGCATGACGCTCGGCGAGCCGGACGAGAAGGGCCGCCGCAAGCCCGTTGGCACCGGTGAGTTCGAGACGATCGCCGTCGACTCCGTCATCGGCGCCATCGGCCAGACGGTCGACTGGGGCTCGCTCGATACCGGCGCGCTCACGACGACGAAAAAGGGCACCGCCGAGGCCGACGCGCTGACCTATCAGACCGCGCAGCCGGACATCTTCGTCGGCGGCGACTGCTACACCGGCCCGAAGTTTGCCATCGACGCCATTGCCGCCGGCAAGGAGGCCGCCATCAGCCTGCACCGCTATGTGCACCCCGGCCAGACGCTCACTGCCGGCCGCGACCGCAGAGTGTACAAGGCGCTTGATAAAGACCATGTGCTCATCGAGACGGCCGGTTTCGACAAGGATCACCGCCAGACGCCGGGCTACAACGCCGCCAAGGCCAAGACCTTCTCCGACGCGCGCGTCACGTTCACGGAAGAGCAGGTGCGCAAAGAGTGCGCCCGCTGCCTCGGCTGCGGCGCCACGAAGGTGGACAGCTATCTGTGCATCGGCTGCGGCCTGTGCACCACGAAGTGCAAGTTCGACGCCATCCACCTCAAGAAGGTGCGCGACTGGCACGCGGGCTCGTATGAGACCATGCCGATCAAGGTCGCTGAGGGCGTCGTCAAGCGCGCGGGCAGCATCGTGAAAAAGGCGGTCAGCAAGTAATGCACGAGCTGGCACTGTGCGACGCGATGCTCAAAATGGTGCGCGACATCTCCCGCGAGCAGGCGCTCGCGGGCGTGCGCAGCATCACGGTCCGCGTCGGGACGCTCTCGGGCGTCGTCCCGCGCTTTCTCACCGACTGCTGGACCGCCGTGACCGACGGCACGGAGTATGACGGCGTGCCGCTGCGCGTCGAGACGGAGGCGGGCCGCGCCCGCTGCCTCGACTGCGGGGCGGAGTTCGTCGCCGACGTCGAGGATCTCTCCTGCCCGGACTGCGGCGGGAAAAAGCTCATGCCCCTCTCTGGCCGCGACATGACCATTCAGGAGATCGAGGCGTACTGACCCCATATGCAGCAGGCTCCCGCACCCGCGGGGGCCTGTTTTTGCATCAAAACGCCCCCGGAAGCCGATTGCTTCCGGGGGCGTCGTTTGTACAAAATCGAGATCAGAAGTCCGCGTTGCCGACCGTGCGCGGATGCAGCTCCACATCGCGGATGTTGCTCACGCCGGTGAGGTACATGACCATGCGCTCAAAGCCGAGGCCGAAACCGGCGTGGCGGCAGCTGCCGTAGCGCCGCAGGTCGAGGTACCACCAGTAGTCTTCCTCGCGCAGGCCGAGCTCCTGCATGCGCTTGGTGAGCAGGTCGAGCCGCTCCTCACGCTGGCTGCCGCCGATGATCTCGCCGATGCCCGGCACGAGGCAGTCCGCCGCGGCGACGGTCTTGCCGTCGTCGTTCATGCGCATGTAAAATGCCTTGATCTCCTTCGGATAATCTGTGACGAACACGGGCTTGTTGAACACCTGCTCGGTCAGGTAGCGCTCGTGCTCCGTCTGCAGGTCGATGCCCCACTCGACGGGGTAGTCGAACTTGTGGCCGGACTCTTTGAGCAGCTTCACGGCGTCGGTATACGTGATGCGGCCGAAGTCGTTGTCCACCACGTTGTGCAGGCGCTCGAGCAGGCCCTTGTCCACGAAGGAATTGAAGAACTCCATCTCCTGCGGGCACTTTTCGAGCACGGTGTTGATGATGAACTTCACCATCGCCTCCATGCACTCGAGATCGTCGTCGAGGTCGGCAAACGCCATCTCCGGCTCGATCATCCAGAACTCGGCGGCATGGCGCTGGGTGTTGGAGTTCTCGGCGCGGAACGTGGGGCCGAAGGTGTACACGTCGCCAAAGGCGAGCGCGAAGTTTTCGGCGTTGAGCTGGCCGGACACGGTCAGGTTCGTGCTCTTGCCGAAGAAGTCCTTGGAGAAATCGACCTTGCCGTCGGCCGTGCGCGGGATATTGTCGAGGTCGAGCGTCGTGACGCGGAACATCTCACCCGCGCCCTCACAGTCGGAGCCCGTGATGATCGGGGTCTGGACGTAGACAAAGCCGCGGTCCTGGAAGAACGTGTGCACCGCCTGCGCGGCCACGCTGCGGACACGGAACGTCGCGCTGAAGAGGTTCGTGCGCGGGCGCAGGTGCTGAATCGTACGCAGGAACTCCACGCTGTGGCGCTTTTTCTGCAGCGGATAGTCCGGTGCGGACGCGCCCTCGACCGTGACGCTGTCGGCCTTGAGCTCGAACGGCTGCTTGGCGTCCGGCGTGAGCACGAGCTCGCCGTGCACGATGAACGCCGCGCCGACGTTCTGGCGGGCGATCTCGTCGTAATTTTCGAGCTTACCGCGCTCGAGCACGACCTGCAGGCTCTTGAAGCAGCTGCCGTCGTTGAGCTCGATAAAGCCGAAATTCTTCATGTCGCGGATCGTGCGCGCCCAGCCGCAGACGGTCAGGGTCTGGCCGCCGAAGGTCTCCGGGGATGCGTAGATGCCGGCGATGTGCTGTCTTTTCATATCATCAGCCTCGTTTCCGATGGATTTTTCAAAATAACTTCTTTATTATACGCACTCGGCGCGGTTTTTTCAACCGGTTCTTGCGCGCGTAAACGCAAAGCCGGCGGATTTTCCGCCGGTTTTGCGTATCTTTTCCGCCATTAAGCGATGATATGGATCGCCGCGTGGTTGTTGCGCAGCGTCACGTCCGTCGTCACGCCGCCGGCCTCGCCGTCGCGCGTCCAGGCCACGGGCTCGTCAAACGTGAAGCGCAGCGTCTTGGACTGCACGAGGATGACGTTCTCGTTGTCGTAGTTCTGGTTGAGCACGCCCGAGATGATGCGGCTCAGGTCGCCGAACTGCTGCGGGCGGCGGATGAGCAGCGTCTCAAACAGGCCGTCGCCCAGGCTCACGAGGTCCTTGCGCAGGCGCACCATGCCGGCCACGGAGGTCGAGTTCGACACGCCGCCGAAGATGAAGTCGCCGTCGACCGTGCCGCCGTCATACTCTACGTGCGCGCAGTAATGGTCTATGCTGTTGAGCCGGCCCATCGCCTCAAGCACATAGGCCAGGTGGCCGAGCGCCTGCTTCTCGTTCTGCGGTGTCTCATAGCTCACGGCCGTAAACGCGCCGAACGCCGCCACATAGGTGAAAAAGCTCTGGTCGCCGAAGCTGCCGACGTCAAACGCCGTCGGCGTGCCGGTCACGATGCGCAGGGCCGCATCCGTCGCGTTTTTCGGCAGGCCGAGCGTCGAGGCCACGTCGTTGGTCGTGCCCATCGGGATGTAGCCCAGCGGGGGCGGGTTCGGCACCTGCATCAGACCCGAGACGACCTCGCTGAGCGTGCCGTCGCCGCCGATGCAGGCCACGGTGTCATACTCCGCCGCGTGCTGCGCCGCAAATAGCGTCGCGTCGCCGCGGCCCTGCGTGAAGTACACCGTCGTCAGGTATCCGCCGCTGTCGAGAATGTTCATCACCTCACCGAAGCCGGTCTTGTAGCCGCTGCGTCCGGCCATGGGGTTGATGATCAGCATCATACGTTTTTTCATAGTCAGCCTCCTGTCAGGGTAGCAAAAAGGGCATGGCAAACTGCCATGCCCCCGAGATTCTGTGATCAGCCAAGCTCGTTCATTTTCTGAGCCATCGCAGACTTCTTGTGCGCTGCGTTGTTCTTGTGGATCAGACCCTTGCCGGCCGCGCGGTCAACAGCCTGGACAGCAACTTTATAGGTACTGACGGCTGCGTCACGGTTGCCTTCGGCAACAGCCGCATCAAACTTCTTCAGGTTGGTCTTCAGGGCGGATTTCTCAGCCTTGTTTTTCAGATTCTGCAGCTTGGACTTTTCGTCTCTCTTCATTGCGGACTTGATGTTCGGCATTTCTCAATCGCCACCTCCTCCTATAAAATTCAGTCATGGATATGACCGTGCAATGTTCTGCAAGTGTTGATGATATCATCAAACCCTGCAAATTGCAAGCCTTTTTTTCAATTTTCATTATAATTGTATCCATTTGTGGCAACGCTTCCTGTGAGCCACAAGATGTGGCGTCAGAAAGGAGCCTGTTATGCCGAATTTCCCCCGCACCGACCTCGCCGTCGAGGCCGAAGCCATCCACCGCAGCGCCGCCGCAGTGACGGAGCTGCCCGGCGTGCGCGCCGAGGAGACCGAGCGCCGCGGCTTTGCCGTGACCGAGGTACATGTACTCGACGTCGCCGGCGAAAACGCGTTATGTAAACCAATCGGTGACTACTACACCCTTGCGCTCGACCCATTGCTGCGGCGCGAGGACGACGCATTTGAAAACGCGGCGCAGACGCTCGCCGAGCTGCTGCGCGGCGTGCTGCCGCTGATGCCGGACGCGTCCGTGCTCGTCGTCGGCCTCGGAAACCGGGCGATCACGCCCGACGCCGTTGGCCCCGACGCGATCGACAGCGTCATGGTCACGCGGCACCTGCGCGAGCAGCTCCCGGAGCATTTCGGGCAGTTCCGGTCCGTGGCCGCGCTCGCGGCCGGCGTGCTCGGTACGACTGGCGTGGAGTCCGCCGATATGATCCGCGCGCTCGCAGGCCACCTGCACCCGGACGCCATCATCGCCGTGGACGCACTCGCCTGCGCGGAGCTCGACCGCCTCGGCCGCACCGTCCAGCTCACGGACACCGGCATCACACCCGGCAGCGGCGTCGGCAACGACCGCGCCGGCCTCAGCCGCGATACACTCGGCATCCCGGTCGCAGCCATCGGCCTGCCGACCGTGATCGACGCGGGCGGCTTTTCGGACGACCCACGCGCGGCGCAGATGTTCGTCACACCGCGCGACATTGACACCGTAGTGCGCGATGCGGCCAAGCTCATCGGCTACGGCATCAATCTCGCGCTGCACGACGGGCTGACCATCGGCGACGTGGATATGTTCCTGTCCTGAGGCAATGTTTCACGTGAAACATGCCCGCCGCGTTTCGCATTGTTTCACGTGAAACATCACAAAAATTCGCCGCAGCGCCTCCAAGCGGTTGAAAACGCGGCCGCACGCTGGTATAATAGCTGCAAACATAATTCAGGGAGGCAAATCATGGGCAAAATCATTGCCGTCGCCAACCAGAAAGGCGGAGTCGGTAAGACGACCACATGCGTGAATCTGACCTGCGCGCTCAAAAAGCGCGGGCGGCGCGTGCTCCTCGTCGACTGCGACCCCCAGGGCAACAGCACCTCCGGCATGGGCGTGGACAAAACCGCAACGCCCAACTGCTACGACATGCTAATGAACGGCGCGGCCGCCGCCGACTGCATCCACAGCACGAAATACGGCGACGTGCTGCCGGCAAATATGAATCTCTCCGGCTGCTCCGTCGAGCTCGTGGGCTCCGAACAGCGGGAATACATCATGAAAACCGCGCTCGCCGCGGTGCAGGACGATTACGACTTCATTCTCATCGACTGTCCGCCGTCGCTCGAGCTGCTGACGATCAACGCGCTCGTCGCGGCCGACAGCGTGCTCATCCCGGTGCAGTGCGAATACTATGCGCTCGAGGGTATTGCCGACCTCATGCGCAGCATCAAGATGTGCAACAAGCGCCTGAACCCGGAGCTGACCGTGCAGGGCATCGTCATGACCATGTATGACGGCCGCACGAAGCTGTCCGACCAGGTCGTGAACGAAGTGCGCAAGTTCTTCGGCAAAAAGGTCTATAAGACCATGATCCCGCGCAACGTGCGCCTGTCCGAGGCGCCGAGCCATAGGAAACCCGCCATCGCCTATGACAAAGAGTCCAAGGGTGCGCGGGCGTACCTGCATCTGGCGGGCGAGCTCATCAAGCGCGAGGAAAAGGCGGCAAAAGCGGCGGAGGCCGCGGCTGCGGCCGCCGCAGCGGAGGTGAAACATGGGTAAAGACGGAAAGAAAGGTCTCGGCATGGGCCTCGGCGCGCTCTTCGGCGAGGAATATCCGGCCCCGCAGCCGGAACGGGCCGAAAAAGCGTCCGACCTGCTGCCGATTGAAAAGATCGAGCCGCGCGCCGACCAGCCGCGCAAGCGCTTTGACCCCGAAGCGCTGGAAATGCTCGCGGAGTCCATCCGCACCTACGGGCTCATCCAGCCGATCACGGTCCGGCCGCTTGACAGCGGATTTTATCAGATCATCGCTGGCGAGCGCCGCTGGCGCGCCAGCCGCATGGCCGGGCTCAAGGAAGTGCCAGTGCGCATTCTGACGGCGGACGAGCAGCGCGCCATGGAGATGGCGCTGGTCGAAAACCTCCAGCGCGAGGACCTGAACCCCATCGAGGAGGCCAAAGGCTACCGCGCCCTGCAAGATGTCTACGGCATGACGCAGGATGATGTTGCACAGAGCGTGGGCAAATCACGCCCCGCCGTCGCCAACGCGACACGGCTGCTGGCCCTGTCACAGCCGGTATTAAAGCTGGTCGAGGACGGCACGCTGTCCGCCGGGCACGCGCGTGCGCTCCTACCACTCAGCGACCCGGAAATGCAGCTCGCCGCGGCGAAAACCGTGATCGAGAAGGGCCTGTCCGTCCGGCGGGCGGAGGCACTGGCCGCGCAATTACTGAAAGATACGCAGGAAAAGCCGGTCAAAAAGCCCGCCGGTGTGGATTATCTCGGTGAATGCGCACGGCACCTCGAGCAGGTGCTCGGCCGCAAGGTGCGCATGACGCAGGGGCGCAAAACCGGGCGCATCGAACTGGAATACTACGACGCGGACGACCGCGAGGCGCTGTTGCAGGCGCTCGAGGCCATCGGCCGCAGAAACTGATACATATAGAATATTGAGGAGACAGAGACATCATGATTGACATTCGACTGATTCGCGAAAACCCCGACCTCGTGCGGGAAAACATCCGCAAAAAGTTTCAGGACGCCAAGCTCCCGCTCGTCGATGAAGTGATCGAGCTCGACAAAGCCAACCGCGCCGCCATCAACGAGGCGTCGAACCTGCGCGCAGAGCGCAACAGCCTGTCGAAAAAGATCGGCATGCTCATGGGCCAGGCGAAAAAGGACCCGTCCAAGCTCGAAGAGGCCGAGGCCGTCAAGGCGCAGGTCACTGCGCAAGCCGCGCGTCTGGCCGAGCTTGAAAAGCAGGAGGAGGAGCTCGAGGCAAAAATCCACAAGATCATGCTCACCATCCCGCAGATCATCGACCCCAGCGTGCCGCTCGGCCCGGACGACAGCTGCAACGTGGAGGTGCAGCGCTTCGGCGAGGCCGTTGTGCCGGATTTCCCGATTCCGTACCACACGGAGATCATGGAGCGCTTTGACGGCATCGATCTCGACGCCGCACGCCGCGTCTCCGGCAACGGATTTTACTATCTCATGGGCGATATTGCCCGCCTGCACGAGGCCGTGCTGGCCTACGCGCGCGATTTCATGATCGGCAAGGGCTTTACTTACTGCATCCCGCCGTTCATGATCCACGGCAACGTGGTCGAGGGCGTCATGAGCCAGACGGACATGGATGCCATGATGTACAAGATCGATGGCGAGGATCTCTATCTCATCGGCACGAGCGAGCACTCCATGATCGGCCGCTACATCGACCAGATCCTCACCGAGGACCAGCTGCCGCAGACCATGACGTCCTACTCGCCCTGCTTCCGCAAGGAAAAGGGCGCGCACGGCATCGAGGAACGCGGCGTGTACCGCATCCACCAGTTTGAAAAGCAGGAGATGATCGTCGTCTGCCGCCCGGAGGAGAGCATGGACTGGTACGAGAAGCTCTGGCGCTACTCCGTTGAACTCTTCCGCAGTCTGGACATCCCGGTGCGCCAGCTCGAGTGCTGCTCCGGTGACCTCGCTGACCTGAAGGTCAAGTCCTGCGACATCGAGGCCTGGAGCCCGCGCCAGCAGAAGTATTTTGAGGTCTGCTCCTGCTCGAACCTCGGCGATGCACAGGCCCGCCGCCTGCACATCCGCATCAAGGGCAAGGACGGCAAGAATTATCTCGCCCACACACTCAATAACACCTGCGTCGCCCCGCCGCGCATGCTCATCGCGTTCCTTGAGAACAACCTCCGGCCCGACGGCAGTGTCGTCATTCCCGAGGTACTGCGCTCGTACATGGGCGGCACGGAAGTCCTCGTGCCGAAGCACTGAAAACACAGAGAAAACAGGGGAGGCAGCATCATGAAAAAGCCCGGTTGGCTCGACGAATTCAAGGTGTTCATCTCGCGCGGCAACGTCATTGACCTGGCCGTCGGCGTCGTTGTCGGCGGTGCGTTCACGGCCATCGTCACCGCGCTCGTCAACGATATCATCAATCCGCTCATCTCACTCATCATCGGCGGGCTGGACTTCTCCGGCCTGAACATCGGCGTGTTCCCGATCGGCGATCTGATCATGTCCATCATCAACTTCCTGTGCATTTCGCTGGTCGTGTTCTGGATGGTGAAGATCATCAACCGCTTCAACCGCAAGAAGGAAAAGGAGCCCGAGCCGGAGGCTCCGGCCAAGCCCACCACGGACGAGCTGCTGGCGGACATTCTCGCCGAGCTCAAGCTGCAAAACGGCCGCGCAGAGGCGGCTGAGACGCTTGACGCCTCAGAAAAGGAAGAATCTTCCGCTCCTGAGCGCTAAAATAGCACTTGACAACTCAAGGCTCATATGTTATAGTATATGAGCCTTGAGGGTCAAGTTTATATCGCGGAGTGGAGCAGTTCGGTAGCTCGTCGGGCTCATAACCCGGAGGTCGCAGGTTCAAATCCTGTCTCCGCAACCAGATCAATACCCGGATTTGATACCATATCAAATCCGGGTATCTTTTTATATTACAAAGAAAGCTGGAATTACGCGAAAAAACGCGGGCGATTCCAACTTTTCCTTTTAACTGCCTGTTCGCTTTTCGGCACCGCGGCGGATAGATCAGATTGGCAGTGGGGCATTTCTATCGTTCATAAATCTGCTGTCGTTCACACTATTACAAACGACACTTTTGAATGGGTCATAGCCCGAGCGTAGTCGGAAATCGGGGCCGCATGTTCTTCCAACACATTGAAAATATTGCAGTTCTTTGCTATAATGCTGTCACGAAATGCGCCAAGGGGGCTGTGACGTGGAGAGCAAGAATTACTTAACGGCTTTGTCAAAAACAAAATGTACAGACCCGAATGGCAATGTTTTTGATGGAATATGGCGTTCCTATGAAGGGGTTGTTCTGCACAGCTTAGTGACATCGTTCGGACTGGATTTTCTTGTACACGACCAGCAAGGCGGCGATGTTGATAGTATTCGCAGTGTTAGAAGCGCTGGCTTTAAGAGTGAGGAGCATCGTGCGGCTTATGAAGCCCGCGAAGCATATGACACGAAAGCATATCATACGCATACCCCGGAAGTAGATCGCGCGATCGCGGACGCGGACAATGTGCGTGAGCAGATGAAGAAAGAAATTGCGGCATAAGCAAAACGAGGAAGTAAAGATCTGTGATATCAAACCGAAAACGATGGTGCGCAATGCTGCTTGCCCTGTTGATTCTGGGGGCCTGTGCCTGCGGCCATCCGCAGGCAGTGCCATCACCGACGGAATCTGCGGCGCCGGCTTCGGAAGCGGAGCACAAATGCGTCGTGATCGACGCCGGCCATCAGCGCCAGGGCGATTCCAAGCAGGAGCCCATTGGTCCCGGCGCTTCGGAGACCAAGTCCTGTGTTTCCGACGGGACATCCGGCCGCTTTACCGGCAGCCCGGAGTATGAACTGAATCTCGCTGTGGCGCTGAAACTGCAGGAACTTCTTGAGCAGCGCGGCTACCGCGTCGTCATGACACGCACCGACAACGATGTGAACCTTTCCAACCGTGCGCGCGCAGAGCTCGCCGCGCATGAGGGTGGAGATATCTTTGTCCGCATCCACGCCAACGGGTCGGAAGATCCAGCCGCTCACGGCGCCATGACGATCTGCATGACACCGGACAGCCCGTTTAATGCGTCACTCTATCCGCAGAGTCACGCGCTCTCGGAGGCGGTCCTCGACTGTCTCACGGAAGCGACCGGCTGCGCCAGAGAGCGAGTCTGGGAAACCACTACCATGGCGGGGATCAACTGGAGCACCATTCCCGTAACGATCGTAGAGATGGGATACATGACCAACGAGCAGGAGGACTACCTCCTCGCCGACGATGATTATCGCGGCAAGATCGCCCTCGGGATCGCGGATGGGATCGACCGATATTTCGCCGGACAGGCAGAGCAGCTCTCCGCCGCACCGGCGACAGACGAGGCGCTCCAGCAGCTTCTCAGCGAATTCGTGTCCGGCCGCGGCGACACGTGGGATATCTACGCCGCCTCTTTGACGAGCGGCGCGTCGGCGAGCGCGTCCGTCAACCTTCCGGCCGACGGATGCATGGTCTCCGCCAGCCTGATCAAGCTCTTCATTGCGGGCGCCGTATACCAGGCGATCGATCAGGGTACACTCCGCTATGAGGAGGCGTCCGGCAGCATCCGATCCATGATCACCGCGAGCGACAACGGCGCGGCCAACCGGCTGGTTCAGCTCCTCGGCGCAGGCGATGCCGCCGCCGGAATGGAGCGGGTCAACGCCTTTGCGCAGAGCATCGGCTGCACCCACACGCGCCAGAATCGCCTGATGCTGGAATCCAACGGTCTGGAGAATTACACCTCTGCCACAGACTGTGCGACCGCGCTGTGTATGATCTATGCGGGGACCTACGTTTGCCAGCGCTGGAGTGAGGAGCTGCTGCAGCTTCTTTTACAGCAGACCGTGAACAACCGACTGCCGCAGGGTGTGCCGGCCGGCACGGCCATAGCGCACAAAACGGGAGATTTGCAGAATCTCAGTTGCGGAGATGTCGGCATCGTCTATGGACCTTCCGGCGCATATCTGCTTTGCATAATCAATAACCATTCCCCCAACGACAGAAAAACGGTCTCCGATTTTGTTGCATTGTCAAGCCGTGTATATCAATTTTTTAATCCTTAACGGGCAGCATACGCTATAAAATGTAAAAGCTGCGGTGCTGCCTCAGTTGGCGTCCCGGGGCTGATTGTCCCATGAACCGCGGGCGGCAAGCCCTTTCACTTTGTCTTGATACGACGGTTATTGCAGCAATCTGGATACGCTATGCATTCCCGCTTGGGTACCGTCAAGAATTCTGCGCATGCCGAAAAAAGCAAGACCGTTTCCGACGATGCCGGAACGTTCTTGCTTTTTTTGATATTCGGCTCAGCGCCAAAGGCAAGATCCCCTCTGTTTTGGCATCACAGAGGGGATCTCTTGAAAAATGAAAGAAGGGAGAGAAGAAGTTAATCTATATCATACTTGCTGATATCGACGTCCTGAAAGCTCACGAGCGTATAGGATTCCGGCTTCGGCACGGGATACGTACAGTCGAAGCCCATCTTTGCCGCGAGGTTGTCCTTGACGACGGGGTTCAGCTCATGTCCGAACGCCCCGGGAATGATGATGATATCCTTCGCCGGATCGCAGCGCGTAACCATCGCGCGCTCGACCTGTTCGGGGTCATATATATCGATATCACTGTTGACGGCGGTGACCATTTGCAGATCGGGGAACGCCGCAAACGCTGCAAGGATCGCGTTTTTCGCCATGCCATTGTTGGGCGGGTCGATCTGGAGAATGACATGATAGTGGCTGCCGCCGGGCGTCATGTACACTTTCTTCAGCCCCGGCACCTGTTTGCTGATCGTCTGGAACAGATTCGACTCCACACTCAGCCCCTGGCCGATCCAGACCTCGCGGCCGGGATGCAGCATATGGATCACGGGGTCGGTCTGCATGGTGATTGCTTTGACATGCACGACCCAGCGATCATCGCGGGTAGCATAGTAGCCGCTGACCTCGCCGAACGGGCCTTCCGGTTCGCGTACATACGGGAGGATCTCGGCTTCCATGATCATCTGTGCATCCGCAAGTCCCTCGACGGAAACCGTTTTGCTGCGGCACAGCCGTGCCGGCTCGCCCAGCAGATAGGACGCGACCGCAAGCTCATCCACATCGATGGGAGCAGCGGAGCTCGGCGTGGTCGCCGCGACGAAATATGCCGGATGCAGACCGTTGTTGATGGTGATCTCCAGCGGCTCGCCCTTCGCCTCCGCACGCTCATAATAATTTCTCAGATGCCGTCCCATGTCCATCAGCAGGCCAAGGCGGTCCTTGCCTGTGACCATCAGACGGTGGATCGACGTGTTTCGGACGCCGGTGTCCGGGTCCTTGGCGACGATGATACAGTTGGAAAAATAGGGGCCGCCGTCTTTGAGCGCATGCGTCGGCACCGGGATGCGCCCGAGATCGACCTCGGGCATCGTGACCTGCTGCGCAGGCGCATCGTCAACGACGACGGGCGCCACGGGGTTTTGATGCAGCGAGCCGACAGCCGCGGCAAACAGAGCCGGAAGCGCATCCACGCTGCGGTCAAAAATCGCGGCAACGTTCTCACGGTTCCACCACATGCCGGTGGATACCGGATAATCATAGCCCTTCACGTGCTCGAACATGACCGCCTTGCCGCCGTCGAGCTTCGCAGCTACGCCGGACAGCTCATGCACCGCATCCACTTCGGTGTGCACATACGTGAGCCTGCCGGCCGCGTCCATTTTTTTGAGGCAATCTTTCAGATCCATTCTTATTGGTCCTCCTTTGAAAGATGGTCGCCGCGCCAGCTCTGAAATCCGGGCAGCACAATGCCAAACTGCATAAGCGCCTTGCCGAGCGCATGGTTTACCATGTCGTCCACGCTTTTGCTGCCGTTATAAAAGGTCAGCATTGGCGGAACGATGACGCACCCGGCCTCCGCCGCGAGGCTCATATTGCGCAGATGGATCCGGCTGAGCGGCATTTCGCGCGGCATCAGGACCACCTTGCGGCACTCCTTGATGCATACGTCCGCCGCACGGATCAGCAGCGAGTCGGAATAACCGTTTGCAATGGCAGAGAGTGTTTTCATGCTGCACGGCGCGACGATCATGCCGTCGGTATAAAACGATCCGCTGGATATCGCCGCCGCCAGATCCTCCGGCGGATAGCAGACATCGGCCAGTGCCTCCGCCGCCGCGCGGTCCATGCCAAGCTCGAGTCGGAGGTTCGTGTCTGCATTGCGGCTCATAACCAGGTGGGTCTCCACATCGGGTATCTCCCGAAGCAGCTCCAGAAGTCTGACGCCGATCTGCACGCCGTCTGCGGCGCTGATACCAACGATGATTTTCTTCATGTCAGAACGAAAGCTCCATCTTTTCCGGCCGGAACAGCCGCTCGTCCATGCGCTTGAGCTCGGGGGAGATCTCGAGTACGAAGCCCATCTGGTCAAGGATGTCCTTCTGGAGGTCAACGCCGGGCGCGATCTCGGTGAGGATCATCCTGCGGTCGACCAGACGGAACACCGCGCGCTCGGTTATGAACAGGACCTCCTGATGGGTATCCTGCGCAAACTGCGAGGAGAAGGTGATATGGTCGCACTTTGGGATAAACTTGCCGGGCTTCCCATCGCGGCGGATAACCAGCTTGCCATCCTCGACGCCAATGTCGCACTTTCCGGAGTTGAAGGCAAATGCAAAGCAGATCTTCGGGGTGTTCTGCGAGATGTTGACAAAGCCGCCGGGGCCGACGCAGCGGCCGGAGAACTTGGAAACATTGACGTTGCCGGTCGCGTCCACTTCTGCGCAGCCGAGCACGGTCATGTCAAGGCCGCCGCCATCGTAGAGACTGAATGTATCCGCAGAGCGGGAAATGGAGTCCGGATTCACGGCCGCGCCGAACAGCGGACCATCCAGCGGCACGCCGCCAAAAACGCCCGTCTCAAGCGAGAGCGTGACATCCCGGCTGAGGCCTTCCTCGTTCGCGACGTTCGCAACGCTGGCGGGAATGCCGATGCCAAGATTCACAAGCGCGCCCTGTTTGAGCTCCATGGCAGCTCTTCTGGCAATGATCTTCTTATAGCCAAAGGGCAACGGCGCAACATCGCCCGCGAGCCCGCGGATATCGCCAACCATCTCGGGATGATACGCAAGCGCAACGTTGTTCTCGCCCTCAGCCTTCACGATATAGTCCACACAGGACTTGTGGATCAGCACGTGCCGCGGGTCAAGCGCGCCCGCCTCGCAGATGGAGTTGACCTCCACGATGACGATGCCGCCATTGTTGTGCACCGCCAGCGCCAGCTCCAGCAAATCGCCGTGAACCGGCTCGTTCTGGAGGGAGATGTTGCCCTCGGTATCCGCATAGCTCGCATGAAGGATGCAGGCATCAATGTGGAATGCTTTGTAGAAAAGGTAGTCCTTCCCGGAAACGTGGATAAGCTCCACCATCTCTCTGCCGTCGGCCTTTGCAAGCTCGTTCATCTTGCAGCCGTCCTGACGGGGATCGGCATAGGTGTTGAGACCGACGTGGGTAATGATGCCGGGACGCTTGCTGCCGATGGCGTTCAGAAGCTGGCCGTACACGCCGAGCGGCATGGAGAACGCGGCAATTTTGTTTTCACTGCACGCCCTGCCGATCGCCGGGGACATGCGCAGATGGGAGGCGATCAGCGTCTTGATGATGCCCTCGTCCTTGATTTTGGACAGTCCGCAGCCATCCTCAACGAAATCGCCGGGCGCAACGCCGGAAACGATCGTCAGGTCGCGCGGGGTGTTTTGCTCTTTGAACTTGCGGCTCATCGCCTCCATCACATAGTCCGGAGACGCAAAAGCACCGAAGCCGCTGACGCCAAGCGTCATTCCGTCCTGAATCAGGTCGGCAGCTTCAGCAGCTGTAATTATCTTTGCCATTTTTAACCTCCTGCTGTTAGCAAATCAGGCGCAAGCTGCTTTCAGCGGCAGCCTGCGCCCATGGGATGCTGTTTTTATACGATGTCGATCTCGGAAAGCTTGAGCAGCGTATCATAGCGCGCCTTCGCGTCGTTGATAATGCGCTCGGTAAGCTCGTCCGTAAGGCGATCGAAGCGGTGCTGGCTGTGCAGATACTCAGGGATCGCGTCAAAATCCGTGGGCTTGCGGTTGATAGTGATATTGCCGCCTTCACGCTCCCAGAGCAGCCACATGCCGCTCTTGATGGCCTTTTTTGCGATCTGAATGGTCTGATCGGTCGGGAACTTCCAACCGGAGGGGCAGGGGCTCATGACGTGGATGAAGCACGGGCCATCCTTCGTCGCGGCCTTTGCGACCTTGCGCTTGAAGTCCTTGATGTCGCCAACGGATGCGGTGGCCTGATATGCCAGGGGCGTGTGCAGGAGCATGAAGTCGATGTTCTTGCTGACTTCCTTCTTGCCGGTCGGCGTGGTTTTGGTGGTCGCACCAAGGGTAGTCGCGCTGGAACGCTGTCCGCCGGTGTTCATATATGCCTCGTTGTTGCAGCAGATATAGATCGCCTTGTGGCCGCGCTCGATCGCGCCGGACAGCGCCTGGAAGCCGATATCAAAGGTGCCGCCATCGCCGGCGTAACCCATGACGTTGACGTCGTTCTTGCCCTGGATCTTCAGCGCCTCGGACACGCCGGAGGCAAAAGCAGGCAGGCTCATCAGAACGGTCTGCACGCAGGGGATGCCCCAGCCGGTCTCATCGCCGTTGCCGGTGATGATCGCCGAGCAGCTCGGCGGCGTCATGGTGATGGTCTTGGGGCCGAGCACCTCCAGAGCGGATCTCGCGATGAGCTCCATCGCGCAGCCCTGGCAGGTAGTCATTCCTTTACTTACGAGATCAAGTTCAGGCATTGTACACTACCTCCTCTTCCTTGAGATCAATCCAGATCGGCGCCTCGCAGGGTTCCTGCTTTGCGCCCAGCTCCTCTGCCTTGTCGATGACGTTCTCGACCGTCTGCTCCCAGATGTCGCGTCCGCCGAGGCCGGCGACGAAGCTGTATGCGTTTGCCTTGATGCCGCCGTAATTCATGGCAGCGAGCACTTCCTCATAGAGCGGGCCAAAGCTGCCCATTGCGGAAACGCGGTCGATGACAGCGATGTTCTTTGCGCCCTTGAGTGCTTCGGCAACTTCTTTCGTCGGGAAGGGACGGAATGCGACCACGCGGCAGATGCCGACCTTGCGGCCCGCTGCGCGCATTTCCTTGACGACGTGCTTCACGGTGCCGGACATGGAGCCCATGCACAGGACGACCGTGTCTGCGCCCTCAACGTGGTCGCACATGATGCGGCCGTACTTTCTGCCGAACAGCTCGCCGAACTCTTCAAAACGCTCGTCCATCACGCCTGCGGCGGCGCGCATGCCGAGATCCTGAGAGCGCTTGATCTCCGTGAAGATCGCGGGGGAGGTCAGGTTGTTCATGGCATAGGGCAGATCGGTATCCAGGTGTGCGTTCACGGGCTTGAATTCCTTCACGAAGCGCTCTGCCTCCTCCTCGGTCGGGACGTTGACAGGCTCGGTCAGGTGCGAGCAGAAAAAGCCGTCGATGTCGACCATGGTCGGGATGAGCACGCGCTCGTCCTCGCTGACGCGGTAGGCGATCATCGTGAAGTCAAGCGCCTCCTGGGGATCCTTTGCAAAGATCTGGATCCAGCCCTGATCGCGCTGCGTCATGATATCGGAGTGGTCGCACCAGAGTGCCATGGGGCCGGGGATGGCGCGGCTGACGACCGCCATGACTGCAGGCAGTCTGGACGCGGAGCAGGCGCCGGTCAGCTCGTGCATGAGCGCCAGACCGTGGGACGCGCTGGCGGTGAAGGTGCGCACGCCGGTGGAGGCGGCGCCGACCACGGCGCTGATCGCGGAGTGCTCAGACTCGGCAGTGATATAAGTTGCTGCATACTCCTTCTTGTCGATCAGAGACGCAATGGTCTCGACGATCGGCGTCTGCGGCGTGATCGGATACGCGGCGACGAGCTGAACCTTGGAGCGCATAACGCCATGGGCAATAGCGGCGTTGCCGTCAAGAGCCTTGATAACACCCATAATTATTTGCCCTCCTTTACGCAGTCAGCTTCCAGCACAAAATCGATGGCCTTTTTCGGGCACTCGGCGGTGCAGATGCCGCAGCCCTTGCAGTATGTATAATCAATGACCATCTTGTTGTCGATTCTTTCAATAACGCCGCACGGGCAGTATTCCGCGCAGATGCCGCACTTAACGCAGTCGTCGTGGCGGATGACCGGACGATGATAGCGCCAGGTGCCGGTGGGCACATCGGAGATCTTCACGGACATGGGGCCGATCAGCCGAGGCATGCCCTCAAGCATTTTCATACGCTGCTGCACAAGCTTTTGCATTATTTTCACCAGCCTTTCCCGGAATTTTGATCTTGACCGCCTGCAGAAGGCTGTCAATGGAGACGCAGCCCGTCGCCTTTACCAGCGCACCGAGCATTGCCACATTGGGCGGAACCTCGCCGAGGATCTCATGCGTCAGCTTGTCCGCGTCAATGTTGCAGACCTTGGCAAAAACGTCCTCGTACACTGGCACGGGAGAGTTGACGACGAGGGTGCATCCGGGGCGGATGCCCTCCGTGATATCAATGCCGACCTCTGCGAGACTGGTGTCAAAGCAGATGACGCAGTTCGGGCGATAGACATAGCTCTTCACCTCGATGGGCTCATCAGAGATGCGGCCGTAGGTGTGGATCGGAGCGCCCTTGCGTTCCTGGCCATACGAGGGGATCGCCTGAGCGAACTTACCCTCAATAATTGCGGCGTTGGTCAGGATCTTGGCCGCAGTGACTGCGCCCTGACCGCCGCGGGAATAGAATCTGAATTCCCACATAATAGCAATTCCTCCTTTAGTCGTGGATGCCTTTGATCTTATTCTGAATATCTTGCAAGATAGGCAGTCGTCTTGTACTGGTGTACGAGGAGTTCAAAATGCACGCCTCTGACGCCGTCTATCGTGTATATATTGTCTTCCAGATATTTTGACACCTTGTCAACGCTGTCGATATATGCATGCACATGCAGCCCGGTAGAGCCGGTGTGCTGGGAGACGATCGCGATCTCTTTGAGCTTCATGAGTTCCTTGGCGACATCGTTGATCTTCATCGGCTCCACTTCGATGTCCATGAAGACACTCGCGAACTTCTCATAGGCCTTTGCGTCGATGATCGCCGTGAAGCCGCGGATAATGCCGCTGTCCTGCATATTCTTGATGCGCTCGCGCACGGCCGAGCGCGACAGATTCACCTGATCCGCCAGATCCGAGAACGTGATCCTTCCGTCCTTCTGGAGGATGTCCAGTATCCTGTAATCTGCTTCGTCAAGTATCGCCATATCTGTTTGTCCCTTCACTTTTTATTTCCTACGCCGGGCGGTTGAACCGCCCGGCGCAAGGATCGTTTAGAGAATGCTGTCAGCCGAGCGCGCCGGTAGCGCCGATAACTGCAGTCCAGAGCGAGGAAACAAGGATGTAGCCAATGGTGATGAGAATGCCGGAGCTCATCATGTCCTTGATCTTCCAGTAACCGCCGGAGTAGGTGGTAAAGCAGGTCGGATCGATCGGGACGAGCAGCAGCATGCTGGTGGACATGCAGACGGGCAGGCAGACAACGATCGGATTGAGGCCGAGGTTGACAGCCAGCGCGCCGACAACGGGCAGGCAAAGGCCGGCCAGAGAGACGCCCTGAGGCATCGGATAATGGCCAACGGCCATCATGACATTGATCACAAGAAGCAGCACGACAAGGCCCATACCTGCGACCTTGGACAGGAAGAGGTTCGAGAGAATGCCGCTGAGCCAGGCGCCGGTGCCGAGGTTTGCAACAACGGTTGCAAGCGCAGTGGCAGCGCCGCAGATCAGGAACGCAGACCAGTCGATCTTGGTGCTGGCCTCTTTCCAGTTGACCAGGTTCATGCCGGGCAGGGACATGATAAAGATGCCGCCCCATGCAGTCATGTACATATCAATACCGGTCTGCTTGGGGATGAACCACAGCACGACCATGATCGCAAAAACGATCGTAAACTTCAGCTCGTCGCCCTTGAGCGGCCCCACATTCTTGCGGTCCTCTTTCAGGGAGTCAAGACCTTTCACAACATTGATCTCGGGCTTGTACAGCCAGCAGAGAATGAGCCATGCAAGCACGATGCTGACCAATGCCACCGGCACGCCGATGAGGGACCACTGGCCAAAGCTGATCTCGACGTCGCAGATGTTCTTGAGCAGGGACATGGTCACGGCATTCATGCCGCTGCCTGCAGGCGTGCCGATGCCGCCGATGGCAGCGCCGACAGGAATGCCAAGCATGATGGCCTTGCCGAATTTGGACTTGCCCGGCTCGCAGCCGTTCTGCTCAAGGATGGGCGCGCACAGTCCGAAGAACACCAGCGCGGTGGGAATGTCCGCCAGGAACATGGAGACAATGCAGGTGCCCATCATGACTGCCAGCAGCACCGCCTTGGCCTTGTTGCCAAACATCGGCAAAATGTAAAGTGAAATTCTGTGGCCCAGGCCAACCTTGGTAAAGATCTGGCCGATGATCATCGCCGCCAGCAGGAAGAACGGGCCGGTAGAAGCGAAGTTTGCGAGGATGTTGGCCTCTTTTTCAAAGCCGACCCATGCGCCGAAAAACAGCACAAACACTGCCGTAACGGCCATGGGGACTGCCTCTGTCAGCCACAGCAGAACTGCAACAAACAGAACCAGGAAGCCGTCCCAGCCGGCCTGATCCAGTCCACTGGGAACGAAGTTGCGCAGAATGAAGAAGCCGCCGAAGATCAGGATGAGGCATAGCCATTTTTTGACCTTATCGTTTTTCATTCCATAAATCTCTCCTTTTTCTTTTTCTTTTTTGGTTTTGGTTTTCGTCTGGGGTCTTTCTCCTTGTGTTAAAAGCGTATCACAGTGCCCATTGGCATTGTGGGGCATTTCCTCCGTTTTCGTCGCCAAAACGGCGGTTGTGCAGTTTTCTGCTTTTTACACAATTTACGAAAAAATCTTTGTGCTGTTTGCACAATCAAAAGTGTGTAATCCGACCAAATATGAAAAATAAAAGGAGCGAAACAGGCTATTTGTCTTTCAACGCATCCCGTTTCGCTCTATTATTGCCGTTTTTCCGCCAATTTGTCAATCAAAATGCTCCAATATGCGCACGAGCATTTCGTCACTTGCCCGCACAATTTCTGCTATGTCCTGTTTGGACACGCCGTCAAAATGGATCCCGCTCACCACACACACGGTCGTGTTCAGCCTTTGCGCCAGCGCCTGCGCGAATTTGTCGCCAACGACATCGTCGCGATGTGCTGGCAGCAGTATTTTTTCAAGCCGGGGCTCGTCGCCGCACATCCGGCACACCGAAACACTGCCGATATGCGCGGCGTCCCCGCCCGTCACGGTGACAAGCAGGTCTTTCCCTCGCCATGTAAGCCATGCCTCGATCGTCCTGCCGAGCACTTCCTTTTTTATTGTGTTGTTCATAAGATCTCCTCCGCCGCACGGCCGCATACCCATAGAAACTCTCTGCAAGATCAACGACCGGCCTTTTCAAATCATTTGCATACATTTTTAATATAACCTGTCCATATGTAGTCAGCCGTTCATAAATTCAGGTTTTGACAGATTGTATCATGTGCGCACCGGGTATTCAAGCGATCAACAGACAAAATGGCTGCCGCATTCCGCATCGCGCATCCGACCGGCAAAATCATGTTGTAAAGATTTACCGCCTCGTATCCTTGCTCACTTTCCTGTTGACATTGTGTTCGTATCTTGTTAAACTGCTTTTTGCGCCTTTTCGCGCAAAACGAACAACAAAAAGGAAAGAAAAAAGAATGAAACTTGTCAAAGCGTACAACAGCGTCAGCCTCGTGCTGCGCATTGTCATCGGCATGGTCATCGGCGCGGCGCTCGCCCTGCTGATCCCCAACGCCGCCGTGACCGCGCCCGGCATCGGCATTCTCGGCACCCTGTTTGTCGGTGCCCTGAAGGCGATCGCCCCGCTGCTGGTCTTTGTCCTCATCATCAGCGCTCTGGCCCAGTCCAAGGAGAAGCTGGGCAAGCAGTTCGGCACCGTCATCGTGCTGTACCTTGTCTCTACGTTCCTGGCGGCCGTCATCGCCGTGATCGCAAGCTACCTGTTCCCCGTGACCATCACGCTGACCGAGGCCGTCTCCGACAGCGCGCCCGAGAGCTTCGCCGCTATCTTCACCGGCCTGCTCAACAACATTGTCTCCAACCCCATCGGCTCAATCGTCTCGGCCAACTATCTCGGCGTTCTGTTCTGGGCTATCGTGCTCGGCTTCGCGTTCAAGGGCGCGTCCGACACGACCAAGAAGTTCCTCGCCGACGCCTCCGAGGCCGTCACCAAGGCAGTGCGCTTCGTCATCAACCTCGCCCCGTTCGGCATCCTGGGTCTCGTGTTCTCCGCCGTGTCCACCAGCGGCCTTGCCATCTTCACCGAGTACGGCAAGCTCCTGCTCATCCTCGTCGGCTGCATGCTCTTTGCCGCCCTCGTCGTCAACCCCATCATGACGTTCATCGTCATCCGCAAAAACCCCTATCCGCTGGTGTTCAAGTGCCTGAAGGAGAGCGGCGTCACTGCATTCTTCACCCGCTCGTCCGCCGCGAACATCCCCGTAAACATGTCCCTGTGCGAGAGCCTCGGCCTGGATAAGGAGTTCTACTCCGTGTCCATCCCCCTCGGTGCGACCATCAACATGGCGGGCGCAGCCGTCACCATCACCGTCATGACGCTCGCCGCGGTGCACACGCTCGACATCACCGTGCAGCTGCCCGTCGCGATCATTCTGTCCGTCATGGCCGCGCTCGGCGCGTGCGGCGCGTCCGGCGTTGCGGGCGGCTCGCTGCTGCTCATCCCCATGGCCTGCTCCCTGTTCGGCATCTCCAACGATGTTGCCATGCAGGTCGTCGGCGTCGGCTTCATCATCGGCGTCATTCAGGACTCCGTCGAGACCGCCATCAACTCCTCGTCCGATGCGCTGTTCACCGCCGTTGCGGAGTTCAAGCAGTGGCGCAAGGCCGGCAAAGAGATTAAGTTCTAAAGTAGATAGCTGCAGGGCCTCACCGGTAAGACCTGTGAGGCCCCGCTTGTTTGCTGGCCCCGGATTCGTCAAATCCACAAGAAACCCTGCCGGATTTTTGAACAAATCCGGCAATTTTCTTGACTTTCCTGCTGCAATACTTTAAAATGAAGCCGCTGTGCACGGGAAAAGCACGGCCAAAACGAGAATCAGACCCAACATCTGCGCGGCACGCGCCGCACAGATGTTTTTCACGTCTGGATAGGAGAACGCATGAAAACGAAAAACACGAAAAGCTTCGCCAGCCGCTGGGGCTTTATCCTGGCGTCCGTCGGCTCAGCCGTCGGCATGGCCAACGTCTGGGGCTTCCCGAACAAGATGGGCAGCAACGGCGGCGGAGCCTTCCTGCTGATCTACCTGCTGTTTGTGGTCATCTTCAGCACCGTCGGCCTGCCGACGGAGTTCGCCATGGGCCGCCGCGCCGGCACCGGCACGCTCGGCGCCTATGAGAACGCGTGGGCCACGCGCGGCAAGACCGCCGGAAAGGTCGGCGGCCTGCTCGGCTGGCTGCCGCTGGCCGGGTCGCTGTGCATCGCCATCGGCTACGCCGTCATCGTGACGTACATCCTCAAGGCGCTCGTCGACTCCCTGCTCGGCACGCTCATGACGGGCGACGCCGCCGTGTGGTTTGCGTCGTTTTCCACGCAGCCGTACTCCGTCATCCCCTATCACGTTATCGTCGTGGCCGGCACGCTGCTGACGCTCTTTCTCGGCGCGCACAGCATCGAAAAGTCCAACAAGGTCATGATGCCGCTGTTTTTCATCATCTTTCTGGTGCTGGCCGTGCGCGTGGCGCTGCTGCCCGGCTCGGCCGAGGGCTATAAGTTCATGTTCACCCCGCGCTGGGAGGCGCTCAAGGATCCGATGATCTGGATCTGGGCCATGGGGCAGGCGTTTTTCTCCCTGTCCGTCACCGGCAGCGGCATGATCGTCTACGGCGCATACCTGTCCAAGGACGAGGACGTCGTGGGCGTGGCGCAGCACACGGCCATCTTTGACACCATCGCCGCCGTCGTCGCCGCGCTCGTCATCATTCCCGCCTGCTTTTCCTACGGGCTGGACGTCGGCGCGGGCCCGAGCCTGCTGTTCGTGACGCTGCCGACCATCCTGCAGGACATCCCGCTCGGCCGGCTCTTCGCCGTCATTTTGTACGTCGCCATGATCTTCGCCGGCGTCAGCTCGCTGCAGAATATGTTCGAGGCCGTCGCCGAGTCGCTCCTGCACAAGTTCCCGAAGCTCAGCCGCGCGGCCGTGCTCGGCATCCTGTGCGTGCTGTGCCTCGGTTTCGGCCTGCTCATGGAGCCCATCTCCAAGTGGGGCCCGTGGATGGACCTCGTATCGATCTACATCATCCCCATCGGCGCGACGCTCGGCGCCGTGTCGTGGTTCTACGTCATGAAGAAGGACGACCTGCTCTCCGCCGTCAACACCGGCAGCCGCCGCCAGCGCGGCGCGCTCTGGTATGGCGTCGGCCGCTATGTCTATGTGCCGCTGGCCGTGATCTTGTGCTGTGTGGCGCTGTTCATGAACGTGGCGTTCTGAGCATACCATTTCGAACAAAGCCCCGGGCGGGAACGCGATGCGTTCCCGCCCGGGGCCTTTTGCCGCCCGGAAGGCTGCATATACTTCTGGCCGCCAGCCAGACCAGCAAGCAGATTCTCAACACGTATATTGGAAGTGGTTCCAAAATATTGTATATTCTGCACAATGATCATTGACATTCCCTTTGCAATGTGATGAAAAATCATCACGCGATTGACGCGTGTCATATATTGGAGTTAAAATTATAACACAACAGCCGGCATGGAAAGGATGAAAACAGAATAACGTGTAACCAGAATGGGGGAATGCAGCAATGAGAGACCTGAAGCACCTGACCTACTTCGAGGACCTCCTGCAGGAGGCCAACAACGCACTTGTTGTCCAAGCCCAGGCAGAAGGCAAAAAATGCGTCGCCTTTGTCTGCGAGAACACACCCGAACCCTTGATGAATCTGGACAACACCTTCGGCGTGCGCCTGCACGCCCCGAACACCGGGTCGATGGACATCGCGACCTATTACATGACGAGCCTCCTGTGCGAGACCAGCCGCTCCCTGCTCGAGCGCGCGGTCGAGGGCGGCTTCAACTTTGCCGACTGCGTCATCGCGCCCGACGGCTGCACGATGATCAACCGCTGCGTTGAGAACATGGAGCTGCTCAAGACCATGGGCGCCGGCAAGGATCGCTTCTTCTATGAGTACATGGAGATCCCGCTCAAGGCCGATGACAACGGTGTAGACCTGCTTGTGCTCCAGTGCAGAAACCACATCCTCAGGCCCCTGCACGACGCCTTTGGCACGGACGTGTCCGACGCCGCCATCCGCAGGGCGGTGGCCGAGCACAACCGCGTGTGTGCGCTCATCCGCGCGCTCGGCGACTTCCGCAAGGAGGCCCGGCCGCGCATCACGGGTTACGAATTCCACGTGCTGACGCTCGCGACCTACGTCGCGCCGAAATACCTGCTGATCGACAAGTTGGCCGAGACGCTTGAGGAAGTGCGCAGCCGTGAGCCGGAAGAGAAGGCGTACCGCGCGCGCATCGCGCTCGTCGGCTCCGAGGTGGATGACAGCGAATTTATCAAGCTCATCGAGGACACCGGCGCCTATGTCTGCGCCGACCGGTTCTGCTTCGGCTCGCTGCCGGGGCGCGACCCGATCGTGCTCACGGACGACGAGGACGCACTCACGCAGGTCTGCCGCCAGTATGTCTACCGCGGCCAGTGCCCGCGCACGATGAACATGGAAAAGGTCTACGGCCGCAAGCAGTACGTGGCCGACATCGCCAGAGAATACCACGCCGACGGCATCCTCTACGAGCAGATCAAGTTCTGCGACCCGTGGGCGTATGAGCGCACGCTCGGCTCGGTGATGCTGCGCGCCGACTACGGCTTCCCGGTACTGTCCGTGGACCGGCCGTACAACATCCGCTCCTCGATCGGCCAGATGCGCACGCGCGTGCAGGCCTTCATCGAGAGCATGGAGATCAAAAAAATACAGGGAGGTGTCCGGTAATGGCGGCGATCCAGGGCAGACAGCGCATCGGCGACAAGCAGCTCGGCGTGCTCTTTGACGGCGGCAAGGTCCGCCGGCGGCGCGAATGGCGCGGCGTGAAGGACACCCTCTACGATTACGGCCGCTGGCTGTACATTCTCTCCATCCTTGCAAAATTCATCGTCAAGCCGCGCAATATCAAGGCCATGTTCCGCTACCGCTGGATGGCCAACTATCTCGCCGTGCCGCACATGGTCGATAAGTTCACGATGGGCCTGCGCGACGAGGCGCTGCGCATCGTCCATACGGCCATGGACTTCGTGGTCTACGACGTGGCCAACACCATGGACGACGTCTTCCGCGGCGACCGCCGCACCGGCAACGACGTGGAATTTTCCAACCGGTGCGTCCTCACGGACGAAAACGAGATGACCGCGTTCATGATGGGCTTCCCGAACGTGAAGGCCATCCTGCGCGAGGTGCCGACCATGTTCGTGGCAAACCTCCTGACGCAAAACTCCACCACGCACTATCTCGACGTGGCGCAGCAGTTCGGCATTGCGGGCGATGTGTGCCCCATGCCGGAGGCCGAGGCCGGCATCTCCATCGACGACGACTTCGCCGTGCTCGGCGTCTGCGCCGTGCAGTGCAACACGACGTGCGACGGCTCGCTCATGGGCAACGGCCTCATCGCCAAGCGGCTCGAGCGCGAATACGGCATCCCGACGTTCCAGCTCGTCGCGCCCATGCGCCATCAGGAGGACGACGTGCAGGCCTACGCCGCGCAGGACATCAAAAACGCCATCGCCTTCGTCGAGGAGCACACAGGCCAGCACTGGGACTGGTCGCACTATTTTGAATGCGCCAAGCGCGTCAATGACACCACGCGCAACCGCCTCGCCTGGCTGGAGATGAACAGCACACCGTTCCCGCAGTTTGTCGGCGCGCCGTTCTCGCTCTATAACGACACGAACTACATGGGCAACTGCGGCCGGTCGGAAAAATTCCCGCCGATCGACCGCAAGATCATGCGCTATGCCGAGCGCGGCAGCCGCGCGCGGCGCATGATGGCCAAAGAGTACCGCCACCGCGCCATCGTCTGGGGCGTGCAGCCGCAATACTGCATCGACATGCTCAACTGGATGGTGCATTGCTGGGGCATCGTGCCGCTAACGGATATGCTCTCGCTGGTCAACACGCGCATGATCGCCGACACCGACACACCCGAAAACCGCGAGCAGGCGTTCTACGACATGGCGTGGCTGAACGAAAACATGATCATGCGCAACCGCACGCACGGCGGCTACAAGGTGCTCGTCGACGAGCTGTGGGAATTTTGCGAGACGATGCACGCCGACATGGTCATCATGTGGGAGCACATGTCCTGCAAGGCGCTCACCGGCATGCACGGCCAGTTCGAGGAGCAGGCCCGCGCGCGCGGCATCCACCTCGTCTGGGTCTGCCACGACCTGTGCGACCCGCGCGTCTACACGCGCCAGGCCATCCGCGACCAGCTCAACGCCTATATGCGCACCGTCATGCGTGAGGAGCCGCTCGACCCGTCGATCGAGGTCCTGCCGGACGAAAACGCGTGGTGAGAAAGGAAGGGGAACGATGCAAATACCGAAATTCGCGTGGAAGCTGCTCGGCGTGGGCGCAGGGGCGTTCGCCGTGACGTTTACGATCTACTTTTTCAATCTCGACATGAAGCTGCTGTCGGCCTTCGAGCCCATTTTGCTGCGGCACTATGACCGCATCCCGCGCGATCAGCACCTGTGAGTGCAAAAACAGCTGCGAAGCCAAGGCTTCGCAGCTGTTTTGCTTTTTGCTGTGCGCTCACCGCAGTTCGCGCACCATGTCGCGCGTGATGTCGCTGAGGCAGCGCGCGCCGCACATGTACATCGCGTCCGTCAGCTCCGCGCGCAACTTCTCCACGTAGGTGACGATGCCCTCCGTGCCGCCGCCGTAGTAGCTGATGAGAAACGGCCGGCAGATCATCACCGCGTCCGCGCCGAGTGCGAGCGCGCGGAAAATGTCCGTGCCCGAGCGGATGCCGCCGTCGACGAGGATCTTCACGCGGTCCCCAACCGCGTCCGCGATCTCGGGCAGGACGTCCGCCGTCGCGGCGCTGCCGGGCAGCACGCGCCCGCCGTGATTCGAGACGACGATGGCCACCGCGCCGGCCTCTACGGCCTTTTCCGCGCCGCGCACCGTCATGATGCCCTTGAGGATCATGGGCATCTGCGCATAGTCGCACAGCTCGCGCAGCTCCGCGACCGTCTTGCTGCCCGCGTCGGGGCTGGCCGCCTTCAGGTGCGGCAGACCGGCCGAGTCGATGACCACGCTCACGGCAAACGGCTGTGCCGCGTTGGCGAGGTCGAGATTTGCCTTGATGGTGTCCATCGACAGCGGATTGATGACCGGCAGGCCGATGCCGCCGTACTGCTGCGTGAGCGCGCACCCGTGCGGGAACACGCGCGCATCCAGCCCGTCGCCAAAGCTCGCGGCGATGCCGGTCTGCGCCGCCGCAGCGATGCAGCAGGCGTTGTAGTCGCGGATGTCGTCCTCGTGGTTGAACTGCGCGCGCAGCGAGCCGATGGGTGCCGCGATCACGGGCAGGGAAAACGTCCGGCCGAGCAGCTCCAGCGATGTGTCCACCGGCGTGTTCGGAGCAATGGTGTCCATGTTCAGGCACCAGCGCCGCCACGCGCGCCAGTTGTCGTTCGCACCGTTGCCGGGCGCTTTCGAGCCGGGACCGGGCATCGTGTTGCCGCAGCCGAGACCGTTGCACTCCGGGCAGACCTTGCAGCGCGGGGCCATGCGCACACGCGCCCGCTGCAATACTTCGTTGTAGTCCATGTGGGTTCCTCCGTTTCCGTTTTTGCTTCTCCCGCCCATCTTAACAGGAAACGCGCCCATGCGCCAGAAAAAGTTTCGCCCGGGGCTTGACAAGGCGAAAAAAATCTGTATGATAGAAATCAAGAATCATTCTTATTTTCTATCAGGAGGTTTTCCCATGAACGCAGCTGTCGCCCAGCTCATCAACGAGCAGATCAATAAGGAGTTTTACTCGGCCTATCTCTATCTGGACTTTGCCAACTACTACGCGGCCGCCGGTCTCGACGGCTTTGAAAACTGGTACCGGGTGCAGGCGCAGGAGGAGCGCGACCACGCGCTGCTGTTTTTCCAGTACCTGCTCAATAACGGCGTCGCCGTCAGCTTCGGCGCCATCGACGCGCCGGACTGGACGCGCGGCGACCACATGACCCCGCTGAAAAAGGCGCTCGAGCACGAGCAGTACGTCACCTCGCTCATCAACGGCATCTATGCCGCCGCGTATGACGACCGCGATTTTCGCACCATGCAGCTGCTCGACTGGTTCGTCAAGGAGCAGGGCGAGGAGGAGAAGAACGCCTCCGACCTCATCACGAAAATGGAGCTCTTCGGCACGGATGCCAAGGGCCTGTACATGCTCAACAGCGAGCTCAAGGCGCGCGTGTACGCGGCCCCGTCGCTCGTGCTGTAAACGGAACGATACAGCAAAAACCGCATCTGTTCGTTAGGAACAGATGCGGTTTTCCCGTTCTCACAGCGCGGCGAAGATGCGCGTGCCGCGCTGTTTCACCCAGCGCAGCAGCAGCGCACAGACGACCGCAGTGATGGCGGCAGCGAGCGCGAGATACGCCGCCGCGCTCAAATATCTGCCGCACAGAAAGTACAGCCCGCCGAGCGCAATGGCATAAAACCAGTTGGCAAAGAGCGCGAGCATCACGCAGCCGCTCTGCTTGATGGGCGTGATCTCGTTGGTCCATGTCAGGTTCGGCAGCCTGAGCCCGAGCGCGAGCGCCGCCAGCGCGCTCAGCAGCGTGTACAGCAGCGCCACGACGACGGCCAGCGCCATTTCCGCCGCACCGCCCGGCAGCGTGATCACCGCGCACAGCGCGCAAAACAGCATCGGCACGCCGGTCAGCAGCAGCTGCGTGTCAAGCTTTGCGCGCAGCACCTGCCACGGCGTGACCGGCAGCGACTGCACCAGCCACAGCTGCCTGCCCTCGAGCGACACCGACGGCGCCGCCATGTCATTCATCGACGCGAGCAGGCACAGCGCCGCGCTCAACAGCACCGGCACGATGTCCGCCCCCGCGCCGAACACCCCGTCGAGCAACTGCGCGAGTGCGCGTCCCTTGATCAGCAGCGCGATGCCCGCCGCCGTCAGCATCAGGATGCCGAAGCCGCAGTTGAGCATATAGTTCGGGCTGGCGGTGAAGCGGCGCAGTTCCTTGCCGAGCAGCGCCCGCTGCGTGCTCTGCGCGCGCACGGCCTTGTGCTCGAAGCGCACCTTCTTCACGCTGCCGGTCGCCGTGGCGATCTTCAGGAAGCTGCGCGCGATGCCCCACATCGTCAGCGCGAGGAGCAGCGCCTGCGTGACTGTCACGATCAACATCGCCAGCCAGTCGCCCGCGCCGACGCAGCCGAACAGGTACAGCAGGTAGGCAGAGCCGCGGATCTTCATGCCGTACACGGCGGCGTTTTCCACCAGCAGCGTGATGAGCGCCTGCGCCTTGTAGTACACGAAGTAATACGCCGCCAGAAACAGCAGCGACAAAATCACGGTGATGAAGCTCTTGTTTTTCAGCTTCAGGCTGATGCGCGCGACCACCCAGCCGAGCAGGCACGAGAGCACCATCACGATCACGGACACGAGCAGCACCATCAGCACACCGCCGACGATCGCCCCCGCCGTGACCGGCGCCGTGATCCAGTAGACGATCACACCCGGCACGATGACGACCGCGGCGTACATCAAGCCCAGCAGATACACGCCCAGCAGGCGCGAGGCCATCACGCAGCGCACCGGGATCGGCATCGACAGCAGCAGGTCGTTGTCTTTGGACAGATACAGGCTCGAATACGTGCTGAACACACTGCCGAACGTGCCGAGCAGCACCGCGATCAACCCAATGAGCAGGTAATACAGCCAGTCCATGCCGGCCTCGGCCAAGGGGCCGCACAGGCCCACGGCCATGAGCGCGAACATCCCGCCGAGGAGGCCCACCATCAGCAGCACATACAGCGCGATGTAGGCGATCGTCGCGCTCTTGGAGCGCATTTTGTTCTTTTTCGGGTCGTAGAAATAGTTGCGGAAGATCTCCGCCATCTGTTTTTTCAGCAGCGTTTTCAGCATGATGCTTCCTCCAGCTCCAGGAACACATCCTCGAGACTGTCGTCGCCCTTGACCTCCTCCATCGTGCCGGAGCGGATAAGCCGCCCGCCCTTGATGATGGCCACCTTGTCGCAGAGCTTCTCGGCGACCTCGAGCACGTGTGTCGAGAAGAAGATCGCGCCGCCGGCGTCGCACAGCTCGCGCATCATGCCCTTGAGCAGGTGCGCCGCCTTCGGGTCGAGGCCGACGAACGGCTCATCCATGATGACGAGCTTCGGGTCGTGGATCCACGCCGCGATGATGGCGAGCTTCTGCTTCATGCCGTGCGAGTACGCGCTGATGGGCTGACCGAGATCGCCCGTGAGCTCAAACGCGTCGGCATACGGCTCGATGCGCGCCCAGCGCTCCGCGGCCGGGATGCCGAAGATGTCGGCAATGAAGTTCAGGTACTGGATGCCGCTCATGAAATCGTACAGATCCGGATTGTCCGGGATGTAGGCAAGCAGCTGCTTGCAGGCCAGCGGCTCTGTTTTGATCGAGTGACCGCCGATCGTGATCTCGCCCGCATCAAACTGCAGGATACCGACGGCCGCCTTGAGCGTCGTCGTCTTGCCGGCGCCGTTGTGGCCGATAAAGCCGTAGATCTCGCCCGGCGCGATGTGCAGGCTCAGATCATCGACGGCCTTTTTCTCACCATAAGTCTTGGTAAAATGCTGAATATTGAGCATGGTGTCTCCTCCCAATCACTGCACCGGCACACGCTGGCGCTGCTTTCCCATTATCTCGTGCATTATACCCCCGCGCAATGTGCAGCAGCAACCGATTTCTCACTTTTTAAGAAATGTGTAAGATTTGCTGGGCACATCCGTGCGCTGTCCGTGCGCGAATGTTTTTCCCGCGCGGACAATCATGCAAAAAAGTTTCTTCGACGCGGACATTTTGCCGCACGGCGCTTGTATTTCCGTTTTCGCCGCGGTATAGTAAGAGCAGAAAGGCCCAGACAGAAATTTTATGGGGGTGTTTGCTGTGGAGATCCCACTGCAGGAATTTGAACGTGCGGCACAGCGGCTCAAGGGCGTGCTGCACCACACGGAGCTCGACCTGTCGGCCACGTTCTCGGCCATGACGGGCGGCAACATTTATCTCAAGTACGAAAACAGCCAGAAGACCGGTTCGTTCAAGATCCGCGGCGCGAGCAACAAGATCGCCGCCCTCGTCGAGCGCGGCGAGACCGGGGCCGTCGTGGCCTCGTCGGCCGGCAACCATGCGCAGGGCGTGGCCTACGCCGCGCACCGCTTCGGCATCCCGGCCACGATCGTCATGCCCAAGACCGCGCCCATCGCCAAGGCGAAGGCCACGGAGGGCTACGGCGCGAACGTTGTGCTCGCGGGCGACTGCTATGACGACGCTTACGCCAAGGCCTGCGAGATCTGCGAGCAGGAGCACGCCACGTTCCTGCACCCCTACAACGACCCCGAGGTCATTGCCGGCCAGGGTACGCTCGGCCTCGAGATCCTCGGCGACCTGCCCACGGCGGACATCGTCATCGTGCCGGCCGGCGGCGGCGGACTGCTCGCCGGCGTGGCCGCGTGCATCAAGCAGATCAACCCCCGCGTGCAGGTCATCGGCGTGCAGGCCGAGGGTGCGGACGCGATCGCGCAGTCGTTCCGCACGCACAGCTACGTTCAGACCGACTCCGTCGCCACCATCGCCGACGGCATCGCCGTCAAGGCGCCGGGCGACATCACCGTCCCGCTCATCCAGAAATATGCCGACGACGTCGTCACCGTCAGCGATCTCGAGATCTCCGAGGCCGTGCTCCTGCTCATGGAGCGCTGCAAGCAGATCGTCGAGCCCTCCGGCGCCGCACCCGTGGCCGCCGTGCTCAAGGGCAAGGTCGACGTGAAGGGCAAAAACGTCGTGTGCCTGCTCTCCGGCGGCAACATCGACGTGAGCTTCATCCAGTGCATCATCGAGCAGGGCCTCGTGTCCCGCCACCGCCGCCTGCGCTTTACGGTCACGCTGCTCGACCGGCCCGGCAGCCTTGGCAAGCTGCTCAACGACATCGCCGCACTCGGCGCGAACATCCTCTCCGTGGAGCATGACCGTCTCACCGCCGGGCTCAATCCCAACGAGATCGACGTGCACGTCTCCTGCGAGGTCGGCGGCAAGGAGCACGGCGACCATGTGCTCGACCAGCTCATTCAAACCGGTTATCACGTAAAAATCGACTGATAGGAGGTCATCATCATGAAAACAGTTGCTACCAATCACGCCCCCGCCGCGCTCGGCCCCTACGCGCAGGCGCAGGTCTCCGGCGGCTTTGTGTTCACGTCCGGCCAGATCGGCATCGATCCCGCCACCGGCGTCATCCCTGACGGCATCGAGGCGCAGGCCCATCAGGTCTTCCGCAACCTGACCGCCGTGCTGCAGGCCGCCGGCAGCGACATGTCCAAGGCCGTCAAGACGACGGTGTTCATCAAGAATATGGACGATTTCGCCACCGTCAACGCCATCTACGCCGGGTATTTCTCCGAGCCGTTCCCGGCCAGAAGCTGCGTCGAGGTCGCGCGTCTGCCCAAGGACGTGCTCGTCGAGTGCGAGGTCATCGCCGAAGCGTAAGCACCCGCGCACGGGCTTTTTCACCGGAACTGGTCGAATTTTCCGCTACCTGTTGTCCGGTTTGTGCATATTGACCACAAAATATGGGGAAATGCACATTTCTCTGTATTCCTCTTTGACAATCCCACGGCTTTGTGCTAGAATGAGAGCACTGTTGATAAGAGCAATCTTGTTTTTCGGCCGCCGTTTGCGCGGCCGGGAGCACCAGTATTTTAAGGGAGGAATAGGTATGTGCATTCAGACAATTAAGAGCGTTGGCGTCAAGGAGTACGCTTCCGAGCTCTGGACATCGATCAAGGAGATCGACGGCGGCAAGATCCTGTCGAGCGCCAGCGAGCTGCTCGAGGTGAACACCAAGGCCATCAAGAAAAAGCTCGAGTCGCTCTGCGACGAGAACACCGCTTTCGCCATCCGCGACAAGCTCTATCTGATCAAGGACTTCTGCCAGTGGCCGGTGAACTACATTCAGGGCCTGATCGGCTAAAGTAAGCCGTTCTGCTTTGCATGCAAACAGGAGACCGCCCCGATCCGTTTCGGATCGCGGGCGGTCTCCTGTTTTTTTGTTTTCACCGTGCTCATTCCGGCGCGCAGGCGCAAAATTTCCGCAAATTGATCGTCCATCTGCAGCAAACGACCCGCCGGGGACACCCGACGGGCCGTTTTTACGCGCATTTCGGCGCTTACCAGCGCACCGTGCGCGGCGCGGCCTGGAAGGCACTGAACGTCGCGGTCGCCTCCGTGAGCGCGAACACCTGCGTGTTGCCGTCGTCGGCGGTGTAGAGGCTCTGCAGCTCGGGATAGTGGTCGAGCATATCCTGCCGCGCCTCCACGCGGTCGTCCTCGACGGCCGTCGCGCTCACGCGCAGCCAGGTCTCGCCGTCAAACGCGCACAGCTCCACCTTGGGGTTCGCCGCCATCTCCTTCGACACGGCCTTGACCTTGCCGGTCTGGATATAGAGCTTGCCCTCGAACAGATTCACTGTGCCGAACGGGCGTACGCGCGGCTGGTCGCCCTCAACGGTGGCAAGATAGTATGTGCCGCATTTTTTCAGAAATTCATAGACTTCCTGCATGGCAGTTTCTCCTTTCTCCGGCTGTGCCGGGATCCGTACCAGATATTTTTCGAGCAGGCGCACGGGGTGATACGATTCCTTTGAGCGCCGCATCCCCTCATCGCCCACGTCCTCTTCGCGGTTGATGTAGCGCACATCGGGCGTGACGAAGCACTTGGCGTATTCGTTGACCAGCACCTGATAGATGCCCTCATAGGCGATGTCCGCCTTTTCAATGTGGATGATGAGCGTGTCGCCCACGATCTCCCCGGCGGAAAAACCGGCCACGCGCCCATTCACGCGCAGCAGCCCTGCCAGCGGGGCGTAGGCGTCAAAGTCGCGCAAAAACTCCCGCACGCAGCCCTCTTCCGCCTGCGCGCTGTCGCTGTCCTTGTGATAGCGGCGGGTGAAATCATCGAAAAACGCGCACACCTCCGGCAGGTTCTGCGCCGTGACGCACTCAAACGCCCAGTCGGGGTACAGGCGCTGGAAATGATGGATGTGGTTGCGCTGGCCGTTGAAGCGCCGGCCGCGGAACGTCACCATGTCCTGCGCGTCGTAGAGGTAATCAAACCAGTCGCGCACCGGTGTGACCTCCACGGTGCCGAAGCGCGCACGCAGATTTTCCACATCGGCCGCTGTGGCGGGGAAAAACTGCAGGGTTTTCCCCACTTCACGGCAATATTTCACGAGAAAATCGTATGCGTTTCCCACATGCTCACCGATTGGTGTGGAAAACACCGTGCCGAGACCGGGGAACTGCTCGCGCAGCAGCAGCGTGCCGTCCAGTTCGAGCGCCGCGTCCTGAAAATACGGCTGCCAGAGCACGGCCGCGCCGGCCGAGGCATTGCACAGGCGAGTATCCTGCCGGGCAAAATAGCGCGTGAGCATCGGGATGTCCCGCACGCTCAGCGGGTGAAACGGGTCTGTCATGCTTCGGGCTCGCCCTCCTGTGCGGCGGCCTGTGCCGCCTGCTCTGCCGCAGCCTGCTCGGCGAGCTTCGCCTTGAGCTCGGCAAAGCAGTGCTTGATGATGGCATATTCCTGCTCATTTTCGAGCGCGAGCAGCGCCAGCTGGCCATCGGCGCGCGTGTCGTACCGGTTGGCGAACAGCCGCTGCTGCGCGCCCTCGCCGGTCGTGAACACGACGTACGAGCGGCCGTTGTCCTCACAGTCATAGGTGAACAGCACATCGCACTGCACCTGTTTTCCGTCCGGGCCGAGGACCGCGAACGTTCCGTTTTCAAACATGATCTTGTGCTCCTTTTCGGGATTTGCCCCCATCATAGCATATCGCGCGCCATTTTGCCACTGCGTTTTCCGATGCCCGCCTGGTCGCAAAATTGCAGACCAGATGAGCAACTAAAATGTGATTATTCACCACTCTGTCCGCTTTTTCTTGAAAATTTCGTGAAAATTTCGAAAAAAATCACAATTTTTATGCAACGAAATGTTGATTATTGTTCGTTTTGGTGGTATCATGTATGTAAAGATCACAAAAAAACAGGTAGGAGGAATCGGCGAATGGAAGAAAAAGTTGTAGACCGCAGAGTGCGAAAGACGAAACGGCAGCTTCGGCTTGCGCTGATGAAGCTCATGGCAGACAAGAGCATCAAGGACATTTCCGTGCGCGAGCTGGCAGCGATTGCAGACATCAACCGCGGCACCTTCTATATCCACTATAAGGACGTGTACGACCTGCTGTCCAGTCTCGAGGATGAGCTGGCGGACGGGCTGGTCGCCGTGTGCCGCCGGCACAACGCGAAAGACTCCGAGGGCAAGACCTACCCGTACCTGATGGAGCTGTACCAGTACATCGAGCAGAATTCCGATCTGTGCCATGTGCTGCTGGGCAAAAACGGCGATATTGCCTTCACTGACCGCATCTGCCACATCCTGCGCGACGAATTTTTGTATGACTTCCTCGCGTATTACTATCCGAACGATCCCGAGATGCTCGACTACTTCTGCTCGTTCATCGTGTCGGGCAACATGTCCCTCGCACTCACGTGGATCGACAACGGCATGAAACAAACGCCCGAAGAGATGGCCGTGCTCGCCGGCGAGATCATCATGCACGGCGTGAAAGTGCTCGAAACAAAAGCGTAAAGCCCGCAGGGCAGCAAAAAGTCCCGGAAACCATAGTTTCCGGGACTTTTTATCGTTTCGGGCATATCACCTCAGGCGGCGTGCGCCGCCCCGCAGCCCGCAGGAAAATCGATCAGAGCGCCGCACGCATGGCGGCGAAGGCCGTGTCCACAGCGCGGTAAATGTCCTGCACCGGCTCGCCGACGAAAAACGCGCCGTTTTCATACAGCACCCGCCCGGCGACCATCGTCAGGCGCACGTTCTCCTTCGAGCCGCTGTAGACCAGGTTGCGCGCAACGTTGTGCACCGGCTGCATGTTCGGCCGCTGCAGATCGATGACGATCAGGTCCGCCTGCTTGCCGGGGGCGAGCACGTCGCAGTCGGTCAGGCCCATGGCCTGCGCACCGCCGACCGTTGCCATGTGCAGCACATCGTCCGCCGGGAGGGCGGCCGCGTCGCCGCAGCGCAGCTTTTGCAGCACGGCGGCCAGATACATCTCGCGGAAGAAATCGAGCGCGTTGTTGCTCGACGGGCCGTCGGTGCCGATGGCCATATGGATGCCCAGAGCCCGCATCTGCTCGAGCGGGGCGATGCCGCTGGCGAGCTTGGCGTTCGAGCCGGGGTTCGTGACGGCCCAAAGCCCGCGGTCACGGAAGATCTCCAGATCGTGCTCCGTCATGTGCACGCAGTGAAAGCCCCCGCCGCCGTAGTCAAAGTGGCCGAGAGATTCAAACAGCTCCGTCGGCGTCCTGCCCCAGCGGTCCTGACACTCGGCCACCTCGCGCGCGGTCTCGGCATTGTGCGCGAACACCGGCGCGTGCAGCGCGCGGGCCAGCTCGCCGGCCTCGGTCATCTCGGCGATGCTCGAGGTATACTCCGAGTGCAGGCCAAGCTGATAGGAGATCAGCGGGTGCAGGGCGTTGAACTTGCGGTATTCCGCTTCGAGCTGCTGCGCGCTGCCGCCGCCCCCGCACAGCACCGTGCGGAAGCCGCAGTCGATGCTCGCCTGCGCGATGGCCTCGCGGAAATAATACATGTCAAAGCCGGCCGTGATGCCGCTCGTGAGATACTCGAGGATGGACAGCTTGGTGAACGCGTACACCGCCTCGGGCGTGAGCTTGGCCTCCAGCGGGAAGATTTGCTCGAACAGCCACGGCTGCAGCGGCACATCATCGGCATACGAGCGTACAAAGCTCATGCCGGCGTGCGCGTGCGCGTTCTTAAAGCCCGGCATAACGAGATCGCCGCCGAGATCGATCTGCCGCTCAAACGCGGGCAGCGTCTCCGGCGCGGGGCCGACGTAGGCAATCTTGTCCCCATCGGTCCAGACCTCGTCCGTCGTGACGGACACGCCGTCCGCCATCGTGAGCGTGCGGCCGTTGAAAAAGCGGATCATAGGCTCAGCCTCCGTTTCCTGAAATGCTCCTGCATTATACGCCGGATCGGCCCGCTTGGCAATCGATTCCGAAAAAATTCACAAACCGGTTGAAGCCCGGCCGGTTTTTCGCTATAATAGATAGAAATCATCTCCAACCAGGAGGCAGGATCATGACCAAAGAAAACATCTATTACATGGACGACAACGCATTTGACCGCTTTTATAAGCGCGCGCGTTACCAGGCCAACAGCTTCGTGGCCGGAAAACTCGGCAGCAAGGCGGCCGATTATCTCACGACGCTGCCGGACTTTGCCTACCTTGTCTGCAAGCTCATGCTCGACCCCGATGTGCCCTCGAGCCGCAAGCTCGACCTCGGCCTTGCGCTGCTGTATGTGCTCTCGCCGCTGGACTTTGTGCCGGACTCTTTCCCGCTGCTCGGCAAGATTGACGATGCGTACGCCATCCTCGTGTCAGTGGCCAAGCTCCTGCGCAGCACCGACCGCAATATCATCCTGCGCCACTGGCTCGGCGATCCCGAGACGATTGACACCGTGCGCGCGTGGCTCAACTACTTCGATGAGAAGTTCGGTTCCGGCCTCATGAAAAAGATTGCCGGCATGGTCAGGCACGCCTGAGAAAATTCGTAAAAACGCCCGTCATCCGATCGAATGACGGGCGTTTCGCATTTCCTGTTACTTTTCAAACCAGTCAAACACGTCCAGTCGCTTCCAGAAACTCTGCTTCGGTGTGAACACGGCCGCATAGTCGATGCTGCGGAACTTCGGCTCCCAGCTGATGTCCGCCTCGTCGACCCAGCCCGTTAACAGGCTGCCGAGCTGATCCTGCGCCACGAGCATCTGCAGCGTCTGCTGGCTGCCGTCGCTGCTCATGACCAGGTCGTCGCCCTGGATCGGCATGCGCAGGATGACGTGGTAGCCGTGCCGGCCCTCCACCACGCCGGACACCTCGTAGGGCTCGAGCGCCTTGCAGGCGTCCTCAAACTCCGTGACCATGGTGCCGGAGGTGAAGCAGTAGCCGTGCGGGTAACTGCTCTCGCCGGTATCCTCGTTGTACTGCTCCATGAGCTGGTCAAACAGCTCCACGCGCTTTTCGGGGTCGGTCACCGCCTTGATCTGCGCTGCAACCTGCTCGGCCTGCTTCTTCTTGGCAGCCTTGTCCGCGTCCGAGAGGGCGGCGCCGCTGTCGTCCGTCGTCTTGAAGAGGATGTGCTTTGCCGTCATGTAGCTGTTGGCATCGGCATATTCCTGCACGTCCTCGTCGGAGATATTCGCGCCGTTCTCGCCGAAGAGCTTGCTGGCCAGACCGTTATAGAGATACTGCGTCTTGGTGAAGTACTTGAACAGGTCCAGATCCATGTAGTACGACTGGAGCTTTTCGTTCAGCTCGGCCTCGGTGCCGCCGTCGCCCACGACGTTCTGAATGGTCTGGTCGATCGTATCCTGCACGTACTGTTCGCCCGCCGCGTCAAACGTCACGCCGTTTTCCGCCGCCTTGGTCTCGATGAGGTGGTTCCAGGCGATGTTGTTGACGACGCTCTTGGTCATGATGTCGCTGTACGTCTCGCCCGTGCTCTCGTTGTAGACCGCGCCCCAGTCCGGAATCTGCATGCCATAGCGCTCCATGTTCGCCATGATGGCGCACAGGAAATAGGCATACTCGTTCCAATACACAGTGCTGCCGTTGATGGTCATGACTTTCTTATTGCTCTTATAAGCATTCAGCGCGGCGGCATACTTGTCGGTCGAGGCATCGCTGCTCTCTTCTGAGTAGCTGCGCACGCGGGTCGAGGTGCAGCCGGTCAGGCAGCAGACGGCCATTACGAGTGCCAGCAGCAGGGCGGTGATTCTGGTTTTCATCAGCAAACGCTTCCTTTCGTTTCGTTGCACATGGGTGTCATGCGCGGTCTCCCTGGGCGTCTGCCCATGCGGAAACAAACGCTCTTGCCTGTTCGATCACGTGGGTGCGGGTCTTGAGGCGCAGAATCACGCCCGGCTTTGCCCCCGCATCCACCTTCAAGCGGCCCTTGAATTCCGGCCGGGCGTACAGCGCCGATACCTTCTGCATATCGAACTGCGCCAGCAGGAACTTCAAACAGCCGTTTTTCTGCGAAATGTCCGTCACGCCGACCTTGCCGGCGTCGGCCCGCAGCAGTGCCACCTGCACGAGCGTGTATACGCTCGGCGGCGGGTCGCCGAAGCGGTCGATGACTTCGTCCATGAGGTCGTCGGCCTCCGCCTCCGTGCGCACGAGCGCGATGCGGCGGTAGAGATCCATGCGCTGCTCCTGACTGGGCACATAGCTCTCCGGAATGTTGGCCGACACGGCAAGGTCGGCCGCGCACTCGGCGCGCTGCTCGGGCTTTTCGCCGCGCTCTTCGAGTACGGCCTCCTCGAGCAGCTTGAGGTACATGTCATAGCCGACGTCGATCATATGGCCCGACTGCTCGGCCCCGAGCAGACTGCCCGCGCCGCGGATCTCCAGATCGCGCATGGCGATGCGGAAGCCGGAGTTGAACTCCGCAAACTCGCGGATGGCGCTCAGGCGCTTTTCGGCGATCTCGCTCAGCTCGCGCCCGCGCCGGAACGTCAGGTACGCGCTCGCGCGCCGGTTCGAGCGGCCCACGCGCCCGCGCAGCTGGTGCAGCTGGGCAAGGCCCATGCGGTCGGCGTCCTCGATGATGAGGGTATTCACGTTCGGAATGTCGATGCCGGTCTCGATGATGGTCGTGCAGACCAGGATCTGCGTCTCGCCCGTGACCATGCGCTCCATGACCGTCGAGAGCTGCTCCTCGTTCATCTGGCCGTGCGCCACATCTACGACCGCGCCGTCGAGCATCTTTGAGATGCGCAGGGCAGTGCGCTCAATGTTTTCAATGCGGTTGTGCAGGTAGTACACCTGCCCGCCGCGCTGCAGCTCGCGGCGCATGGCGTCGCACAGCACGTTCCAGTCGTGCTCCATAACGAAGGTCTGCACCGGGATGCGGTCCTGCGGCGGCTCTTCGATGGTGGACATGTCGCGGATGCCGGACAGGGCCATGTTCAGCGTGCGCGGGATGGGCGTGGCCGAGAGCGTGAGCACGTCGACCGCTCGGCTCATCTCCTTGATGTGCTCCTTGTGCGCCACGCCGAAGCGCTGCTCCTCGTCGACGATGAGCAGGCCGAGGTTCTTGAACGCAATATTCTTCTGCAGCAGCTTATGCGTGCCGATCACGAGATCGCACTTGCCGCTGCGCATGTCTGCCAGTGTCTGGCGGATCTGCCCCTGCGAGCAAAAGCGCGAGAGCATCCGGATCTCGACCGGGAAACCATAAAACCGCTGCACGGCCGTCTGATAGTGCTGCTGGGCGAGCACGGTCGTCGGCACCAGAATGGCCGCCTGCCGCCCGTCGAGCACGCACTTCATCACCGCGCGCAGGGCGACCTCAGTCTTGCCGTAGCCCACGTCGCCGCACAGGAGGCGGTCCATGGGCACGGGCTTTTCCATGTCGGCCTTGATCTCGTCGATGCACCGGAGCTGGTCGTCCGTCTCCGGATATCCGAAGTGCTCCTCAAACTCCGTCTGCCACGGGCTGTCGGGCGCGAAGGCGTGCCCCTTCGTGCGGCTGCGCGCAGCGTAGAGCGCGGTGAGCTCCTTGGCCATGCTTTTTGCGGCCGCTTTGGCGCGCGTTTTCGTGCGCGCCCACTCCGTACCGCCCATTTTGGAGAGCTTCACAGGGTGATCCTCGCCCGCGCCGATGTATTTGCTCACGAGGTCGAGCTGCGTCGCCGGGACATAGAGCGTGTCCGCTCCGGCGTAGCTGATCTTGATATAGTCCTTCACCGCACCGTCGACCGGCATCTGCACAATGCCCGCAAAGCGGCCGATGCCGTGATATTCGTGCACGACGAGGTCGCCGACGGAAAGGTCGGTGTAGGAGTTGATCTTTTCGCGGTTCGTTTGTTTTTTGTGCTTTGCGCGCCGCAGACCGGACGCAGCGATCTGCGTGTCCGTGAGGATGGCGAGCCTTGCATACGGAAACTCGATGCCCGCCGAGAGACTGCCCGCCGTGACGAGGCACTGCCCCGGCTCCGGCAGCGCATCCGGGTGCTCGGCCGCCGCGGCGTGGATGCCGTGCCCGTCAAGAAACTCGCACAAAATACGCGCCCGGCGCATATCGCCCGCCAGCACGACCACGCGGTAGCCGAGGTTCTGATAGTGCGCAATATCGTCCGCAGCGGTCTGGCTGCTGCCGCCGTAGGAGGGCAGCTGCTTTGCCGTCAGGCTCACGAGCGTGCGCACCTCGATGGGGCTGCGGCCGAGCTGCAGACCATCGGCCAGTACGATGGGCCAGGCCTGGACCCTGCGCATCATGTCGGCAAACGGCTCATAGAAAGTTTCCGCGCGTGCGGCCATCGTGCCGCTGCGCACGAGCAGGGCGATGTCCTCGCGCAGCTGCGCGGTGTATTCCTTCGCGCGCTCGGCGCAGCGCGCCGGCTGGTCGATCAGCACGGCCGCCTCCGGCGCGAGATAGTCCAGCGCCGTGGCAAACGCGTCGTACACGAAGCCCATATACCGGTCGGCCGCCGGGAGCACGCAGTCATTGCAGAGCTTTTCCCCGTCGGCACGCAGGGACTCGGCGAGCTTCTGCGCCGTGTCGTTGTCTTTTTTCGCGGCGGCGCGTCCGGCGAGCTTCTGCAGCTTTTCGCCCAGCGCGGCGCTGCCGCCAGGATACAGTGGGGGCAGCGTCTCCGCCGCCGGCAGGATGCGGCAGCTTTCCAGCGGTTGGGTGCGCCGCTGGCTCTCAGGGTCAAAAAAGCCCATGGAGTCCACGTCATCGCCCCAGAACTCCACACGCACCGGCTGCGGATACGCAGGGGAGAAAAAGTCCAGAATGCCGCCGCGGCGCGAAAACTGGCCCGGCCCCTCCACCTGTGCCGTGCGCAGATAGCCGCAGCGCAGCAGTGCATCCTCGGCGTCCTCGGGCGGGAGTGAGCTGCCGTCGCGGATCTCAAAGGCCGCCTGCAGCAGTTTTTCCTTCGGCATGGCGCGCTGCAGCAGACCCGAGACCGTGCACACCACAGCCGGCGCCGTCCCGGCAGCGAGCGCGTAAAGCGCGCTCAGGCGCTTTTGCTCCGTCTGGCGCGAGACGCTCTCGACCGTGTAAAACGTATAGTCGCGCGCCGTCAGCAGCGGCACGTCCTGCCCCAGCAGGGCGGAGAGGTCCTTTTGAAACAGCTCGGCCGCCGCCTCGTCCGGACACACGGCCAGCACCGACGCATCGAGCTGCGCATGCATCGACGCCGCCAGCAGCGCCCGCGCGCTCGCCGGCAGGCCGGAAATGCGCGCAGGAAGCCGCCCGCTCTCCAACAAGGCCGGGAGGGCGGCTGCTTCCGTATCGCCGAACAGTTGTCCGGCCTGCGCGACCAGGAACAAAACAACACCTGCTTCATGTAAAAAATCGTGCTTTTTTATCATACCACAACCTGCACAGGAAAAGCAAATCCTCTGCACGGCAGATTCTACACCTATTTATATAATAAATCCGAACATTATTGTTGAAATAATCATGAATTTTTGCTATACTGATAGGGCTGATACCAGCGTATCCGCGCAGTGAAAAATCATCGAAGGAGCCGAACCTATGGCCACCATGAATTCGCTCACCGATATCTGGTCCGTCGTCATGGACAGCCTCTCGCAGGAGCTGACCCAGACCGCGATCAATACCTGGTTTTCCGATTGCACCCCCATTGAGATCAATAATAATACGCTCATCGTGCACACCACGTCGGATTTTAAGCGCAGCATCATCCAGTCGCGCTTTGAAAAGACGATCTGCGCCGTGCTGTATGATCTGTTCTCCTGCCCGTTTGAGCTCGTCGTGCTCGCCGGAGACGATGAGCTGCTCGAATACCGCGAGAAGCGCCCGTCGTCCGAGGAGATGCCGGAGATGGACGGCTATACGTTCGACCGCTTCATCGTCGGCCCGAGCAACAAGTTCGCCCATGCGGCGGCCATCGCCGTGTCGCAGAACCCCGGCAAGGCGTATAATCCCCTGCTCATCTACGGCAACTCCGGCCTCGGCAAGACGCATCTTCTGCTCGCTATCGGCCAGACCATCCGCCACAACAATCCGTCGGCGAAGATTGCCTACGTCAAGGGCGAGGAGTTTGTCAACCAGATGGTCAAATCCATCGGCACCGGCACGGCCGAGAACTTCCGCCAGAAATACCGCAACGCGGACCTGCTGCTCATGGACGATATTCAGTTCATCGCCGGCAAGGACAGCACACAGGAGGAATTTTTCCACACCTTCAACTGCCTGTATGAGGCCGGCAAACAAATCGTCGTGACCTCCGACCGGCCGCCGAAGGAGATGAAGCGCCTCGACGACCGCCTGTGTACCCGGCTCGAGGGCGGTCTGCTCGCGGACGTTCAGCCGCCGGATCTCGAGACGCGCACGGCCATCATCCGCACGAAGGCCGCGCAGTTCGGCATGATCCTTTCCGAGGACGTCATTCAGTACATCGCCGAGAACATCACCTCAAACGTCCGTCAGCTCGAAGGCGTCGTCAAGCGCCTGACCGCTTACCGCGACATTCTCGACGATACGATCACGGTCGATTCCGTCAAGCGCGCCATCAAGGACGTCATCCGCACCGGCACCTACATCCCCACGCCGGACGTCATCATTGAAGAGTCCGCGCGCTCGTTCCAGCTCACCGGCGCCGACCTGCGCGGGCAGAGCCGTAACAAAAAGACCGCCATGGCCCGCCAGATTGCCATGTACCTCATGCGCAACCTCACAAACCTCCCGCTCAAGGAGATCGGCGAGGAATTCGGCGGCCGCAACCACGCCACCGTGCTCAGCTCCATCCGCAAGGTCGAGGAACTGCTCAAGTCCGACCCGGACATCGCCGCCACCGTGCGCGACATCACGAGCAACATCAACTCAAAGAACTGATTTCCACATTCCGCTGTTATTCTAACGTGGAAAGCGTGTGGAAAGCGGTGGAATGTAAAAATTCCGATTTTTGCCGGTTTTTGAGTTACCAACTTTCCAACAATCTTTTCAACACGGTTTTTCCCGCCGCCGCAAGGCATTCAACCGGTTTTCCACCAAACGAACAGCTCTACTACTACTACTAAATTTATGCTTTCTATCTTTCGGATAGACGCAGCGATTCTGATTAAGGAGGCCGCCCATGAAATTTTCCTGTGACAAATATGTTCTGCAGCAGGCTGCCGCATCCGCAGCCCGCGCCGCAGCCGCCAAAAGCCCGATCCCCACGCTCGAGGGCCTGCTCATCGAGGCCGGCGCCAGCGTGCGCATCACCGGCTACGACCTGAAGAAAGCCATTTACACCACCATTGATGCCGACATTCCCGAACCCGGCAGCGTGCTCATCGGCGCGCGTCTGTTCTGTGAGATGCTGCGCCGCATGCCGGACGGCATCGTCACCGTCGAGGCGGAAAACGGCACCGTGTCCGTCAAATGCGGCAAAGCAGCGTTCAATCTCGTCGGCCTGAGTGCGGACGATTATCCGGATCTGCCGACCGTCGAGGCGGAAAACGGCGTGTCGCTCCCGCAGAATCTGCTCAAGAAGATGATCAACGAGTGCTCCTTTGCCGTGAGTACGAACGAGAGCCGCCCGGTCTACATGGGCACGCTCTTCGAGATTGAAAACAACGTCCTGACCATGGTCTCTGTCGACGGCTACCGTCTGGCGCTGCGGCGCGAAGCGGTCGAGGGCTACGGTGACGACTGCAGTTTCATCGTGCCCGGCACGGCGCTGAGCGATCTCGAGCGCCTGTGCGGCGACAGCGACGAGCGCGTCGTCCTGTCCGTCGGCAGCAAGCACATCTCCTTCACAGTCGGCAACACGGTCATTTTGTCCCGCCGGCTTGAGGGCGACTTCCTCAATTATAAGAAAGCGATCCCGGAGTCGTTCCGCGTCACGGTCAAAACCGCGCGCACGGACCTGCTCGAGGTCGTCGAGCGCGTGTCGCTCATCATCGACAGCAAGAACAATGCCCCCCTGCGCCTGACCTTCCGCAAGGACGCCATCGACTTCGTCTGCACGACGCCGCTCGGCAAGGCGGCCGACTCCTGCCCGTGCGAGGGCGACGGCGGGGATCTGGAGATCGGTTTCAACGATCACTACCTGTCCGACGCGCTCAAGGCCGCGCCTGCGGATGAAATCAACGTCTGCCTGAACACCGGCTCGAGCCCGTGCATCCTCGTCCCGGCCGACGGAAGTGATAACTTTGTGTATATGGTCCTGCCGGTGCGCCTGCGCGCCGGGCAGTGATCCGGGTCTGAAAAACGGGAAATATGGAAAACATTACGATTGAAACGGAATTCATCAAGCTCGACGCGCTGCTGAAGTTTGCCGCCCTCACGGCGACCGGCGGCGAGGCCAAGCAGGTCATTGCCGACGGCATGGTCGCCGTCAACGGCGAGACGTGCACCATGCGCGGCAAGAAGATCCGTCCGGGCGATGAGGTGACCTTCGCCGGGCACACGCTGCACGTGCAGCGCGCGCAATGATCGTGCGCAAAATTGCGCTCAACGGCTGGCGCAACTATGAATTTGCCGCGGCGGAGTTTTCGCCCGGCACGAACGTCATCACCGGCGAAAACGCACAGGGAAAGACCAATCTGCTCGAGGCGGTCTACCTGCTCACGGGCGGGAAGAGCTTCCGCACGCGGTTCGATAAGGAACTCATCGGCTTTGGCTACACGGGTGCGGAGGTGCTCGCGGACGTGTTCGCCTTCGGGCGGGAGCAGACCGTGCGCATCGTGCTCCGGCAGGGGCAGCGCAAGCAGATCTGGCAAAACGGCGTGAAGAAAACGGCCGCCGAGCTCGCCGGCACCTTTGCCGCCGTGCTCTTTTGCCCGGATGATCTGAATATCATCCGCGACGGGCCGGCCGCCCGCCGCCGCATGATGGACATGGCCATCAGCCAGCTGCGGCCGAAATACGGCGCGCTGCTCGCTGAATACAGTCGGTTATATGACCAGAAGTCCGCCATCCTGCGCGACTGGCACGAAAAGCCGTCCCTGCTCGACACGCTCGACGATTTTTCCGACCAGATGTGCAGAGTCTCGGCAAAGCTCATCCGCTACCGCGCGGCCTACGCCTCGCGGCTGAACATCGCGGCTGCGCCCATCCATGCTGACTTTTCCGGCGGGCGCGACAAATTGACCCTTGCCTACCGCACGGTCAGCACCGTAGAAGATGCGCTCGGCACGGAAAAAGAGATTTACTACGCCCTGTGCGACCATCAGGAGCAGCACCGCCGCGCCGAGCTCGACAGCGGCCAGTGCCTCACCGGCGCGCACAAGGACGATCTGCTCATCGATATCAACGGTCAGCCGGCGCGTGCGTTCGCCTCGCAGGGGCAGACGCGCACGGCGGCACTGTCGCTCAAGCTCGCTGAGCGGGAGATCTTCCACGACGAGTTTGACGAATACCCCGTGCTCATGCTCGATGACGTGCTCTCGGAGCTCGACGCGCAGCGGCAGGCCTTTGTGCTCAACCGCATCGGCGGCGGGCAGACGCTCATCACCTGCTGCGAGGACGCGCGCATTGCCGAACGCACCGGTGGCCGCGTGCTCACGGTCGAAAACGGGGTGATCCGCTGATGTATCTGCACCTCGGCAATCAGGTCATCGTACTGCAAAAGAGCGTCATTGGCGTCTTTGACATGGACACCGCCACGTGGTCGCACCGCACGCGCGAGACACTGGAAAAACTCGAACAGGCCGGTCAGGTAGAAAACGCCGCCGGGACCGAGCTGCCGAAGTCGTTCGTGCTCTGCTCGCTCGGCAGCGGCCAGACCGGTTATCTCTCCCAGCTCAACACCGCAACATTATATAAACGCAGCAAGGCCAGCGGACTGGAAAATCTCTGACCGCCGCGCTGCACGGAAGGAAGCAAACCATGCCAGATATTACAGATAAGATCACACAGGAGTACGACGCCAGTCAGATCCAGGTCCTCGAGGGTCTGGAGGCCGTCCGCAAACGCCCGGGCATGTACATCGGCTCCACGTCGTCATCCGGCCTGCACCACCTGGTGTATGAGATCGTCGACAACTCCATCGACGAGGCGCTCGCGGGCTACTGCAGCCACATCGAGCTGACCATCGAGCCCGGCGACATCATCTGCGTCAGCGATAACGGCCGCGGCATCCCCGTAGACATCCAGCCGCAGACCGGCAAGTCCGCGCTCGAGGTCGTATTCACCGTGCTGCACGCGGGCGGCAAGTTCGGCGGCGGGGGCTATAAGGTCTCCGGCGGCCTGCACGGCGTCGGCGCCTCGGTCGTCAACGCGCTGTCCGAGTGGCTGGAAGTGAACGTGCATAAAAACGGGAAGATCTATCAGATGAAGTTCTCCCGCGGCGACATTACGCAGCCCATGACCGTCGTCGGCGAGACGGACCACACCGGCACGACCGTGCGCTTCAAGCCCGACCCCGTCATGTTCGAGGACACGGTCTACGACTATGAGACGCTGCACGTGCGCATGCGCGAGCAGGCGTTTTTGAACGCCGGCCTGCGCATCACCATCACCGACCAGCGCGGTGAGGAGCCCGTGAGCGAGTCGATGTGCTATGAGGGCGGCATCCGCGAGTTTGTGGACTTCATCAATCGCAACAAGACCGCCCTGCACCCAGAGGCTATTTATATGTCCGGCGAGCGCAGCGACTCCATGTGCGAGATCGCGCTGCAGTATAACGACGGCTACAACGAAGTCATCGTCTCCTTTGCCAACAACATCCACACGCCGGAGGGCGGCATGCACGAGACCGGCTTCAAGGCCGCGCTCACCCGTGCGCTCAATACTTACGGCAAGAAGTCCGGTATCCTCAAGGAGGGCGACAGCATCTCCGGCGAGGACAGCCGCGAGGGCCTTACGGCGGTCATCTCCGTCAAGCTCACGAACCCCCAGTTCGAGGGCCAGACGAAGGCCAAGCTCGGCAACTCCGAGATGCGCACGCTCGTCGATTCCGTCGTGTTCGACCGCCTGTCGCAGTTTCTGGAGGAGAACCCCGCCGTCGGCCGCATGATCATCGAAAAAGCGCTCACGGCCTCGCGCGCCCGCGAAGCCGCACGCCGTGCGCGCGAAAATATCCGCCGCAAAAACGGGCTTGAAGGCTTCAACATGCCCGACAAACTGCGCGACTGCAACGACCGCGACCCGTCGCTGACGGAGCTCTACATCGTCGAGGGCGACAGCGCAGGCGGCTCTGCCACGCAGGGGCGCGACTCGCGCTTTCAGGCCATCCTGCCGCTCTGGGGCAAGATGCTCAACGTCGAAAAGGCCCGCGCCGACAAGGTCTACGGCAACGACAAACTCACGCCCGTCATCACGGCGCTCGGCGCCGGACTGGGCGAGGAGTTTGACATCAACAAGCTCCGCTACCACAAGGTCATCATCATGGCCGATGCCGATGTCGACGGCAGCCACATCCGCACGCTGCTGCTGACATTCTTCTTCCGCTTCATGCGCCCGCTCATCGACGGCGGCTATGTCTACTCCGCCATCCCGCCGCTGTATAAGCTCAACCGCGGCAAGACCACGCGCGTGGCTTTCTCCGACGAGGAGCGTGATAAGATCTCGGCCGAGATGCGCGGCGACAATCCGAACGCGAAGATCGACATCAACCGCTTCAAGGGCCTCGGCGAGATGGACCCGCACGAGCTCTGGGAGACGACCATGAACCCCGAGACCCGCACGCTCAAGCAGATCACGCTCGAGGACGCCGTGCACGCCGACGAGGTGTTCACCGTGCTCATGGGCGAAAAGGTCGAGCCGCGCAAGGCGTTCATCGAGCAAAACGCCAAGTACGCGGTCAATATTGACATTTAAGGAGGTGTGCAGTCATGGCCAAGGATTATAAACGGGAGGACATTCTCTATCCCGACCAGAAGATCATTCAGAGCGAGCTCGTCCATGAGATGCAGACCTCTTACATCGAGTATGCCATGTCCGTCATCGTCGGGCGTGCGCTGCCGGATGTGCGCGACGGTCTCAAGCCCGTGCACCGGCGCATCCTCTACGCCATGTATGAGGACAATCTGACCTCGGATAAGCCGTTCAAAAAATCCGCCACCTGCGTTGGCGACGTGCTCGGCCGGTATCATCCCCACGGCGACGCGTCCGTGTACGACGCAATGGTGCGTCTGGCGCAGGACTTTTCCATGCGCTACATGCTCGTCGACGGCCACGGCAACTTCGGCTCCGTGGACGGCGACCCCCCGGCTGCCTACCGATACACCGAGGCGCGCCTGTCGAAGATCGCCAACGAAATGCTGCGCGACATCGACAAGGACACCGTCGACTGGGACCCGAACTTTGACGAAACGCGCCGCGAGCCGCGCGTGCTCCCGTGCCGGTTCCCGAACCTGCTGGTCAACGGCAGCTCCGGCATCGCCGTCGGCATGGCAACGAACATCCCGCCGCACAACCTGACCGAGGTCATCAATGCCTGCGTCTGTGTGCTCGAAAACCCGGACGCAACGCTCGCAGATCTCATGCAGCACGTCACGGGCCCGGACTTCCCGACCAGAGGCATCATCGTCGGCCGCAGCGGCATCCGCGCGGCCTACGCCACCGGCCGCGGCCGCATCGTCGTGCGCGCCCGCACTGAGACCGAGACCTGGGGCCACGACCGCATCCGCATCATCGTGACGGAGCTGCCCTATCAGGTCAACAAGCGCCAGCTCATCCAGAACATTTCCGAGCAGGTGCGTGATAAGAAGCTCGACGGCATCTCCGGCCTGCGCGATGAGTCCGACCGCAACGGCATGCGCATCGTCATCGAGCTCAAAAAGGACGCCAACACCCAGGTCGTGCTCAACCGGCTGTTTGCCCAGACGCAGATGCAGACCACGTTCGCCGTGAACATGCTCGCGCTGGTCGATAACCAGTCGCAGCCGAAGATTCTGTCCCTGCGGCACATTCTCGACGAGTACCTCACCTTCCAGGAAGAGATCATCGTCCGCCGCACGAAGTTCGACCTCAAAAAAGCGCTTGAGCGCGCCCATCTGCTCGAGGGTCTGCTCATCGCCGAGGAGAATATCGACGAGGTTATCCGCATCATCCGCGAGAGCTATGACGACGCGAAGGAAAACCTCATGCAGCGCTTCAGCCTGTCCGACGTGCAGGCGCAGGCCATTCTCGATATGCGCCTCAAGGCCCTGCAGGGGCTCGAGCGCGAGAAGCTGCAAAACGAGTATGACGAGCTCGAAAAGCGCATCGCCTACTTCCGTGAGCTGCTGGCCGATCCCGAAAAGGTCAAGGCCGTGCTGCGCGACGAGCTGATCGCCATCCGCGACAAGTATGGCGACGAGCGCAAAACGGAAATTCAGGACATCGAGGACGACATTGATATCGAGGACCTCATCGAGGAGGAGCAGTGCGTGTTCACGCTCTCGCACGGCGGCAACATCAAGCGCGTGCCCGTCGACGAGTACACCGCGCAGAAGCGCGGCGGCAAGGGCGTGCGCGCGGCGACGCTGCGCGACGAGGACTATGTGGACACTGTGTTCACCGCCTCGACGCATGACTACATTCTTTTCTTCACCAACCGCGGCCGCTGCTACCGCAAGAAGGGCTACCTCATCCCCGAGGCCGGGCGCACCGCGCGCGGCGTGAACATCGTCAACTTCATTCAGGTGGAGAAAGACGAAAAGGTCAACGCCATGCTGCACGTGCGCGAGATGGACGACGATTCGTTCCTCGTCTTTGCCACGCGCAGCGGCACCGTCAAGCGCATGCCGCTCTCGGCCCTGCGCAATATCCGCACGAGCGGCATTCGCGCGCTCACGCTCGACGAGGGCGACGAGCTCATCAACGTCATGCGCACCGACGGTAGTCAGAACATCCTCATGGCAACCCACAACGGTCAGGCCATCTGCTTTGCCGAGACGGACGTGCGCCCCATGGGCCGCGAAGCCGTCGGCGTGCGCGGCATCCGCCTCAAGGACGGTGACTGGGTCGTCGGCGCCGAAATCGCGCAGCCGGACGCGGGCGTGCTGTCCATTACCGAAAACGGTTATGGCAAGCGTACCCCGGCCGCCGATTATATCCGCGGCGGCGATGAACCGCAGCACCGCGGCGGTTCCGGCATGAAAAACTACAACATCACCGATAAGACCGGCCCGGTCGCGGCCGTCAAGGTTGTGTACGATACCGACGACGTGCTCGTCGTCTCGGACGACGGCGTCATCATCCGCATGGAGGCCGCCGGCATCTCCGAGCTCGGCCGCGCGACGCAGGGCGTGCGCATCATGCGCCTGTCCGATGGCGCGCGCGTCATCTCCGTCGCGCTCACCGACCGCGCGGAGAGCGAGGACGCCGCCACTGCCGGGGAGCCCGAGGCATGAAGCAGGTCACCATCTATACCGACGGGGCCTGCTCCGGCAACCCCGGCCCCGGCGGCTGGGGCGCCATCTTGAGATACGGCGCGCATGAAAAGGAGCTCTCCGGCGGTGAGCCGTCCACGACGAACAACCGCATGGAGCTGCTCGGCGCGATCACGGCGCTGCAGAGCCTGCGCGAGCCGTGCCAGGTGTCGCTGTATACGGACAGTCAGTATCTCGCCAACGCCATCAACCTCGGCTGGCTGCGCGGCTGGAAGCAGAAGGGCTGGCGCCGCAAGGACGGCGAGCTGAAAAACGCCGACCTCTGGCAGACGCTCGACGGGCTGCTCCAGACGCACACCGTGCAGTTTTTCTGGGTCAAGGGCCACGCCGATAATGTGTACAACAACCGCTGCGACGCGCTGGCCGTCGCGGAAAGGGAGAAGTTTGCATGACAGAGCCGAACGAACCGAAGATCGTCCATTTCCCGCCGCGGGCACAGGCACCGGTGCAGGAACCGGCCGGCAACTGGGAGCCGTATGAGCAGCTGTTTGGTCTTGAGGAACTGCTGCAGCAGCTGCCGCCGATCCGCAAGCTGCATCTGGAAAAGGGCAAGCTCACGGATCTTATCCGTCTGTATCCGGACATGAAGCGCACGTTTGATGTGCCCGAGCTGCTGCCCGAGGCCGTCATCGCCAGCGCCATGGTGCGCCGGCGCATGGAGCTGCTGCTCTTCCGCGCGGATGATAAGCGTGAGGCGGGCTATGCGCTCGTGACGGTCTGCTCGCCCTACGGCTACGTGCTCGTGCACGCGCTCACGATCTATCCGTTCCTGCGTGGGCAGCTGCTCGGCCGCGTGGCCATGGAGCTCATCGCGCGCTGCTACGCCGGCAAGAAGGGGATCCTCTACTGTCAGAGCCGCACGTGCGCGGTGCTGCCGGAGCGCGAGCGGCTGCTCGCGAAAAACGGCTACCGCGACACGGGCTTCCGCTTCCGCTGGGACGGGCAGCCGGCGGCACTGTATCTGCGCCCGTGCCAGAGCACGGAGGACATCACGCCCGTGGCGCAGCTGCTGCTGCGGGATCTGTACGGCGATCTGCTGCCGCCGGTCAACGCGCGGCGCATGATTCAGCCGGAGGCGTAACAGGAGGACGATATGGGACAAAGTGTAGATCTCCGCGTGCTCACGGCGGAGGAATTTGGGCCGTTTCGGCAGCGCAACATTGCGCGCTACGCGCAGGAGTTGCTCTTTGCCCGCGCCACGGACACGGAGGAGCACGCGCTCACCGAGGCGCAGGGCGCGCTCGACGAGATGCTGCCGCAGGGCGCGGACACGCCGCGCAACTACCTGCTCGCGGCGGAGTCCGGCGGCGAGACCGTCGGTGAGCTCTGGTGCGACACGACCGAGCCGGAGACGGTGTTCATCAACGACTTTTTCGTCTATCCGGCTTGCCGCGGCCATGGCTGGGGCAATGCGATGCTCCGCGCCGTGGAGGAGCTGGCGGCCGCGCAGTCGTTTGAGCAGGTCGTCACGCATGTATATCATACCAACCGCATCGCACTGGCCATGTTCGAGTCGGCCGGCTTCACGCAGATCGGCCCGCCGAAGGGCGGCAACATTTTTCTGCGCAAGCGGTATATGCGCTCGCCGTTTCTGGCGTAATGAAAATGGAACCCCCCACCGCGCTGCCTGAGCAGCGCAGTGGGGGGTTATAAGGTTTGGCAGTATTTTTATGCGAAGCATAAAATAAGAAAGAGAGAGGACGCTGAAAGCCTTTCGGTTGCGCCGAATCTCCCGGCAACAGAGCCGCAGGGGAGCCCGAGGGGACAAGGCCCGCCTCGGATGAAATCTGGCGGTATTTATTTTCGGAGAAAATAAATAAAAACAGACCGCCGGGGCGCGACAGACGCGCCGAATCTTCCGGCAACAGAGCCGCAGGGGAGCCCGAGGGGGCAAGGCCCGCCTCGGATGAAATCTGACAGTATTTATTTTCGGAGAAAATAAATAAAAACAGACCGCCGGGGCACGACGGATGCGCCGAATCTTCCGGCAACAGAGCCGCAGGGGAGCCCGAGGGGGCAAGGCCCGCCTCGAATGAAATCTGGCAGTATTTATATTCATTTTCTTTGAAAATGAATATAAATACTGCCTCCGGCTGAGATGGGACCGGAGGCAGACCCGCTGCTGCGGGAAGGGGGGAAACGCGGCGCACAGGTTGGAGAAGGATGGAAGGAAGTTGCCTGGATGGGGGCAATGGGATCTTGCGCCGCAGGGAGGAAAGCAGTTTGGTCAGGATGCGTAGATCCTGCCGACGATCCGGGTCGCGAGCCCAATCGGCAAAATGCGCATGAGAAACACGAACAGGGCATATTTATGGCCCATCGTGCAGATGAGTTTCGCGCGCTTTTGCGTGGAGCACCGGGCTACGAACTGCCCGGCAAATTCGGCGGTCATGCCGGTCTGCTCGTCGTGCTCCATCACGGCGACGGAGCGCGCGATGCGGCCGTGATAGACATCGTCGCCGTCGCAGCTCTTGCGCCGCGCGGCGGTAAAGCCGGTGGCGATATCGCCCGGCATGATGACGCAGACCTCGATGCCGAAGGGGCGCACCTCACTCGCGAGCGCGAGCGAATACGTGCGCACAGCGGCCTTGGAGGCCGAGTAGTACGCCTGAAACGGAATGGCGATCGGCGCGGCAACGGAGCTCATGTTCACGATGCGGCCGCCGCCCTGCTGCCGCATGACGGGCAGGACGGCGCGGTTCATGTTTACCATGCCGAAAAAGTTCACATCGAACTGCCGCCGGGCCTCTTGCGTCGGCGTGAACTCGATCGCGCCCGAGATGCCGAAGCCCGCGTTGTTGATGAGAATGTCAATGCGCCCCTCGCGGTGCAGGACCTCCGCCACGGCGGCGTCCACCTGCGCTTCGTCCGTCACATCCGCCTGCAGGTGCATCACGCCCGGCTCCGCGTTTTCGGCGCGGCGGCTGAGCTCATACACTTTCAGGCCGCGGCCGCGCAGGGCGCGCGCGGCGTGCAGGCCGATGCCCGAACTGCCGCCGGTGATGACGGCTACACGTGCTTCGGTGGTGGATGCCATGGAGATCGCCTTCGTTTTCTTTGAATTTTTTAAGTATTCTATCAAACCTGTTGAGAAATTGCAAGGGACAACTTGTGAACTTTTCTTGACCTCGGTCACAGTCCGTCCCCGTGCCCATTGACGCACGGCCGGATTTTGGGTATACTGTGTGCAGAAAAATATAGACAAATCAGGCGGCGCGGGCCCACCCGGCGCCGTGGGAGAAAGTATGCATCTGAGTAAACAAATCGAATCCATGTATGACGACGCGGTGCGCATCCGCCAAGACCTGCACCGCATTCCCGAAATCGGCTTTCAGCTGCGCGACACGCAGGCTTATGTCCTGCGCGAGCTGCTCCAGTGCAGTCCTGACCGCATCGAGACGCCGGCCGTCTGCGGTGTGAAGGCCGTGTTTTTCGCCAGGGACGCCGAGACGACCATCGCCTTTCGCGCCGATATGGACGGCATCCACAATGACGAGGCCAATAACGTGCCCTACTGCTCGCAGCACCCCGGCAACATGCACGGCTGCGGCCACGACGGGCATATGACGATTCTTTTGCTCTTTGCGCGCTGGATCGCCAAAAACCGCGCCCATATTCATTGTAATATTGTCCTGCTGTTTCAGCCCGGCGAAGAGGGCTGGGCCGGTGCGCGGCGCATGATCGATGACGGCGCGCTCGAAAACCCGAAGGTCGACCGCATCTATGGCCTGCACCTGTGGCCGACCGTGCCGAAGGGCAAGATCGGCGTGCGCTGGGACTATCTCATGGCGCAGACGAGCGATTTTGAGATTACCGTCCACGGCAAGAGCGCCCACGCCTCCACGCCGCAGATGGGCATCGACGCCATCGTCGTCGCGGCGGAGCTTGTCACGATGGTGCAGACCGTCATCACACGCGATGTGGATCCGCATCAGGACGCGCTGCTCACGCTCGGCAAGATCCAGGGCGGCACGTCGCACAACGTCATCGCCGAGGAGGTCACGATCAGCGGCACGCTGCGCGTGTTCAGCAACGATCTCTACCGTACCCTCAGCCACAAGATTACCGCGCTCATGCAGGGCCTCGAGACGGCCACCGGCGCGCAGATCGACATGGACCGCAAGGTCCGTTACCCCAGCGTGCGCAACCCGCGCGAGCTGGTGGAGCAGTTTTACACCGTGCTCGATTCCATGGACGACACGGTCCTGGTGGAGCCCGTCATGGCGGCGGAGGATTTTGCCGAATACCAGCAGGAGATCCCGGGCCTGTTTTTCTTCCTCGGCGTGCAGGAGCCGACCGGTACCGCCCCGCTGCACAGCAGTCATTTCAATTTCGACGAGCGCGTCCTGCTGACCGGCGTCGAAACGTTCAAACGGATACTGGAGTGTGAGTCAAAATGTACGAAGAAAAAATAATCCCCCCGAAAAAGTCCATGCCGCAGGCCGTGGACGGCACGCTGCGCAAGTTCGCCCTGCGCGTGCCGGAGGTCATCTATCAGTGCAGCGGCATCATGGTCTTTGGCAAGCGCATCAAGTCGCTCGTGTTCTCGACCGACCTGTCCATCATCAAAAACGTGAACGCCGACGCCATCATCGCGGTCTACCCGTTCACGCCGCAGCCGATCATCACGCAGGCGCTGCTGCTCGCGGCCGATATTCCGGTGTTTGCCGGCGTCGGCGGCGGCCTCACGCAGGGCCAGCGCGTGGTGAATCTCGCCATGTTCGCCGAGATGCAGGGTGCGACCGGCGTCGTGCTCAATGCGCCGACGGCCAGCGCCGTCGTCTCGCACGTGGCCGAGACGATCGACATCCCCGTCGTGCTCACGGTCGCGCGCGCGGACACGGACTTTGACGAGCGCATCAAAGCCGGTGCCGACATCTTCAACGTCTCCGCCGCGGCGGAGACGCCCACCGTCGTGCGCTGCATCCGCGAGCAGCACCCCGACGTGCCAATCATCGCCACCGGCGGACCGACGGATGAGAGCATCCTCGAGACCATTCGGGCCGGCGCCAACGCCATCACGTGGACGCCGCCGTCCAACGGCGAGATCTTCCGCGACATCATGGCTGCCTACCGCGAGAACAAGCCGCACCCGTAAAGCGGGGCACAGCACAGAAAACCGGCCCGGACATTTCCAAATGTCCGGGCCGGTCTGCGTTTATTGCGGCGGGGCCTCTGTTGCTTCGTCCACAGGGTCGAACTGCAGCACATCCTGCACGGTCCGGAATGCGCCCGAGTCTCCCCAAGTGGTCGTCAGGCGTTTTTCCATCGCCGTTACGACGGGGTACTGCAGCCAGCTCTGCTGGTGGGTATAATACACTCCGCTGCTGAGGATATAGCCGTCGCGCGCCTCTGTGGTGGAGTAGGCGACATAGCCGCGTACGTGCTCCCCATGCCGCGGCAGGGAAAAGGCGGCGAACAGGTCGGTATTCGTCTGCTCGCCCCAGAGGACGGTGTTCGCGGTGAACGTCCGCGCGCCCAGCGAGGCGTAGGGCGCGGCGAATGTCTGCCCGCCGCGGTCATACAGCACGCGCCCGGTCGCGTCCCCAGCAGCGGCCCATCCCTCCGGGATGCTCCGGCAGGCCGGGCGGATCTGGATCGCCTCCGTGCCGTAGAAGCCGGGGTCGGTCGTCCAGAGAAAGTGGTGGAACACCATCCACGTCTCCCGCTCGCCGGGGAGCTGCACGGCCACGCCGGTCAGGCGCAGCTCCTTGACATCAAAGACCGTGTCCAGTACGCTGACAACGCCGCCCTCGCCGTCGCTTTCCTTGTACGAGACGGTTCTGCCGTCGTTGACGGGATAGTCTTCTGTCTTGGTCACGACGCGCAGCGCGCCGTCACAGGCGGCGATGTCCTCCGGCGTGAGATCGTTGAGCACATCCTCCGGGAAGCCGAGGCCGAGCAGCTGCTGCCGGATCGTTTCCGTCTGTGCCTGCTCGGATGTGTCCACGGGCTGCCAATCCATCGGATAGCTGCCGCCGAATAGATACCCCAGTGCGCCGCTGATGCCCAGCACCGCAGCAATCACGAGCACGAGGCACCGGTCCGTCACCCGCACCGGCTTCGGCGCGATGGCGTACCCGGCCTCGTCCAGCGCGCCGGACAGCCGGCAGAGACTGCGGAGGATGAATCCATAGCCGATGAGCATTGTGATCGGAACGATCCATCCGCTGTACTGAACGGCAGCGAGGACGCACACGAGCGCGTACCACACGATCAGCGCGAGCGCGCCGCCGGCCTGCGCGGGCAGGCCCGCTTTTTTCTGCACTGCCAGCAGCCCCCGCCAGAAGCAGAAGTACAGGGCGAGGAGCAGCGCTGCGTTCCCGGCTGTGAGCGCGGTCGTGACGGCGGGCGTGAACACGGCGCTCTGCAGGATCGTCGTATTCAGGATCAGAGTCATGAAAAAGTAGGCCGCGCGGACCACAGTGACGGCAAAGCAGCCGCCGAGCCAGCGGTTTTCCCGCCGCAGCGTGCGAAAGCCCAACAGCAGCAGCACCGTGCCGACGGCGGGGAGGATGTAGTTCAGGCACAGGAAGTTCAGGGTGATCGCGCACAGCGCCATGCCGAAGAGGATGCGGTTCATGGCGCGCCGCCACGGCGTCACCTCGGCTACGATCTCCTCCGGCGGCGTGTCGGGGACGCTCCGGGCCAGCATGGCCTTAAAGTCCGCGTCCGTCATGGCCTCCCACGGGCGGTCACACATGGCCCTCACCTCCCAACATCCTGCGCAGCTGCTTTTTCAGGCGATAGAGCCTGCCCTCGACCGCCCGGGCGGTCATGCCCAGCTCGGACGCAATCTGCGCGGTGGACTGTAAGTAATAGTACTTTCGGTAAAACAGCGCTCGATCCCCCGGGGAGAGACGGCCCAGCGCATTATGCACGGCGGCGCTGCGCTCGGCCTGTAAAATTGCTTCCTCGGGGGAGGCGTCGGGCGCCGGTGTGCCCTCCGGGATGGATTGTACGCTGCTGTGGTGCTGCGCGCTGCGCTGATAGTTTCGCGCCGTGTTTCGGGTGATCGCCGTCAGCCATGCATTCCAGCTCCCGCGCGCCGGGTCGAACTGCGCGATTTTGTTCCACACGCGCAGCGACGCCTCCGAGAGGCACTCTTCGCGGTCGAGCGCGTTCGGCACGATGATGTAGCGCATCAGCGGCCCGTAGTGCAGCAGCAGGGCCTCCATGCCGCGCTCATCTTTTTGCAGCAGCTGCGCAATCATCTCCTGCTCCTGCACGTCCTCGCCTCCTCCCGGCTCTGTTTCTACTCCATTATACACGTGCCGACCGAAAAACCCACGCATATTTTTCCGCCCCCGTGCGGGAAGAAAAAAACAGTGCCCGGCGGATGCCGGGCACTGTCTGTTTTATTATCTGCGTTCTTACACGGGCTTGTTCGAGGTCTTGAGCACGACATCGTGCGCGCCGCCCTCGACGATGCTCACCGAGGATACGAGCGTCAGCCGCGCCTTTTCCTGCAGCTCGCGGATGGTCAGAGCGCCGCAGTTGCACATGGTCGAGCGCACCTTCGCCAGCGTCTGCTGCACGTTGTCCGAGAGCTTGCCGGCGTAGGGCACGTAGGAATCCACGCCCTCCTCGAAGGACAGCTTCTTGCTGCCGCCGAGATCGTAGCGCTGCCAGTTGCGCGCGCGGTTGGAGCCCTCGCCCCAGTACTCTTTCATGAGCGTGCCGTTGACGTTGACCTTGTCCGACGGGCTCTCGTCGAAGCGGGCGAAGTAGCGGCCGAGCATCACGAAGTCCGCACCCATGGCCAGTGCGAGCGTGATGTGGTGGTCGTGCACGATGCCGCCGTCGGAGCAGACGGGCACGTAGATGCCTGTCTCGCGGAAATACTCGTCGCGTGCGCGGCAGACCTCGATGACGGCGGTCGCCTGGCCGCGGCCGATACCCTTGGTCTCGCGCGTGATGCAGATGGAGCCGCCGCCGATGCCGACCTTCACGAAGTCCGCGCCGCAGTCGGCCAGGAAGCGGAAGCCGTCCGCGTCCACGACGTTGCCGGCACCGACCTTGACGCTGTCGCCGTAGCGCTCGCGGATCCACTCGAGCGTGCGTTTCTGCCACTCGGAGTAGCCCTCGGACGAGTCGATGACGAGCACATCCACACCGGCGTCAACCAGTGCGGGCACGCGCTCGGCATAGTCGCGGGTGTTGATGCCGGCACCGACGAGGTAGCGCTTCTGGCTGTCGAGCAGTTCGTTCGGCTTCTGCTTGTGGAGGTCATAGTCCTTGCGGAACACGAACGCGCACAGGCGGCCCTCGTCATTGACGATGGGCAGGGAGTTGAGCTTGTGCTCCCAGATGATGTTGTTGGCTTCCTTCAGGGACGTGCCGTCGGGCGCGGTGATCATCTTCTCGCGCGGCGTCATGAACTCGCGCACCGGCGTCTCGGGCGCCATGCGGCTCACGCGGTAGTCGCGGCTCGTGACGATGCCGACCAGGCGGCCGTCAGCCGTGCCGTCTTCCGTGACGGCGACGGTGGAGTGGCCGGTCTGCTCGCGCAGGGCCAGAATGTCCGCCAGCGTTGCGTCGGGGCTGATGTTCGAATCGCTCTGGACAAAGCCCGCCTTATAGCTCTTGACGCGGGCGACCATCGCGGCCTCATCTTCAATCGACTGCGAGCCGTACAGGAACGACACGCCGCCCTCCTGCGCCAGCGCGACAGCCAGCCGGTCGCCGGACACGGACTGCATCACGGCCGAGACCATCGGCACGTTCAGCGAAAGGGCCGGTTCCTCGCCTGCGCGAAAGCGCGTCAGCGGCGTGCGCAGAGAGACATTGTCCGGAATGCATTCGCTCGACGAGTAGCCGGGCACCAGCAGATACTCATTGAACGTGTGCGACTGGCCAGAAAAGAAGTAAGCCATGGGAAAGACCTCCTTATAACAATATACGGTGTAAGAAAACGGCGCCGCGCGCCGCTGGAAAAATGATTTTTGCTATTGTACCGCGAACGGGCGCGCTTGTCCACCCCGAAGTATGGAAAAAATCGCGCATACGCTTGCGCCTTTTTTATAA
>OIBS01000004.1_pt1 | contig 139936 bp, 130 predicted proteins | sample 1581081 | NCBI WGS metagenome assembly OIBS01 (sample SAMEA3882511, study PRJEB24775) | human gut metagenome | biome: human-associated habitat; feature: intestine environment; material: feces | place: Netherlands | collected 2009/2010 | reverse complement strand
ACTCAGTTTTGGGCGGCACGCCATTTGCTATTTGCATTGCTTACAGCGCCTGTTCCGGCATTTGATCGGATAGGTAGATCATAACGGGATCATCCTTCGCGTGGGCATACGGCACCTTCGGCGCGCGGAAGAGGCTTGTTTCCGGCAGCACCGTACTGAGTACGACGTGGAACGTGGTCCCGCCCCATTCATTGCTTTCCAGAAGAATGGTGCCGTTGTGCTTTTCCGCAATGCCGAGCGCGACCGTCAGGCCAAAGTTGTTGCTGCTCAGGTCGGAAAAGTCCACGCCGGTCACGCGCAGCGGGATGAAGATCGTCCCGAGCTTTGCCGGCGGGATGCGCACACCGTCATCGCGGATGGTGATGTCGGCGTGGTCGCCATCCTGCGTGACCGTAAAGCGGATGCGATCACCGTGTTTGCAGCGCTCCGTGCAGTTGGCAATGATGTTGAGCAGCATCCGCTGAATGAGCGCCGTGTCGAGCGCGCAGTTGATCGGTTCGTCCGGGATGATGACCTCGAGCACGATACCGTTGGCATCCGTGATCGACTGGATGTTATCAAGCAGTGTCCGGCATTCTTTGCCTAGGTCGCACAGCTGCGGCATGAACGCGAGGGTGCCGTCGTACAGGCCGGAGGCCGTGGAGGCATTGAGCGTGAAGCGCAGCAGCCGGTAGTAAAACTGCGTCAGCTCGGCGGCATTGCGCCGGAAGCGTACGTCACTGAGCTGCATGGCGTAGTCCGAGAAATACGTCGTGAGCGCGCGAAAAGCGTTGAGAGACGCCAGAAACGGCGCAAACTGCGCGCCGGCCCGCAGGGCGTTTTCATCCTGCGGCACGAGCGAGAACAGCCGAAACGCACCAAACGACGTTACGGAGATGATGACGTGGCGTTTTTCGATTGTTGCGGACGTGACGAATTCTGTGGCCGTGGCTTCCGTGATGTGCACTGGCAGCAGCTCGGAGAGCTTGTGATTCGTACGGTCGCCGCGAAAAAGTTCCTGTGCCGCCGGGTTCATAAACGCGACGAATTGCTCCTGCGCGCCGAGCACGGCGGTGTTGCTCATCGAGAACAGCGTGTTGAGCGAGTCGATGATCAAAGTATTGCTCATTTTCCAATCCCCCCTAAGATGTATTAAAAAACAGTATAGCAGAAATCGTCAATAGATACAAGTTTTAATGCACGCAAAAGCGAAAATTTGTTGCAAATAGACATCGCTGCTTGCCGCGCAGCTAAGAATGTGGTTGCGCTTTCGGCGGAATTGTTATAGAATATAGCCGTAAGAAATTGCGCTGCGTGCTGTGCGCAGCAGATATAACAGGAGGAATAGAGCATGATTAAAATTGGCATCAATGGCTTTGGCCGCATCGGCCGTCTGGTGTTCCGCGCCGCGATCTGCGCCGACGATATTGAGGTCGTCGCCGTCAACGCGCCGGATAAAACGCCGGAGCAGCTGGCGTATACCGTGAAGTACGATTCCGTGCATGGCCGCTTCAACGGCACCGTCGATTATGAGGGCGGCGAGAACCCGGCCCTGATCGTCAACGGCAAACGTGTTGCGCTGCTCGACAACCGCGACGCAAAGCTCCTGCCCTGGGGCGAGCTGGGTGTTGAGTATGTGCTCGAGTGCACCGGCAAGTTTCTGACCAAGGAAAAGGCACAGGATCATCTGGACGCCGGCGCGCAGGTCGTTGTGCTCTCCGGTCCGTCCAAGGACGATACGCCGATGTTCGTTTGCGGCGTCAATCTGGATTCCTATACGCCGGACATTCAGGTTGTTTCCAATGCTTCCTGCACCACGAACTGCCTGGCTCCGCTGGCCAAGATCATTAACGATAATTTCGGCATCGTCGAGGGCCTCATGACCACTGTCCATGCCGATACGGCCACCCAGCAGGTTGTCGACGGTTTCTCCAAGAAGAACTGGCGCCTGTCCCGCGGCGTGCACGGCAACATCATCCCGACCAGCACCGGCGCCGCCAAGGCTGTCGGCAAGGTCATCCCGGCCCTGCAGGGCAAGCTGACCGGCACCTCCATGCGCATCCCGAGCGCGGACGTGTCCATCGTCGACCTGACCTGCCGCCTCGAGAAGGCTGCGACGTATGATGAGATCTGCGCTGCCGTCAAGGCCGCTGCGGAAGGCCCGATGGCCGGCATTGTCGAGTATGTCGACGACGAGGTCGTCTCCTCCGACTTTATCACCGACCCGCACACCAGCATCTTTGATGCCAAGGCCGGCCTCGCGCTCAACGATCATTTCGTCAAGCTCATGGCGTGGTACGACAACGAGTGGGGCTTCTCGAACAAGATGCTCGACCTGACGCGCCACATCGACTCCGTCCGCAAGGCTTAACCTGAAAAACGAACCACAAATCAAGGGAATGCGCTGCATTCCCTTGATTTTTTCTGCCCGGTAGTGTAAAGTATACCGGCACGTGAAATTTCAGCGGGGAGGGAGTGCGCTTTGCAGGAAAGCAGCAAGCAGAACTATCTCCACGGCGCGGCCATCATGGCGGCCGGCGTTGTGGTCATCAAGATCCTCGGCGCGATCTATAAGATCCCGCTCGGCAACATTCTCGGCGACGAGGGGTATGGATATTTTTCCGTTGCCTACAATATTTATAATGTCTTTCTCACCATGGCCACGGCGGGCATGCCGGTCGCGCTCTCGCGCATGATCAGCGAGGCGGACACGCTCGGCCGGCCCATGCAGGCGCGCAAGATCTTCCGTGTCGCGTGGCTGACGTTTGCCATCATCGGCCTGATCCTCGGGCTGGTCATGTTCCTGTTCCCGACGGAGCTGGCCGGCATGCTCAACAATGTCCGCGCAGCGCAGAGTATCTGGGCGCTGTCCCCGGCGCTTGTGCTCGTGTATCTGACGAGCACGTACCGCGGCTATGCGCAGGGCATGAGCAACATGAAGCCGACAACCATTTCGCAGATCCTGGAGGTCGTGGGGAAAGTCGCCGTCGGCCTTGTGCTTGCGTGGAGCTTTACGCGCGCGGGCAAGAGCCTGCCGGTCGCATCGGCGGGCGCCATCTTCGGCGTTACGGCGGGCGGCGCGTTCGCGCTCATCTATATCGCGATCTATAAGCACCGGCATTACCCGGACAAACCGGTCGCGGACCCGGATGTGCCGGAGTCTGCCGGGCGCATCCTCGGCACGCTGCTGCGCATCAGCATTCCGATTGCGCTCGGCTCCAGCGTCCTGAGCATTATTAACCTCATCGACACAAAGCTCATCATGTACCGCCTGCAGACGGCGCTCGGCTATTCCGAGACGTATGCAAACGTCCTCTACGGCGTCTACGGCAAGGTGCAGACGCTGTATAATCTTCCGGCCGCCTTCGTGACACCGATGACGATCAGCATTGTCCCGGCCATTGCGGCCATGGTCGTGCAGAAAAAGTATGATCAGGGGCACGCCGTTGCGGAGTCTGCACTGCGCATTTCGGCGGCGGTCGCCATGCCGATGGGCATCGGCCTCGCCGTGCTGTCGGACCCGATCGTGAATGTGCTCTATCCGCGCAGCAACGCGGCCGGCCCCACGCTGCTGTTTTTGCTTGGCATCGCGTCCGTGTTCGTGTGCATTTCACTCATCACAACGGCGGTCCTGCAGGCGACCGGGCATGAACTTTGCCCCGTATGGTCGATGCTGGCCGGCGGCGTGGCAAAGGTCGCGGTCAACTGGTTTTTGATTGCGGTGCCGGAGGTGAACATCACCGGCGCGCCGATCGGTACGCTCGCATGCTACGTGGTCATCTGCATCGTGAACTACATCTTCCTGTGCCGGACGCTGCACGAGCGGCTGCATATCGGCTGCTGCCTTGCGCGTCCGCTGTTGAGCACACTGACCATGGCAGTCGTCGCATGGGGCGTGTACACGGGTCTGGCTGCCGTCATGGGCGGCGACCTGAGCTGGAAGCGCACGGCGCTGGCCATGCTCGTGTCGATGGTCTGCGCGGTCGTGACGTATCTGATTGCGGTCGTAAAAACGCGCGCCATCACGCTTGCTGACCTGCAGCTCATCCCGAAGGGTGAAAAGGTCGCAAAAGTTCTGCACATCAGATGACATAACACCGAAAAATCCTGAATTTTCAATGGTTTTTTGAAAAAAGGGTTGCAGAAGGAGCAAAATTGTGTTAGATTTTCTCTGCAAAGAAAGCTATGACCTGCGCGACTTTGTGGCGCTCATCACGTTCCTGCGCTCGCCGGACGGCTGCCCGTGGGATCAGGTGCAGACGCACGAGAGCATCCGCCGCAACTTCCTGGAGGAGACATATGAGGCCTGCGAGGCCATCGATGCCGGTGACACGGCGCACCTGAAGGAAGAACTGGGAGATGTGCTCATGCAGGTGCTGTTCCACACGGATATTGAGCGCGAGGCCGGGCATTTTGATATTGACGATGTTGCGGACGCGGCCTGCAAGAAGCTCGTCTACCGGCACCCGCACGTGTTCCGGCGCGATGAGCCGGACGCCCCGGACTGGGACACGATCAAGCAGCGCGAGCGCGCGCAGACGACCACCGCCGAGGCGATGGACTGCGTGGCCCGCAGTCTGCCGGCGCTCTGGCGCTGTGAAAAGATCCAGGCCAAAGCGGCCAAGACCGGCTTTGAGTGGCCGGATATGGCCGCGGCGCTCGACAAGGTCACCGAAGAGACACAGGAGCTGCGGGAGGCTGCGGTCTCCGGCGATGCGGAGGCTGTGGCCGAGGAACTGGGGGACCTGCTGTTCGCTGTCGTAAAGGTTGCGCGCTTTGCGGGCGTTGACCCCGAGCAGGCGGCCCATGCCGCGTGCGAAAAATTCATCCGACGCTTTGCCGCCATGGAGGCCGCAGCGGCGGACAGCGGTGTGCCGCTCAAGCAGCGCACGCTCGCGCAGATGCAGCCGCTCTGGCAGCAGGCCAAGCAGACTGTCAGCGCGGACAACGAAGGAAAGAAATCTGCACGGCAGTGAGAGACCTGTGCGGAATTCTATATCATGGCATATGCCAACACAAACATGAAGTAGGAGGATTACCATCATGAATAAGGCAGAACTGATTGCAACAGTTGCCGAAAAGACCGGCCTGTCCAAGAAGGACAGCGAGAAGGCCGTCAATGCGACGTTTGACACCATCACCGCCAACCTCGAGGTCGGTGAAAAGGTGCAGCTCGTCGGCTTCGGCGTGTTCGACATCAAGGAGCGCGGCTCCCGTATCGGCCGCAACCCCAAGACCAAGGAAGAGATCGAGATCCCGGCGACGCGCGTGCCCGTCTTCAAGGCCGGCAAAGTGCTCAAGGACGCTGTTTCCAAATAAGAACGCACAAACGCTCCGGGCCTGACCCGGAGCGTTTTTCACAGGAGGATGCCTATGCGCCTGGACAAATATCTGAAAGTTTCGCGGCTCATCAAGCGCCGCACCGTAGCAAATGATGCCTGCGACGGTCAGCGCATCACGGTCAACGGCCGCACGGCCAAGGCGTCGTATGACGTCAAGGTCGGCGACGTGATCGAGATCGCCTTCGGCCAGCGCACCGTGAAGGTGGAGGTGCTCGCCGTGACGGAAAATGCAAAAAAAGACGACGCTGCGGCCATGTACCGCGAGCTCGCCGAATAAAGCGCACAAAAAACCGCCGCTCCCGATGTTCGGAGCGGCGGTTTTGCTGTTTGCCAGATTTAGATCATGTATTTGGTAATCTCGCTGCCGGTCGTTGCAGGATCCATGCTCAGAGACAGGGTGAACTGAATGTGCTCCCGCTCGGAGAAATCATTCAGCCAGGCCAGGAACTCCGCGATCTGCTGCTCAGAGACTTCAGTGAGCATTTTCGTGAAGTTGTCAACGAACACATGGGTGATGTCGTAGTTGCCGGCATGCAGACCGCTGAGGAAGCCCTTGAAGAAATCGTAAGAGCCCATCGCGTATGCGTAGTCGCAGGCGTAGATCAGGCGAGCCTGATAGGGAATGTCATACGTAAGTTTTTTATCCTTTTCAATGCACACCACAGAACCGGATTCCTCGCGGACGGCCGTGGCGACCATTTCCACCAAACGCTTTGTTTTGCCGGAACCTTTGAGACCCATGATCAGTTGGACCATATGTCAATCACACTCCTTTTGAAAGTCAGGGCGATACCCTACGCCTAGATTAGCACGTTTTCGCGCCGACTGCAACGATAACTTTTCTCAGTTTGCCTCCGGTTTGCCGAGCAGGGAGAACATGTTCTTCTTATATGCCTCAACGCCGGGCTGATCAAACGGATTGACGCCGGACATATAGCCCGAAATGGCACATGCCAGCTCGAAGAAGCACACCAGCCAGGCGAAGCCGGCCTCGTCGCGCTGCGGCACGCGCACCTCCAGATTCGGCACGCCGCCCGAGATGTGTGCGGCCTTGACGGCCTCCTGCGCCATGCGGCTGATGTCGCTGAGCCTGCGTCCGGCGAGATAGTTGAGCCGGTCGGGGTCGCCCATGGCAAACGGGACGGTGAACTCATTTTGCGGCTGCTCGAACGCGACAACGGTCTCCATGAGCGTGCGTGGGCCGTCCTGAATATACTGACCCATGGAGTGCAGGTCGGCGTTGTATTCGACGGAGGCGGGGAAGATGCCGATGCCGTTTTTGCCCTCGCTCTCGCCGTAGAGCTGCTTCCACCACTCGGCCATGAAGCGGAACGACGGTTCGTAGCAGGCGAGGATCTCGGTCGTCTTGCCGAGCTGATACAGGTGCTGGCGCGCGGCGGCATACTGCCAGGCAGGATTTTCTGGCGACTGCGCGCTCATGGCGGCAAAGGCTTCGATGGCCTCGCCGATCACGGCCTGCACGTCGATGCCGGCGGCGGCCATCGGCAGTAGGCCGACGGCAGACAGCACGCTGTAGCGCCCGCCGACGTCGTCCGGGACGACGAACGTCTCCCAGCCCTCTTCATCCGCCATGTGCTTGAGCACGCCGCGGTGGGCGTCCGTCGTGGCGAAGATGTGCTTTTTTGCCTTTTCCGGTCCGTACTTTGCCTCCAGCAGACCGCGGAACATCCGGAATGCGAGCGCGGGCTCGAGCGTGGTGCCGGACTTGGAGACGACGTTCAGGTCAAAGTCCAGATCGCCCAGCTCCTCGAGAAGATGCATCAGCGCGTCCGGGGACAGGGAATTGCCGGCAAAGAGAATTTTCGGGTCGCCGGGCTGCGGCCGCGGCCGCAGCAGTTCCACGGCGCCCTTCGCGCCGAGATACGATCCGCCGATGCCCACGACGACCAGCGCCTGCGAGCGGCCGCGGATGCGGGATGCGGCGGCGAGGATCTGCTTGAGTTCGCCGTTTTGCATGCGCCCCGGCAGATCGAGCCAGCCGGTAAAATCCGCACCGGCGCCCGTGTGCTCGAGCAGCGTGCGGTGCGCCTGTGCAGCGGCCGCGTAGTCCGGCCCTGCGGGGTCAAAAAATCCGGCCGCGCCGGAGAGATCCACTTTGATCATTGCGATACCTTCTCTCTTAAAGGATATCACCAGTATACACGATAATCCGGATTTCGCAACCGAAAATCTGTCGTCTCACAGCGCGCGCAGCAGCTGCAGCCAGAGATGTGCCGTCGAGATGCGCGCAGCACCGTCCGGAACGACCAGCGGCAGGATCCGCGTGTCGCCGCTGCTGTCGGTGATGGTCACGGTGCCGACCTGCGCGCCCGGCTCTAAGGGGGCGCACAGCTCCTCATCAAGCGCGATGTCCGTCTGCGGTGCGGCCGTGCCCTTGCGCACGACGATGGCGTCTGCGCCGGAGAGCACCGGCTGCATACTGTCCGTTTCGGCAAAGCGCACGCGCACGGGCGGAATGACCGTGTTGGCCGCGATGGAATAGAGCGAATAGTTGGCAAAGGCAAAGTTGAGCAGCGTCGCCGCGTCGGCAAAGCGCGCCTTGGAGCTCTCGGCGTGCAATACCACGGCGATGTATTCCACGCCGTCACGCTCGGCGCTGGCCGACAGGCAGTGCATGGCCTGCTGGGTGTAGCCGGTTTTCAGGCCGGTCGCGCCGGGGTAGGCGTGGATGAGCTTGTTGGTGTTGGCGAGACCAAAGCGGCCGTCGCGCACGGTGTCCATCCAGATGGTGGTGTACTCGCGGATGCGCGGATGGGCCAGCAGCGCGCGGGACATGCACGCAATGTCGCGCGCCGTCGTATAGTGGCCGGGGTCGTCGGTCAGGCCCGTGCAGTTGAGAAACTGCGTGTTTTCCGTGCCCAGCTCTTTTGCGCGATCGTTCATGCGCTTGGTGAACGCCTCCTCGGAGCCGGAGATGTGTTCGGCCATAGCGACGGCGCAGTCGTTGGCAGAGTTGACGGCGATGCACTTGAGCATCTCGTCCACGCTCATCTGCTCGCCCTCTTTGAGCCAGATCTGGCTGCCGCCCATGGAGCTGGCGTGGGCGCTGGCGGTCACGATGTCGCTCGTGGCGAGCTGGCCGCTGTCGAGCTGCTCCATAATGAGCAGCAGCGTCATAATCTTCGTCACGCTGGCGGGGGACAGGTGCTCGTCGGCGTTTTTCTCGTATAACACCGTACCGGTCGAGCGCTCCATCAGGATCGCCGACGGCGCGGATATCTTCAGCTCTTCGTCCGTTGGCTGCTCGAGCGCCATTACGGGTGTGAGCAGCAGCAGCGCTGCCAGCAGCAGACAGATCCATCGTTTCATATGCTCAGCCCTTTCCGTTGATTTCTCCTTATCACCTTATGCCGGGGATGCGTGGAAAAGCAGTCCGGGTTCCCACAATTTGCACAGGCTTTTGCACACCGAACCGCTCAGAGCGTGTCAAGATGCGGCGCACCGTGTCGGAAATGTGCGAAAAGCCCGGTATTACCGGCTTGACGGTGCGGGCACATGATAGTAAAATAAACCCGACTGATTACAGACACTGGTGGGCGCCGTCGGGCGCGATGGGGGGAGACGGTTTATGAAGCGATTTGACCCAAAAAACAAATACCTCGGCTGGGGCATCACGGCGTTCGGCGTGATCGCGTGCTCGATCCTGTTTTTCATGCTGCTGCAGCACGGCAAATCGATCGGCGATGCGATCAGCTCGCTGCTCGGCATCCTCAGCCCGATCATCTGGGGTCTGGTGATCGCCTATCTGCTCTGGCCGCTGACGAAGGTATTCCAGCGCAAGCTCTTTGAGCCGCTGCTCAAAAAGATCCGCCCGAAAAAACCGGTGCGCACCTCGCTTGCACGCGGCCTGTCCGTTATGCTCTCAATTCTGGTCGCGCTGCTTATCATCGCCGCCCTCATCTGGCTCATCATCCCGCAGATCTACACGAGCGTGGAGAGCATCGTGCTCAATTCGCAGGATTACTATGACACGATCACCGGCTGGATCAACAAGTTCTTTGAGAACAATCCCGAGGTGGAGGAAGTGCTCCTCTCCGCAACCGGAAACGTGTCGGACGGCCTGCTCGACTGGGCGAAGACTGCGTTGCTGCCGTCCATGGGCAAGGTGGTCACGAGCGTGACGACCGGCATCTACGCCGTCCTGCGCGCGATCCTCAATGTGCTCATCGGCTTTGTTGTCGCCTGCTATGTGCTGTCGAATATGGAGCTGCTTCTTGCCAAGTCGAAGAAAGTACTCTACAGCATTTTCTCCGTCAAGGCCTCCAAGCGCATCCTCAAGGCCATCCGGTTCACGGACACGGCGTTCATGGGCTTTATCAGCGGCAAGGTCATTGATTCTGCCATCATCGGCGTCATCTGCTATATCTGCTGTGCGATCATGCGCATGCCGTATGTCGTGCTCGTGAGCGTGATCGTCGCCGTGACGAACATCATCCCCGTGTTCGGCCCGTTTATCGGCGCGGTGCCGACGGCGCTGATCATTCTGCTTGTCTCGCCGATGAAGTGCCTGATCTACGTCATCTTCATCATTGTCCTGCAGCAAATCGACGGCAATATCATCGGGCCGAAGATCCTCGGCAACTCCACCGGCATCAACGGTTTTTGGATCATGTTCGCCATCCTGCTCGGCGGCGGCCTGTTCGGCTTTATCGGCATGCTGCTGGGTGTGCCGGTGTTCGTTGTGATCTATGCCGGCCTGGAGAAGCTGGTCAATGACGGGCTGAAAAAACGCGGCCTCCAGACGGAGACCGCAGAATATATGGATCTGGATTACATCGACGATGCCACGATGCGGCCGGTGCGCCTCCCGAAGGAAGCGCCGCCCGAATCGCTTAAGGATGCGCAGGATGGTTCAGTGAAGTGACGGGAAGAGGGATTGCTTTGCATCCCGCAGCGCATCACACAGCGCGTCGATGTCTTCCCGCGTGGTGTAGCGCGAAAAGCTGATGCGCAGCGCGCCGTCGATCACGTTCGCCGGCAGCCCGATCGCCTCAAGTACATGGCTCCGCCCGCCCTTTTTGCAGGCGGAGCTTTTTGATGTGTAAATGCCGCGGGCTTCGAGAAAGTTCATCAAGACCTCGCTCCGGTAGCCGGGCAGGGAAATGCTGAGGATATGCGGTGAGCCGCCGCCGATGACGACAAGACCGTCCACCTCGGCCGTCAGCCGGTCAATGGCGTGGGCACGCAGCTCGGCCATGGTTTTTGTGGCCTCGGCCATTTTTGCGCTGCCGATCTCGGCCGCCGTACCAAAGGCGGCAATCTGCGGCGTGGCCTCCGTGCCGGCGCGTATGCCGCGCTCCTGCCCGCCGCCGAGGATATAGGGCGGCAGCTTCAGCCCGCTGCGAATGTAGAGCGCGCCGATGCCTTTCGGCGCATGGATCTTGTGGCCACTGATGGTGATCATGTCCGCGCCGAGCGTTTTCGCCGAGAACGGCACCTTCAGAAAGCCCTGCACCGCGTCCGTGTGCAGCAGGGCAATGCTGTTTTCCGCCTTGAGCATCCGGGCGACGGCGGCAATGTCGTTGACCGCGCCGGTCTCATTGTTGACCATCATGAGCGAGACGAGGATCGTGTCCGGCCGCAGCGCCGCGCGCACCGCCTCGAGCGGGATGGCGCCGGTGCTGTCCGGCTGCAGGCGCGTGATCTCGTAGCCCTCTTTTTCCAGAAAGTCCAGCGACTTGCGCACCGCGTCGTGCTCCACGGCGGAGCTGATGATGTGTTTCCCGCGGCGGCGCATGTACCGCGCACCGGAGATGAGCGCCCAGTTGTCGCCCTCGGAGCCGCAGGACGTGAAGTATACCTCGTCCGGCTGACAGCCGAGCGCCTTCGCGATCTGACCGCGTGCCTTGTCCACAGCGGCCTTGGCCTCGCGGCCGAGCTTATAGGTCGTGCTCGGGTTGCCGAAGCACTCCGTCATCATATGTACTGCCGCCTCCGCCGCCTCCGGGCAGACACGGGTCGTTGCGGCATTGTCCAGATAAACCATGATTTCTTACCTCGATTTGGAGATGTTTTTATGCACTACATTATAACCGCCCTCGGCTGCAAGGTCAACCAGTATGAAGCGCAGGCGATCGAAACGCTCCTGCATGCGCATGGCTTCACGCCCGCGGCGGACGGCGAGCCGGTCGACCTGCTCGTCGTCAATACCTGTGCCGTCACGGCAGAGGGCGGACGCAAGTCACGCCAGATGATCCGCAAGCTGCGCGAGGAGCACCCGCAGGCGCTGTGCGCTGTGTGCGGCTGCTGGTCGCAGCTCAGCCCCGAGGACGCGGCGTCCATCGGCGCCAATGTGGTGCACGGCAGCGGCAGCAAGCAGGCGTTTGTGGATGACATTCTGCGCGCATTCCGCGAGCACACGCCCGTCACGTGCGTGGATAATCCGTTCCAGCGCTTTGACTTTGAATCGCTGCCCGCTGGCGCCGCCTATGGCCGCACGCGCGCGATGCTGAAGATCCAGGATGGGTGCAATAATTTCTGCACTTACTGCGTCATCCCGTATACGCGCGGCCGCATCCGCAGCCTGCCGCTGGATGAAATGGCGCATCAGGCGGCGCATCTGGCCGCCGAGGGCTACCGGGAGCTGGTGCTGACCGGCATCGAGATCGCGTCCTACGGCCGGGATCTGCCGGGCGAGCTGACACTGGCCGACGCCGTAGAGACGGTCGCGGCTGCTGCGCCGCAGATGCGCCTGCGCCTCGGCTCTCTGGAGCCGACAGTCATCACGGAGGACTTCTGCCGCCGCGCTGCCGTGACCGGGCAGGTCTGCCCGCACTTCCATCTCTCGCTGCAAAGCGGGTGCGACCGCACGCTCGCGCGCATGAACCGCAAGTATAACACCACGGAGTTTCTCGCCTATGTCGAGCGGCTGCGGCGGTATTTCCCGGGCTGTGCGCTCACGGCGGACATGATCACGGGTTTCCCCGGCGAGACGGAGGCGGATCAGGCGGCAGCGGTGGCATTCTTGGAGCAGGTCGGCTTCGCGGCTGTGCACGTGTTTCCGTATTCCCGCCGCCCCGGCACAAAGGCGGACGCCATGCCGGAGCAGCTCAGCCATGCGGTCAAGTCGGCGCGTGCGCACGAGGCGCAGCGCGTGGCCGATGGTTGCAAGCAGCGCTATCTGGCGCAGCAGGTCGGCCGGATTTTGCCCGTTTTGTTCGAGACGGAGCACGATGGAAACTGGGTCGGGCACTCGGATAATTATTGTCTGGTGCGTGCCGCTGGGGATGATCTGCGCGGACTTGTGAAAAATGTCAAAATCTCTGCCGTTTCCGGGCAAATGCTTGTGGGGGATTTGGTTTGACGCGCTTCGCGGAACGTGTTAGACTTTTCTCAATCCATGCAGAATGTGCTGCATGTGACGAATTTTGATCCCTGGAGGCGATTTCTGTGACCCGAAGTGAAACGTTCAATTTTTCTGCCGGACCGTCGGTCCTGCCGGAGGAAGTGCTCCAGCAGGCGCAGGCGGAACTGCTCAATTATCATGGCACGGGCATGTCCGTGATGGAGATGAGTCACCGAAGTCAGGCCTTTTCGGATATTTTCCAGGATGTGAAGGCGCGATTTCGTGCCGCACTGTCCGTGCCGGACACACATGAGATTCTGTTTTTGCAGGGCGGCGGCACGGCACAGTTTTCCATGATCCCGCTCAATCTGATGGGCGAGCAGGGGACGGCGGACTATGCCGTGACGGGGCATTTTTCCGGCAATGCGGCCAAAGAAGCCGAAAAGTACGGCAAGGTGCACATCGCGGCGGACACCTCCACCTGCGGCCATACCCGGATCCCGCAGCAGAGCGAACTGCAGCTCGATGCGCACGCGGCCTATTTTTATTACTGTGCCAACAATACGATCTACGGCACCGAGTGGCAGTACGTGCCGGAGACCGGCCGCGTGCCGCTCGCGTGCGACATGTCGTCGGACATTCTCTCGCGCCCGGTCGACGTGTCAAAATACGGTGTGATCTTTGCCGGCGCGCAGAAGAACATGGCGCCTGCGGGACTGACGGTAGCGATCGTTGACCGCAGCCTTGCCGGGCACGAACTGCCCATCACGCCGATCATGTACAGCTATCAGCGCATGATCGACAAGGACTCCATGTACAATACTCCGCCGTGCTGGTGCATCTACATCCTCGGCCTCGTGCTCGCGTGGCTTGAGCGGCAGGGCGGCGTGGAAGGCATGCAGCAGCTCAAGCATGCGCGCGCCGCAAAGGTGTATGATTTTCTGGATAACAGCGCGCTGTTTCATGCCTGCGCCCAGCCGGGCTCCCGCTCGGACATGAACGTCACGTTCCGCACCGGGGACGATGCGCTCGATAAGGAATTTATCAGCGGCGCGGCGGCGCGCGGCCTGCTGAATCTCAAGGGCCACCGCATAGCCGGCGGCATGCGCGCCTCGCTCTACAACGCCATGCCGATGGCGGGCGTGGATGCGCTCGTGGATTATCTGAAACAGTTTGAGGTAGAACATCATGTATAAAATCAAGACCATGAACCACATATCCCCCTGCGGCCTGCAGAAGCTCGAGGAGCGCGGCTGCGTTGTCGGGGAGAACATTCCGGATCCGGACGGCCTGATCCTGCGCTCGGCCGACCTGCACAGCTACGATTTTGAGCCGAGCCTGGTCGCCATCGCGCGCTCCGGCGCCGGCACGAACAACATCCCGCTCGAGGACTGCTGCCACCGCGGCATCGTCGTATTCAACTCGCCCGGCGCAAACGCCGAGGCGGTTAAGGAACAGATCCTCTGCTCGCTCGTGCTCTCGTCGCGCGATGTGCTCGGCAGCATCGACTGGGTCAAGGGCCTCAACGGCAGGGGTAAGGACATTCCCGCCCTCGTCGAAAAGAGCAAGGCACAGTTTGCCGGCCCGGAGCTCATGGGTAAGACGCTGGGTGTCATCGGCCTCGGCGCCATCGGCGCGCTCATCGCGAACGCCGCCGTGAACCTCGGCATGAACGTCTGCGGTTACGATCCGTACCTATCCGTAGATGCCGCATGGCGCCTCTCGCGCGATGTCAAGCATGAGGTGAACATCGACGGTATCTATGCCAAGGCGGACTATATCAGCATCAACGTGCCGTATACGGATCAGACGTTCCACATGCTCGATGCCAAGGCGTTTTCCAAGATGAAAGACGGTGTGCGCATCATCAACGAGTCGCGCGCCGAGATCGTGGACGACGACGCCATGCTCGCCGCTCTTGCCTCCGGCCGTGTCGGCAAATATGTCACGGACTTTCCCAATGAGAAGGTTGTCGGCGTGGAGAATATCATCGCGCTGCCGCATCTGGGTGCCTGCACGCCCGAGAGCGAGGAGAAGTCCGCCGTCATGGCCGCGCGCGAGCTCTATGATTATCTCGCCAACGGCAACATCAAAAACTCCGTCAACTTCCCGGACGCGACACTCGAGCGCATGGGCGTCAGCCGTGTGTGCATTCTGCACCAGAACGTCCCGACGATGCTCAACCAGTTCCTTGAGATCGCCTGCAGCACGGGCCTGAATGTCGAGAACATGATCAACAAGGCCTACGGTGCATATGCCTACGCCATGATCGACCTCAACGGCCGTTTGGATGCCGATCAGGTGGCAAAGATCGACTGCATCCCGGAGGTCATCCGCGTGCGTGTGGTGTAATAAAGAGAAAAACAGCCGCTCCCGGTCGGGAGCGGCTGTTTTGCATATGGAGTAGATTTATTTCTGCTTTTTCGCCAGCGCAGCCTCGGAGAAATCGCGGATTTGGGGCACTTTGTTCAGCGCAAAGTACAGTGCCAGACCGCCCACGATGCCGACGGCAGCCTGTCCGGCGTTGCCTGCGATCTCAGCGGCGGCAGCCAGACCGTAGCCGAGGACAAAGTCCTCAAACACGAAGTAGCCCAGCACCATCACGATCTCACCGCAGATGGCGCTCAGCAGCGCGAAGCCGAAGCTCTTTTTGCGGCAGGCGCGGAAGATCAGCGCTGCGACCACGGCCGCACAGCCTTTGACGACGAGTGTGCCGGGGGCGTAGCTCATGTAGCCGGAGATCACATCCGCCAGACCCGAGCCAAAACCGGCTGCCACGCCGCCGTAGAGCGGGCCGGCCAGCAGGGCGGCGAGCACGACCACGATATCGCCGGCGTTGAGATAGCCGCCGGTCACGGTCGGGATCTTGATGACGAGCGTCGCCACGCAGCACAGCGCCATGAGCATGGCGGTGTAGACGAGGTTTCTGAGTTTCTGGTTCATATGTATCACCTTTTTTCTGTAGTGGCTCAAGGATACGATATTCGACACAAATAAGCAAGGGTTGAGAACGACGAAAAATCCTGTTATACTGATATGAGAAATGGGGGATTTGACCATGACCAGGAAATTATATGATTTCGACAGTCACCGGTGTGATTTTTCTGCGACCGTGCTGCGCTGTGACCCGGCTGGGGAGCGCTATGCCGTTGTGCTCGACCAGACGGTGTTTTTTCCGGAGGGCGGCGGCCAGCCGGCCGATACCGGCGTACTCGGCGGTGCGCATGTGCTGGATGTGCAGCTGCTGCCGGATGCGATCGTGCACTATACGGATGCGCCGCTCACGCCCGGCGCGCAGGTGCGCGGAGAAATTGACTGGCCGCAGCGCTTCCGGCGCATGCAGGGCCATTCGGGTGAGCACATCATTTCGGGGCTGATCCACAGTGAATTCGGATTTGACAACGTCGGCTTCCACCTCGGGGAAGACGCGATCACAATGGATTATAGCGGCGAGCTCACATGGCAGCAGCTCATGCACATCGAGCGGCTCGCGAACGAGGCTGTGTACCACAATGTGCCGATCCGGACGGAGTACCCGGCGCCGGAGCAGCTGGCGCATATGGAGTACCGCAGCAAGCTCGACCTGAAGGAGAATGTGCGCATCGTGACCGTGGAGGGCTACGATGTCTGCGCCTGCTGCGCGCCGCACGTATCGCACACGGGCGAGATCGGTGCCATCAAGTTCACGTCGGCCATGCGCCACCGCGGCGGTGTGCGTGTAACGATCCTGTGCGGGTCGGACGCGGAGGCGGACTATCGGGAAAAGAGTGCGCAGGTCGCGGCGCTCTCGGCGCAGCTGTCCGTGCGGCAGGCGGACGTCGTTCCGGCTGTGCAGCGTCTGCTCGACGAGATCGCACAGCACAAGGCAGCGGCCGCAGAGCTTGAGAACCGGCTCAACGCGCAGCGCCTGCAGCAGCTGCACGAGACGCCCGGCAGCATCTGCGTCATCGACCGCTTTGACGATCCGGTTGCCATGCGCGAATTCGTCAACGCCGGCATGCTGCTCGCCGGCGGCGTCTGCGCCGCCTTCACCGGCAGCGACGCGGAGGGCTATCGCTATATCATCGGCAGCCGCACGGTCGATCTGCGCGCAGAGGCAAAGGCCATCAACACGGCCATCTCCGGCCGCGGCGGCGGCAAGCCGACCATGATCCAGGGTTCGTGTACGGCCCCAGCCGCCGTGATCGAGGCATTTTTTTCTGCCTATCCCGGGAAATGATGCAAATAGAATGATGTGAACAGGAAAACAGGGCCGCGGAATTCCGCGACCCTGCTTTTTTTAGGATTTGCTCAGATTACTGCATGCCGTTTTCGTAGGCGGCGATCATCTTTTTGACCATCTGGCCGCCGATGCTGCCGGCCTGACGGGACGTCAGATCACCGTTGTAACCCTGCTTCAGGTTCACGCCCATCTCGGACGCGGCTTCCATCTTGAAGCGGTTCATCGCCTCACGCGCATTGGGGTTGACAAGGTTGTTGCTCTTGGAACTAGCCATTTCGTTTTCCATCTCCTTTTCTCGTTTTGGGTTTCTTGACCCGCTACTATTTTCTGCGGACAGGATGGAAGTATGCAGAGCAGAAAAATGCAATTTTTGCAAGCTCTTTTTTCTCGTATTCTACTTTCAGTGACCATTTTATTGGACATATGATTCTGTATATTAGAGACAGAAAATGGTCCCTCTATGCGCGCGGATGATTTGACTCGGAAGGGAGATGCGCGGTATGTACGTTTTGCTGTTTCTGGTGCTCCTGCCTATTGGCGTCTTGATCGAGCTATTGAAGCTCAATAAATAACCGGCTGAGCGGAGTGCGCTGTATATGCGGAGAATTTGTCTGCGCATGCCGAAATACCTTGTGTTGCAAATGATGCGGATGTATAATTGGAACAACCAACCATTTTTTGCTTTGGCGAGAAAGATGTGATGAAACATGACCTATGAGGCAGTTAACAGCATTAGCACCGAACGCAGTTATGATACGGCGGATGAAGCGGAACGCGTTGCGTGCGCCGTGCGTGCGTTGGTCGCCAAGACCGCGCCGGATGACGCACAGCTTTGGCTGCCGCTTCTGATCCATCTGCGCGATACGGCGGCAGTCATGGAATATCTGACGGCTCGCTGGCTGCCGGAGCAGTATTGCGTGAGCCTTGGCCTGCAACGGGAGGAGTTTTTCCGTCTGGCGATTAGGGCGGCGCTGCTGCACGATATCGGGAAAGCAACCCCAAATTTCCAGCGCAAAATCACGCTTGAGCAGCCGGAATTGCGTCAACGCTTGGAAGCGGCCGGCTTGGAGATCCGGTTTCAAAAGGAAAAGCAGCTCGATGTGAATGTTCCGCATGCGGCAGCCGGCGCTGAGATCCTGCGCAGCGAAGGATTCACGGATGACCTTGCGGCTGTCGTCGGTGCACATCATGGCAGGACCGAAGAATATATGCTTACCAGCTATTGTGAGAAAACGCCTATTGCGTTTGGCTGGAGCGGTTCGGGTGACAGTGATACGCTGTGGGGCTCTGTCCAGCGGCATGTTATCCGCTGGGCGGAGGAAGCGCTCGGATGCGGTGCACCGGCACGCGATGCTGCGTGTTCGGTACCGGTGCAGATGGCGCTGAGCGGCTTAGTGATCATGGCAGACTGGATCGCCAGCAACACGGCCTATTTCCCACTTATCTCCATGGACGCGCAGCCGGATCGGTATGACCCGCGCCGCGCTGAGCGAGCGCTGCAGAAACTGGATCTGCCGCGGCCGTGGCAAGTCTCTGCCGACTGGAGGACGGCGGACTATTTTCAGCGGCGCTTCGGCTTTTCGGCAAATCACGTCCAGCAGCAGATGGAGCAAGTCGCAGGGACGGTGAAAACACCGGGCGTGATGATCCTTGAAGCGCCGATGGGACACGGCAAGACGGAAGCGGCACTGGCTGCGGCAGAAATTCTGATGAATCGTTTTGGCTTGGGCGGCGCTGCGTTTTTCCTCCCGTCGCAGGCGACGTCCAATGCAATGTTTACCCGTATGACACAGTGGGCGCGGCATCAGCCGGATGCGGTCCGAGTTGCAGTGGAGCTGGCGCACGGCCAGGCAGAGCTGAACGCGGAATTTGCGTGTCTGGAATCCGGGCACGTGCAGATCGAGCAGGGCGAAGCGGATGCCGACCCGCTGCAGACACATGCCTTCTTCCGCGGCCGAAAGACGAAGCTGCTGGCAAATCTGGTGGTCGGCACGGTGGATCAGCTGCTCATGGCTGCGCTGAACCGAAAACATGTGATGCTGCGCCAGCTTGGTCTGACCGGCAAGGTGGTTATTCTGGACGAGTGCCATGCCTATGATGCGTATATGAATACCTATCTGGATCGTGTGCTGAACTGGCTGGGCGCTTATCATGTGCCGGTTATTTTGCTGTCGGCCACACTCCCGGGGCAGCGCAGGGCAGAATTGCTGCGCGCCTATCTCGGGGTGAAAAAGCCTGTAGATACGGCGATCGCCGCGTGTCAGGACTATCCGTTGCTGAGCTGGACGGAGAATAAGACGGTACATATGGTTGCCGTCTCTGCGCAGGGGTGCAGCCGAGATGTCTGCGTGCAGCGTGTGGAGCAGGAGCAGGCGCTTGCGGCAGCAGGCGAGGCGCTCAAGAGCGGCTGCGTCGGACTGATCGTCAACACGGTAAAGCGGGCGCAGATGCTGCGCGAGGAGCTGCGGCAAGCTTACCCGGATGCGGTGATTTTGGTGTATCACTCCCGTTTTCTGGCGCCGGATCGGCTGGAGCATGAGCAGGAAATTTTGCGGCGTGTCGGCAAAAACACAGATGCGCAAATGCGGCGCGGCGTGCTGGTGATCGGCACACAGGTGCTGGAGCAGTCACTGGATTTGGATTTTGATCTGCTGATCACGGATCTGTGCCCGATGGATCTGCTGCTGCAGCGCATCGGCCGTCTGCACCGGCATACCCGTATCAGACCGCAGGGGCTGGAAGTGCCGCGCTGCCTGGTCATGGGGGCGCTTGGAGATCTGGACGCCGGGAGCAAGGCTGTGTACGGCGAATACCTCTTGCTGCGTACGCGGCGGCTGCTGCCGGAGCACATTCGTTTGCCGGAGGACATTTCTCCGCTGGTACAGCGGACTTATGACGCGGAGCACTTCCCGCCGGAGATAAGCGAGGATGTCAGTGCAATATATGATAAATATCAAAATGAGCAGAAGCATCAAAAGAGCAAGGCGGAAGTTTATCTGCTGTCGCCTCCGGATGACGATGACGATGCCTCGCTAGTCGGCATGATGGACAATATCGATCAGTTTACGGATCTGCAGGCGCAGGCGGCAGTCCGTGACGGGACTGCAGCCGTTGAGGTACTGGTCGTGCAGCGGTCGGAAGACGGAATGCTGCTGCTCTCCGGGGAACAAAAGGGGATGTGTCTGCGCGCGGATACCCAGCCGAGCGCCGATGAGGCACACTGGGTCGCGGCGCAGCGTCTGCGGCTTCCGTCGCATTTCAGCGCGCGGTACTGTGTGGATGCAGCGCTGGAAGCGCTTGAGGATCAAACACGCCAGTCTCTGCCGCTGTGGCTGCAGGCGCCAATGCTGGAAGGCGAACTGTTTTTGATCTTAGATGCGGACGGTACAGCACAGCTGGCCGGTAAGACACTGCGATATGACCCGCAAGTCGGATTAACAGAAGAGGAGGAGACGCATGGAACAAATGGAATTCAATCTGCTGGATGAACCGTGGATACGGGTGATGACCGAGGACTGCACAGTCGTGGAGCGTTCGCTGATGCAGGTGCTCTTAAACAGCCACCGGTATCAGCGGCTGGCGGGCGAACTTCCGACACAGGATGTGGCGCTTTTGCGCTTGCTGCTGGCAATTTTGCAGACGGTCTTTTACCGCGTAGACCCGGAGGGTGAGGATGACCCGATCGAGGACCGCGCGGCTGCCATCCGTCGCTGGCAGGCGTTGTGGAACGCCGGTCGTTTTCCGGTGCAGCCGATCCGGACGTATCTGGAGACATGGAAGGATCGCTTCTGGCTTTTCCATCCGGAGCATCCGTTTTATCAAGTCCCGGCTGCGGCGGTGGGGACGAAATTCAAAGCGTCAAAACTGAATGGGGAGTTGTCAGAGAGCGCCCATAAAATGCGCCTGTTCCCGCTTCGTGACGGCGAAGAGAAGGAAACTTTAAGCTATGCAGAGGCGGCACGATGGCTTGTGACACTGATTGGCTTTGATGATAGTGCCTCAACCAAAAAGGAGACCGGAACTGGCACTGGATGGCTCGGGGATCGTGTTAATGTGTATGCAATTGGGGAAAACCTGTTTGAAACGCTGATGCTCAACCTCGTTTTCCTGAAAGATGGAAGATATGTGTGGGCGGAAAACATGCCGGCATGGGAACAGCCGACAATGACAACCGCAAAGAAAAGGGAGATTCCCCTACCAGATAATCAGGCTGAGCTTTTGACATTGCAGTCTCGCAGATTGATTTTGAGCCGCGAAGAAAACAGGGTTACCGGTTTTTCCTCAACAGGTGGTGACTTTTTTGGTAAAGAGGGCAGAGTAAATGCCTTTTCCGAGCAGATGACACTCTGGCGAGCGGGTAAGACACCAAAAAATGCTGTGCCGCAATTTGTTCCGGCGCCTGTGGACCCGTGGCGGCAGATGTGGAGAGACTTTGAGGTGATTCTTGGAAGACGTGAAGATACACACATTCCAGGGGTAGTTGCATGGCTGACGGAGCTGCGAAGAAAAAATGTCATTCCAAGAAAATATGTCCATATCACTTCTGTTGGCGTCACATATGATTCGAAGAAAGGTTCGATTGCGGATATCGTCTCGGATCATTTGGATTTTCAAATGAGTCTGCTTGACGCGGCCGGAGAACTATGGATTGTGCTTGTTGGCGGCGAAATTCATCTAATTGATAAGGTGGCGAGAGCGTTGGGCGCTTTGGCAGAGGGACTCTATTTGGCGCAAGGAGGGCAGCTGGATGGGGCAGGAAAGAAGGCGCGTCAGTCACAACGAGATGAAGGTATGCGTTTGCTCTATGCCGCTGTTGATTTGCCGTTCAGAGAATGGCTCGCACACATTGGCGCTCAGCACGAAGATGACGAGAACACCCGCGCGCAGGAGCAACAGTGTTGGCGTAGTATTGTATTCAGAATTGCGGACAATTTGGGCAGAGAGATGGTACGGGATGCCGGGACGGCTGCATTTACAGGTCGTTGGATTGTGAATGAAATGGCCGAAACGAATGGCCGTTTCTTTACTAAGACGAACGGAGAGCGAAAAAGTGTGTTTTATTCTTCTCCAACGGAATACAACCGCTATTTGAACAACCTGAAGTCCCTGCTAAAGAATGCAGCAGAATGAGGAGGTAGCTGATGAGTGACCAAAAATCGAAGGTGAAAAGCTACGTGCGCAGACGGCTGGAATCGTGGCAGCACGAGCCCAATCCACACCAGATCCGCGCGGATCTGGCAAATTTGCGCCGCGGCATCGGAAAAGCGCCCGGAGACCTGCCGGAGCTCTGGGGGCTGCTGTTTCGGGACTTTCCGGAGGAACTGATGAGCAGCACCGGCGAGCCCACTTGGGCTGAATGGGCGGTGTCGGGCGCGCTGACGCTGTATGCGCTGCATCAGCAGGGCGCACAGCGGTCAATGCACGTGGACGGGCAACGGCTGGGCATGGCAATCTGCAAGCTTGCCGGAAACGACACGGATCGGCTCAAAGCAGTGCAGCGGAGATTCAATGCCTTTGCCACTGCGCGGAGCATGCCGGAGTGCCTGCACCACCTGCGTGGACTGATCCAGCTTCTGAGAAGCGAGGACATCCCGCTGGACTATGTGGAGCTGGCCGGAGATTTGTATGAATTCCAGACGCCGGACGGAGCTGCAAGAGTTCGTCTGCGCTGGGGACAGGATTTTTACCGGAATGCGTTCCGGACAGAACAGGGAAAGGATGACGACCATGCATAACAACGAGAGAATTTACGTAGACGTCCATGTACTTCAGACCGTTCCGCCGAGCTGTGTGAACCGTGACGATACCGGCAGTCCGAAGACCGCTGTCTATGGCGGCGTGACGCGCGCCAGAGTGTCCAGTCAGGCGTGGAAGCACGCCATGCGCCTGAAATTCCGGGAGATGCTCTCGGCGGGCGATGTCGGCCAGCGGACGAAACTGGTGGTCGATCTCATCGCCGGAAAGATTCTGGAGCTGCAGCCCGATCTCTCTGAGAAAAAGGCGCAGCAGCTGGCGCAGAAGGTGCTGGAGGCAGCCGGCGTGAAGGTCAAAGAAGATAAGGAAAAGCTCAAAACGGGTGCGCTGTTTTTCATCAGCCCCGGTCAGATCCAGGCGCTGGCGGAGATCGCGCTACAGCCGGAGGACGGTAAGCTCGACAAAGCGGCCTGCCAAGCGGCGCTCAAGACGCTCCCGACGGTGGATTTGGCGCTCTTCGGACGCATGGTTGCCGACGATCCGTGCCTGAATTTCGACGCAACGGCACAGGTCGCGCACGCGATCTCGACGCATGCCGTGGAGAACGAGTATGATTATTTCACTGCTGTCGACGACTGTGCGCCGGAGGACAATGCCGGTGCGGGGCATTTGGGCACGGTGGAATTCAATTCGTCCACGCTGTATCGCTATGCGACCGTGAACGTTGAAGACCTCCGGAAAATGCTCGGTCAAAAGACGCCCGAGGCGGTGCGCGCGTTCGTGGATGCGTTCATTCGCAGTATGCCCACCGGCAAGCAGAATACGTTTGCCAACTGGACGCGGCCGGATGCTGTGTACGTGACCGTGCGCAAGGACCAGCCCATCAATCTGGTCGGCGCGTTTGAAAAACCTGTTCGCGCGGGAAATTCCGGTTATGTGGACGGTTCGATCCGCGCGCTGGTGACTTACGCGCAGGAGACATATGCAGATTTTGCCTCTACGCCGGTGCTTTCGCTCGCTGTAGGCAGCGGTCTGGAGGCTCTGGCCGAGCCGTGCTCCGTGAATGCGCTTCTGGACGCGTTGGAGGCGTGGCTGCAGGGCGGTGAGGAGCAGCAATGAGTACGCTGCTGTTGCGCTTGGCCGGCCCGATGCAATCTTGGGGGACGGACTCGAAATTCGATGTGCGGCGCACCGGACGTGAGCCGAGCAAGAGCGGCGTGATCGGTCTGGTCGCGGCGGCGCTGGGCATCGCGCGGCAGGATCGCCAAGCGCTGCAGACGCTCAATGGTCTCCGCTTTGGAGTGCGCGTTGACCGCGAGGGGGCGCTGCTGCGTGATTTTCATACGGCGCGGCCGGAAAAGGGCACGCCGTATGTGACCTACCGCTACTATCTCTCGGATGCGGAATTTGTGGCCGGGTTGGAAAGCGATGATCGTGCGCTGCTCGCGCGGATCGCGCAGGCGCTGCAAGCTCCGGCGTTCCCGCTGTATCTTGGCCGCCGCTCCTGTCCGCCGGTCGGCAGAGTATTTTTGAAGATTTCGGATGAGCCGCTGGAGGCGGCGCTGCGCGCCGATGCACCGCTGGGCGCAACGCGCCTTGTGCTGGACGCTGCGGCAAGTGAGCCGGGCGGGCTTGTGCGCGACGTTCCGCTGTCGTTTGATCCGGCGCGCCGGGAGTATACATACCGCCGCGTGACCGAACGTGTGCTGCATGGTGCGGCGGAGCATGATCCCATGGCGGAATTGGAGGATGCGATATGTACCTGACGCAAATGCTTTTGGATCAGAAAAATCGTCAGACGCTGGCTGCGCTGGCGTCGCCGAGTAAATTTCACGGGGCGATCGAGGCGGCGTTTCCCGGCCCGAGACAGCGAAACCTCTGGCGGATCGACAGCCGCGCCGGTCAGAAATATCTTCTGCTCCTCAGTGAGACACCGCCGGATCTCACGCAGGCTGCGGCTCAGTTTGCGCCGCCGGGTGAGCATTGGCAGACAAAGTCGTATGATCCGCTGCTCACCCGCATTCTGCCGGGCAGCTGCTGGCAGTTTCGCCTGTGTGCAAACCCGACATACAGTGTTCCTGCAGGACCGGGGCAGCGCGGGCGCGTCTGCGCGCACAGCACCACGGAGCATCAGCTTGCGTGGCTGCGAAAGCAGAGCGAAAAGCATGGTTTCGCCTTGCAGGATGATGCGTTCACGGTTACAAACGTGAAGTGGTATCGGTTTAAAAAAGGCGGTACAGGCAGCCGCGTGACCTTCTTGGCTGTTACCTATGAGGGGATCTTGGAGGTTCAAGACCCGGAGCGTTTTTGTGCTGCACTCTGCCGCGGAATCGGCTCAGGCAAGGCCTATGGCGCAGGGCTCATGACATTGGTCGGGGCAGGGCAGTCGCATGGCTGACCTGCCCGGTATGATCCGCCCGGAGCTTCAGGCGCTGCCGCAGATCGGTGATCGCATGACATTTCTCTACTTTGAGCACTGTGTTTTGAATCGTCAGGACAGCGCCATTACCGTAACGGATGACCGCGGGACGGTCTTTGTGCCCGCCGCAGCGATCAGTGTCCTGCTCCTCGGACCGGGGACAAAGGTGACGCACCGCGCAATGGAGCTCATTGGTGACGCAGGTGTCAGTGTTCTCTGGGTAGGGGAGCACGGCGTGCGCTATTATGCCGGCGGCCGGGCACTGACGCACAAGGCAGGTCTGCTGATCCGGCAGGCCGCCTTGGTCAGCAATACGCGTTTGCGCCTCGGTGTGGTGCGGCAGATGTACAGTATGCGCTTTCCAGGTGAGGATGTGTCCTCATTGACGCTTCAGCAGCTTCGCGGCAGAGAGGGCGCGCGCATTCGCAGTGTCTACCGGCATGCAGCAAAGAAGTGGAATGTTCCGTGGAGCGGTCGGACATATGACCCGGAGAATTTTGACGGCGGCGATGCCGTCAATCAGGCGCTGTCTGCCGGACACGCTTGCCTATACGGCGCGGCGCATGCGGTCATCCAGGCGCTCGGCTGTTCTCCGGGACTGGGGTTTGTCCATACCGGACATGAATGCTCCTTCGTCTATGACATTGCGGATCTGTACAAGGCGGACATTACGATTCCACTGGCGTTTGAACTGGCGGCCACGGTCGACAGCGAAAACATCGGCAGTGAAATGCGCCGTCGAACGCGCGATGCCATGGTTCAGCACCATCTTATGGAGCAGATGGTGCGTGACATCCGAACTCTGCTCTCTGACAGCGGTGAACTGTCTGAGGAAGACAATGCGGTCTATCTTTGGGACGATAGGCGCGGTCAGGTCGCCAATGGCCGCCTGTACGGTGCGGAGGGTGAACCATGATCGTCGTGACGGTGACGGACTGCCCGCCGCGTTTGCGCGGTGACCTGTCAAAATGGCTGCTGGAGATTAATACCGGTGTTTATGTCGGTCAACTGAATCCCCGTGTACGGGAGGAACTGTGGAAACGGATCTGCAAGCATCTTCCCAGAGGACGGGCAACAATGGTGTACTTGGCAAATAACGAGCAGCGGATGTCGTTTCATGTCCATAACACGACGTGGCAGCCCGCTGACTATGAGGGCATCACGCTGATGCGCCGCCCGCTTGCAACGCCGCTGCCGGAAGGGGAGAAGCCGCCGCTGAGCAAGGCGGCAATCATCCAAATGGATCGAAACAAGCAGTCGGCCAAGCAACGTCATGCCAAGCAGCTCGGCTACGTCGTGATCGATGTGGAAACCACAGGACTTGACTGTGACAAGAGTGAAATATTGGAGCTGGGTGCGATCCGTGTGATCGATCATCAGGTCACGGATACGTTTTCGGCACTGGTGCGGCCTGAGCAGCCAATCCCTGCAGAGATTACGACGTTGACTGGCATCACGCAAGATGCGATGTCGGCGCAGGGGACTGCGCTGCAGCCGCTGTTGGAGCAGTTTTGGGCATTTGTCGGTCAAAGCCCTGTGATGGGGCATAATCTGGATTTTGATTTGGCATTTTTGAAAAAGGCGAGTGCCCGCTTCGGGCTTTCCTTGCCGAATGTGCGCATCCGTGACACGCTGAAGCTGGCGCGCAGAAAAGTTCCCGACCTGCCGGATCATCGGCTGGCTACGCTGGCTGCATATTTTGGTATCGAGTATGCGCAGCAGCACCGCGCGCTGCCGGACTGTATCGCAGCGTTTCAGGTCTATGAGAAACTGAATGAAATCTGATGGCAATGGGATCAAAAGTCCTTATTTTTTAAGGCTTTCTTTAGTCTTTTCCCCGCACACGCGGGGGTGATCCCCGGGCTGTGGCCGTCCTGCCCAGCGGTGCCGGCTTTTCCCCGCACACGCGGGGGTGATCCCTTGGTATTGCATCTGTGGCGGCGATCACCGCCCTTTTCCCCGCACACGCGGGGGTGATCCTGTACACTCCCCAGCACCGGACGGCGTGATTTTCTTTTCCCCGCACACGCGGGGGTGATCCTCTTCAGGCAACCCATTTGCTGATTACAAGTGACTTTTCCCCGCACACGCGGGGGTGATCCCCTTGACGTGACGATGGACATGCTGCGCACGATCTTTTCCCCGCACACGCGGGGGTGATCCGGCGCAAAGGCACCCAAGGGTGTAGGGGGACGCCTTTTCCCCGCACACGCGGGGGAACGGAGGCTGCTTCTTCGGTTAACGGAAAAACCCACGGTGCAATTTGCACCGTGGGTTTTCGTATTTTAAGTTCAAAACCGGCTCAACGGCCGCGTTACAGCTTAGTCACGGACGCTGCAACCGCCTGCTTTTGCACGCACTCGATGCCGCAGAGCTCCCGCAGCTTGGCAGCCACCTTCGGCCATTTGTACAGCCTTGTGTCCTCAAACAGCAGGAACGCCTCCTGTCCGTCCGCAGTCACGTAGCTGATGATGAAGACAATTTTCCGAACCTTTGTTTCCTTTTTGCCGAGACCGCTGAGTGCGCCGACAAAAGCGCCGGTGTTCCCAAACAGCAGCCCACCGGCAAACGCGCGTGCGATGGGGGATTTCTCCTTGAGCTGCAGCTGCGTTTTCGAGCCGTAAAAAATATCGGTGATCTGACTGTAGGCGAGCGTCGCCGTTTTCTTGTTTCCGATGGCATTTTGCAGTTCGAGATGATCAGGGAAGAGCGCGACGTCCACCGCATTGCCTTTCTTGAACTGACCGAGATCTGTCTCTATACTGAAATAATCGCTGATGATGCTGCCTTTTTTACTTTTGAAAAATCCCATAGCTGCGTCTCCGCTCTTTCTCACCTGTATTTTACAGTTTTTTCGCTCGTTCTGTAAGACCTGATGTGAAAAGTGCACCCGATGCCGTCACAGCGGTGTGCATAAATATGCGCCGGACGCGTGCTGTGAAACCGTAACTTGACACGGGCGGGATAACGGTATAAAATTTAGCATGCTATTTTGGCGTTTTGTACGTATTTGTACGGCGCCGGCATAAAATTGCGATAACGACGACTTTACAAAATAATAAGGAGAACCGACTATGTGTGGAATCGTTGGATATGTCGGCGCGCAGCAGGCTGCGCCGATCCTTCTCGAAGGGCTCCAGAAGCTCGAATACCGCGGTTATGACTCGGCCGGCATCGCCGTGCTCGACGGCAGCACGATCGAACTGGCCAAGGCCTGCGGCGTGATCAAGAACCTTTTTGCCAAAACGCATGACGGTGAGGACCTTCACGGCTACATCGGCCTCGGCCATACGCGCTGGGCAACGCACGGCGCACCGACGGAGGCAAACGCCCACCCGCATGTGAGCAACGATGGCAAGTTCGCCATTGTGCAAAACGGCATCATCGAAAACTTCATGGAGCTGCGCGAGATGCTCAAGGCCAAGGGCTTCGTGTTCCATAGTGAGACGGATACCGAGGTCATTGTGCACCTGCTGGATATGTATTATACCGGCGACGGCAATCTCAAGGACACTGTGCTCAAAACGCTCGGCCGCCTGGAGGGCAGCTACGCGCTCGGCATCCTGTGCGCCGATTGCCCGGATCAGCTTTTCATCGCGCGCAACGGCTGCCCGCTCATCATCGGCGTCGGCGCGGGCGAGAACTTCTTTGCCTCCGATGTCACGGCGCTCGTGTCGCACACGAAGAACGTGATCTATCTTGAAGACGGCGAGCTCGCCGAGGTGCGTGCCAACAGCTACACGGTCTTTGACTGCACCGGCAAGCCGATCGACAAGCCCGTTTCCCGCGTCGCGTGGGACATTGAGGCGGCCGAAAAGGGCGGCTATGAGCACTTCATGCTCAAGGAGATCATGGAGCAGCCGCGCGCCATCAAGTCCACGCTTGACCCGCGTGTGAAGGATCACCGCGTCGTGTTTGACGAGCTGAAGATGACCGATGCACAGCTCATGGGCTTCAACAAAATTATGATCACGGCCTGCGGTTCGGCGTTCTATGCCGGTCAGGCGGGCAAATATGCGCTCGAAAAGCTCACGCACATCCCGGTCGACGCTGACCTCGCGAGCGAGTTCCGTTACCGCGACCCGATCGTCGACAAGCACACGCTCATGATTATCATCTCGCAGTCTGGCGAGACGGCGGACACCATCGCCGCCATCCGTGAAGCGCAGTCCAAGGGCGCCTATGTGCTCTCGATCGTCAATGTTGTCGGCAGCACGATCGCCCGCATCTCGGACGATGTCATTTACACCTGGGCCGGCCCGGAGATCGCCGTCGCGACCACGAAGGGCTACACCACGCAGGTGTCGGTGCTGTATCTGCTCGCGCTCTATCTGGGTGAGAAGCGCGGCTGCCTGAGCAGGGAAGAGGCCGCGAAACTCACGGACGATCTCATGATCCTGCCGCAGATGGTGCAGCGCGCCATTGACCTCAACCCGCAGATTGCGCAGCTGGCTGAGCGGTATAAAAACAATCCGTCCCTGTTCTTCATCGGCCGCAATGTGGACTACGCTGTCTGCATGGAGGGCTCGCTGAAGCTCAAGGAGATCTCCTACCTGCACTCGGAGGCCTATGCCGCGGGCGAGCTCAAGCACGGCACCATCGCGCTCATTGAGGAAAACCGCCTCGTCATCGCTGTCGCGTGTTACGAGCCGCTGTTTGACAAGACTATGAGCAATGTCAAGGAGGTCAAGGCGCGCGGTGCGCGCGTGCTCGGCGTGGCGCTCGAGGGCAACCGGGCCATTTATTCCGAGGCGGATGATGTCATCCTTGTGCCGCGGATGGATAATCTGTTCGTTGTCCCGGCAGAGATCGTGCCGCTGCAGCTCTTCGCTTACTATGTCGCGAAAGCGAATGGTTGTGCGATCGATAAGCCGAAAAACCTTGCCAAATCCGTTACTGTCGAATAAGGAGAGCGTCATCCATGCCGAATCAGTCTGTCATCGTCCTCGATTTTGGAGGACAGTATAATCAGCTCATTGCGCGCCGTGTGCGCGAGTGCAATGTGTATTGCGAAGTCAAGCCGCACACCATGTCCGTCGACGAGATCCGTGCCTTTGACCCCATCGGCATCATCTTCACCGGCGGCCCGCAGAGCGTGTACGCTGAAGGTTCGCCGCAGGTAGATCCTGAGATCTTCCGGCTCGGAATCCCAATCCTCGGCATCTGCTACGGCTGCCAGCTCATGGCGCAGTATCTCGGCGGGGAAGTGACCGCTGCCGGAAAGGACACCGCACGCGAGTACGGCAAGACGCAGACCTGGTTCGATACCGACTGCCGTCTCTTCCGCGGCTTGCCGGAGCAGAGCATCACGTGGATGAGCCACGGCGACTACATGGCCAAGGTGCCGGAGTCGTTCCGGCTCGTGGCGCACTCGGATGCCTGCCCAACGGTCGGCATCTGCGACGAAGCGCGCGGGTTCTACGGCGTGCAGTTCCACCCGGAGGTCAATCATACCGAGTATGGTCGGGCCATGCTGCGCAACTTCCTCTATGAGGTCTGCGGCGCGACCGGCGAGTGGACGATGGGTGACTTCATGCGCAAGTCCATTGCGGACATCCGCGCCAAGGTCGGCGGCGGCAAGGTGCTGCTGGCCCTTTCCGGCGGCGTGGATTCCTCGGTCGCGGCCGCTCTGCTGGCGGAGGCGGTCGGCAATCAGCTCACGTGCATCTTTGTCGATCACGGTCTGCTGCGCAAGAACGAGGGCGATGAGGTCGAGGCTGCGTTCCAGAACTGGGACATCAATTTTGTGCGCGTCAACGCGGAAGAGCGCTTTCTTACGCGCCTGAAGGACGTCTCTGACCCGGAGACGAAGCGCAAGATCATCGGCGAGGAGTTCATCCGCGTCTTTGAGGAAGAGGGCAAGAAGATCGGCTCGGTCGACTATCTGGCTCAGGGTACGATCTATCCCGACGTGATCGAATCCGGCACGAATGTCGCCGCCGTCATCAAGAGCCACCACAACGTCGGCGGCCTGCCGGACTTTGTGGATTTCAAGGAGATCATTGAGCCGCTGCGTCTGCTGTTTAAGGACGAGGTGCGCGCGCTCGGCCGCGAGCTCGGCCTGCCGGAGTATCTGGTCATGCGCCAGCCGTTCCCGGGCCCGGGTCTGGCCATCCGCTGCCTCGGCGCGGTGTCCAAGGATAAGCTCGACATCCTGCGCGACGCGGACTTCATCTTCCGCGATGAGATCGCCAAGGCGCACCTGGAGCAGACGATGAATCAGTACTTCGCGGTGCTGACGAATATGCGCTCTGTTGGCGTCATGGGCGACGGCCGCACGTATGACTACACGCTCGCGCTGCGCAGTGTCACAACGACGGACTTCATGACCGCCAACTGGACGCGCATTCCGTACGATGTGCTCGACCGCGTCTCCGTGCGCATCGTCAACGAGGTCAAGGGCATTAACCGCATCGTTTACGATATTACGTCTAAACCGCCCGCTACGATCGAGTGGGAATAAACAAACGCTTCCCTCAAACCTTGAAATCGCAAACTTCCGGGCATTTTGTGTTGCGGGCATACCATTTTATGCCGCTTATTTTTCAAGCAAAACGGAGGCTGAAAATGCAAGGCAATAGCGAACAGGAAATCCGAAATAGACACGGCAAGCTTCCAGCAGGAAAACAAGCGTGTGCTTTTGATTCTCACGATTTCACAAGAATTGATGAATTTGAAGAGAGTATCAAGTATAAATGTAGAAAATGCGGTTTAGAGGCAATATGGTTAGCCCGCTCGTGTGAGTTTGACACAGCCTTTTTCGGCAGTTATATAGACAATTGGACATATAGATGGAAGCCAGATGAGATGGATGTTTCCAATGTCGTGAGGCTCCAGGTTTCTTTTGGCGATTACCCCATTCGGTATATTGATTATGACAGGGTAACTGGCAGCATCCGATGTGAAAATAAAATCAACGGCAGCAGGGACGGCAGTTTGAGACATCCCCCAGGGCTCTTTGAACCGCGCGTGTTTCAGATTACCGATGCGCAAAAAGAAAAACTGTTTGCTGTGCTGAAAGCAGTTGATTTCAGCCGGTGGAAAACTGACGCCCATATTATTGAAAATATGCGTGTTGGTGCTTGCGGATTTTTCATTGATAACAGCATACGGCTGCTGTTTGAAAATGGAAGATGTTTTGTTTGCTACAGCTGCGACAGTGAAGATTTTTACAGAATAACCGTTGTGCTTGAGGAAATATGTCAATGGGGAAGCAATGCAGCTGGCGAAAATACTGCAGAGATTTCCTACGACAGAAGATTGCACGTGTCCCCGCCTGAGCTAAAAAAGCGCGTTCGCGGGATCATAACAGATTGCTGCAATAGCAAAGTGCCTGAGCATTGCAAGTTTTGCCCTATGTGCGGAAGAAAAATCAAAGATGAAGAGAAGCTGGAACATTTATACTTAGCTTATGACATAGATCAGACCATGCGGTTTTGTGAATGCTCACACTTCAATCCTTTCAATTATCAGTATTGTGCCAACTGCGGCAAAAAGCTTTAAGGGGTAGCCAAGAGAGGTGAATCGACCGCAACTCTGTTTATGCTGATGTCAGTTGACGGGAAAATTAGTATGGGTGCGGCGAATAATCTCGATGGGGACAAGAATCTGCCCAACATCGCGCCGCTGGTGTGGAATCGCATCAGTATATGACATTGAGTAAACGACCGAACCTGGGATTGCTGAACTTCGGCGTGGTGCAGGAGAAGAAAGGACGACAACACCTCACCATACTTTTTTGTCATTTGTAGTATTAGCAAGTACTGCAACAACCTTGATACACCGCGAAATACGAAATTTGTACGAAATTATTTAGGTCACGGTTTTAGTGCGTGAGTAGGAATAATTGCCGAGGCCGAAAAAGCCTGTAGGCACTCATGTTTTTCAAAAAGAGCTGTCTGACTGCAACGCAGTCAGACAGCTCTTTGGGTATCTAATGATAGACTTTTCTTCATTTGCCAATCTCCTGCAGCTTTTCACTGATGCGCAGAAGTGCCTGCGCATCGTCATCGCCTAAGGCTTCCTGAATTTTCTCCTGCGCGTGCTCCCACAGCGGGATTGCCAACTCCAGAACGTGTTCACCTTCCGGCGTCAATGTGAATAACTTTCCGCGCCCCTCGGTCGTTTCCACGTAGCCGCGTGTCTGCAGCGGCTTGATATTCCGGACCATCGTGCTCCGGTCGAGCCCGACCCGCTGTGCCCAATGCGTGATATTCGCGCTGCCGAGTCTGGACAGATTGACCAACAGGTAATACTGCGCAACGGTCACGCCGGCTAGCTTTAAGCAAGCGTCATAAATGTCGGAGAGCATATTTGCGCTCCGGCGGAGATTCGTGCAGTAGCAAATACTTTTGTATGGCTGCGTTCCCATGATGCCTCCTGTCAGTCGTGAAAGATCCCACGGTCGAAAAAGATGCTCTTGCCGGAGATCGAGATCGGAATGCCAAGCCACAGGACGTTTTCGGCATACCCCATTTCAGCGGCGGCCTTGCCGACAGAAAACATGATGCGAGTATCCACGGTATCCATCGCGGCGGCCATGGCTGCAGAAGAAACGGCAATGCCCAGGTCGATATAGGCAAACGTGCAGTTTCCGCCGGCGTTTTTGCAGTTGCCGCAATTATCAAAGCCGCAATAGTCGCAGTGGGGCACGCCGCGGTATGTCTGCTCCGCGCCAATGAGAACGACCGCATGTGCCCGGCGGATGTTGGCAGCGTCCCTGCTGTACCAAGTGTTCATTTTGTCGCCCATTTCGCGGATGCCGAATTCCTCCATCTTTTTCGCCAGCTGTTCCTTCTCGTCTCCGGTCAGGACGCGCGTGTGCATCGTGTCCTTCCCATGCGCCTTCGGGGCAGTCCGCGCGGCCGCGCACATCTTTTCCGCCGTGTGCAGAGCAGCCTGTTCTTCCAGATAATCACTTTCGTACAGCATGATGAGCCTCCTTGCGTGTATATGCACTGTGTATATACGCGATACAACAAATACGAAAGGATGTCAAAAAAACCGCCGCCCAATTCCGCAAAAATCAGGCAGCGGTTTCTATGACAAAGCTCACAGCGCGTTGCGCTGCTCGGCTGGCATGCGGTATTCCGGCTTGACGTGGTAGGCGACCTCGGCATACTGTCGCGCACGCGCGCGCAGTGAGAAGTTGCCCTTTTGGCTGCACCAGACATAGAGCTCGTGGCAGACCAGATCCGTCGCGATGCGCGACAGCAGATCCGGCGGCTCTTCCGTGTCGATAATGCCCGCCTTGGCACAGTTGTTGGCCAGCGTGGCAAACAGATCGTCCAGTGCGTGGATGGCTGTGCGGATGCCCTCCGGGGATTCAAACTGCATGATGAAGAGCGTGCTTGTCAATTCCGGGCCGAAGTCATAAGCGATTGCAATGAACCGGTCGAACAGCTGCCAGATGCGTTCAAAATCGTTATCCGCGTGCGCAAATTTCATAAAGCTCGCATCGTCATTGTGCTGCGGCTTTTGTACCATGTATTCCAGAATGCTGCGCTTGCCGTTGAACGAGGAGTAGAATACGGAGCGGGAGATGCCGCACGCTTTGCAGATCTCATTGACCGTAACATTATTGTATCCGTCGCGCTTAAAGAGGGAAATGGCCGTTTCTGCGACTTCCTCTTTGAACTTCCAGGATGAATCTTGCATTTCAAACACTCCTGACGAAAAATGTTCGCTCTTTTCAGACATTATACGACTTTTGTTTCTGTGATTCAACACACACAAGATTTTATTCGCAATTCTTTTACAACTTTTTTGTGACTTGTTTCAAAAATGCCCCGTAGCCCTTGACATTGCAGGGTTAATTAATTAACATAGCGGCGTCGGAAGCCGCTCAAGTGTCGCAACTGCTAGTCGCTATTTGGATGCAAACTATCAGAGAAGGAAGCGAGAACATGACAAAAGACGAGAAAATTGCAAAGCTCGGCAAAGAAATCACGGATCGCGCAACAGTCTTGCTCGGCAAGGACAAGATCACGCCGGATGCCCCGGAGTATCTGGGCATCAACTCTGCCCTCAAGTTCACGGCGGTGAAGTACGATGAGAAGATGGCGGACGATATCCTCGATATCGCCCTGACGATGAAAAAGCGCGTGCCGCTCACGATCGAGCAGCTCGCGAAGAAGAACCCGCAGTTCGACAGAGCCTATCTGGAGAAGGCGCTGCAGGCGCTCAGCGAGAGCGGCCTGGTTGAGTTCCACTGGGAGAACCTCGACGGAAAGAACCCGAACCACGCCAAGCGCTGGGTGCTGGACATGTTCGTTCCCGGCAGCGCCGAGATCATGATGATCAATCCCGAGCAGTCGGACATGTTCCCGGAGACGGCCGATTTCTTTGAGCGCATGGCGTATCTGCCGCTGGCGGGCATCACCGAGCTGGTGCCTCCCGGAGGCGCTGGCATCGGCATGCACGTCATCCCGGTCGAAAAGGCCATCCCGGCCGAGAGCAAGTCTCTGCCGATCGAGCACCTGTCCCATTGGCTGAAGAAGTACGAGGGCCACATCGGTGTGTCCGTGTGCTCCTGCCGCAAGCAGCAGCGCATCCGCGGTGAGGGCTCCGGCGACGTGGAAGGCGAGTGGTGCATCGGCGTCGGCGACTTTGCCGACTACTGCCGCGAGACGAACCACGGCCGCGATATCACCTATGAAGAGGCTATGGAGATCCTCCAGAAGGCCGAGGACCGCGGCTATGTCCACCAGATCACGAATATCGACGGCGAAAACAAGATCTTCGGTATCTGCAACTGCGCCGTCGGTGTCTGCAACGCGCTGCGCACCAGCCAGCTGTTCAACACGCCGAACCTGTCCGCCTCCGCTTACGTGGCCGAGAGCGACCCCGAGAAGTGCGTGGCCTGCGGCAAGTGCGTCGAGACCTGCCCGGCCGGCGCTGTCCGCCTCGGTCAGAAGCTCTGCACGAAGGAAGGTCCCATCCAGTATCCGCACCACGAGCTGCCGGACGACACCAAGTGGGGCGAGGATCACTGGAACAAGAATTACCGCAACGAGAACGGCTGCATCCAGACCTGGCCGACTGGCACGGCGCCCTGCAAGGCCGCCTGCCCGGCGCACATTGCCATCCAGGGCTACATCAAGATGGCGGGCGACGGCCGCTATGCCGATGCGCTCAAGCTCATCAAGAAGGATAACCCGTTCCCGGCCGTCTGCGGCAGCATCTGCAGAAAGTACTGCGAGGATGCCTGCACCCGCGGCACCGTCGACGAGCCGCTGGCCATCGACGAGATCAAAAAGTTCATCGCCGAGCAGGATATGAAGGCCGAGCACCGCTACGTGCCGCCCATGAACTCCTGCACGCACGAGAAGTTTGACCAGAAGATCGCCATCATCGGCGGCGGCCCGGCCGGCATGTCCTGCGCCTACTTCCTAGCTATCGAGGGCTACAGCCCGGTCGTGTTCGAGAAGGAAGCCGTGCCCGGCGGCATGCTCGTCAACGGCATCCCGAGCTTCCGCATCGGCAAGGACGTTGTCAAGTCCGAGATCGACGTGCTGCGTGAGATGGGCGTGGAGTTCAAATGCGGCGTCGAAGTCGGCAAGGACATCACCATCCAGCAGTTGCGCGAAGAGGGCTACCAGGCGTTCTACGTTGCAGTCGGCCTGCAGCAGGCGTCGAAGCTCAACATCGCCGGCGAGGATCTCACCGGCGTCAAGAGCGGCCTCGACTTCCTGCGCGAGGTCAACGCCGGCAAGCTCAAGAAGCTCACGGGCGACGTGGTCGTCATCGGCGGCGGCAACGCGGCCATCGACGTGGCGCGCGCGGCCCTGCGTCTGACCAAGGGCAGCGTGAACATGTACTGCCTCGAGAAGGATGAAGAGATGCCCACCGTTCCGGACGAGAAGAACGCCGGTATTGCCGACGGCGTCGTCATCAACAACTCCTGGGCGCCGAAGGCTATCCTCGGCGAGGGCGGCAAGGTCACCGGCATCGAGCTGATGCGCTGCGTGTCCGTCCGCGACGCAAGCGGCAAGTTCGCCCCGGTCTATGACGAGAATGAGACCATCACTGTCCCGTGCTCCAATGTTCTGGTCGCCATCGGCCAGCGCTCGGTCTACGGCGATGTGCTGGCCGGCACCGCGGCAGAGACGGCCGACGGCCGCCTGATCGCACACGACGCCGTGACGTTCCAGTCCAACGAACCCGACATCTTCGTCGGCGGCGACTGCGCCACCGGCCCGAAGTACACGATCGACGCGATCGCGACCGGCCGCGAGGGCGCTGTGTCCATCCACCGCTTCGTCAACAAGGGCCAGACCCTGACGATCCACCGCAACACCCGCGAGTTCAAGGAGCTCAACAAGGACGACATCGTTCTGCCGACCGAGAAGATCAAAAAGCCCGCACGTGCCGCCGTTGCCATCGACAGCAAGAAGGTGCGCACCATGCAGGATGACCGCGTGACGTTCACCGAAGAGCAGATCCGCTCCGAGGCGTCCCGCTGCCTGAGCTGCGGCCGCAGCGTCGTCGATCCGAACAAGTGCATCGGCTGCGGCATCTGCACGACCAAGTGCGAGTTTGATGCCATCCACCTCAAGCGCGTGCGTCCGCAAAACAGCAAAATGATCCCGGCTGAGGACAAGTTCAAGGCCATCGGCCCCTACGCCGCCAAGCGCCAGGTGAAGATCATTAAGAAATCTCTCGCGGAAAAGAAAAAGTAATCCATCATCATGCGGCGGGCACAGAACCCTTCCCGCTGTGCCCGCCCGTTTGAAAGGAGCCCCCATGCACGAGCTGAGTATCGTTACTTATGTCGTCAAGCAGGTGCAGGAGATCGCCGAGGAAAACAACCTCACCGAGATTGAGTCGGTCACGCTCGAATTCGGTGAGGTCTCCGGCATTGTGCCGGAATATCTCGAGGACTGCTGGAACTGGTACACCAAGAAAGAGCCGATCATTCAGGGCACGAAGTTCCTGTATGAGATCATTCCGGCCGTCACCTGGTGCGATGACTGCAAGAGCACTTACCCGACCGTACAATACGGCAAGACCTGCCCCCACTGCGGCAGCGGCAACACGTGGCTGCAGCAGGGTAACGAGATCAATATCAAGCAAATTGAGGCGCGCTGATCCCAGCACGCCTCCCTGCCTATGGGCAGCAAAAGAGACAGAAGCGGCCGCGCAGCCGCTTTTGATAGAAAAAAACAAACGAAGAGGGAGTGAACCATGAAAGATCTGAAACATCTTTTGTACTTCGAAAACCTTTTGCAGGAAGCGCACAATAACCTGATCGCACAGGCGCAGAACGAGGGGAAGATCTGCGTTGCCTATGCCTGCGAAAACACGCCGGAGCCGCTGCTGAACCTGCCCGGCGCTTTCTCGACGCGCCTGCGCGCGCCGCGCACCGGCTCCATGGAAATGGCCACGTATTATATGACCAGCTTCCTGTGCGAATACAGCCGCGCGCTGCTCGAGCGCGCCATTGAGGGCGGCTACAACTTTGCCGACTGCATGATCACGCCGGACGGCTGTTCGATGATGAACCGCGCCGTGGAGAACATGGAGCTGCTCAAGACTATGGGCAAGGACAAGCCGAAGTTCTTCTTCGAGTACATGGAGATCCCGATGAAGGCGGACGATAACGGTCTGAATCTGTATGTGCTCCAGTGCCGCAACCACATCCTCACGCCGCTGCACGACGTCTACGGCATCGACGTCTCGGACGAGGCCATCCGCAAGGCCGTTGCCGAGCACAACCGCGTGTGCGAGCTCATCCGCGCCATCGGCGAGTACCGCAAGGGCCCCAATCCGCGCATCACGGGTTACGAATTCCACGTTATCACGCTCGCGACCTATGTCGCGCCGAAGTATCTGCTTATCGACAAGCTCGAGGAGACGCTCAAGGAGCTCAAGACCCGCCGTCCGGACAAGAAGAATCCGTACCGCGCGCGTGTGGTCGTCGTCGGCTCCGAGGTCGATGACATCGACTTCATCAAGCTCGTCGAGGAGACCGGCGCCTATGTCTGCGCCGACCGTTTCTGCTATGGCTCGTTCCCGGGCCGCGACCCGATCACGCTGACGGACGACGAGGACGCGCTGACCCAGATCTGCCGCCAGTACATGAACCGCGCCCAGTGCCCGCGCTACATGAACATGCCCAAGATGATCGGCCGCCGCGAATATGTCAATCAGCTGGCCAAGGAGTACGAGGCCGACGGCATCATTTACGAGCAGATCAAGTTCTGCGACCCGTGGGCGTATGAACGCATGCTCGGCTCGCACATCCTCAACGATGACTACGGCTATCCTGTCCTGTCCGTTGACCGCCCGTATAACATCGCTTCCTCCGGTCAGATGCGCACCCGTGTGCAGGCATTCGTGGAAAGCATGGAGATCAAGAAGATTCAAGGGGGGAAACAGTGATGTCCAACAAGAGAATCGGCTGTGAAAACTTCGGTAAGTTCTACACCGAGGGCAAGGTCCGCAACCGCCGCGAGTGGCGCGGCGTGACCGACACGCTCTATGATTATTCCCGCTGGCTGCACAACTGGATCACCATGGCGAAGATGGTCTCCAAGCCGCGCAACATCAAGGCCATGTTCCGCTACCGCTGGATGGCCAACTACCTGGCCGTGCCCATGATGGTCGACCGCCACACCCAGGGCCTGCGCGATGAATACCTGCGTATCTGTCACCTGGAACAGGATCTCATCATCGAGGACGTGGCAAAGCTGCTCGACGGTCTCTTCCGCGGCGACCGCCGCATCGGCAACGATAAGAAATTCTCCGATAAGGTCGTGCTCGTGGACGAAAACGAGATGACCGCCGTCATGATGGGCTTCCCGACGCTCAAGGGCCTGAGCCGTGAGACGCCGTCGACCTATGTCTCCGTGCTGCTCAACCAGCACGCGGCAGAGCACTATATCGACATTGCGCAGGAATACGGCCTCGCGGGCGACGTCTGCCCGATGCCGGAGGCGGAGGCCGGCGTGTCCATCGATGACGACGCTCCGGTGCTCGGCGCCTGCGCCGTGCAGTGCAACACGACGTGCGACGGCTCCCTGCTCGGCAACGGCGTCATCTCCAAGCGCCTCGAGCTCGAGGACGGCGTCCCGGTGTTCCAGCTCGCTGTGCCTCTGCGCCACCGCGAGGACGACGTGCAGGATTACGCTGCTCAGGAGATCAAAAACGCCATTGCCTTCATCGAAGAGCACACCGGCGAGCAGTGGGACTGGAAAGCGTACTTCGAGTGCGCTGAGCGCGTGAACTACGCCACCAAGTGCCGCCTCGAGTGGCTGGAGATGAACAAGACCGACTACCCGCAGGTCTTTGGCTCCAACCTCGCACTGTATACCGAAACGAACTACATGGCCATCTGCGGCAAGGTCCCCGCGTTCCGCGAAGTCGATCGCAAGATCACCCAGCTCGCCGAGCGCGCTTACCGTAAGCAGAAAAAGGCCGCCAACGAGTACCGCCACCGCGCCATCGTCTGGGGCGTGCAGTCGCACTTTTACATGGACTTCCTCGTCTGGCTGCTCAACTGCTGGGGCATTGTGCCGCTGACGGATATGCTCTCCATGGTCTCGACGCGCGAACTCGTCACGGAGGACACGCCCGAAAACCGCGAGCAGGCATATTACGACATGGCCTGGCTGACCGAGAACATGATCATGCGCAACCGCACCCACGGCGGCTACAAGGTCCTGCTCGACGAGCTCTGGGAGTTCTGCGAGCAGTTCAACGCCGACATGGTCATCCTCTGGGAGCACATGAGCTGCAAAGCGCTCGACGGCATGCACGGCCTGTTTGAGGAACGCGCCCGCGAGCACGGTATCCACCTCATCTGGGTCACGCACGATCTGTTTGACCCGCGCGTGGTCTCGCGTCAGGGTGTGCGCCAGCAGGTCAACGATTACATGCGCACCGTCATGCAGGAAGAGCCCGTGGATCCGAGCCTGGAGATCCTGAAGGATGACAAGTCCTGGTAATCAGAGAGGAGATCGAACATGAACAATCTGAAAAGCAAGCTGCTCAAGGCCCTTATGGGTGTATCGCTCGGCGCACTCGGCGCGTTCGTGGTCACGTTTGTCATCTATTTCTGGAACCTGGACATGAAGCTGACCTCCGTTATGGAGGGTATCCTGCTCAAGCACTACGACAAGATCGACCGCGACCAGCACCTGTGATTCCAACATTTTTCAGCGCCCGTCTGCCATGGCAGACGGGCGCTTTTTGCGGCCGTTTTCGCGTGTAAACAATTTATGAAGTCTCTTGACGTTTTGCGTGAATGTCCTTATAATGCGTAGCGTGCTACACATTTGGAGGTGTATCATGGAGCAATTCCAAATCGGATGTCTATTAAAGATGATCACGGATAAGATCAAAATGCGGGCAGATGCCGATCTCGCGCAGCAGGGGCTGACGCTGACGCAAAGCCGCGTGCTGGGCTATCTGGCCCGCAATGGTGGGCAGGCGACGCAAAAGGAGATCGAAGGGTTTCTGCAGGTGTCGCACCCGACGGTGGCTGGCATCATCAGCCGCATGGAGCAAAACGGCTTTGTGCGCTGCTGGCTCGATCCGGCAGATAAACGCAGCAAGATCGTCTGCCAGACGGAGCGTGCTGCCGGGATCACGCAGGATATGCACGCCACGATCCAGGCGACGGAGCAGCAGATGCTGCGCTCGCTGACGCCGGAACAGATCGCGGCGCTGGAATCGGCCCTGCGCACGATCTATGCCGACCTCGGCTGACCGGCCAGTGATTCAGGAAGGAGGAAATCCATGCTTCATACATTGTCCCGCAGCCTGCGGGAAAACAAAGGTCCCGCGCTCGTGACGGTGCTGCTCTCGGCGCTGGAGGTCGTGTTCGAGATCGTGATCCCGCTGTATATGTCCAACCTCATCGATTATGGTATTGAGGGCGGCAGCATGGCGGCGGTCTGGAAGTTTGGCGCATTTTTGCTGCTGCTGGCGGCGTTCCAGCTCGCGACCGGCGTGCTCGCGGCGCGTATCGCGGCGCGCGCTTCGGTCGGTTTCGGCGCAAACCTGCGTGAGGACATGTACAACAATGTGCAGACCTTTGCATTTTCCAACATCGATAAGTTTTCCACCGCGTCCATCGTCACGCGTCTGACGACGGACGTCACGAACGTGCAGAATGCCTTTCAGATGCTCATGCGCATGGCGATCCGCTCGCCGGTCATGCTGATTTTTTCCATGATCGTGTCGTTCCGCATCAGCCATGATATTTCCATGACATTTCTCATCATCCTGCCGATCCTCGCGGTGGGGCTGTTTTTCATTATCCGCAGCGTGTTTCCGATCTTTACGCGCGTGTTCCGCACGTATGACGAGCTCAACAACGTCGTGCAGGAAAATGTCCGCGGTATCCGCGTCGTCAAATCCTTTAATCAGGAGCAGCACGAGATCCGCAAGTTCGGCGCCATTTCCGAGCGCATCTATAAGGACTTTTCCAAGGGCGAGCGGCTCATCACGCTCAACGCGCCGCTGATGCAGTCGTGCATCTATGCGTGCATGATCATCATCTCCTGGCTCGGCGCCAAGGCCATCATCGCCAGCGGCAACGATCCGGCGCTTGGCCTGACGACCGGCAACCTCACCGCGCTCATCACCTACGCCATGCAGATCCTCTCGAGCCTGATGATGCTGTCCATGGTCTTTGCCATGCTGACGATCTCGCTTTCGTCCGCGCGCCGCATTGCCGAGGTGATCGAGGAAAAGACGGACATTCAAAATCCGGAGCACCCGGTCATGGCCGTGCGCGACGGCGCCATTGATTTTGACCATGTGAGCTTTGTCTATGCATCCAAGGCAGACAAAAAGGTGCTCGATGACATTGATCTGCACATCCGCTCCGGCGAGACGATCGGCGTCATCGGCGGCACGGGTGCGTCCAAATCTTCGCTCGTGCAGCTCATCCCGCGCCTGTACGATGTCACCGGCGGCAAGCTGACGCTCGGCGGCGTGGACGTGCGCGATTATGATCTGGAGACGCTGCGCAACGCCGTTGCCATGGTGCTGCAGAAAAACGAGCTGTTTTCCGGCACGATCAAGGAGAACCTCCGTTGGGGCAATGAGAATGCCACGGACGAGGAACTCCGGCACGCCTGCGTGCTCGCGTGTGCGGATGAGTTCATCTCCGCCATGCCAGACGGCTATGACACCTATATCGAGCAGGGCGGCACAAATGTCTCCGGCGGCCAGAAGCAGCGCCTGTGCATCGCCCGCGCGCTGCTGAAGCAGCCGAAAGTGCTCATCCTCGACGACTCGACGAGCGCCGTCGATACGCGCACGGACGCGCAGATCCAGCAGGCTTTTTCCGCCTATATCCCGGAGACGACGAAGATCATCATCGCGCAGCGCATCAGTTCCGTGCAGAACGCGGACCGCATCGTCGTGCTCGACGACGGGCACATTGACGCCATCGGCAGCCATGATGAGCTGCTGCGCACGTGCGAAATTTACCGCGAGGTCTATGAGTCCCAGCAGAAGGGAGGCGAGGACGATGCCTGAACGCCCGAAGTTTGATTCCCAGACGCTCAAGCGCCTGCTGTCGTATATGCGCGCTTACAAGGGCACGCTCGTGCTCGTGACCGCCTGCATTCTGCTCAGCGCGGTCGCCGGTGCGGCCTCATCCATGTTCCTGCAGAAGCTGATCGACGGCTATATTGTCCCCATGCTCGGTACGGCGTCGCCGGACTATTCCGGCCTGATCCGCGCGCTGGTGACGATCGGCTGCGTGTATCTCATCGGCACACTGGCCACGTGGCTGTATAACCGCCGCATGGTCACGATCGCGCAGGGCACGCTCAAGCGTATCCGCGACGAGATGTTTGAGAAGATGCAGCGTCTGCCCATCCGCTATTTTGATACGCATACGCACGGCGACATCATGAGCCTGTATACGAACGATACCGACACGCTGCGCCAGATGATCGCGCAGTCCATGGCACAGCTCGTGTCGTCGGTGTTTACGCTGACGGTCGTGTTTTTCTGCATGCTGTATATCAGCGTCTGGCTGACGCTGATCGTCTGCGCGGTCATGGCGCTCATCCTTGTGTTCGTGCGCAAACTCACCGGCCGCATCGGCGGCTACTTCATGGCACAGCAGACCGCGCTGGCGAGTCTCAACGGCTATGTCGAGGAGATGGTCAACGGCCAGAAGGTTGTCAAGGTGTTCTGCCACGAGGAGCAGAGCAAGGCGGAGCTGCACCGCCGCAACCGCGTCTGGGCGGAAAACGCCGCGCGCGCCAGCGGCATGGCCAACAGCATGATGCCGATGATGAACGCCGTCGGCTACCTGCAGTATGTCATCATTGCCGTCATTGGCGGCACGATGGCCATTGCCGGTACGCCGAACCTCGGCCTGACCGGCATGAACACGCTCACGCTCGGCATGATCGCATCGTTCCTGACGCTCTCGCGTGGGTTCACAAACCCCATTTCGCAGATCTCCAACCAGTTCAACTCCATCGTCACGGCACTGGCCGGCGCCTCGCGCATCTTTGCATTCATGGATGCCGAGCCGGAAACGGACGACGGCTATGTGACGCTCGTCAACGCCAGGAAAGAAAACGGCGCGCTCGTTGAGGCCGACCACCACACCGGCCTCTGGGCGTGGAAGCACCCGCACGGCGACGGTACGGTAACGTACACGAAGCTCGAGGGCCGCGTCGTGTTCGACCATGTGGACTTCGGCTACACGACGGACAAGGAAGTCCTGCACGACATCACGCTCTATGCTGAACCGGGCCAGAAGGTGGCCTTCGTCGGCGCGACCGGCGCCGGAAAGACGACGATCACGAACCTCATCAACCGCTTCTACGACATTGCCGACGGCAAGATCCGCTATGACGGCATCAACATCAATAAGATCCGCAAGGCCGATCTGCGCCGCAGTCTCGGCATTGTGCTCCAGGACGTGAACCTCTTCACCGGCACCGTCATGGAGAACATCCGCTACGGAAATCCGGACGCGACGGATGATGACTGCATCACGGCGGCGAAGCTCGCCAACGCCGATCACTTCATCCGCATGCTGCCGGACGGCTACAACACCGTGCTCAAGGGTGACGGCAGCGGCCTGAGCCAGGGCCAGCGCCAGCTGCTGAGTATCGCGCGCGCGGCCGTGTCCGACCCGCCGGTTATGATCCTCGATGAGGCGACCAGCTCCATCGACACCCGCACGGAGGCACTCGTGCAAAGCGGCATGGATAAGCTCATGGAGGGCCGCACGGTGTTCGTCATCGCGCACCGGCTCTCGACGGTCAAAAATGCCGATGTCATCATGGTGCTCGACCATGGCCGCATCATCGAGCGCGGCAGCCACGAAAAGCTCATCGCTGAAAAGGGTGTGTACTACCAGCTCTATACCGGCGCGTTCGAGCTTGAATAATTTCCGCCGCGCCCCTTGCATGCCGGCAGGGGGCGCGGTATAATCCAGATAATAAAGCCAAAGGAGGAGACCCATGGAGTATCGAAGATTCGGAAACACCATCGTCGCCCGCATCGACCGCGGCGAGGAGGTGCTCGAGCAGGTCAAGGCGATCGCGCAGGCCGAGCAGATCAAGCTCGCGAGCGTGCAGGCGCTCGGCGCGGTCGGCGAATTCACGGTCGGCGTGTTCCACACGGCCGAAAAGCAATACCATGCCAATTCGTTCGCTGGCGATTTTGAGATCGTCTCGCTGACCGGCACCATCAACACGATGGACGGCGCGTTTTACACGCACCTGCACATGAGTGCTGGCAACGAAAAGGGCGAGGTCTTCGGCGGGCATCTGAACCGCGCCGTCATCAGCGCCACCTGCGAAATGGTCATCACGGTCATCGACGGGCGGGTGGATCGCTTCCACAGCGAGGAGATCGGTCTGAACCTGTTCCAATTCTAAAGATCTGTGTCAAAAGTGCGCACGGTTTTGCGGCCGTGCGCATTTTTTTGCTGCCGACGTTTCTTATTCCTATTGACATCGTGGGAATATAGGCATATAATTCATGCCATAGAGGTAGGGATTACGTGTCAACCCCTCCAGAGCCTCTCGATTTTGTGTATATTATGCAGCCGTGCCGCCCGGCGCGGCCTGCCATTGGGAACGGAGGACGCATATATGAACAGCAACCTGCTTGAAGTCAGCGGCCTGCACGTGAGCGCAGGCGAGAAGGAGATCCTGCACGGTGTGGATCTGACCGTCGGCAAAGACGAGACGCACGTGCTCATGGGGCCGAATGGCACCGGTAAGTCCACGCTCGGCTACGCGATCACCGGCAATCCGGAGTATACGGTCACGGCCGGCAAGATCGTCTTTGACGGCGAGGACATCACGGAGCTGCCGGTCAATGAGCGCGCGAAAAAGGGCATTTTCCTGTCCTTCCAGAATCCACTCGAGGTGCCCGGCGTAACGCTCAGCGCTTTCATCCGCAGCGCGCTGGAGCAGAAGACCGGAAAGCGCATCCGCCTCTGGGACTTCAAGAAGAAGCTCGCCGAAACGATGGAGCTGCTGGCGATGGACGCCTCCTACGCCGAGCGTGACCTGAACGTGGGCTTTTCCGGCGGCGAGAAAAAGAAGGCGGAGATCCTGCAGATGCTCATGCTCGAGCCGAAACTCGCCATCCTCGACGAGACCGACTCCGGTCTGGACGTCGACGCGGTGCGCACGGTCTCCAAGGGCGTGCAGCTCTACCGTGAGCGTGTGCACGGCTCGCTGCTCATCATCACGCACAGCACCCGCATTCTCGAGGCACTGACGGTGGACGCCGCGCACATTATGGAAAAGGGCGTCATCGTGAAAAACGGCGATGCATCACTTGTCGATACCATCAACGAAAACGGCTTTGGCGGCATCCAGGCAGACTGAAAGCGAGGCGATCCGAATGAAGGAAATAAGTCAGGTCGCGGACATTGACCGCAGCGTCTATGACATCCGCGACAAAGAGGACGATGCCTATCGCATGCAGGAGGGCCTGACGCCGGAGATCATTGACACGCTCTCCAAGGAAAAGGACGATCCGGTCTGGATGCAGCAGTTCCGGCTGGAGTCACTGCAGATCTATAATGAGATGCCAATCCCGGATTGGGGCCCGTCCATCGAGGGCCTGGACATGGATCATATCGCGACCTACGTCCGCCCCAAGACCGATATGAAAAACGACTGGAAGGACGTCCCGCAGGACATCAAAGACACGTTCGAGCGCCTCGGTATCCCGCAGGCGGAGCGCAAATCGCTTGCCGGCGTCGGCGCGCAGTACGATTCCGAGCTCGTGTACCACAATGTCAAGGACGAAGTGGCTGCGCAGGGCGTCGTATATACCGATATGGAGAGCGCACTCAAGGGCGAGTACGCCGACATGGTGCACAAGTATTTCATGAAGCTCGTCACGCCGCGCGACCATAAGTTCGCGGCGCTGCACGGCGCGGTCTGGTCCGGCGGCTCGTTCGTGTACGTGCCGAAGGGTGTGCAGGTGTCCATCCCGCTGCAGTCGTATTTCCGTCTGAACGCCAAGGGCGCGGGCCAGTTTGAGCACACGCTCATCATCGTCGACGAGGGTGCGAGCCTGCACTTCATCGAGGGCTGCTCGGCGCCAAAGTATAATGTCGCGAACCTCCACGCCGGCTGCGTGGAGCTGTACGTGAAGAAAAACGCCAAGCTGCGCTACTCGACCATCGAAAACTGGTCGAAGAACATGTATAACCTCAACACCAAGCGCGCGCTCGTGGAAGAGGGCGGCGTGATCGAGTGGGTGTCCGGCTCGTTCGGGTCCCATGTCGGCTGCTTGTACCCGATGAGCGTGCTCAAGGGCGATAACTCCAAGATGGAGTTCACCGGCGTCACGTTTGCCGGCGCGGGGCAGAACCTCGACACCGGTGCGAAGGTCGTGCACATCGGCAAGAACACGAGTTCGTACATGAACACGCGCTCCATCAGCAAGAGCGGCGGCATCAGCACGTTTCGCAGCAGCGTCGTGGTGCAAAAGGGCGCCAGGCACGCGAAATCCTCCGTGTCCTGCCAATCGTTGATGCTCGATTCCGAGTCCCGCTCCGATACCGTCCCGGCTATGGATATCCGTACGAAGGACGCCGCCGTCGGCCATGAGGCCAAGATCGGCAGCATCAGCAACGAAGCGGTGTTTTATCTCATGAGCCGCGGCATGAGCGAGGAGGACGCCCGTGCGCTGATCGTCAGCGGCTTTGCGGACAACGTTTCCAAGGAGCTGCCGCTGGAGTACGCGGTGGAAATGAACAATCTCATTCGTCTGGAGATGAAGGGCAGCATCGGCTGACCGCACATTCCGAAAGGAGGGAATATCGTGAATACGACGCAACAGCTGGCCGTCAACAAACTGCCGACCAGAACGTGGAACCATCTCAATGTCAACGAAGCGGTCATCCCGTGGAATACGGCTGAAACGGCTGATCTCGGGACGGATGCATATGAAATTACAGCAGAAAATCAGGCGCAGCCGCTGCACATCCGCCTGACCGGCGCCGGGGGCTATAGCCGTAAGCACATCGCGGTCGAAGTGGCTACCGGCGTGCAGGCAACGGTGTATCTGGCGCTTGACACACAGGGCAGTTTCGCTGTGGAAACGGCGCTGACGCTGCATGACCATGCGTCTCTGCGCCTTGTGCAGGTGCTCGGTGCGCAGGACGGTGCGCTGCTCTATGCCAAAACGGACGCTGACTGCGCGCCCGATGCCGGCGTGGACATGACGCAGATCCTCATGGGCAAGGGCGACCTGTATTCGGACAACGACACGGAGCTCGTCGGCGACGGCAGTCGTTTTTCGGCGCAGATCGGCTATCTCGGCCGTGGCAGTCAGACGATCGACGTCAACGTCGTCGTCAACCATTATGGCAAGAACACGGAGTGCGAGATCGACACGTCCGGCGCGCTCAAGGACGCGGCGAAAAAGGTTTTCCGCGGCACGATCGACTTTAAGACCGGTTCGGCCAACTCCGTCGGCAATGAGAAAGAGACCGTGCTCATGCTCGGCGACGATGTCGTCAACAGGACGGTGCCGCTCATCCTCTGCGCAGAGGAAAACGTCGTCGGCAACCACGGCGCGACCATTGGCGAGCTCGATGACGAGACGCTGTTTTACTTTGAGAGCCGCGGCATCTCGCGCGAACAGGCCGAAAACATCCTGGCCCGCGCATCGATCGAGCGCTTTGCGCGCACGGTGGACGACGAAGCGCTGCGCGCGCAGATTCTTCAGACGCTGGAGGAGGAACTCAACGATGGCGTATAACTACAAAAATGACTTCCCGATCTTTCAGCATACGGACGTCGCCTATATCGACAACGCGGCCACGGCCCAGCGCCCGCAGTGCGTGCTCGATGCAGTGGCAGATTTCTACCGCTGTCACAACGCGAACCCCCTGCGCGGCCTGTATCCGCTGAGCGTCGAGGCGACCGATATTTATGAGCAGGCGCGCGAGACGGTGCGCAGCTTCATCGGCGCAAAGTCGGCGCGCGAGGTCATCTTTACCCGCAACACGACCGAGAGCCTGAATCTCGTCGCCTATAGCTACGGCCTGACGCACGTCAAGGCGGGCGATGAGGTGCTCGTGTCCATCATGGAGCACCACAGCAATCTGCTGCCGTGGCAGATGGTCTGCCGCCAGACGGGCGCGGAGCTGAAGTTTATCGAGTGCGCGCCTGATGGCAGCGTGGATCTTCAGCAGATCGAATCGCTCATCAGCGGGCGCACAAAGATCGTCGCGATGACGCAGGTGTCGAACGTCCTCGGCCGGAAGTACCCGGTGCAGGAGGTCGCCGCCATGGCGCACAAAAAGGGCGCGGTCATGGTCGTGGACGGCGCGCAGAGCACGCCGCACATGCCGGTGAACGTGCAGGAGCTGGGCGCGGATTTCTTCGCCTTCTCCGGCCACAAGGTCTTTGGTCCCATGGGCATCGGCGGGCTGTACGGCAGGGAAGACCTGCTCGAGGCAATGCCGCCGTTTCTCTCCGGCGGCGAGATGATCGAATCCGTCACGCGCACGGGCGCCGTCTATGCCGAACTGCCGCATAAATTTGAGGCCGGCACGGTCAACGCTGCCGGTGCAGCCGGTCTGGCTGCTGCCATCCGGTATGTGCAGAGCGTCGGCTTCGACACCATCCAGCAGCGCGAACATGACCTGACGGTCAACGCCCTCGCGCGTGTGCTGTCCGTCCCGCATGTGCACGTGCTCGGCACGGACAAGCCGGAGGATCACAACGGCATCATCACATTTACGGTCGACGGCGTGCATCCGCACGACATCAGCGAGATCATGGCGTCCGACGGCGTGAACATCCGCGCCGGCCACCACTGCGCGCAGCCGCTGCTCGCGCACCTCGGCCTGAACGCGACGGCTCGCGCCAGCTTTGCTTTCTACAACACCGATGAGGATGTCGACCGGTTCATCGAGAGCCTCTCGACCCTGAGGGAGCGTATGGGATATGGAAAATAGAAGCTTCTATAATGAGATCCTGACCGAGCACAACATCCATCCGGAGTTCAAGCACGACATTCCGGACGCAGACATTGCGCTCGCGGGCGTGAATCCGAGCTGCGGCGATAACATCGTCCTCAAACTCAAGACCGACGGCGATGTCATCACCGACGGCGGCTTTGTCGGCGACGGCTGCGCCATCTCGCAGGCGTCGGCGGACATCATGCTTGGCATGATCGTGGGGCAGAAGAAGGAAAAGGCGCTGGAAATGGGCCGCACCTTCCTGCGCATGATCCACGGCGAGGCGACCGAGGAAGAGATTGAAAGCCTTGAAGAAGCCTCGGCTCTCAAGGACATCGCGCACATGCCCGCTCGAGTGAAATGTGCCATGCTCGGCTGGCGCACGCTTTCGGAGGCGCTGACCGGCAAGGTCGAAGAATAAGCCGTTCCCGCCGCCGGTGGATGCTGATGAGGCGTCTGCCGGCGGCTTTCTGCGCGCTGGAAATCCCCGGTTTGACAGCGCGCGCCTGTGGGATTATGATAAGACATTCTCTTGACGGCAGGTGCTGTGTATGACTGATTTTGAACCCGCTCTTCTGCGGCGCATCCGTGCGCTCGCGGCCGCGCAGCCGCGCGTACTCGTTGCCATTGACGGCCGCTGCACCGCCGGAAAGACCACGCTGGCCGCGTCCCTGCAGGCACAGCTGGAGTGCAATGTGTTTCATATGGACGACTTTTTTCTCCGCCCGGAGCAGCGCACGCCCGAGCGCCTGCGTCAGCCGGGCGGCAATGTGGACTTCGAGCGTTTCCTGACTGAGGTGCTCCGTCCGCTGCGCGATGGTGCGCCGGTGACGTATCGCCCTTATGACTGCCGAACGCAGCAGCTGTGCGCGCCGGTTCACGCGGAGGCAAGGCCGGTCAATCTCATCGAGGGGTCCTATTCCTGCCATCCGGCGCTGTGGGATCTTTATGATCTGCACGTGTTCCTCTCGGTCGGCCCGGAGGAGCAGCACCGCCGCATTGCTGCGCGCAATGGTGAAAAAATGCTGCCGATGTTTACAAACGTCTGGATCCCGATGGAGGAGACGTACTTTGCGCGGTTTCAAGTCGCGGAGCGCGCCGACCTTTGCTGGGAACATTGAATCGAACTGCGATGACCGCGCGGGGCTTGTGTCCCGCGCGGTTTTGTGCTACATTAAAAGAACATATACGAAGTGAATTTTCACAGAAAGGCGGGAGCCCCATGGATGTTCTGCGTTTCAAACAGGCCAACTGCAAAAACTGCTACAAATGCGTCCGGTTCTGCCCGGTCAAGTCTATCCGCGTCTATCAGGGTCACGCACAGATCATTTCCAGCGACTGCATTCTCTGCGGCAACTGCGTGTCCGTCTGTCCGCAGCACGCCAAGGAGGACATCAGCGACGTCGCGCAGATCCAGGAACTGATCGCATCCGGCCAGCAGGTCGTTGTGAGCGTTGACTCCTCCTACATCGCTTATTTTGATACTCCCGGTTTTGCGGGCATCGCCGAGCCGCTCAAAAAGCTCGGCTTCGCGGCAGCGCACGAGACGGCAGAGGGCGCCTATCTGGTCAAGCGGGAGCTTGAGAAGCTCGCTGCCCAGCCGGGCGATGCGCCGATCATCACCTCCGGCTGTTCGACGATCGTGCTCTATGTGGAAAAGCATCTGCCGGAGGCACTGCCGTATCTGGCCCCGGTGCTCTCGCCGATGCAGGCACATGCCGTGCTGCTGCGCAAGCGCTATCCCGGCGCGACCATTGTCTATGTCAGCCCCTGCATTTCCAAGAAAGAGGAGACGACGCGCTTTGAGAGCGTCGGCGCCGACTACGACATCACGTTCACGGAACTCGAGGACTGGATGCACGAGGCCGGCGTTGCCGTCAACCCCAATGTGCCGGCGGATGAGCCGCTGCTCTCGCGCGGCTACACGATCACGAACGGCGTTCTGCATTCCATGTCGCTCGATTCCGGGCGCGATTATCTGTTCCTCGACGGTCTGGATGACAGCATTCAGACGCTCAAGAGCGTCGTCAATGGTGAACTGCGCAACTGTTTCATTGAAATCGCCGCCTGCCACGGCAACTGTGTCGGCGGCCTTGCTTTCCGGCAGAAGCACACGAACCTGCTCGAGTCGCGCCGCCGCGTGATCAAGAGCGCCGGCGGCGGAAAAAACTTTGACATTCAGGAGCCGGTGGATATGCGCCGTGTGCTCGTGGACAAGAAGCACCCGACCGACCTGCCGCCCGAGTCCGTCATCAACGGCATCCTGCGCAAGATGGGCAAATTCAGCCCAGCGGATGAACTCAACTGCGGTCTGTGCGGCTATCGCACCTGCCGCGACAAGGCCATCGCCGTCTATGAGGGCCGCGCCGAGATCAGCATGTGCATGCCGTACATGAAAGAGCGCGCCGAGACCTATTCCGAGAAGATCATCAACGTCTCGCCGGAAGGCATCGTCACCGTCGGCAAGAAGCTGAAGGTCAAGCAGATCAACAAGGCTGCCTGCAAGATCTTCGGCATCAAGGATCCGGCAGATATCATCGGCTACCCGGTCTCGCGCATCATGGATGAGTACGACTTCGTGAAGATGATCAGCCAGGACGAGACACAGGTCACGGACGAGGTCTTTCTCGCTGACTATAACGTCTATCTCGAGCGCATCTTCATCTGCGACCCGGAGCGGACGCTCTTTACCTGCATCATGCGCGACGTGACGAAAGCGCGCCAGCGCCGCAACAAGATCCAGAAGACGAAGATCCATGCGGCCGATCTGGCGGACGATATCATTGCCAACCAGCTGCGCATCGTCCACGAGATCGCAAGCCTGCTCGGTGAAACGGCGGCGGAGACCAAGGTGGCTGTGCACGATCTGAAGGAAGCCATCATGCTTGATGAGGACGGCGATGATGATGCGTAAACGAACGAATCGCTGCAGGAACACGGTCTGGGACATCAGCGTCATCAGCCGCAACAAAAACGGGGAGACGCTCTGCGGCGATCAGTGTGCGCTCGAATGGGACGACAATGACGCGACAGTCATCCTCTCCGACGGTCTCGGCAGCGGCGTCAAGGCCAACATCCTCTCCACGCTGACAACGACCATGCTCACGACCATGCTCAAGGGCAACGTGCCGATCGAGGAGTGCGTCACGACCGTGGCGGAAACGCTGCCCATGTGCAGAGAGCGCAAGCTCGCCTATGCGACCTTTACGATCCTGCAGACGGCCGGCACCCGCGCGCGCCTGATCCAGTATGACAACCCGAACGCTGTGTTCGTGCACAACGGCGCGATCGGGAAATACAACTACTCCGTCAATTTCATTCAGGAAAAGGAGCTGCACGAGAGCTACCTGCATTTTGACGTGGGCGATATGCTTGTGCTCTTCAGCGACGGCGTGTCGGAGGCCGGACGCGGCGTGACGACGGACGCCGGTTGGGCGCGTCAGGACATTGAGGATTTTATCCTGCGCAATTATTCACCCACCGTCTCCTCACAGCGCATGGCGGCCAGTATCCTCTCGACCGTCAAGACGCTGGACATGGACGCCATGCATGATGATACGACTGTTGTTGTCGCGCGCCTGCGTGAGCGTTGTCCGGTCAACGTCATGATCGGCCCGCCCGAGAGCAAGGATGATGATCTGAGCACCATGCGCCTGTTTTTCGGCAAGGATGGCAAGCATGTTGTCTGCGGCGGCACCACGGCCAACGCTGTCGCGTCATATCTGGGCGTAAAGGTGCATACGCTGCCCGGCAGCGGCACGGAGGAGGTGCCGCCGATGAGCGAGATCCACGGTGTGGATCTGACGACCGAGGGCGTCGTTACGGTCAATGTGACGATGGAACGCATCAAGGACTACCTCGCGGATGGCATGTACACGCTCGAGCTCGCCCGCATGAAGGACGGCGCGTCCAAGCTCGCGCTCGTACTGCTCGAGGAGGCGACGGAGGTCAATGTCCTCTTCGGCAACGCGAGCAACCTCGCCCAGCAGGATACGGAGTTCAGCTTTGAGCGCAAGCTGCAATTGGTGCAGGAGCTGCGCGACATGCTGACCATGGCCGGAAAAACAGTTAAAATGAGCATCTGCTGACAGGTGCCAGACCATCACGGAGTGACCCAAACGAATGAAGATCCGAACTTTTTTTGCAGTATTGCTATGTAAACTCGCGCGCGGCCTGCTGCGGCTGCTGCGCCGCGGCGGCACGGCGTTTCCCGGCCGCGTGGCGCTCAAGGTGTACCCACAGGTACTCGGCGTGCTCTCGCGGGGGGTGCGCGTCATCCTCGTCACCGGTACGAACGGCAAAACGACCAGCTCCCGCATGATCGAGCAGGCATTTGCCGATGCGGGCCTCAACTACTTTGCCAACCGCTCGGGCGCGAACCTCATCTCCGGCATCACGGCGGAGTTCGCCATGCACAGCACCCTGACCGGCCGGCCCAAGTGCCAGTTTGCCGTCATCGAGTGCGACGAGGCGGCGTCCAAAACGGTGCTCAAGTATCTCAAGCCGGAGGTCATCGTGGCCACGAATGTTTTTCGCGACCAGCTCGACCGCTACGGTGAGATCACGCACACGCTCAATAACATCATCGAGGGCATCTGCCACACGCCGGAGAGCACACTGTGCATCAATGCCGACTGCTCACTCATCGCGTCCATCCCGGAGCATGTGCCGAACCCGGTCGTGCGCTTTGGCGTGAATGTGCCGCTCGGCGGTGACGACCTGACGGAGATCTCCGACGCGCCGCACTGCATCCACTGCAAGACGGAGTATGTCTATGACTACCGCACGTACGGCCATCTCGGCGCGTTCCGCTGCACGAAGTGCGGCTACCACCGCGAGGATCCGCAGGTCGCCGTCACGGCGGTGCAGGACCTCGGCGTGGACACGAGCGATGTCACCATGGCCTTCGGCGGACAGGAGTACGCCGTGCACATCAACCTGCCGGCAGCTTATAACATCTACAATGCCGTCGGGTCGGCGGCGGCGCTGTACGCATTTGGCTTCACGCCGGAGGCAATCGTGCATGCGCTCGGTGCGTTCGGCTGCGGCTTCGGCCGCATGGAGAAGTTCGACCTGCGCGGCACGCCCGGGCGCATGATGCTCGTAAAAAACCCTGCCGGCTGCAACCAGACCATGCGCTACCTTGCCGGGCTGAATGAGGATGCGACGTTTGTCGTCTGCCTCAACGACCGGGACGCCGACGGCACGGACATCTCGTGGATCTGGGACGCGGACTTTGAGCGGCTCGCCGCCATGGGCGAGCATCTGCGGCAGGTGTTCGTGTCCGGCACGCGCGCCGATGAGCTGCGCCTGCGCCTGAAATATGCGGGCGTGGATGAGGCAAAAATTCAGGTGTTTTATGACTATGACCCGCTGATCGACGCCATGTGCGCGTCGGAATACCCGGTGTTCATCATGCCGACGTATACGTCCATGCTGGACCTGCGCGGCCGGCTGCAAAAGCAGCTCGGCGGAAAGGAGTTCTGGGAATGAGCGAAAAGACCCTGCGCATCTGCCACCTGTACCCGGACCTTCTGAACCTCTATGGCGACCGGGGCAACATTCTCTGCATGCGCCGCCGCCTGGAGTGGCGCGGCATCGGCGCCGAGGTGACGGAGGTCACGGTCGGCCAGCAGGCGGATTTCACACAGTTTGACCTGTTTTTCATCGGCGGCGGTCAGGACTTTGAGCAGGAGGTGCTCCTGTCCGACCTGAAAGCCGGAAAGGGTGGCGAGATCAAGGCCGCCATCGCCGACGGCAAGACGTTCCTGACCATCTGCGGCGGCTACCAGATGCTCGGCAGCTACTACCGCACGTGGGACGGAAAGCAGTGCGATTTCATCGGCGCGATCGATTATTACACCGTTGGTTCGAAGGAGCGCATGATCGGCAACTTCCTTTTCGAGTGCCTGCCGGAGTCCGGCGGCAGCACGGTCGTCGGCTTTGAAAACCACAGCGGCAAGACCTACCTTGGCAGCGGCGTGTCGCCGCTCGGCAAGGTGCTCGTCGGTGGCGGCAACAACGGGGAGGACGGCTTTGAGGGCGTGCGCTATCGCAACGTGTTCGGCACGTACAGCCACGGCCCGGTCCTGCCGAAAAACCCCACGTTTTGCGATCATCTGCTCACAACGGCGCTGCAGCAGCGCTATCCGGAGCTGGAACTCCAGCCGCTGGACGATGCGGCCGAGCTCGCCGCGCACAACACCATGCGCGACCGGCTGCTGAAAAAATAATTGCATGGAAAATGGGCGCATCCGTCTGGATGCGCCCACCGTGCGTTTTCGGTTAAAAATCCTCGGGTATCGGAATGTCAGCGCGTGGCACCTTGTCCCAGGAAAAGTCCGCCGCCAGCTCCGCCGCCGTCACCGGCGCGTCCGTCGGCCGCAGTCCGGCGAGCTTTGCGAGCTTGCCGGTCAGCTGCTCCGGCGTATATTTTTGCCGCAGGGCCTCCATGTTCAGGTCGCCCTCGCGCTTGGAGAGTTTGCGCCCGTCCGACGCGACGAGCAGCGGCGCGTGTGCGTACTCCGGCGCGCGGCCGCCGAGTGTTTCGATCAGCCAGATCTGCCGCGGCGTGGAGTCGAGCAGATCGCGCGCGCGCACGACGCGCGTGATGCCCATCTCCAGATCGTCCACACTCACGGCAAGCTGGTAGGCGAACACGCCGTCCGAGCGCCGGATGAGAAAATCATCGCGCCCGCGCCGCAGCTCCGTTTTCTGCGGGCCGTAGTGCCCGTCGATGAAGGAAATGTCCGCATCGGTCACTTCCAGCTTTTTCGCCGCGTTCCGGCCCATGCGCAGGCGCGCCTGCACCTCCTGAACCGTTAGTGTCCGGCAGAGGCAGCCGGCCTCGCGCGGCTCGCCGGGGTGCGGCGCGCTGGCGGCCAGCCGCTCGGCGCGGCTGCAGTAGCAGTCATATACCATTCCGCGCTCTGTCAAAGCGTCCAGCGCGGCGGTGTAGCGCTCCGTGCGCGTGCCCTGACGGCTGTCCTGCGAGCCGGGGCGCCAGCCCTCGTCCCAGTCAAGCCCGAGCCAGAGCAGGTCGTCGGCCATGAGCTCTGCGTAGTGCTCCCAGCTCCGCTCCGGGTCGAGATCCTCAAGGCGGAATACCATCGTCCCGCCGCGCGCGCGCACATCCAGCCATGCCAGCAGAAACGTCAGCACATTGCCCAAATGCAGCCGCCCGCTCGGGCTGGGCGCAAAGCGGCCGCGGATCGTGTTGTCCGGCATCGGTCATCCCTCCGGTTTCATTCTGAGAGCATTATAGCATAACCGTGCCGGTTCGCAACGCTTTTCAGGTCAAATCCCTTGAAACCATGCGGGAAATCGGATATAATAAAGTGTTATTATCAGCGGAGGAATGTCTCATGGCGAAATCATCCATCGAAAAAACGAATGTCATGCGCCTGCTCGACCAGAAGAAGGTGCCCTACACGCCGCACACATATCCGCACGGCGACGATGCGGTAGACGGCGTGACCGTTGCACAGATGACGGGCATGGACCCGGCGAAGGTGTTCAAGACGCTGGTCGCCCGCGGCGCGAGCAAGACGCCGTATGTCTTCGTCATCCCGGTCGCGTGCGAGCTTGATCTCAAGAAGGCGGCGAAGGCCGTGGGGGAGAAGTCCGTCGCCATGCTGCATGTTTCCGAGCTCACGCCCCTGACGGGCTACGTGCGCGGCGGCTGCTCGCCGGTCGGCATGAAAAAGCAGTTTCGCACGGTCTTTGCCGCGCAGGCGCTCGCGCAGGAGACCATCCTCGTCAGCGCCGGCAAGATCGGCTATCAGGTCGAGACCGCGCCGCAGGCGCTCATCGCGCTCGTGCGCGCGTCCACGGCGGACCTGACCATTGAATCCTAAGCAACCACGGAGGCACCCATGCGGGATCATATCGTTATCAAAGGCGCGCGGGAGAACAATCTCAAGAACATTGATGTGGAAATTCCGCGTGATGCGCTGGTCGTCATGACCGGCCTTTCCGGCTCCGGCAAGTCGAGCCTTGCGTTCGACACCATCTTTGCCGAGGGCCAGCGGCGCTATATGGAGAGCCTGTCGTCCTATGCGCGCCAGTTTCTCGGCCAGATGGATAAGCCGGACGTCGATTCCATCGAGGGCATGAGCCCAGCCATTTCCATCGACCAGAAGACCACCAGCAAGAATCCGCGTTCGACCGTCGGCACTGTCACGGAGATCTACGACTATCTGCGTCTGCTCTGGGCGCGCGTCGGCGTGCCGCACTGCCCAAAGTGCGGCAAGGAGATCCGCCGCCAGACGGTGGACCAGATCGTTGATCAGATCGCGGCGATGCCGCAGGCGACGCGTGTGCAAATTTTAGCGCCGGTCGTCCGCGCCAGAAAAGGCGAGCATCAGAAGGTGTTCGACGATGCCCGCCGCGGCGGCTATGTCCGTGTGCGGGTCGACGGCAGCATCTATGACCTGACGGAGGTCATCCCGCTCGACAAAAACCGCAAGCACAATATCGAGATTGTGGTCGACCGCGTCGTTATCCGCCCGGATCAGAACCGCCGCCTGACGGACGCTGTGGAGATCGCGTCCGCGCTCTCCGGCGGCCTTGTACTGGCGGACATTCCGGAGGAAAAGCGTGAGATCCTCTTCTCGCAGAACTATGCCTGCGACGACTGCGGTATCTCGATCGAGGAGCTCACGCCGCGCATGTTCTCGTTCAACAGCCCCTACGGTGCCTGCCCGACCTGCGGTGGCCTCGGCACGCGGCTGCGCATCGACCCGGCGCTCATCATCCCGGATTCGTCGAAGTCGCTTATCGAGGGCGGTGTTACGGCCAGCGGGTGGAACAGCGTCAAGGGCGAGAGCATCAGCCGGATGTACTACGAGGCGCTGGCGGAAAAATATCACTTTGACCTCACTACGCCGATCGGCGACCTGCCGGAGAATGTGCGCGAGATCCTGCTCTACGGCACTGGCGGCGAGGAGCTCACGCTGCATTATGATACGAACCGCGGCGCCGGTGTGCTGCGCCGCCCGTTTGAGGGCATCGTCTGCAACCTCGAGCGCCGCTATCAGGAGACGCAAAGCGAGGCCATGCGCACATCGATCGAGTCATGCATGGCGGAGACCGCCTGCCCGGACTGCCATGGTGCCCGGCTGCGGCCAGAGGTGCTGGCCGTCACGGTCGGCGGGCTGAACATCTCGGAATTCACTGCGCTGCCGATCACGGAGGAGCTGGCGTTTCTGGACAAGCTCACGCTGAGCGAGAAAGACGCCAAAATTGCCGACAGCATCCTGCGCGAAGTGCGCTCACGGCTGCATTTCCTGCAGAGCGTCGGCCTGCAGTACCTGACGCTCGCGCGCTCGGCGGCCACGCTGTCCGGCGGCGAGAGCCAGCGCATCCGGCTCGCCACGCAGATCGGCTCGTCGCTCATGGGTGTGCTGTATATTCTCGACGAGCCGTCCATCGGTTTGCACCAGCGCGACAATGAAAAGCTGCTGGCCACGCTGCGTGAGCTGCGAGACCTCGGCAACACGCTCATCGTCGTCGAGCATGACGAGGACACCATGCGCGCGGCAGACTATCTCATCGATATCGGCCCCGGTGCGGGTGTGCACGGTGGGGAAGTGGTCTGCGCCGGCACACCGGAGGAGGTCGCGCGCTGCGAGCGCTCCATCACCGGGCAGTATCTGTCCGGAAAAAAGAAAATTCCTGTGCCCGCACACCGCCGCACCGGAAACGGCCATGCGCTTGTGATCCGCGGCGCGGCCGAGCACAATCTCAAGCACGTGGATGTGGAGATCCCGCTGGGGGTCATGACATGCGTGACCGGCGTGTCCGGCAGCGGAAAATCTTCGCTCGTCAACGAGGTGCTGTATAAAACACTCGTCGGCAAACTCAATCACGCCAAGGTGCGTCCCGGGAAATGTGACGGGATCGACGGCGTGGAGTATCTGGACAAGATCATCAACATCGACCAGAGCCCCATCGGCCGCACGCCGCGCTCCAACCCGGCGACGTATACCGGCCTGTTTGACGATATCCGCGCGCTCTTTGCCTCCACGCAGGACGCAAAGCTGCGCGGCTACGGTGCCGGACGCTTCTCGTTCAACATCCGCGGCGGCCGCTGCGAGGCCTGCTCCGGCGACGGCCTGCTGAAGATTGAGATGAACTTCCTGCCGGATGTCTACGTGCCCTGTGAGGTCTGCAAGGGCAAGCGCTACAACCGCGAGACGCTCGAGGTGCACTACAAGGGCAAGAACATTGCCGAAGTGCTGGACATGACCGTTGAGGAAGCGCTTGTGTTTTTCCAGAACCAGCCGAAGATCCGCGACCGGCTGCAGACGCTCATGGACGTCGGTCTCGGCTATGTCAGGCTCGGCCAGCCGTCCACGACGCTCTCTGGCGGCGAGGCGCAGCGCATCAAGCTTGCGACCGAGCTGTCCAAGCGCAGCACCGGGCGGACGATCTACGTTCTTGACGAGCCGACGACCGGCCTGCATGTGGCGGACGTCGCGCGCCTGATCGATATTCTTGACCGCCTGACCGATGCCGGCAACACGGTGCTGGTCATCGAGCATAACCTGCACATTATCAAAGTGGCCGATCACATCATCGACCTCGGCCCGGAGGGCGGTGACGCGGGCGGAAGCATCGTCTTTACCGGCACACCGGAGGACTGCGCGCGCTGCGCCGAGAGCTATACCGGTCAGTTTTTGAAAAAAGAACTCGAAAGTTAACGGCCAAGCCCCTCTTCTCATAGGCTGAAAGGAGAGGGGGCGGTGAACATGGTTATTCAGATCACCTTGTGCGTCCTGCTGATTCTGGGCTTTGCCTGGCTGCTGTGGATGCTCAGCGGCACGCTGCTCACGCCGGTGCACTCCGGCAGGGACACGCGCATCACGCTCGTCGTGCAGGCGCATGGGGATGCGCCGGAGTTGGAAAATCTCCTGCGCGGCACTCTGTGGCTGCGCGACAGCGGCACGGCCGCGGCGGACATTCTGCTCGTGGACTGCGGCCTGACGGAGGAAGCTGCTGCGCTGGCCGAGCGCCTTGCGCGTCGGTGCGGAGATCTGAAGCTGTGCAAAACGGAGGAGTTTTGCCAATGGATGCAAACACCAATCCAATAGAATTATGCGGCACCGTCGCTGCGGTCATCTATCAGAATGAGGAAAACGGCTACACCGTCCTCAAACTGGACGTGGACGACGGCAGCCAGACGATGGTCGTCGGCTGCATTCCATATGCCGTGCCGGGCGAATCCATGATCGTCACCGGCAACTGGATGACGCACCCGGCGCACGGTCAGCAGTTCAAGGCTGAGTTTGCCGAGCGCACCATGCCGGAGACGGCGGACGCGATCTATGCCTACCTCGCCGGGCGCGCCGTGCGCGGCATCGGCCCGGCGACGGCGTCGCTGCTCGTGTCGCGCTTCGGCAGTGATACGCTGAACGTGCTGGAGTACGAGCCGGAAAAGCTCACGGCCATCAAGGGCATCAGCCTCTCCAAGGCAAAGGCCATGTCGGCCAATTTCCGGCGGCAGGCAGGTATGCGCCGCCTGATCGAGTTTCTGGCCTCGGCGAACATCCGCCCGGTCATCGCTCTGCGGATGTACCAGTATTACGGCGACGAGGCCCTGCAGCTCGTGCAGGACAACCCCTACATACTCGTTTCGGACGCCATCGGCGCCACGTTTCAGGAGGCGGACGCGCTGGCACTCGGCCACGGCTTTGATGATCAGAGCGCGGAGCGTGTCGCCGCGGCGACGCTGTATGAACTTGCTTATAATGCCATTCGCGGCCACTGTTTCATCTCGTACCGCAACCTGCTGGCGGCAACGTCGCAGCTCAGCGGCGTGCCGGACGAGCTGGTCGCCCAGAGCGTGGACACGCTTGTAGAGAGCGGCGAACTGGTGCGCGAGCGCGTCGCCGGGTGCGACGGGTGCTATCTCGCACGCCTGCACGAGGCGGAGGCCTACACGGCAGAGCGCCTGCTCGCCATGGCGCAGAATGAATACCGCCGCATGCCGGATACGGAAAGAATTGCGGCGCAGATCGAAGCGCAGCTTGGTCTGACGTTTGCCGAGCAGCAAAAGGAGACGCTCCGCCTTACCTGTCAGCACCAGGTCATCGCGATCACCGGCGGGCCCGGCACCGGCAAGACGACGTCCATCCGCGCGATCCTCGCGCTGTTTGACGTGCTCAAACTTGACACCCAGCTCGCAGCCCCGACCGGCCGCGCCGCCAAGCGCATGAGCGAGCTGACCGGCCGGAGCGCGCAGACGATCCACCGCCTGCTCGAGGCCGGCATGAGCGACGATCACCAGGACATCGCCTTCCGGCGCGACGAGGACGACCCGCTCGAGTGCGACGCCGTCATCCTCGACGAGTGCTCCATGGTGGACATCTCGCTCATGTGCGCGCTGCTGCGCGCCATGCGGCCGGAATGCCGGCTCATCCTTGTGGGCGACGCCGACCAGCTGCCGTCCGTCGGCCCGGGCAATGTCTTTTCGGATATCATCCGCAGCGGCGTCATTCCGACCGTGCGCCTGACGGAGATCTTCCGCCAGGCCGCCGGGAGCAGCATCGTTGCCTACGCGCACGCCATCAACCGCGGCGAGCACCCGAACCTTGCGCAAAACAGCGGGGACTTTTTCTTCCTCCGGCGCATGGATCCGCAGAAAGCGGCCGATACAGTCGTGGAGCTGTGCAAGACGCGCCTGCCGAATAATATGAAGATCCCACCGTCGGACATTCAGGTGCTTACGCCGACACGCAAGTATGACACCGGCATGGCGGCGCTGAACGTGCGCCTGCAGGCGGCGCTCAATCCGCCGGCCGACGGAAAGAAGGAGCGCCGCTTTGGTGAGATCATCTTCCGCGAGGGCGATCGCGTGATGCAGATCCGCAATGATTACGACATCGTGCTCAAAAATCCGGACGGTACGACAGCCGGGACTGGGGTCTATAACGGCGACGTCGGCCAGATCATGGCCATCGACCCGCAGACGGAGACGCTCTCGGTCTGTTATGACGGAAAGACGGCGACCTATGGCTTTGAAATGCTCAACGAGCTCGAGCACGCCTGGGTCATGACGGTGCACAAATCGCAGGGCAGCGAGTACCGCGCCGTCGTGCTCTGCATCGGGAGGGCAGGACCAATGTTGCTCACGCGCAGCGTGCTCTATACGGCCATCACGCGCGCCAAGTCCCTGCTCATCGTCGTCGGCGACGAGGGTGTGGCTTATCATATGATTGACAATCAGGCACAGACCCGGCGCTACAGCGGCCTGCGCGCCCGGCTCTGCGGGGAGTGCGGTGAAGCATGAAAGTAATCCCGTTTCTGCTCGACCTGCTCTATCCACCGCGGTGCGCGTTCTGCCATGATTTTCTCGAGACCAGCCGCGAGGGCATCTGCGCGCACTGCAAGACCGGTCTGCCGTTTGCGCAAAACGGCGGTCGGCAGCACTTTCCGTTTATCCCGGCGTGCGTTTCGCCGCTCAATTACGAGGGCAATGTGCGTGAATCGTTGCTGCGCTATAAATTTGGCGGCGCAACCGGGTACGCCAAGGTCTATGGCCGGCTCGTTGCCGAAACGGTGCGCACGGAGCTTCCGGGTGCGTATGACATCATCACCTGGGTGCCGCTGAGCCGCAAGCGCCTGCGCGAGCGCGGCTACGATCAGGCGCGCCTGCTGGCGAAAGCGACGGCAAAGGCACTCGGCATGCCGCTCACGCCGACACTCTATAAGCAGCGCAACACGCAGCCGCAGTCCGGCACCGGCGACGCGGCCAAGCGCCGCGCGAACATCACCGGCGCCTACCGCATAAAGAAGGGGGCGGACGTGACGGGAAAGCGCGTCCTGCTCATCGACGACATCGTCACGACCGGCTCCACACTCTCGGAATGTGCGCGTGTGCTTGGCAAAGCGGGCGCGGAGCAGGTCGTCTGCGCCACCGTCGCGCGCTCGGCCGACTAAAACAGCCGCGAGACGGCTACGATTGACTATAACATCCGCTGCGCGGATGATACAGGAGTTTTGCTTTATGATGATTTTTGAACGTGACATTGCCATTGACCTCGGCACGACCAACATCCGCGTGTTTGTGCGCGGCAAGGGCATCATGCTGCGCGAGCCGTCCATTGTGGCGGTCGATAAGTACACCGGCCGAATGCTCAAGGTCGGTCAGGATGCGCAGAAAATGCTCGGCCGCACCCCGGCGAACATCGTGGCCATCCATCCAATCAGCGCGGGCGTCATCTCGGACTATGACATGACGGCGCTCATGCTCAAAGAGCTGCTCTCACGCGTGACGTCGTTCAGCCTCTTCAAGCCGCGTGTGCTCGTCACGGTGCCGAGCAGTGTGACCGGCGTGGAGGAGCGCAACGTCATCGACGCCGTCATCGAGGCCGGCGCACGCAAGGTGTACCTCGTGGAGTCCGCCGTGGCCACGGCAGCCGGTGCAGGGGCGGACATCTCAAAGCCGGACGGCCATCTGGTCATCGACATCGGCGGCGGCACGACGGAGGTCGCGGTCGTCTCCCTCGGCGGCGTGGTCGAGAGCGAATCCATCAAGACCGCCGGCGACGCCTTTGACGAGGCGATCGTGCGCTATGTGCGCCGCAAGCACAACATCCTCATCGGCAAGCGCACGGCTGAGGAGCTCAAGATCGGCATCGCGTGCCTCGTGCCGCGCGCGGAGGTGGGCATTCAGGATGTCAAGGGCCGCTGCCTGACGACCGGTCTGCCGAAATCCGTGAAGATCAGCTCCGTCGAGCTCGTGGAGGCCATTGCCGAGCCCGCACGCGATATTCTCGAGACCATCCACATGGTGCTCGAGCGCACGCCGCCGGAGCTCGTGGCGGATCTGGCACAAAACGGCATCATTATGGCCGGCGGCGGCAGCCTGATCTACGGCTTTGACCAGCTCGTTGAGAAGGACACCGGCATCCGCACGACGGTCGTAGACGATGCGCTCTCGTGCGCGGCTTTCGGCAGTGGCAAGATGCTCATGAATCTCAACGACATGCAAGACGGCATGGTCAATCTCGCGCGCAAGCGCCAGATGAAGGCATAAACACAAAGGCCGGGCATCCCCGGCCTTTTTCTGCTATGTATTATCACACTTTGAACGAGGAGCTGCGCCGCCGCTTCGGCTGCAAGGTCTATAAGCTCGCGCTCGACGGCGGCTTTACCTGTCCGAACCGGGACGGGACTATCGGTGCGCGCGGCTGTATTTTCTGCGCCGGGGACGGTTCCGGTGCCTTCGCCGCTGACCGCGCACTGGACATCCCGCAGCAGATCGAGGCGGCCAAGGTGCGCGTAGCCGGTAAAAACGACGGCGGCAAATACATTGCCTATTTTCAGAACTTCACGAACACTTATGGCAGCATCGCGCGCATGGAGCGCCTGTTCACACAGGCGCTTGCGCCGGAGGATGTTGCGGCGCTGTCGGTCGCCACGCGGCCGGACTGCCTGCCGGATGCGGTGATCGCGCTGCTGCAGCGGTTGAACACGGAAAAGCCCGTCTGGGTCGAGCTCGGCCTGCAGACCATCCATCCGCAGAGCGCGGCCTATATCCGCCGCGGCTACGATTTGCCGGTGTTTGACGATGCGGTCCGCCGCCTCCGCGCGGCCGGTCTGGAGGTCATCGTGCACCAGATCCTCGGCCTGCCGGGGGAGACGGATGCGCAGATGGTGCAGACCGCGCGCTATATCGGTCAGAGCGGGGCGCAGGGCATCAAGCTGCACCTGCTGCATGTGCTGCGCGGTACAGATCTGGCGGCAGATTATGCTGCCGGGAAGTTCAAGGTGCTCACGCCGGAGCGCTATATCGACCTGCTCGAGCAGTGTCTGCGCGTACTCCCACCGGAGGTGGTCATCCACCGCCTGACCGGCGACGGCGCCAAGCGCGACCTCATCGCGCCGCTCTGGAGCGCGGACAAAAAGCGCGTGCTCAATGCGATCCACGCAGCTTTCGCGCGCGACGATCTGGTGCAGGGCTCGGAACTGTAAATTGGGCATAAAAAACGCGCGCAGAGGTATTCTGCGCGCGTTTTATCAACAAATGAAATCAAATCTTACTGTTGAGCCAGTCGAGGATATCCGCATAGACCTCGTCCTTGTTGAGCTCGTTGAGCATCTCGTGGCGGCCATCCTTGTAAAGCTTGAGCTTCACGTCCTTGCAGCCGACCTTCAGGAAGCGGTTGTAGACCTTCTTGACGCCCTCGCCGTAGTTGCCGACCGGATCGCCGTCGCCGGCCATGAAGTAGACCGGGGTGGCCTTGTTCATCTTATTGAGATTTTCCGTTTTCCAGATATACTGCAGACCGCCCATCATATCATGGAACATGCCGGCCGTTGCCATCGCGCCGCAGAGCGGGTCGGCGATGTACTGATCCACGATCGCCTCGTCGCGCGTCAGCCAGTCGAGGTTCGTGCGCACGTGGTCGTACTTCTTGTTGTAGCTGCCGAAGGCGAGCTTATCGAGCTTGGGGCTGTGGTACATCGGGCCATTGTCGATCATCTCGAGCTTGGCCATGAGCTTGCCGGCGGCGACGACGGCGGCCGGGTTCTGGCCGGTGCCGCTGATGATGACGCCCTTGAGTCCCTCCGGGTGATCAATAATGTAGGTGCGGGTCAGGAAGCTGCCCATGCTGTGGCCGAACAGGAAGTAGGGGACATCGGGGTACTTGGCGGCAGTCAGTTTGTGGAGCTGATCCATGTCGCTCACGACATCGTTCCAGCCGTCCTTTTCCGCAAAGAAGCACAGCTCCTGCTCGTTTTCGGCGGTCTTGCCGTGGCCGAGGTGGTCGTTGGCGACGACGACAAAGCCGTTGTCGGCCAGAAACTCCATAAACGGGGCATAGCGGTAAATGTGCTCGGCGACGCCGTGCGCGATCTGCAAAACGGCGCGGACCTCGCCGTCGGGTGTGCATTCTCTTGCAAATACCTTGTGTTTCCCGTCAGTGGACAAAAACCTGAAATCATGAAAAGATGGCATAGCAATACTCCTCCAGTTGTGATATACTAAAAGCTACCTGAATTGTATTCCAATTGACGGATTCCGTCAAGTCTATGGAGGTTAATGTTAATTATGAACGGCTACATCATTGCACTTGACCAGGGTACAACCAGTTCCCGCTCGATTATCTTCGACAGCAAGGGCAACATCGTGTCTCTGGCGCAGTACCCCTTCACGCAGATCTACCCGAAGCCGGGCTGGGTGGAGCATGACCCGATGGTCATCCTCGAGAGTCAGCTGCTTGCCATGAGCGAGGCGTTTGAAAAGAGCGGCCTGTCGCCGACGGACATCGCCGGCATCGGCATCACGAATCAGCGCGAGACGACGATCGTCTGGGACAAGAACACCGGCAAGCCCGTCTATAACGCGATCGTCTGGCAGTGCCGCCGCACGGCGCCCATCTGCGACCGGCTCACGGCCGACGGCCTTGGCCCGTATGTGAAGGAAAAGACCGGCCTGCTCATCGACGCCTATTTCTCCGGCACGAAGATCAAGTGGATCCTCGATAACGTTCCCGGTGCGCGCGAGCGTGCCGAGCGCGGCGAGCTGCTGTTCGGCAACGTGGACTCGTGGCTCATCTGGAATCTGACCGGCGGCCGCGCCCACGTGTCGGATTACTCCAACTGCTCGCGCACGATGCTGTTTGACATTGATAATCTCTGCTGGGACGAGGAGCTGTGCGCACGCCTCGGCATCCCGATGAGCATGCTGCCGGTGCCGGTGCCGTCGTCCATGGTGTATGGACAGGTGACGGCGGGCCTGCCGGGGCTCGAGTCGCTCGAGGGTATCCCGGTCTGCGGCAGCGCCGGTGACCAGGCAGCCGCCCTGCTGGGCCAGGCGTGCATCGTGCCGGGCCAGGCAAAAAATACGTACGGCACCGGCTGCTTCACGCTCATGAACACCGGCAGCAAATCCGTGCGCAGCGTCAGCGGCCTGGTCACGAGCGTTGCGTGGTCGGTCAACGGTAAGACGACCTATGCGCTCGAGGGCAGCGTGTTCAATGCCGGCAGCTCCATCCAGTGGCTGCGCGACGAGCTCGGCCTGATCGGCACGGCACACGAGTGCGACATTCTGGCCGAGAGCGTGCCGGATAACGGCGGCGTGTACCTCGTGTCCGCGTTCACCGGTCTCGGCGCACCGCGCTGGGATATGTACGCCCGCGGTGCGATCGTTGGTCTGACGCGCGGCAGCAACAAGGCGCATATTGCCCGTGCTACGCTCGAGGGCATCGCCTATCAGGTCAAAGACCTGCTTGATGCCATGCAGGTCGATGCCGAGAGCCCGATCTCCGTCCTGCGTGTGGACGGCGGCGCGTCCGTCAGTTCGTTCCTGATGCAGTTCCAGGCGGATATGCTGCGCGTGCCGATTGACCGGCCGAAGCTGGTCGAGACGACGGCGTTCGGCGCGGCGTTCCTCGCAGGTCTTGCCTGCGGCGTCTGGGAGAGCGTGGATGACATTGCGCTCCTGCGTCAGTCTGACCGTATTTTCAAACCCGAAATGGATGCCGAACAGGCAAAGCAGTATCACGATAACTGGCTGCGCGCCGTCGGCAGAGCAGAGAAGTGGAGCCAGGAGTGAACCGGAACCTGTTTTTTACCCCAACCGATATTCTATTGCCGGCGCATGCGGATATGCGGCGCTGGAGCGTCATCGCCTGTGACCAGTTCACGGCGGACGCCGGCTATTGGCAGACGGTGCAGGACACCGTCGGCGACGCGCCGTCCACGCTGCGGCTGATGCTGCCGGAGTTTTATCTCGGCAAGTGCGATGAGGGTGCGGCAACGCGCGAGATCCAGCGGACCATGCATCGTTATCTCGACGACGGCGTGTTCCGCACCGTGCCGCACAGTCTCGTGCTCGTGCAGCGCACGCTGCCGGGCGGCGCCATGCGCTGCGGTATTGTCGGCGCACTCGATCTGGAGGCGTATGATTACGCGCCGGATTCTGTCACGCCCATCCGCGCCACGGAGGGCACGGTCGCCTCGCGTCTGCCCGCACGTGTGCGCATCCGCGCGGCGGCGGCACTGGAGATGCCGCACATCATGGTGTTTTACAGCGATCCGGACGATGCAATCTTCCGGGACGCGCAGGCAGCTGCCAGCGAAACACTGTATGATTTTGACCTCATGTCCGGCGGAGGTCATGTTCGCGGCCTGCGCGTTGCGGGCGCGGATGCGGATGCGCTTTCTGCGCGCCTGTGCGCGACCGGTGTCGGCACGGACAGTGCACACCCCATGCGCTTTGCCATCGCTGACGGCAACCACAGTCTGGCGGCGGCCCGTCTGTGCTGGCTGGAAAAGAAACAGTCGCTCACGACCGAGCAGGCGGCGGTCGATCCCGCGCGCTATGCGCTCGTAGAACTCGTGAATCTGCACAGCCCCGCCGTGACGATTGAGCCCATCCATCGCGTGCTTTTCGGGACCGATGCGTCCAAATGGATGCAGGCGGCGGAAGCGGCGCTGGCATCCGCGGACGGCAGCGGCTACGCGATCTCCCTGGTTGCCGGGAGCGAGCGCCGGGATATCCTCGCCAGAGGTGCGTCCCTCGGCGAAGCGATTGCCGCGATGGACACGTTCTGCGCGGCCTATCTTGCGGAAAGCGGCGGCACGGTCGATTACATCCACGGCGACGATGAGGCGCTCGAGCTTGCGGCCGGCGACGGCTGCTGCGGCATCCTCATGCCGCGCATGGATAAGGCGGAGCTCTTCACGTCGGTGCTGCGCTCCGGCCCGTTCCCGAAAAAGAGCTTTTCCATCGGCCTCGGCGCGGACAAGCGCTACTACCTCGAGTGCCGCAAACTGTAATCCGCAAAAATACCATAGAAGAGACAGCCAATCGGCTGTCTCTTTTTTGTTCTGCCGCGCGCGGTACGTGCATAGGATGTGGCAGAACAAAAGAGGAGGGACCACCATGATCTTCACAAATCAGGCGCTGGCGCTGTTCCCGCCGGCGCTGGGACAGGCGATTGCGCACACGCAGCGTGACCGGCAGGAACTCGTGGAGGAGATCTGCTGCCGCATCGGCAAGGTGCCTGTGCTGCTGACGCAGGCCCATGCGTATCCGGCGGAATGCCGCGCCATCCTGGCAGGCGATCTGGACTATCTGCTCGAGCGCGCGACGGGGGCGTCCGTCTATGCGGCCGGTGAGCAGATCCGTCAGGGGTACTTACAGACGGCCGGCGGCTGCCGGGTCGGGCTTTGCGGCTGCGCCTACGGACAGGTCGCCGGGCAGATCGATGGTATCCGGCAGCTGAGCTCCGTGTCCGTGCGGATTCCGCACGCGGTGCCCGGCTGCGCCGATGCGCTTTTGCCGCAGCTGCTTAAGGATGGGTTTTGCAGCACGCTCATCCTCTCGCCGCCCGGAAACGGGAAGACGACGCTGCTGCGCGAGTGCGTGCGCCGCCTGTCCGATCTGGGCACGCGCGTTTCGCTCATGGACGAGCGCGGCGAGATCGCGGCCGTGCAGAACCGCGCGCCGCAGTTTGACGTCGGGGCGAATACGGACGTGATGACCGGCGGACAGAAGGCGGCCTGCTGCATGATGCTCCTGCGCGCCATGCGGCCGGACGTGCTGGCCTTTGACGAGATCAGCGCGCCGGAGGACATTGAAGCCATCCGCATCGCCGCCGGCTGCGGCGTCGCGCTGCTGGCAACGGCGCATGCGCAGAGCGTCGCGGCGCTGCGGCACCGGGCACTGTACCGCGCGCTGCTGGACGAGCATATTTTCCGCCGCGCCGTTTGCATCACGCGCAGCGGCGGCGAGCGTGTCTATACCGTTGAGGACCTGACATGACGTGGCTGCACTGGCTGGGGGCGGCGCTGCTGTTTCTGGGCAGCACGGCCGCCGGGTTCGCACTGCGGCAGGAGCTGCGGCTGCGCCTACGCCTGCTCACGGCGGTGATCGACAGCCTGAATCTGCTGCGCAGCGATATTGTCGGCCGTCTGCTGCCGCTGCCGGAGGCGCTGCGCCATCTGGCGGCGGGCGCACCGGAGCCGCTGAGCGCACAGTACGCCGCGCTTGCAGACGGTATCACGGACGGCGACCGGCCGTTTTCCGAGAGCTGGTCGGCTGCGTTTCAGGCGCTGGACATGCTTGCGCCCGATGTACGTGCGGCACTGCTGACGCTGGGCGAACAGCTCGGAAAGTATGACGCGCAGCTCCAGCGCTGTGCGCTGGACGCCTGCATAGAGACACTGCAGGCTGCTGCCGCACGGATGCAGACGGACACGGCACAGCGCGGCAAACTGTTTTGCGGTCTCGGCGCGACGCTCGGTCTGCTCGCCGCCGTGGCGCTGTTTTGATTTACACAGGAGGCGCTTATGGACGTTGACCTTGTCTTTAAGATCGCGGCGATCGGGATCCTGGTCGCCGTGCTCAATATTCTGCTCTCGCGCGCCGGGCGCGACGAACAGGCGCTCATGACGACCATTGCCGGGCTTGTTGTGGTGCTGGTACTGGTGATCCAGAAGATCAGCGAGCTGTTCGACCTGATCAAGAGCCTGTTTTCCTTGTGATGGAGCCGGTCTTTCAGGCGATCATCATCGTGGTCATTGCCGCCGCTGCCGCCGCAACGGTCTATAAGACCGTGCCGGGCATGTCGCTTTTGCTGAGCATCGCGGCGGCGCTGCTGGCGCTGCTTTTGTGCATCGGTCTGCTGGAGCCGCTGGCGGCGTTTTTCCGCGATGCGATCGCGCTCAGCGGCCTGTCCGGCGTCTACACCGGCCCGCTGCTCAAGTGCATGACCATCAGTATCCTGACAATGATCGGGGAGAGTCTCTGCAAGGACACCGGACAGGCTGCCGGCGCCTGTGCGGTACAGCTCGTGGGCGTGGCGGCCGCGCTGTATGCCGCGCTGCCGCTGATGCGCACGTTTTTGACCATGATCGGAGAATGCCTATGAAAAAGCGGTTGCTTGTGTTTCTGGCTGTGCTGCTGGTATTGGCGGCGTGTACACCGGGCGCGCTTGCCTATGACGTCGCGGCCGAGCAGGCTGAGGATTTCGGCACGGCGTCGCTGGAATACGCGCTCCCGGAGCAGGCTTACGATGCCTTCGGTGCGCTGTCCGTCGCAGATGCCGCGCAGCCGCAGTCCCTGCTCGCAAAACTGTGGGCTTATGTGCTGCACGAGGGAGGGGGAGCCGTCGCGTCAGCGGCACGCAATGCGGCGCTTCTGCTGGCGGTCGTGTTCCTGTCGGCGCTGTGCGCGTCTATCTCGGTGAGCGGAGCCTGCGGGAAAGTCACGCAGATGGCCGGCACGGTAGCGGTCGCCGCGCTGAGTGCTACCCACGTGACCTCTTGCATCACCGCAGGCAGCGGCGCGCTTGCCACGCTGCGCGATTTTTCCAAGATCCTGCTGCCGAGCATGTGCGCCGCTGCGGCGGCGAGCGGTGCGGCGACATCGGCGGCCGCAAAATATGCGGCGACGTCGCTGTTTCTGGACGTGCTTCTGTCCGCCGAGACGGCGGTGCTCCTGCCGCTGCTGTACCTGTACGCAGGCACGGTCATCTGCGGCACGACGCTCGAAAACGACGTGCTCGCGTCCCTCAGCGGCCTGCTGCGCAAGGCGTTCCGGCTGCTAATCATCGGCTTTGCAAGCGTGTTCACGCTCTATCTGTCGCTGACGGGCATCCTCACCGGCTCGGCAGATGCAGCCGCGGCCAAGGCGGTAAAGACGGCCGTCTCTGCCGCACTCCCGGTCGTCGGCAGCATCGTGGCCGATGCAGCGTCCACGGTCACTTCCAGCGCCGCGATCCTGCGCAGCGGCATCGGCATCGTCGGCGTCATCAGTGTTGCTGCGGTGTGCGTCACGCCGTATCTCCAGCTTGCCGTGCATTATGTTTTGTACAAGCTCGCGGCCGGTATCGCCGAGTCCTTTGCGGACAAGCGTGTCGGGCGGCTGATCGACGGTTTTGCGGACGTGTATGGCTTTCTGCTGGGGATGGTCGGCGTGGCGTCGCTCATTTTATTTCTCTCGATCGTGTCGAGTATGAAGGCGGTGACGGGATGATGGAATCTCTGCGTGTCTGGCTGCTCAGTCTGGCGGGTGTGGCGCTGCTGACGGCGCTGGCGTCGCTGTTTCCGACGTCGGAGAGCCTGCGGCGTATCACGAAGCTGGCCGGCGGCGTTGCCCTGACGTGCCTGCTGTTCTCACCGCTGGTAACGTTCGATTATGACGCCTATGCCGCTGCACTGCAGGACTATCATGTCTCGGTGTCAACAGACGGCGCGGTGTCCGACAGCAGCGAGCGTTTGCAGCGCACGGTCATAGAATCGGAAATGCGCACATATATATTGGACAAAGCCGTGCAGTGCGGCGCCGCGCTCGACGATGCGCAGGTCACACTGCGGTGGAGCACCGACGGTTATTGGTATCCGCAGTCCGTCCGTCTGATCACATCCGGGCCGGCAGCAGAAAACAGCCGCCTGGCGCAGATCATTGAGGCCGACCTCGGGATTCCGCGCGCGCGGCAGGAATGGAGCAGCACATCATGAACACACGAAAACTCAGCGCGTTCGCAGCCAAGTACAAATACGTTCTCATCATCCTGCTCGCGGGGCTGGTCCTGCTCCTGCTGCCGACCGGCAGCAAGGCAAAAGCCAAGACGACGCAGGCATCAGCCGTCACCGAGCAGACCCAGACGCAGACCATCCAGGCGGAGGAGCAGCGCCTCACACAGCTCCTGCAGCAGATCAACGGCGCCGGACAAGTGCAGGTGCTGCTGTCCTACCGCTGCTCGGCCGAGCGGGAGCTGGCGACGGACGACGCCGGAGAACCGACCATTATCTCTGCCGGCGGCGGGGCACAGGAGGCAGTGGAACTCAGGACGGTCAGTCCGCAGTACCTCGGCGCGGTCGTCGTCTGCGACGGGGCAGATTCACCGCAGGTACAGCTTGCCGTCACGCAGGCAGTGGCACAGTTTACCGGCCTGAGCACGGATCACATCTCCGTGCTCAGAAAGCAGCCGGATTCGCAATCTAAATAACGGGAGGGCGACTATGAAAAAAACCAAACGAAACATTGCGATCATTGTGGTGCTGCTGTTTGTCTGCGCCGCGATCTACTTTAACTGGTCGTACAACACCCAGTGGGGGAAAGCGGACGCCGAAATGGCCGCTGCCGAGGACGCCGCCACGGCGGCGGTCAAGGCGGAGGAGGATGCGGCCGCAGCGTCGGCGTCGGCCTCCGACGATTACTTTGCCAAGGCGCGCCTGACGCGCCAGCAGTCGCGCGACGAGGCGCTGTCGCTGCTCCAGTCGGCGTCGACGGCCGAGGGTGCTTCGCAGGCAACGATCGACAGCGCCATGAGCGCCATCTCTGCCATGGCGAGCGATTCCATGACCGAGACGCAGATCGAAAATCTCCTGCTGGCCAAGGATTTTTCCGAGTGCGTGGTCTATATCACGGATGAGGGCATCACGGTCGCCGTACCTGCGCCGGCCGATGGACTGAGCACGGCGCAGGTCGCCACGATCACGGATACGATCGTCAAAGAGACGGACTACACCGCGCCGCAGATCAAGGTCATCGAGGTCAAGGCCGATGCGCAGGACGCGCAGTAAATAATGTAGGTTGCATAAGACAGCGCCCCGCTTCCCGCAAGCGGGGCGCTGTCTTGTGCACAAATATGAAAGCCGGACGCGAGCAACGCCTGAAAATTCTCCATATTGTCTCACATTGATTTATTAAAATTTCTTGACCAAATATATTTGTGAATTTGTGAATATATACTTCTTACAGAGAAAGTGTACCTGTGCGAAGGTGCATCCGTAAAGAGATAGATTTGATAGAAAGAAGATGACGTATGAAAAAACGTGTACTCAGTCTTGTACTTGCCGTGATCCTGATCGTCGGTTTGCTGCCGACGGCGGCCTTTGCCTCGACCAACGGCAAAACAGCGGACGATGCGATCAACTGGGTCAGAAGCCTGAACGGGCAACCCGTTGGCAGCGGCGAGTGTGTGGCGCTGATCAAAGCATACTACTCGTACCTCGGCCAGACGTCTCCCGGCGGCAATGGCGTGGATTATTGGTATAATGATCTCCCCGCCGGCTGGACGAGAATTCCCAATGCCCAGCCGCAGAAGGGCGACATTCTGGTCTATGGCAGCAGCAGCGACAACAAGTATGGCCATGTTGCAATCTATGAATCGGATTATAGCACCTGGCACCAGAACTATGCCTATCAGCGCAAAGTCGTCAATGTCACGAACGTCAAGTATAATAGATTCACGAATCCGTATCTCGGCGTCATCCGCCCGGACTTTGGCAGCGCGGTATTTAAGCCGGATTTTATCGACATCGGCACAAACATCTACCGTTATATCATCCGCGCGGACAAATGGATGCCCACCGGAACGTGCTATGATCAAAATGCAAAGCAAGATGTGAAAATCGTCAACTCCGGCTCGTCTGACCCGAATATGATCTGGTTATTTACCCGCATGGGCAACGACAACAGCTATGTGATCCAGAATATGTACAACAATTACTACCTCTGCTATGAGGGCAACTGCGCGTCGCAGGCGAAAATCACGACAAGCAACAAGCTGACCTCGAGCTGCTATTGGTACGTTGCTTACTACAATGGCCTCTGCAAGCTGGTGGCGAAGGACTCGGTCGCGTCCGGCAATTGGCTTGTGATAGACTGCACAGGCGGTTATGCGACTCCGGGCACGCAGCTCCAGCTGTATGCGAACTGGGGCCCTGACAACAGCAACGGCAATGCGCAGTTGTTTAACATCTACACCGTGGAGAACTATCAGAAGCCGGCTGCGCCTCCCAAGGTCGAGATCACGGCACCGTCCGTGGTCACTGTGGACGAGGAATTTACGATCAGCTGGACGGAAAGCCCGCTTCAGGGCAAATATGATCAGAGAGAATATATGGTGCATATCCGCAAAGACGGCTCCGGATATAAAACCATTTACACGACCGATACAAGCGTAACGGTATCGATCAATTGGCCCGGCGACTGCACGGTGGCAGTGTGGGCATACAACACAAAATACCAAAACTATTCGTCAAATAGCTCGGCGTATTTCCGCTGCAACCGGGCGACCGCGCACGAGCACAGTTACACTGCTGTTGTCACAGATCCGACTTGCACGGCCAAGGGCTACACGACGCACACCTGCGCCTGCGGCGACAGCTACGTGGACACTTACGTGGACGCGCTCGGCCACGCATGGGACAACGGCACAGTGACCAAGCAGCCGACCGCGACGGAGACCGGTATCAAGACCTACACCTGCACGCGCTGCAGCGCGACGAAAACGGAGACCATTCCGGCCGGCAGCTGTCCGAGCGCCGGGTTCACGGATGTACCGGGCGAGGGCAACTGGGCGCACGCCGGAATCGACTACTGTGTGGCCAGCGGCCTGATGTCCGGCGTCGGCGGCAATCTGTTCGCGCCGAAGATGACGACGACGCGCGCGCAGATCGTCCAGATCCTCTATAATCTCGAGGGCGAGCCGAAAGTTTCCGGAACCATGCCGTTTACCGACCTGACGCAGAACTGGTACAAGGATGCGGTGCTCTGGGCGTACCAGACCGGGGTCGTCTCCGGTACGTCTGCCACGACGTTTGCGCCCGACCTGCCGGTGACGCGTGAGCAGATCGCCGTCATCCTCATGGGCTATGCGGAGAAGGTGCTCGGTGTGACGCGTACCTGGACGCCTGCCGACCTGAGCGTCTACCCGGACGCGGGCAGCGTGTCCGACTGGGCAAAGGACGCGCTGGCAGACGCCGTGACGCTGGGCCTGATCTCCGGCGCAAGCAATGATGGTCAGACCCTCCTCGAACCGCAGGGCAGCGCGACCCGTGAGCAGGTCGCAACGATCCTGATGGAGTTTTGCAAGAACGTGAAAAAGTAATACAGCTTTTCGGATGCACCCTGCAAAGATTGCGGGGTGCATCTTTTTGCCGGACGGAAAACATTTTTCTTTCTTTTTGCCGCTGCACGTGGTACACTATACTGTACAATTTTATCAGGAGGTATTTTTCTATGCCGGAAAATTATATTACTTGCCAGGATGAAAAGGGCAGCATCAATATCTCTGAGGACGTCGTTGCCGCCATGGTGCGCGCAGCGATCACGGAAGTGGACGGCGTCGCCGGTGTTGCGACCTCTACCGGTACGGAGCTGGCCGAGCTGCTCGGCATCAAGTCCGCCGCCAAGGGCATCAAGGTGCAGATCGTGGACGGCACGATGACGGTCGATACGATCATCACGGTGCGCTATGGTTGCAGCGTTGTGGCGGTCGCGAAGGCCGTGCAGGAATCGGTCACGAGCGCGGTTGAGTCCATGACCGGCATGGGCAAGCCCATTGTCAACGTGCACGTGTCCGGCGTGGCTTTTGACAAATAAAAAGAAGCAGGAGAAATCACTATGACAAGAACGGTTGCGCGTGAGATCGCAATCCAGCTCAGCTTTGCCGCGCAGCTCGCCGGGGATGACGCCCGCGAGACGGCGGACACCTTCTTCAGCCGGGAGTATTTTGCGACGCTGGCGGAGGAGGATCCGCTGTTTCAGGAGTATCCGGACGAGAAGCAGCTCGACTATATCCGCCGTCTGACCGGCCTGGTCTATGACCATATGTACGAGCTCAACCACATGATTGAGAAATATGCCCGCGGCTGGCGGCTGGAGCGCATTTCCCGCGTCGCTGCGGCGATCATGCGCTGCGCCATGTGCGAGATTCTGTATATGGACGACGTGCCGAACGCCGCCGCGATCAACGAGGCGGTGGAGCTGGCCAAGGGCTACGAGGAGCCGGAGACAGTCGCGTTTATAAACGGCGTGCTCGGCAGCTTCGTGCGCGGCGAGGTCGAGCCGGAAGCCGAAGCGGAAAAGACAACTGCTGAGGAACCGGCTGCCGAGCCAGAACAGGCGCCCGAGAACGGCGCCGAAGGCTGACATGGCGCGTACATCCTTTACCGTAACGGAGCTCAACGCCCACATCAAGCAGCTGCTGGATGCGGACGCGCTGCTCGGCAACGTCTGCGTGACGGGGGAACTGTCCAACTACAAGGTCTACCCGTCCGGCCACCACTATTTCACGCTCAAGGACGCCGAGAGCAGTCTGCGGTGCGTGATGTTTCGCAGCAGCGCGCAGTCGCTGCGCTTTCGTCCGGCGAGCGGTATGAGCGTCGCGGCGGTCGGCCGCATCGCGGTCTATCCGCGCGACGGCGCGTACCAGCTCTACTGCACGCGGCTCATACCGGGCGGCGTGGGCGACTTGTATGCCGCTTATGAGCAGCTCAAGGAGCAGCTGCAGAAAGAGGGCCTGTTTGACCGCGCGCACAAAAAGCCGCTGCCGGCATTTCCGCAGCGGATCGCTGTGATCACATCGTCGGCGGGCGCGGCCGTGCGTGATATTATCCGCGTGCTCGGCAAGCGCTGGCCCGCCAGCAAGGTCGTGCTGCTACCCGTGCGCGTGCAGGGGACGGAGGCGCCGGCGGAGATCGCCGGCGCCATCCGGTATGCCAATCGCTATCAGGTTGGCGACCTGATCATTACTGGCCGCGGCGGCGGTTCGATCGAGGATCTGTGGGCGTTTAATGACGAGCGGGTCGCGCGCGCGATCTATGATTCGGACATCCCGGTCATATCTGCCGTCGGACACGAACCGGATGTGACGATCTCGGACTTCGTGGCCGATCTGCGCGCCGCAACGCCGTCGAACGCGGCGGAGCTGGCCGTGCCGAATGCGGAGGATATCCGCGAAACACTGCGCGGATATGACATCCGCATGGCACAGGCGATGCGCAAACAGATGACGCAGCGCCGGACCGCACTGGAGAATCTGGCCGGCCGCCGTGTGCTGCAGTCACCGGCTGCTTATTTTGACCTCCGGCGCGTGGAGCTGGACTACACCCGCAGCCGCCTGACGGCGGCAGGGGAACACTGGCTCGCTGCGCGCAGACATGACTTTGCGCAGTACGCAGCGGCGCTGGATGCGATGAGTCCGCTGAAAGTACTTGCCCGCGGCTACGCCGTGGCGACGGACGCCGACGGTGCGGTGCTCCGCTCAGCGGCGCAGACACAACCCGGCGACACGATCCGCGTACAGCTTCAGGACGGTGCGCTGCACTGCATCGTGAACAACAGGGAGGGTGCCCATGGCAAAACAGAAACTGACCTTTGAAGCGTCCATGCAGCGGCTGGACGAGATCGTCAAGCAGCTGGAAAAGGGCGATGTGCCGCTTGATGCGTCGCTGGCGCTGTTTGAGGAGGGATCACACCTGCTCGCGGCCTGCAACGAAATGCTGGATACGGCAGAGCAGAAGGTCGTGCAGCTCAAGAAAGGGAGTGACGGTGCGCCCGTCGAGCTCCCGTTTGAAACCGAGGAATGATACATGGATTATCAGGCACAGTATCAGGAATATAAAGCGCTCGCCGATGCGGCGCTCAATACTTATTTTGCGGACACGGCCATGTCCTATCACCGCCTTCTGGAGGCAATGCACTACAGCCTGACCGCTGGCGGCAAGCGTCTGCGCCCGGTACTGGTGCTCGCGTTCTGCGCCGCGTGCGGTGGGGACGTACGGGCTGCACTTCCGATCGCATGCGCGGTCGAGATGGTGCATACTTATTCGCTCATCCATGACGATCTGCCGTGCATGGATAACGATGACCTGCGCCGCGGCAAGCCGACGAACCACGTGATTTACGGTGAGTGCACGGCGACGCTTGCAGGCGACGCCCTGCAGGCAGAAGCGTTCCGCACGATCCTTTCGACGGACCTGCCGGTGGAAGTGCGCGCCGAGTGCGCGCGTCTGCTTGCGGAAGCCGCCGGTGAAAGCGGCATCTGCGGCGGTCAGCAGCTCGATATGGAGGGCGAGGGCAAGGTCCTCACGAAGGAGGAACTGATGGACATCAATGACCGTAAGACATCAGCGATGATCCACGCCGCCTGCCTCATGGGTGTGACCTGCGGCGGCGGCAACGCGCAGCAGCACGCGGCTGCGGCGCAGTATGCCAAGGCGCTTGGCCTGGCATTCCAGATCCGTGACGACATGCTCGATGTCATCAGCACGGAGGCAGAGCTCGGCAAGCCCATCGGCTCGGATGCGCGCGAGGGGAAGAACACCTTCATGGCGCTCTATGGTCTGGAGCGCTGCAGCGCCTATGTGCACGAGCTGTCCGAGGAAGCGGCTGCGGCCGTGGACGGTGTGTTTGCGGACAGCGCTTTCCTGCGGCAGCTCGCCCGCTCACTGGCGGATCGGAAAAACTGACCCCATAAACCACCGGACTTCCGGTGAAAATACGAAAAGTGCCGGCTTACTCTTGTAAAGTCCGGCACTTTTTGTTATAGTATATCATGTATTATTATGCGTGAGGTATTCTGTTTTGAGTATATTAGAGCGAATCCATTCACCGGCCGACCTGAAGGCGCTGCCGGCGGAAGAAATTCCGGCACTGTGTGCGGAACTTCGTTCTTTCCTGGTCGAGAATCTTGCAAAGACCGGCGGGCATCTGGCGTCCAATCTCGGCGCGGTGGAGCTCACGGTCGCAATCGACCGTGTATTTAACACCGAAAACGACCGGCTCGTGTTCGACGTCGGTCATCAGAGTTACGTGCATAAGATTCTGACCGGACGAAGAGAGGCGTTTACCACGCTGCGGCAGTTCGGCGGCATCGCCGGCTTCCCGAAGCCGGACGAGAGCGTGCACGATGCGTTTGTGGCCGGCCACGCCTCCACGTCGATCTCCGTCGCGCTGGGTATGGCCCGGGCGCGCACGCTCACGGGAGCGGACTATGACGTCATTGCCCTCATCGGCGACGGCGCACTGACCGGCGGCCTGGCATATGAGGGCCTGTCGGACGCCGGGCAGAGCGGCGAGCCGATGGTCATTGTTCTCAACGATAACGGCATGTCCATTAACAAAAACGTCGGTGGCATGGCGACGCTGCTGTCCAAGCAGCGCGTGAAGCCGAGCTATCTGCACTTCAAGCAGTTTTACCGCAACACCGTCGGCAAGGCGCGCGGGCTGTATAAAGTACTGCACCGTGTGAAGGAGCGCGTGAAAGACCTCGTCCTGCCGAACAACATGTTCGACGATATGGGCTTTTACTATATTGGCCCGGTGGACGGGCACGATGAGCCGCAGCTGGAGAAGATGCTGCGCTGGGCACGCGATCTGCGCCAGCCGGTGCTGCTGCACGTCGTGACGCAAAAGGGCAAGGGCATCCCATATACGGAGCAGGCGCCGGAAAAATATCATGGCGTCAGCTCGTTCGACCCAGTGACCGGCGCGCTGCCGGCATCCAAGCCGGACTTTTCGCATGTATTCGGCGAAACACTCTCGCAGCTGGCGGACGAGGATCCGACGGTCGTCGCCATCACGGCGGCCATGCTGACCGGCACGGGCCTGACAGCCTTTGCCGAGCACCATCCTGACCGGCTCTATGATGTCGGCATTGCGGAAGGGCATGCGATCACGATGGCCAGCGGCATGGCCAAGCAGGGGCTCAAACCTGTTGCGGCGATTTACTCCAGCTTTCTGCAGCGCGCGTACGACATGCTCATCCACGACACGTCGCTGCAGCGGCTGCATCTGGTGCTCGGCGTTGACCGCGCCGGCATCGTCGGCAACGACGGCGATACGCACAACGGCTGCTTTGACATCAGTTATCTGAGCTCCGTGCCGTATATGCGCATCCTTTGCCCGGCGAGCTTCGCTGAGCTGCGCGTGATGCTGCGCAAGGCGGTGCTGGAGCTGGACGGCCCGGTCGCCGTGCGCTATCCGCGCGGCGGTGAGGGCGCTTATCAGGACTGTCATCCGGAGCCCGTCGCGGTTTTACGGGAAGGCAGCGATCTGACGATTCTGACCTACGGCATTGTCATCAACGATGTGCTGCAGGCGGCAGAGCAGCTTGCACAGCAAGGCATTTCAGCCGAAGTGATCAAGCTCGCGCAGGTCGCGCCGCTGGAATGGGCGCCGGTACTTGCGTCTCTGCAAAAAACGGGACGGCTGCTGGCGGTCGAGGACGTCTGCGCGGCCAACTGTGTTGGTGAGCAGGTGCTCTCCGCGGCAGAACAGGCCGGCATCACGCTGAAAGCAGCGCGGCTGCTAAATCTTGGCAACGGCATCATCCCGCACGGCGCGCCGGATGTGCTCAAAGCAGCATACGGCCTAGACGCCCGGGCGATCACTGTCGCCGCGCAGGCGATGCGCTCCGACGAGAGAGGGGGGAACGGCGCATGAAGAAGGTACGACTCGATCAGCTTGTTTTTGATCAGGGTTATAGTGAGAGCCGCGAGCGCGCGAAGGCGATCATCATGAGCGGCGTGGTCTATGTCAACGGTCAGCGCGCGGACAAGCCCGGCGCGCAGGTCGCACCCGATGTGAAAATCGAGGTGCGCGGCAACACGCTGCCCTATGTCAGCCGCGGCGGCTTCAAATTGGAAAAGGCGCTCAAGGTATTTCCAGTCGATCCCACCGGTCTGACGTGCATCGACTGCGGCGCCTCGACCGGCGGCTTCACGGATGTGCTGCTGCAAAACGGCGCGGCAAAGGTCTATGCCGTCGATGTCGGCTACGGCCAGCTGGCCTGGAGTCTGCGCAACGATCCGCGCGTGATCTCCAAGGAGCGCACAAACGTGCGCTATATCACGAGCGATCAGATTCCGGAACCGCTGGATCTCGCAGTCATGGATCTGTCGTTCATCTCCGTGAAACTTATCCTGCCGGCGGTCTGTCCACTGCTGAAAGACGACGCTGCAGTCGTCTGCCTTATCAAGCCGCAGTTTGAGGCCGGGCGCGAAGAGGTCGGCAAAAAGGGCGTCGTTCGGGATCCAAAGGTGCATCTGGAGGTGCTTGAGAGCTTTCTGGACTTTGTGCCCGGTGCGGGCTTTACCGTCATGGGGCTGGACTATTCGCCCATCAAGGGCCCGGAGGGCAACATTGAGTACCTTGGCTACCTGCGCAAGGGGACGCACCCTGCGCCGGAGCTGGATCCGGCGGCCGTTGTGGAACAATCGCACGGTGCGCTGGCCCACGGAAAAGAGAGCAGCGTATGAAACATATTGTCATTGCGGCCAATCCATATCGGGACAGCGGATTACAAAAAGCGCTGTCGGTTTATCGGATGCTCACGGAGCACGGCCATCAGGTCATCGTTTCGCCGGTGTTTGCGCCAAAAGCCTATCTGCCGGAGAATATCCCGGTGCAGCTGCTGGAGCAGGCGGCTCAGGATGCCGCACTCATCATCGTCATGGGCGGCGATGGGACGATCCTGCATGTTGCAGTCACACTTCGCGACCACGCGATCCCGATCATCGGTGTGAACTTCGGCGGCAAGGGATTTCTGGCCGGTCTGGAGGACGATGAGCTGGACATGTTGCTCGAGATCGCGGACGGGAAATATACGATCAGCCGGCGCATGATGCTCGATGTGGAGCTCGTGCGCAATGAGCGGACCATCTGCACGCAATCGGTGCTCAACGACGTGGTCATTCATGGCGGGCACGTAGACTGCATCGGCGTGACCGCTTATGGTGATGGCGTGCCCATCACGCGCTTTAACGGTGACGGTATCATCGTCGCCACGCCGACCGGTTCCACGGCCTACTCCATGTCGGCCGGCGGCCCGCTCGTCGAGCCGGAAAATGAAAACATCATCATGACGCCCATCTGCGCGCACAGTCTGGCCGGAAAATCCTTTGTGCTTGCGCCCGGGCGGCAAATCACAATCGTGCCGGAGCGGATCCATGACCGGCCGGCCATTCTTGTGGCGGACGGTGGGGACAGCATCGCACTCATCCGCGGCGACCAGATCCGCATCCGCAGATCGGACAATTACACGCTGCTGGCCGATACCGGCATCCGCAGCTTTTATGAAACGGCTTTTGGCAAGCTGACAGACAGACTATGAGGAGGGACGACGTGAAATCCACCAGACAAAACATCATTTTGCAGATCATTGCAGAGCAGGAGATCGAGACGCAAAACCAGCTCATGGATGTGCTGGCACAGCACGGCGTTCCGAGTACGCAGGCGACGCTGTCACGCGATATCAAGGAGCTGCACCTGACGAAAACACTCTCGCCGAGCGGGAAATACCGCTACGCCGCACCGGCGGCGGACGAATTTCCCGGCTACGACGAGCGGCTGAAAAAAATCTTCCGCGAGTGCGTAACATCTTACGCCGAGGCGCAGAACATCATCGTCATCAAGACGCTGCCGGGCCTTGCCTCGGCTGCGTGCTCCGCGCTTGACAGCATGCGCATCGACACGCTTGTCGGCACGCTGGCGGGCGACGACACGGCGTTTCTGCTCATGAAGGACAACACATCCGCCGATGAGTTTTTCCACGAGATCGAAAAGCTGCTTTGACGACACCGCAGGAGGTGAAGCGCTTTGCTGCGAGAACTGCATATTGAAAACGTCGCGGTCATCGAGCGGGCCAATCTGGAACTCGGCCCCGGCCTGAACATTCTGACCGGCGAGACCGGCGCGGGCAAGTCCATCCTTGTGGACGCCATGCACGCGATCCTCGGCGCGCGCGCCTCGCGCGAACTGGTGCGCACCGGCGCGGAAAAGGCGGTCGTCTGCGCAACATTCGATCCCGACCCTTGCCAGGCATGGTGCGAAGAAAACGAGATCGAGTGCGACGATGAACTCATCATCCGCCGCCAGATTACGGCAGAGGGCAAGACGTCCTGCCGCGTCTGCGGTGTTCCGGTCACGACGGCGCAGCTGCGCACGCTGGGTACGCTGCTGCTCGATATCCACGGCCAGAACGACGGTCAGCACCTGCTCGACGAGCGGGAGCACCTGCGCAATCTGGACCGGTTTGGCCAACTGGAACCGGAGCTTGCGCGCTATCGCGAGCAGTACCGGGCCTATCAGGCGCTGTGCAAGGAGCGTGACACGCTCTCGACCTATGAAAACGAAAAGGAACTGCTGACCGAAAGTCTCCGCCGCCAGATCGAAGAGCTGGAACGTGCGGAGCTCAAGGCCGGGGAAGAGGCGGAGCTCACGGCGCGGAGTGACCTGCTGCGGAACTTTGAAAAGCTCTCAGAGGCGGTCGATCAGGCGTATGATCTGCTGGCCGGGCGGGACGATTCTGCATCCGCGCTGGCGGGAGAAGCCCTGTCGGAGGTCGAGCGTGCCGCGAACTACGCGAGTGAGCTTGTGAGTCTGCCGGAAGCGGTCAAGAGCGCCGTCTTCACGCTGCAGGACGCGGCGGAGACGCTGCGTGACTTCCGCGACGGGCTGGACTTTTCCGATGAGGAGTTTGACCGCATCGAAACGCGCCTGTCACTGCTCCGGCGGCTGGAGCGGAAATACAACACAGACGAGGCAGGGCTGATCGACACGCTCGAGGCGGCCCGAACCCGGCTCGATCAGATCGAATACGCCGGCGACCGGCTGCAGAAGCTCGAGTCGCTGATCCAGAAGCAGGCGGAGCAGACGCGCGCCGAGGCGGCGAAATTGACACAGGCGCGCCAGACCGCCGCAGCGGCATTGGAGCAGCAGGTCGAACGCGAACTGCGCGAGCTGTCCATGCCGTCGGCACGTTTTCGCGTGGAGATCACGCCGCTCGGCGGCGATCCCGGCTTTCAGGCCGTGGGCGCGGACAATGTGCGCTTTCTGATCTCGGCGAACACCGGCGAGGCGCTCGGCCGCATCAGCAAGATCGCGTCCGGCGGTGAGCTGTCGCGCATCATGCTGGCACTCAAAAACGTCTTTGCCGAACGCGATGACGTACCATCCATGGTTTTTGATGAGGTGGACGCCGGTGTCTCCGGCGTGGCCGCACAGCGCGTGGGGGAGAAGCTCAGCAAACTCTCCGTGACCAAGCAGGTTATCTGCATCACGCACCTGCCGCAGATCGCTGCCATGGCCGATCAGCATTACCTGATCGAAAAGTGCGAGCATGACGGCCGCACCCGCACAACGGTGCAGCCCCTTGATCATGACGGCCGTCAGCGCGAGATCGCGCGGCTTTACGGCGGCGACCATATCACCCCCCTGACGCTGGCCAGCGCGGCCGAGCAGCTTGCCTCTGCCGCTGCCTATAAACAATCACTCAAGAAAGGTGAGAGAGAATCATGAGTATTCAGGAATCCGCCATTGCATATCACAACAGCGGCTGCAACTGCGCACAGAGCGTGCTTGCCGCCCTGCAGGAGGAGACCGGTCTGGACGAAAACACCGCCAAGCGCGTCGCGGCCGGTTTTGGCGGCGGCGTCCGCTGCGGAGAGATCTGCGGCAGCATCACCGGCGCCGTGATGGCGTTCGGCCTCGCGGCCGACCAGGCCACTGCCACCGCCATGACCAAGCAGATGACGCAGAGCTTCCGTGCTGAATTCGGCTGCCTGCGCTGTCAAGAGCTCGTGGCAAAAAACGGTGGCAAAGGCCACTGCGCCCACATGATTGCCTGGGGCGCGCAGCGCGCCGAAGAAATTCTCGCTGAAAATAAAGTCAAAGAATAACGCAAGGGAGAGAAAACGATGACACTGTATGATGAACTGATCGCCCGCGGCCTGATCGCACAGGTGACGAACGAGGACGAGATCAAAAACATGATCAACAACGGCAAAGCCACGTTTTACATTGGCTTTGACTGCACGGCAGATTCGCTGCACGTCGGCCACTTCATGGCCCTGTGCCTCATGAAGCGCCTGCAGATGGCGGGCAACAAGCCTATCGCCCTCATCGGCGACGGCACGACCCTCATCGGCGATCCCTCCGGCCGCACGGATATGCGCCAGATGCTCACCGAAGAGACCATCAAGCACAACGCCGAGTGCTTCAAGCGCCAGATGGAGCGCTTCATCGACTTCTCGGACGGCAAGGCGCTCATGCTCTATAACTCCGAGTGGCTCAAGCCGCTCAACTACATTGAGCTCCTGCGCGAAGTGGGCGCGTGCTTCTCCGTGAACAATATGCTGCGTGCCGAGTGCTACAAACAGCGCATGGAAAAGGGCCTGAGTTTCCTGGAGTTCAACTACATGATCATGCAGAGCTATGATTTCTACTACATGTTCCAGCACTACGGCTGCAACATGCAGTTCGGCGGCAACGACCAGTGGTCGAATATGCTTGGCGGCACGGAGCTCATCCGCCGCAAGCTCGGCAAGGACGCCCACGCCATGACAATCACGCTGCTGCTCAACTCCGAGGGCAAGAAAATGGGCAAGACCGCCAAGGGAGCTGTCTGGCTTGACCCGAACAAGACCAGCCCCTTTGAGTTCTATCAGTATTGGCGCAACGTCGACGATGCCGACGTGCTCAAGTGCATCCGCATGCTGACGTTCCTCCCGCTCGAGGAGATCGACAAGATGGACGGCTGGCAGGGCGAGCAGCTCAACAAAGCCAAGGAGATCCTGGCCTATGAGCTCACGAAAATGGTCCATGGCGAGGTCGAGGCCGATAAGGCCCAGGCGGCTGCAAAGGCCGTGTTCGGCGGCTCCGGCGAAGGTGTGCCGACGGTCGAGATCACGGCCGAAGACGGCGCGGACATCCTCAGCCTGCTCGTTAAGAGTGGCCTGTGTGCGTCCAAGTCCGACGCCCGACGCAATGTGCAGCAGGGCGGCGTAGCGGCCAACGACGAGAAGGTCACCGATATTGCCAAGACCTTTTCGGGCGCGGAGCTGAAAGCCGGCATCGTGCTCAAGCGCGGCAAGAAAAACTTCCGTAAGGTGCTGCTGAAATAATCAAAATCCGACAGATTGATCGCGCCCCGCCGTTCCCGGCGGGGCACTTTTGTTGACGTTGCCGAAATGTATAAATTTTTATTCCAGCGCTTGAAAAAAGTCGGTTTGAGTGGTATAACTTCAAGTTGATGGTTAGTTGTATCTAATTTAAATTCGAGTCAGCTAACCCGACCGCAGTCATGCGGATCAAAAAACACGGAGGTAAATCATGATGAGCATGGAAAAATTGGGAGCATTTGTTGGCGGCGCACTGTTTGCAACGGTCGGCGCGAAGATTCTTGCAAGCAAAGATGCCCAGAAGGTGTATGTGTATACGACGGCAGCCGCGCTGCGCGAGAAAGAGGACGTCATGGCAGTTGTGACGAACATCAAGGAGCTCGCGGGTGACGTTCTGGCCGGCGCCAAGGCGTTCAACGAAAAGCGCGCGGCCGAGCAGGCCGAGGTCATTGAGGACACGGCAGAGAAGGCTGAGTAAGTATGAAATGCACAATCCTGCATGAAACCCGAGGCCGTATGCGCGTGCATACAATGCAGGGTGCCATGTCGCTGCAGCAGGCGGACATTCTGGAAGCATACCTGAATCAGACCCCGGGCGTGACGAAAGCAACGGTCTATGACCGCACCGGTGACGCTGTGATCTGTTATGACGGGCCGCGGGAAGCGGTTACAAAAGCGCTCTCGTCCTTTGCCTATGCCAATGAGCAGGCGCTCGCTCTGGAGCACAGCAGTCGCGCCATGAGCCGCGAGTTTGAGGACAAGCTGGTCGCGTCGCTGTGCTGGCGCGGTCTCAAGCAGCTGTTCGTTCCGAGCTCTGTACGCACGCTGATCACGGTCGCGCGTTCTGTGCCGTATATCAAGGCCGGGCTGACGTGCCTGATGCACAAGAAGATCCAGGTGCCGGTGCTGGACGCAACGGCGATTTCGGTCTCGATGCTGCGTAAGGACTTCAAGACGGCAAGCTCGATCATGTTCCTGCTGGGCATCGGTGATATTCTTGACGAGTGGACGCACAAAAAGTCTGTTGCTGATCTCGCGCAGACCATGTCCCTGAATGTGGACAAAGTCTGGAAAGAGACGGACGCAGGCTCGGTGCTTGTGCCGGTGGCAGACGTTCAGGTCGGCGACCGGATCGTGGTCCGCACCGGCAGTGTGATCCCGCTTGACGGCAAAATCGTTGCCGGTGAGGCGATGGTCAATCAGGCGTCCATCACGGGTGAGCCGCTGGCAGTCCGCAGAACGGAAGGCGGTTATGTCTATGCCGGTACCGTCGTCGAAGAGGGCGACTGTACCATCTGCGTGGAAAAGAGCGCCGGCAGCGGCCGCTACGACCGCATCATCCGCATGATCGAGGAGTCGGAAAAGCTCAAGTCCGCAACGGAGGACCATGCGTCGCACCTTGCAGACCAGCTCGTTCCGTACAGTTTGGGCGCAACAGCCTTGGTCTGGCTCCTGACGGGGAATATAACCAAAGCGCTGGCGGTGCTGATGGTCGACTTCTCCTGCGCACTCAAGCTCTCGATGCCAATCGCCGTACTCTCCGCCATGAGAGAGGCCAGCGATCATCACCTGTCCGTCAAGGGCGGGCGGTTCCTTGAGGCTGTGTCCGAGGCAAGCACAATCGTCTTTGACAAGACCGGCACGCTGACGCGCGCCGAACCGAAAGTTGCGCAGGTCGTGACCTTCGGCGGCAACGAGGAAGCGGACATGCTGCGTCTGGCAGCCTGCCTGGAGGAGCATTATCCGCACTCTATGGCCAAAGCGGTCGTCGCGGAGGCGGCGCGCCGCGGCCTACGCCACGAGGAGCGTCATTCGCGCGTGGAGTATCTGGTCGCACATGGCATTTCCAGCAGTGTCGACGGGCAGAAGGTCGTCATCGGCAGCCACCATTTTGTCTTCGACGACGAGCACTGCACCATCCCGGCAGGGGAACAGGCTAAATTCGACGCCCTGCCGGATACGTATTCGCACCTGTACCTGGCTGTCTCCGGTGTGCTGGCAGCAGTCATCTGCATTGAGGACCCGCTGCGGCCGGAAGCGGCCGATGTCATCCGCGGTCTGCGGGAGCTCGGCGTGTCCAAGCTGGTCATGATGACCGGTGACAATGAAAAGACCGCCCGCGCGGTCGCAGAGGCGGTCGGCGTGGATGCCTATTTCGCCGAAGTGCTCCCGGAAGACAAGGCCGCCTTCATTCAGGCGGAGCACGCGGCAGGGCGTAAAGTCATCATGCTGGGCGACGGCGTGAACGATTCCCCGGCGCTTTCCGAGGCAGATGCCGGTGTTGCCATCAGTGACGGCGCAGCCATCGCGCGCGAAGTAGCCGATATCACGGTCAGCGCCGATGATCTGTACGCGCTGCTGACGCTCAAACGCCTGAGCGACGCGCTCATGGAGCGTATCCACAGCAACTACCGCAAGATCATCAGCTTTAACTTCCTGCTGATTTGCCTGGGCGTGGCCGGTGTCCTGCCGCCCGCGACCTCGGCGCTGCTGCACAACGCCTCCACGCTGGTCATCAGCCTCAAGAGCATGACCAAGCTGCTGGCGTAATACCCTGTAAAGAAAAAAGCCTGACGAACGATGGTTCGTCAGGCTTTTTTGCGTTCTGCTCACGCCTCGGCCGGGGCCGGGAGTTTGCAGACGTCGATCCACTCGAGGGCATTGGAGTATTTATAGAGCTCGTCCAGGTTCAGCTCGATCGCGCTCGACGGGCTGCCGACAGCGGGGAACACCGTCTCAAACCGCTGCAGCGACACGTCCAGATACACCGGAATGCCTTCCTTGCAGCCAAACGGGCACACACCGCCGATCGGGTGACCAACCAGCTCCAGCACCTCGTCGGAAGAGAGCATCTTGGCCTTCATGTGGAACTTTTCCTTGAATTTATGGTTATCAATGCGCGCATCTCCGGCGGCAAGGATCAGCATGCAGCCGTCCGCCGTCTTGAACGACAGCGTCTTTGCGATCCGCGCGCCCTCAACGCCAAGGGCCTTGGCGGCCAGATCGACAGTCGCGCTCGAGACCGTGAATTCCTGCACACGATCTTCCATGCCAAACTGACGGAAATACGCTCTTCCTGCTTCGATAGACATTTGATTCGCTCCTGTTCTTTGAAGTATCTGAAGCACATGATAGCGCAGGTGGCGGCGTTCGTCAAGCGGCGATTTTTTGCCCCCGGCACTTGCAGGATATCCGTAACAGGTGTATAATAATATAGTTATAGAATGTGGATTGTATCCGGTGCGCCGGATATCCATAGATTGGAGTGACATCCATGACAAAAATTGCACCTTCCATTCTCTCGGCGGACTTCTGCACCCTCGGTGAGGACATCCGTCAGATCGAGGCCGGCGGCGCGGATTATGTTCATATTGACGTGATGGACGGTATTTTTGTGCCGAATATCTCGATCGGCATTCCGGTCGTGAAGTCCGTTCGCAAGCATACGCCAATGTTTCTGGATGTCCACCTGATGATCGACCGGCCGCATCGCTACGTCGGCGAATTTTGCGACGCCGGAGCGGATCTCGTCGTGTTCCACGTCGAGGCGGACGAGCCACAGGATATTTTCGCCGCGATTGAGAACGTGAAGGCACATGGCAAGAAGGTTGGTCTCGCCATCAAGCCGAAAACGCCGGAGAGCGTGCTCATTCCGTATCTGCCGCTGCTGGATCTGGCTTTGGTCATGACGGTCGAGCCCGGCTTCGGCGGCCAGCGCTTCATGGCCGATCAGCTGCCGAAGATCGTACAGCTGCACGAGCGGATCGAGCAGATCAATCCCGCGTGCGAGCTGGAGGTGGACGGCGGCATCGACCCGGAGACATCCCCGCTCGTGAAGCAGGCGGGCGCCAATGTGCTCGTGGCCGGCAGCGCCGTGTTCCGCCAGCGTGACCGTGCGGCAGCCATCGCCGCCATCCGCAACGCTTGATTCAGGACGGTAGTACCATGTCATTTTTTCCGAACGCACTTGAAAATCTCATCGACCAGTTTGCCGCGCTGCCCGGCGTCGGGCGCAAGAGCGCGCAGCGGCTGGCGTTTCATGTTCTGTCCCTCCCGGAGGAGGAGGCGCTGAAGTTTGCAGCCGCCATTGTGGACGCCAAGAAAAACATCCACTGCTGCAGTATCTGCCAGAATCTCACCGATCAGGAGACGTGCACCATCTGCGCCTCTCCGAAGCGCGACCAGGGTACTATCTGCGTCGTGGCGCAGCCGCGCGATGTGCTCTCGTTCGAGCGCAGCCGCGAGTATAACGGCGTCTATCACGTCCTGCACGGCGTGCTGTCGCCCATGAATCACATTGGCCCGGACGACATCCGGATCCAAGAGCTGGTCAAGCGTGTGGCTGCCGGCGGGATCACGGAGGTCATCATGGCCACGAACCCCGACACGGAGGGCGAGGCGACCGCGATGTACATCGCGCGCCTGCTCAAGCCGTTTGACGTGAAGATCACGCGTCTGGCTTACGGCATTCCGGTCGGTTCCAATCTGGAATATGCGGACGATGCCACGCTCCTGCGGGCGCTGGCCGGCCGAATGGAAATGTAACAGGTTTGACGGTACGGATTTCTGGGGATACTCTGGTCATCTGATACCGCGGACAACGCATTTCGTACATATTTTTCGAAACATCAACCTGCTTCCGGGGGAGTAGTCTGCCCGAAAGCGAACGTAAAGGAGTTACAAATGGCATCCAAATTGAAAATCATCCCGCTTGGCGGGCTCGGTGAGATCGGTAAGAACCTCACCGTCTATGAGTATGGCAAGGACATGTTCCTTGTCGACTGCGGCATGGGCTTTCCGGATCAGGATCTCTACGGCGTCGACATGGTCATCCCGGACATCAGCTACCTGAAGGCAAACAAAAACCGCATCCGCGGCATGGTCATCACGCACGGGCATGAGGATCACATCGGCGCGATCCCGTACGTGCTCAAGCAGCTCGACATGCCGATCTATGCAACGCCCCTGACGGCGGCGATCATCGAGCTCAAGCTCGAAGAGCACGACCTGCTCTATCACACGCAGATCTTCACGAAAAAACCGGGCGACAGGTTCAAACTCGGCTGCTTTGAGATTGAGTTCATCCACACGAACCACAGCATTGCCGATTCCGTCGCGCTGGCCATCAAAACGCCGATCGGCACCGTCATCCACACGGGCGACTTCAAGATTGACCTCACGCCCATTCAGGGCGGCATGATCGATCTGCCACGCCTCGGCCAGCTCGGCAACGAGGGCGTGCTCGCGCTGCTGTCGGACTCCACGAACGTGGAGCGCCCTGGCTACTGTGCCTCGGAGGCGCGCGTGATCGACTGCTTTGATGAGCTGTTCAAAGACTGCAATAAGCGCATCATCGTCACGACGTTCGCATCCAATGTCCACCGCCTGCAGCAGATCATCAACGTGGCTGCAAAGTATAAACGCAAAGTCGGCATCACCGGCCGCAGCATGGAAAATGTTATGCGCGTGGCAACGGAGCTCGGCTACGTGGACATTCCGGACGGCGTCATGATGGACATGTCGCAGATCGGCAGCCTGCCGCGCAGCAAGACCGTCATCATCTGCACCGGCAGTCAGGGCGAACCGATGTCTGCACTGCACCGTATGGCGTTCTCCGAGCACAAGCAGGTCACGATTGATGCCGGCGACCGTGTCATCATCTCGGCCTCGGCCATTCCGGGCAACGAGATCACGATCAGCCGCGTCATCGACGAGCTGTTCCAGAAGGGCGCAGAGGTCATCTACGACCGCAACACACCGCTGCACGTCTCCGGCCACGCATGCCAGGAGGAGCTGAAGATGATGCTCGCACTGACAAAGCCGCACTACTTCATCCCCGTGCACGGTGAGTACCGCATGCTGTGCAAACACGCCGAGATCGGCAAGCTCATGGGTGTGGAGCCAAAGAATGTGCTTGTGGCCAAAAACGGCGAAGTGATTGAGATCACCAAGCGCAGCATGCGCGCGACGAGCAATGTTCCGGCGGGCGACGTGTATATCGACGGCACCGGCATCGGTGACGTCGGCAGCGCCGTGCTGCGCGACCGCCGCCATCTGGCCGAGGACGGCATCGTTATGGCCATCATCACGCTCTCGTCCGAAAACGGCAAGCCGGTCGCTGATCCCGAGATCATCACCCGCGGCTTTGTGTATGTCAAAGAGGCGGAGGCACTCATGGGCGAACTCAAGCGCGTCGTCAACGAGAGCCTTGCCAGCTGTGAGCGGCAGAAACAGCACGATTGGGCGACCATCAAGGGGCGCGTGAAGTCGAACATCAGCGGTTATCTGTATAAGACCACGCGCCGCAGCCCCATGGTGCTGCCCGTGATCATCGAAGTCTGAGCAGGGGAGTGCGCCATGAAGATCCAGATCTGGGGCAAATCCAAATGCTTTGACACAAAAAAGGCCGAGCGCTATTTTAAGGAGCGCCGTATCCCATATCAGGCCATCGACCTGCTGCGCTATGGCATGAGCCGCGGCGAGCTGACGAGTGTGAAAAATGCCGTCGGACTTGACGCCATGCTCAACCCCAAGGCGGCGGACTACGCGCTTGTGCAGCACCTGGCCTATGAGCAGGACAAGATCGAGCGTATGCTCGAGGATCCGTCCCTACTGCAGACGCCCATCGTCCGCAACGGCAGGCAGGCCACGATTGGCTACTGCCCGGATGTATGGAAAACGTGGGAATAAAAATACGAAGAAGCCCGATATGACAGTAGCCATATCGGGCTTTTGCTATTTCTTTTTAATGTTCTGCCTGCTCTTTGCGGATCGCATCGCGCATCCGCTCCAGCCCGGTCTGAATGATCGCGCGCGGCATGGCGAGATTCAGGCGCACATACCCTTTGGCGTTGCCGACGAAGAGGGAATCCCCGCCCTCGAGCAGCACACCCGCCTTATTGGCGAAGAAGTCCGGCAGATCCGCCACATCCGGCAGACAGCGCGACAGATCGACCCACGCCAGATACGTTGCTTCCGGAATATACATAACCGCCTCCGGCAGCTCCCGGGCCAAAAACGCCTTGACAAACGCGAAGTTTTCGTCGAGGTATTGCTTGAGCGCCTCGTGCCACGCGCCGCCGTGCGCATAGGCCGCCTGCGCCGCCGTCAGCGACATGGGGTTGACCATACCGAACAGCTTGTCGCGCTCCTGAAAGCGCGCCCGCAGCGCGGGATCGCGGATGATGATGTTGGAAAACGCCAGCCCCGCCATATTAAAGGTCTTGGTGGGAGCCATGCAGGTAATGAGCTTGGGGTAGCGATCCATGACTTTTGCCATCGGGATGTGGCGGCGGCCGCAGCGGATCAGGTCGCAGTGGATCTCGTCGGACACCACCCAGAGGTTATATTTTTCGATGATCGCAGCAACCCGGCGCAGCTCGTCCTCCGTCCACATACGGCCGGTGGGATTGTGCGGATTGCACCAGAATACCAGCTTGCACGCCGGATCGGCGCACTTGCGCTCGAAGTCCTCAAAGTCCACTTCAAACGTGCCATCCGCCTTTTTATGCAGCGGGGAAGTCAGCACATCCACGCCGGTGTACTCCGCCGCATGGAGAAAATAGCCGTAGGCAGGTGTGTTGAGCAGCACCTTTTCGTCCGGGCCGCAAAGCGTTTCCGTCAGCTGGTACAGCGCGGGAATGATGCCCGGCGAGACGCACAGCTGCTCTTTGGGAAAGCCCCAGTCATAATGATCCTTGCACCATTTGGAGAAGGTGTGATAGTATTCATCGTCATACAGGCCGGTATAGCCAAAAATGCGGCGGTCGATCCGCGCGCGCAGCGCGTCGAGAATCTCGGGTGCCACGCCAAATTCCATATCAGCGACCCACATGCGGACAAATTCTTCGTCCTTAAAAGCAAACACCTTTTCCGGGCCGGCGTGAAAAATATAGCCGCGAAAACCATCCGTGTTCAGCGCATTGGTATGGCGGCGATCAATGATCTCATCAAAATTGTAGGTCATAGCGATCTTCCTTTCTGTGCACTTGCAGTCATATCCGGCTGCACAGCTATTATAGCAAATATTTTAGGAAACAGGCAACCACGCTGCGAAAGAAAAAGCACTATGTGCGCGGTTTCCCACGCACATAGTGCTGCAAAATAGTTTGATTTTGTCCTCAGCTGAAGTTTGCGCTGCCGCCGTTGGTCGGGATCACGCCAACATAGGTCGTGCCGCGCGAGAGGTTCAGCGCCGTGCCGTCCTCGAGCGTGTAAGTAAAGCAGCTGTTGATGTCGCTGCGGGACCACTTGATTGGCACGTACTCGCCGCCGGTCACAAAGTAGCCGGTGCCGCTGCCGATGAGGTCGACGGCCAGGCGGCCGTAGCTGTCCACCGTTTTCATATCGGCCGAGAGGATGAGCAAATTGGAGAACGGAACCGCTTCGCCGGTCGCGCCGTCCTTATAGTCGGCCTTATACTGCACAGCCGTGTACTTGCCGCTGTCGGCGTGGTAGGCAAAGGACGTGCTCTTGGACGTGTTGAATGTCACCTGCACATTCGCAGCCGCGCCGCCGGTGCACTGCTGGACAGCGTTGTCGGCAAAGTTCAGGCCGGTCTTGTAGCTGCTCTCGTGCTCGGTGCGGAACTTGTACTGATCCACAAGGGCCTCCACATTCGCGCCGTGGAAGAACAGCGTGTGCTCCGAGCCGTGCTGACCGCGGCTGGCGTCGCGGTAGAACATGGAGCTGGTGTTGCCATCGCGCACGCCGTCGAGATGGTCAGCGTTGTAGGTCTTGACATCGCTGTAGGCCTGCTCGCTGCCGCCGGCGTGGATGACAATGGCATCATACGACAGGGCAACGCTCAGATAATACGGGCGCAGGCTGCGGATGCTGCCGACAGACTCCACGTCATACAGGTGGCTGAAAATGGCCATCATGCGCGTGATACCGCCCTCGGCCGGGATCTCGTAGATCATGTCTGCGTTGCTGATGCCGACCTGCGGCTGCGCGTAGACGATGTTATTGATCATGACGGCAAACGGCCGGGTATTTTCCGGCTTGGTGCTCAGCGGCTCACCGGTCAGCGGGGCGTAGTAGTTCTCCGTTTTTCCGGCAGCGCCGTTGGTCGACGGTTTTTCGGATTTGATGCCGCAGCCGGAGCAGACGAGCAGCGCCGCAGCGAGAAGACAAGCAAAGAAGCGTTTCAAAACAACGATCCTCCTGTTATGATTTGGTCAACGCTCATGATACACGCCTTGCAGAGGATTGTCAAATGCACCGAGCCGTGCTACAATGGAAATAAGAATTTTTAATAACTGTCTGGAGATGACCATTCATGTATGAAGAGATTCGCAAATCCGCCCGCGCAGCCCTGCTCGAACTGCTGGATGTTGCCGCGCTCAAGCCCGGCCAGCAGGTCGTGATCGGCTGCTCCTCGAGCGAGATCATGGGGCAGAAGATCGGCAAGGGCTCTACGCCCGAGGCGGCAAAAGCCGTAGTCGATGAGATCCTGCCGATCCTGAAAGCGCGCGGCCTCTGCCTGGAGGCGCAGTGCTGCGAGCACCTCAACCGTGCCCTGATCATGGAGCGCGCTGACGCGGAGCGGTTCGGATACGAGATCGTCTGCGTCCGCCCGCGGCCGAAAGCCGGCGGCTCGTTCGCCACGGCGGTCTATGAGGCGATGGATGACCCGGTCGCGGTCGAGTTCGTGAAGGCCGACGCCGGTCTCGACATCGGCAACACCATGATCGGCATGCACCTCAAGCATGTGGCCGTGCCGCTGCGCCTGTCGGTCAAGACGATTGGGGAGGCGCCGATCAACGCTGCCCGCACGCGGCCGAAGCTCATCGGCGGCAGCCGCGCAGAGTACCCGGACTGAAGCAAACAGGAAAAAGCGCATCCCCCGGCAATGCCGGGGGATGCGCTTTTATGCAGCTGTACCGGAAATTACGCGCCCTTGTGCATCAGGACGGTCAGCACCAGCGTCAGAATGACAAAGACGAGGCCGAACCACTTCGTCGCCTTGGCGAGCTTGGCATCGAGCGTCTTGGCTTTGCCTTTAGAAAGGAACGTTTCCGCACCGCCGGCAATAGCGCCGGACAGGCCGGCGCTCTTGCCGGACTGCATCAGCACGATCACGGTCACGGCGAGACCGGAAATCAGCTGGATAATCGTCAGAATCAGTTCCAAAGTAGTCATGGTATTCATCCTTTCATGATAGGGAAAATCATCTAATATAACGGAGTTACTATATCACAACATCTGGTGCATTGCAAGAGGTGTTTTGCAAAAGATAACGTATTTTTAGATAGAAATGCAATTACAATCCGGATGTTCAATAAGTTCCTTTGTTCAGCAGCTTAACAACACCAAATGCAGCCGACGTGTACATGAAGATGCCGAGTATCAGGAAGGATACTCTCTTGGTTGTCAGCCGCCGTTTTGCCTGATTAAAGTCAAGGATAACTTTCCCGCTGCACACCATTTCCAAAATTGTGTCGCTATTTGGATACACATACAGCTCCAAAACCGTACCTGGCGCCATATTTTCAATGTGATTCAGCACGTCGCTTGTAAAACATACGTTGTCAATTGACAATGGTTCATGATCAGAAAAGTAGAGTGTCAGACTATTCAAATTATGACGGCGGTAGTGCTTCTGATACGAAGCAAATGTTGCATCTACACGAATAGCCTCCGTTTTCTCAATTGGCCTTGTCCAGTAATACATTCCGACAGTAAAAACCGTTCCCAGAAGGATGCCGGCAACAACAAGAAACACTGCAGAGCCTTTTGATATAGATTTTTTGCATTTTTTCCGAATCGTTGCTGCAAGCCGTTTCATGGCTGGTCACCGATTTCTCGTTTGGAAAGCGAGATACCTGTCTCAATGTGTTCCTCGCCTTGAAGTTTGGACAATAATGCGCACGTCTCAACATGCGGCGTCTGCGGGAACATATCCACGGCCAGCGCCTGCTTGAGCGTGTAGCCGCGCTGCGTGAGCAGCTTCACATCACGTGCGAGCGTGCCCGGGTCGCAGGAGACATAGACGATCCGCGGCGGCTGCATGGACGCCATCGCGTCGATGGCTTCCGGGGACATGCCCTTGCGCGGGGGATCGACCACAATGCAGTCCGGCCGGACACCGCGCCGGGCCAGCTCCGCCGCAGCGGCACCGGCATCGGCGCAGAGAAACTCCGCATTCTCGATGCCGTTTCGCTCCGCGTTGCGGCGCGCGTTCTCGATCGCCTCCGGCACGATCTCGGCCCCGATGACGCGCGCGGCCTTGCGCGCCAGACACAGGCTGATCGTCCCGGCGCCGCAGTACAGGTCCAGCACCTGATCCGTCGGCGCATGGACGGCGTATTCCACCGCGCGCTCATACAGCCGCTCGGCCTGCACGGGATTGACCTGATAAAACGCCTGCGGCGAGAGCGTGAACGTCAGCCCGCAGAGCCGGTCAGTCAGCTCCGGCTCGCCCCAGAGCGTATAAAAGTCTCCGGCGAGCACGACGTTGCCCTTTTGCTTGTTGACATCGAGCACGATGCCGGTCAGCTCCGGGGAGTGCTCGCGTAGATAGGCGATCAAATCGTCCGTCTGCGCGCCGAATCCGCGCGCAGAGACGATGCACAGCACGGCGTCGGGCGTGTGCATGGCGCAGCGCGTGAACAGATGCCGCACCGTTCCGCGTCCGGTGACCTCATCATACGGCGCGATGCCGCGCAGATTCATCCAGTCGCAGACCGTCTGTGCTGCCTTGTCCGCGAGCGGGAGCTGGAGCAGGCACTGCTCCACGGGCGTGATATCATGGCTGGATGCGCGGTAAAAGCCCTTGACCACGCGGCCGTTCTTTTTGCCGACGGCGTAAATTGCTTTGTTCCGGTAACAGAGCGGATACTCCATGCCGATAATATCCTGCACCGGCGTCGAAACGCCGCCAATGCGCATGAGCGCATCATTGACACGCGCGCGCTTCATGCGCAGCTGCTCGTCATAGTCCATGTGCTGCAGGCTGCAGCCGCCGCAGGTGCGGTAAACAGGGCAGGGCGGCTCCGTGCGTGCCGCGGCAGGGGACAGGCACTGCTCCGCCTTACCGTAGACGGCATTTGCCGTCACCTTCAGGATGCGGACCTGCCATGTCTCACCGACGAGCGCGCCTTTCACGAACACGGCGCGGCCGGCGATGTGGCACACACCCGCGCCGTCGGACGTATAGCCCGTGATCTGCGCGGTATGCAGTTGGTTTTTCGCAAGCTGCTCCATAGCTTATTCCGCTTCCTGACCCGCGATGTGCATATACTCGTCGTACGTGCAGCGGCGGTCGATGATGCCGTCGGGCGTGATCTCAATGATGCGGTTGGCGACCGTCTGCGTGAGCTGGTGGTCGTGGCTCGTGAAGATAATATTGTAGGGGAAGGCAGCCATGCCGTTATTGAGCGCCGCAATGCTCTCCAGATCGAGGTGGTTCGTCGGCTGGTCGAACACAAGGAAGTTGGCCCCCGAGAGCATCATCTTCGAGATCATGCAGCGCACTTTTTCGCCGCCGGACAAAACCTTGACCTGCTTATAAACATCATCGCCGGAAAACAGCATCCGGCCAAGGAACGTGCGCAGGTAGCTCTCTCGCTTATCGGTGGAGAACTGGCGCATCCAGTCGATGAGGTCATAGTCGCAGTTTTCAAAATAGCTGTTGTGATCCTTCGGGAAGTAGGCCTGCGTGGTCGAAACGCCCCACTTGACCGTGCCCTCGTCCGGCTCCTCGTCACCCATGAGGATCTTGAAGAGCATCGTCACAGCGAGCTCGTTCTTGCCGAGAATGGCGATCTTGTCCTCCTTGCCGACGATGAAGCTCACGTGGTTGAGCAGCTTTTCGCCGTCGACGGTCTTGCTGATGTCTGTCACGAACAGACGGTCCTTGCCGGGCTCGCGCTCGGCCTTGAAGCCGACCCACGGATAGCGGCGGCTGGAGGCTGGCATGTCCTCGACGGAGATCTTTTCGAGCAGCTTGCGGCGGGATGTCGCCTGCCGGGACTTGGACTTGTTGGCAGAGAAGCGGGCAATGAAGGTCTGCAGCTCCTGAATCTTCTGCTCGGCGCGCTTGTTCTGATCCTTGACGAGCTTTTGCATGAGCTGGCTGGATTCATACCAGAAGTCGTAGTTGCCGACATACATCTTGATCTTGCCGTAATCGATATCGACGATGTGCGTGCAAACGTTGTTGAGGAAATAACGGTCATGCGACACGACGAGCACCGTGCCGTCGTAATCCATCAGGAAATCCTCCAGCCAGACGACACTCGCAAGGTCGAGGTTGTTCGTCGGCTCGTCGAGCAGGATGATATCCGGGTGGCCGAAGAGCGCCTGCGCCAGCAGGACTTTGACCTTCAGGCGCGGATCCATGTCGGACATCATGGTCTCATGATACTCCGGCGCGACGCCGAGACCCTGCAGGATGCGGGATGCATCCGACTCCGCCTCCCAGCCGCCGAGATCGGCAAACTCCTCCTCCAGCTCGGAGGCGCGGATGCCGTCCTCATCCGTCATCTCGTCCTTGGCATAGATGGCGTCCTTCTCCTTGCCGCAGTCGTACAGGCGCTGGTTACCCATGATGACCGTGTCCATGACGGTATAGGCATCGTACATGGTCTGATCCTGCTTGAGGACGGACATTCTGGCCTTGGGGTCGATATAGACGTTGCCGGTGCTCGGCTCGAGCTGGCCGGAGAGGATCTTCAGGAATGTGGATTTGCCGGCGCCGTTGGCGCCGATGATGCCATAGCAGTTGCCGGGGGTAAACTGCAGGTTCACCTTGGAAAACAGCGGGGCGCCGCTGTACTGCAGCGAGAGGTCATCAACAGTGATCATTTTGGAAACTCCTTCGTTACAATAGATAATATATTAGTTTATCATATTTTCCGGCACTTGAACAGCACAAATGAACAGAGCCGGCGATTTTTCACCGACTCTGCGCTTTGTTTATTCTACAAGCACCTTTTTCAGCCGCGCATAGCGGGGCAGGCCGTTTTCCAGCGGAATCTCCGGCACGCCCTGAATGAGCGGCAGGGCATAGTCAATAAAGTCCTGCGTGACATTGTTGCCCTCCGGCACGATCCATTCCACTGGGACTTTCTTTTCATAGTTTGCGACATCGGAGAGCGGAATGAGCTTCATGCGGCAGGTATACTGGCCGTTCACCATCACGCGCTCAAACGCGACCATCTGGCCGGTCTCGCCGGAGAGCGCCGCCTCGACAGCCATCTTACCGGCGGCAAACGCCTCGTCGATATCCGTCTGGGAGGCGAGATGCGCGCCCGCGCGCTGCAGCAGCGACAGTTCAATGCCGCGCACCTTGGCGTGCTCGCGCTCTTTGATCACCTGCGCCAGACGCGCCGCCAGACCGCCAAGCTGCGCATGGCCGAAGCCGTCGGTCGCAGAGGCCTTGGCCTCGGAAACGAACGAGCCGTCCGCGTAGTGGATGCCCTCGGAAACGGCGATAAGAACGTTGTTTTTCTCCTCATAGATGCGGTGCACATCCGCAAGGAACTGCTCCATGTCAAAATCAACTTCCGGCAGATAGATCAGGTCCGGCCCGGAGCCGCAGGCCGATGCCAGCGCGGCGCTGCCGGCCAGCCACCCGGCGTGGCGGCCCATGATCTCCACGACCGTGATCGTGCCGGTGTCATATACACGGCAGTCCTTGGACACTTCCATGCAGGAGGTCGCTATGTATTTGGCGGCGCTGGCAAAGCCGGGGCAGTGGTCGGTACCGAAGAGGTCATTGTCAATGGTCTTGGGCACGCCCATCACGCGGCAGTCCCAATCGTGCGCCTGCATGTAACGGCTGATCTTGTTGCAGGTGTCCATGGAGTCGTTGCCGCCGTTATAGAAGAAATAGCGCACGTTGTATTTCTGAAAGGTCTCCAGAATACGCCGGTAATCCGTATCGTCCGTGTCCGGATCCGCCATTTTGTAGCGGCAGGAGCCCAGCTCCGACGACGGCGTGTGCAGAAGCAGACGTAGCTCACCCGGATCCTCCTGGCCGATATCATACAGGCGATCATCCAGAACGCCGCGGATGCCGTGGGCCGCACCGTAAACGTTGGTAATGGCATCGGATTCCAACGCAGTCTTGAGTACTCCGTAGGCGCTGGCATTGATGACTGCAGTCGGCCCGCCGGACTGCCCAAAGATACACGCGCCTCTCAATTCACCGGACATAACGCACCTCCACAAATTCAAAGAATTGATAGATTTTACTGAAACATTGAATTCCGCTATTGATATTATCTAAAAACATGTGTAAAATAAATTGAATCGATTATCTGTTTTGGATCATATTGCTGTTCTATATATTATATGAAAGTGAGTTGACTTGTCAATGTCGATTGTAACTTCTCAGGAAATGTTTGCAAAAGCGTATGCGGGCGGCTATGCCATCGGCGCCTTCAACGTGAACAATATGGAGATCATTCAGGGCATCACGGAGGCTGCCAAGGAGTGCAATGCGCCGGTAATTCTGCAGGTATCCTCCGGTGCGCGCAAGTATGCCAACCGTACGTACCTGGTCAAGCTGGTGGAAGCTGCCGTTATCGAGACCGGTCTGCCAATCTGTCTTCATCTGGATCATGGGGACTCGTTCGAGTTGTGCAAGGCCTGCGTCGATGACGGTTTTTCTTCTGTCATGATCGATGCCTCCTCCAAGCCGTTTGAGGAAAATGTCGCGCTGACGCGTCAGGTCGTGGAATACGCACACGCGCATGGTGCCGTCGTGGAGGCGGAACTCGGCACACTGGCCGGCATCGAGGACGACGTCAAGGTCAAGGCCGAGGATTCGTCCTATACGCGCCCGGAGGATGTGCAGGAATTTGTTGAGCGTACCGGCTGCGATTCACTCGCAATCGCAATCGGCACGAGCCACGGCGCCTATAAGTTCAAGCCCGGCACAAAGCCGCAGCTCCGGTTCGACATTCTTGAGGAAGTGTCCGAGCGTCTGCCCGGCTTCCCGATCGTGCTGCACGGCTCGTCGTCCGTACCGCAGGAATATGTTCAGATGATCAACGAATTCGGCGGCGATATGCCCGGTGCGATCGGCGTGCCGGAGGATCAGCTGCGCCAGGCGGCGCGTCTGGCCGTGTGCAAGATCAATATTGACTCTGACCTGCGTCTGGCCATGACCGGCACGATCCGCAAATATCTTGCGGAGCACCCGGCGGAGTTTGACCCGAGAAAGTATCTCGGCCCCGCACGTGAAAACATCAAGCAGCTCGTCAAGCACAAGATCGTCGATGTGCTCGGCTGCGACGGAAAAGCCTGAGCTGCCATCCGACGCGCTGCTCAGTCTGAACAGGGGGGAACACCCATGAATTTTCAGGAACTTCTGACGCGGCTGTCTGCAAGCTGTTTTGCTGCCGACCGGCCGGATTATGATTGGAAAACACTGCGCCTGTTTCCGGAAACGGGGCTGGATCTGATGCTGGTCGTGCGTCTTGCGGCGGCGCTGATCCTGTGCATCGTCGGCGCGCTTGTGCACAGCACCGTGCTGCGCTACGTGCTTTTGGTCCTGTCCGTGCTTGCCGCCGGATATGATTATCTTGCCGCTGCGATTGTCTGCATTCTCGACCGGCAGGTGTTCCGGCCCGCAGTGCTCGTGATCGTGTGCGTGATCGGTACCATGGCGGTCGGACAGCCGGTGGATGCCGCTGTTTTCCTGCTTGTGTACCGGGTCGTTTCGATCCTGATCGCGGTCGTCACGGTCCACGCAAAGAAAACGCTGGAGGCCGCCGTCGGCGGTGAGATCCATTCTCCGGCCGAAATCGCCGCTCCCAAGTGGATCGGCTATCTTGCACCGGCTGGTCTGTGCATTGCGGCGCTGGTTGCCGTGCTGGAGATCGTGCTCAAAGTTGCGACGGTTTCCCGGGCAATCCACGCCGCCATGATCGTGCTCTTTCTTTCCACACCGTGTGCGCTGCTCATTTCCGTGCCGCTGGTGTGGTACAGCGCCGTCAACGGTGCTTACAGCTGCGACGTGCTGTTTCGCAGCTGCCGGAGCATGCGCGCGCTCAATGCCGTGCGTGCGGTCGCAGTCGATGAAGGGGAGGGGAACAGCCAGCTCCCGAAGGTGGTCAGCGTAAAATCCAGCCAGTTGACGCCGGAAGCACTGCTGCAGCTGGCGGCTAATGCGGAGTCCTGCTCGAACAGCCGCACGGCGCGCGCAATCTGCGCTGCCTATAATGGCCCCATCCTCACACAGTATCTCTCCCGCGCGGTGGATATTCCCGAGAGCGGTGTGGAGGTCTATATTGAATCGACCCGTGTTTGCGTCGGCACACGAGAGCTGATGATCCTCAAGGGTGTGGACATTCCGGATGCAGACCTGACGGACGGCTACGTAGTTTATGTGTCTGTTGGTGAGCAGTACGCAGGCAAGATCCTGCTGCAGGAAGTTGTGCAGTCGGATACGAAGCCCGCGCTCAAAGAGCTGCGTGCGTTGGGCGTGCATACGATCACGCTCTTCAGCAACGCCAGCAACGACTCCGTTGCCGAGAACGCAAAGGAACTCAAGGCAGATCATCTCTATTGCAAATGCAGCGGACAGGAGAAAGAGCAGATCCTGTCGCAGCAAGTCGATAACCTGAGCGACGGGGAACTGCTGCTGTATTATGACCGCCGCTGCACGGCACATCCGGAGCACTCGTCCGCAGATCTGGACGCCTGCGTGATTCCGGAGGAGAGCAACGAGCGGTTTGACGCCGACATCCTGCTCACGAGCCAGGATCCGTACCTGCTGCCAGAGGCAATCGAGACGGCCGGCTGGGTTGAGGGCATCTGCCGCGAGCATCTGGCGATCGGCGTTGTTGTGAAGGTCCTGCTGCTGGTGATGGCAGAACTCGGCTACTGCACGCTGTGGTTCGCCGCCGTTCTGGATGGCGCCGCCGCGCTCGGCACGCTGCTGATGGCGATCCGCGCGTTCGGCTTCGATAAGCCGCATCATCGTGTCCGCGATTACCTGCCAAAGGTCAAATCCAAATAAGAAAGCAAAATTTCCGATCCCTGTTTTCAGGAATCGGAGATTTTTTTCGCCGTATTCTCGTCAGGGGAGAATTCTCCCAGCGGGTTGGCCGCCGCCGCCGTGCGCAGCTGATCATTGTCTACGTGCGTATAAATCTGCGTGGTGTTCAGGTGCTCATGACCGAGCAGCTCCTGCAGCGTGCGCACATCCACACCGTTTTGCAGCATGAGTGTGGCCGCCGTATGCCGCAGTTTGTGCGTGGAGTACTGGCTGGCATCCAGTCCCGCGCGGGTCAGGTTTTTCTTGACCATGACCTGTACGGAGTCGCAGCTGATGCGTGTGCGTCGGTTGGAGAGAAACATGGCTGTCGTGCGCGGCGGTGCGATCTCGCTGCGTACGGCCAGATAGCGGTCGAGCGCTTCGCGGCAGGCGTCGTTGAGGTAAACAACACGCTCTTTGCTGCCTTTGCCGAGGATGCGCAGACTGTCGCCGTGGTCATCCTGCAGGTTCAAACCGACCAGTTCTGAGATACGTAAACCGCAGTTGAGAAAAATACACAGGATGCAATAATCTCGTTCCTTATTTTTCCCATCCACGACGGACAGCAGCCGCTTGCTCTCTTCCAGTGTGAGATAGTGGGGGAGCGTCTTGGGGATCTTCGGAGAGTCGAGATCCTGCACCGGGTTTTCCTCCAGCAGCTTCGCTTTCACGGTCAGGTATTTGAAAAAGCTGCGGATCGCCGCAATTTTGCGTGCACGGGAGTTTGCGCTCAGACCGTATTCCAGCTCGTGCGCATTCGGCTGCTTAACGCGGTCGCGCGACAGATAGGCCAGAAAACTGTAAACCTCCGTAAGCGTCACTGTGCGCAGAAAGGAAATATCAACGTCTGCGATGGAGATCTCGTCCAATTCCGCTGTGCGCGGTGCGAGCCCACGGTCGAGCTTCAGAAATCGCAAAAACATCCGCAGATCAAGATAATACTGGTCGACCGTCGCCTTGGAGTGTCCGCAAATCGTTTCGTGATAAGCCAAAAAGTCGCGCAGCACCTGCGGCGCATCTGAATAATCCATAGCCAACACCTCAAATTCTAATAAGAGCATACCAGAAGTATGGGGCAGTGTCTATTGACAAAATCCACAAATAATTCGGCAAAATAAAAATTTTGCCGAATTTAGAGGAGGAGAAAACCGCCGAAAAGCCCGTTTCAGGCCTTCCGGCGGTTTTCTGACAGTCCGATTGCTTTGCTCCATATATTCATTTTGCGATTTCGCCGCTTCACGCGCCGAATACAGCCCTGAGCGCCTCGCGGATGTTCTTGACCGGGATCGTCTGCAGGCCGTTTTGCTTCTGCACATCGTCGCGCACATGCGCCGGGATGATACAGCGCTGGAATCCCAGCCGTGCAATCTCGGACAGGCGCTGATTCAAATGGCTCACGGAGCGTATCTCTCCGGACAGGCCGACCTCACCGACGGCAGCCAGATCGCTGCCGACCGGCAGATCCTTGTAGCTCGATGCGATCGCCAGAATGACCGCCAAGTCTGTTGCCGGCTCGTCCAGCCGCAGGCCGCCGACAACGTTGATGTACGCATCACAGCTCGACAGTGAAAAACCGGCGCGCTTTTCCAGCACAGCCAGCAACAGCATGGCGCGATTATAGTCAATGCCGTTGGCGTTTCGGCGTGCGCCGCTGTAGCCCGACGGCGTGACCAGCGCCTGCACCTCAGCCAGCACCGTGCGCGAGCCCTCCATGACGCCGACAACGCAGGTGCCGGGCGTATTGGTCGGACGCCCAGATAGTAACATTTCCGACGGATTTGTCACCTCGCGAAGGCCGGAATCTTCCATTTCAAAGACGCCGATTTCGTTTGTTGACCCGAATCTGTTTTTTGCCGCCCGCAAAATGCGGTAAGACATGCTCTGGTCACCCTCAAAGTACAGCACGCAGTCTACCATGTGCTCGAGCACTTTCGGGCCGGCAATGCTGCCTTCCTTGTTGATATGACCGACAACGAACGCCGTATAGCCGCTGTCTTTGGCTGATCGCATGATGCGCATCGTGCACTCGCGCACCTGGCTGATGCTGCCGGGCGTCGAGGCTGTCTCGGCGTCGTACATGGTTTGAATGGAGTCGACGATCAGGACGGTCGGCTGCAGGTCATCGATCGTAGACAGAACGATGTTCAGATCCGTTTCGGCCAGCACATAAATGCTGCCATGATCAACGCCGAGGCGCTGCGCGCGCATTTTCAGCTGGCGCTGACTCTCTTCGCCGGAGACGTAAAGGATCGTTTCCTGCTCGCTGATGCGGCCGCAGAGCTGCAGCAGCAGCGTAGATTTGCCGATACCGGGCGCACCGCCGACCAGCACCAGCGAGCCGCGCACGGCGCCGCCGCCGAGCACGCGGTCAAACTCCCCGATCCCTGTGGAAAATCGCAATTCTTCCTCGGCATCCAACTCTGAGATCAGCTTTGGCTGCGCGATACGCTTGGCACGCGTGCCGAGAGCCATTTTGAGTTCTTTCGGTGCCTCAACCAGCGTGTTCCACGCGCCGCACGCTGGGCACTGCCCCATCCATTTTGCTGTCTCATTGCCGCATTCCGAGCAATAAAAGACGGTTTTTGTACTCGATTTTGCTTTCATGTAACCATTCCTGTTTGCGGCAGTGACTGCCGGTATTGTAAGTAGGACGCGATGATCACAGCCGCCAGTTTTGTCTGGTAGCCGCCGTCCTTGAGCTTTGCACACTCGGATTCGTTGGATAAAAAGCCGCACTCGACCAGCACTGCGGGGCATTTCACCTCGCGCATCAGGTAGATCTTATCCGAGATCGGTGCTGCGACGCGCCGGTTTTGCGGGTCAAGATACGCGACGAGATTATCGTGCATCAGCGCGCCGAGCGTGTCGCTGCCGGTGCTTGCTGCGTACAGCACCTGCGCACCCGACGGCTTCCGATCCGGATAGCAGTTCTGGTGGATGCTGATGAGCACGGCATTGTCTGTTCTGCGAATCAGCTCTGCGCGCTGGTGCTGGTCGGCTTTTTTCCGCTCGGCGATCGTAGTGGCATCGTCCGGATAGGCAATGTCCGGGCTGTCGCGTGTCATGACGACTTCAACGCCGGTCAGTTCCGCAATTGCACGGGCTCTCAGCGCAATCTGCAGGTTCACATCTGCCTCCACGGTCCCGTTTGGTGCCACTGCCCCGCCGTCCTCCCCGCCGTGACCGGCGTCAAGGATCAGAACCTGCTTTGTATCCGTCCAATTCGCTGTCGCTTCCGCGCGCCGGAGCTGCCAGTCGGCAGCAAACCAGCCGCCGAACACCACGATCAATGCCAACAGCACGACCAGGATCCGTTGATAGAGTAACTTTGTCACGGCGCTCCCCCCCTCTTGCTATGGTATGCGGCGGGGACGGGCACTTATGACATGCCCTCAGGATACCATTTTGTGCCCGGCGCGTCAACCAAGGCATAGAAAAAGAGGCGCGCGGTCGGCCCACGCGCCTCATAAATATCGGTTTACTGAAGCTGCTTCAAAAACGCCTCCAGACGATCCATGCCGGTCTCGATATTTTCCGTCGAGATCGCATAGCTCAGACGCACAAAATTCGGCACGCCAAAGCCGCTGCCCGGCACAACAGCAACCAGGCTCTTTTTCAGCAGCAGCTTTGCAAAGTCATCACCGCTGCCGATGACCTGACCATCGATCTGCTTACCGATGATCTGCTCCAGATTCATCATGACGTAGAACGCGCCGCTCGGCTTCAGGCAGCTGACGCCGGGCATGGCATTGATGCGGCGCACGATCAGATCACGACGCTGCTCAAACACCTGGCGCATCTGCTCTGCCTCGTCCTGTGGGCCGGAGAGCGCCTCGATGGCCGCACACTGGCACATGGTGCCCGGTGCGCCGGTCGAATGGCTGAGGTAATTGGTCATGGCTTTGGCCACCGGCGCCGGGGACAGTGCATAGCCGATGCGCCAGCCGGTCATGGCATAGGTCTTGGAGACGCCATTGATGAGGATCGTGTGCGCCTTGATCTCGTCACTGAGCGCGGCGACGCTGGTGAACGGCACGCCGTCGTAGACAAGCTTGTCATAGATCTCATCTGAGATGATATACAGGTCATGCTTGACACAGACATCGGCGACGGCTTTGAGCGCCTCTTTCGGATAGACAGCGCCGGTCGGATTGGAGGGGTTATTGAGGATGATGGCCTTGGTCTTATCCGTGATGGCCTGCTCGAGCTGCTCCGGCGTGAGCTGGAAGCCCTGCTCCTCGCTGACATTGACAACAATGGGCACGCCGCCGAATAGGCGCACCATCTCATAATAGCTGACCCAGTACGGGGCCGGAACGATCACTTCATCACCCGGATCAACCAGCGCGGCCAGCGCGATGTAGACCATGTGCTTGGCGCCGCTGGCGACAACCGCCTGCGTAGCCTCGTATTCCAGACCGTAGTCCGCCTTGGTGCGGTCACAGATCGCCTGGCGCAGCTCGATCATACCGGCCGCCGGGGTATAGCGTGTCTTTCCGTCGCAGATCGCACGCACGCCGGCATAACTGATGCGGTCTGGCGTGGAAAAATCGGGCTCACCGGCGCCAAAGCCGATGACATCCTTGCCTTCTGCTTTCATCTTCTTGGCCAGGGCGCTGACGGCCAGCGTTGCGGACGGGCTCACGCCGGCAGCAATTTTGGAAAGTGCCTTCATAAACATCCCTCGTTTTCTTTAGAATTCTTGCCCATAGTTTACCACAGCATTGTGAAGAAAACAACGCAAACCTTACACAAAACACAAGCCGGAATCCCCGTCGTTTTTGCCGGTTTGAGAAAAAATCTACTGCACCGTCCGCCGATATACACAAAGACGCAGCGTGATACAGCAGACAACGACGATGATCTGTGGTTGTGTGCTGACGGTTGTACGCATCATAATGACCACTTATCCATCTTTCTGGATTACTCGTGCATGCTTTGAATGCGGAAGATATTCAATTTGTATGTATTCTCCTGCGTCTATCTCACCATGGAAAAGGTACACTCTAAACTCCGTTTCATCTTCTACATTTTGTACTCTCACCAAAGGAGGTAAAACAGCCTCATTCTCTTTACTGTAGTCATACCCGCTTACAATAATAACTGTCGCACGCTCTTCCGTTCCCGTCAGTAGACGTGGAATATCCAGCGTAAATGGAAGCGTGTAAGTGATGACCAAGAAAGCCAACCCCGCAGTTACAATCACCTTCGCTATCAAATCGTAAGTCTTCCAATGCTTTGGCCTGTCTTTAATCTTCCACGCGAAAATACTGCTTTCTTTTTTTAGAACAAATTGCATACCCTTAATTGCCATTATTACAATTAAGGCTTGAATCAAGAGTAAATAAAAAATCCATGCTGGTTTGCTTCTGATAATTGAATCAATATTATATTGCATCACGTTCACCATGGGCGAATTCCGCGCCATGCACTCATGTGCACACCGCCTACGACGAGAGAGAAAAAGCCTTTCCGCATTACACGACTAGACATACGTTTAGCCTGATGCCTTTTGATCTTTGTAAGGCCAGCCCTGAAGACTGCATTCATATTACCGCGGCCAACCGTAACTTTTGGCACTCTGACTGAGTTGCTAGTCAATGCAGAACTGCCGGCATCAAACAAAGCTGTACCGACTATATGCCCCCAAGACTTATCATATGAATCGTCAGTATATTTTGAAATCACCCCTGTAGTTAACGTGCTCATTCCGTCAGTAACAGCAGAGGCCGAGCCGTCGTTATAGATCATGGCGAACGGCTGGCTGCCGTCGTCATAGACAAACTCGAGGGACTTCCATGACCACAGTTTACCATTGCATCAGTGCAAATTCAAGAATAATCATGATTCTTGATTTCAAGATACAAATCCTGAAATAAAGAACAGAAGCAACATAAACAGGCATCCGGCGCTTTGCCGGATGCCTGTTATAACGATTTGCTATTCTCAAAAAAAGCGTCTGCAAGCCGGTTCCCGGACACCAGACAGAGCTCTTGTCACAAAATAATACAGATCAGTGTTCCGCTGCCCTCGTTGACGACCCGCTGCAGTGTCTCCTGCAGCTTGCTGACGGCTTTGGTCGGCAGGCAGCTGAGTTTTTCCTCCACACCTTCCTGCGCGATCGTATAGATCGGCTTGCCGAAAATGTTGGACTGCCAGAGCTGCTCGACATCGCCGTCAAAGCCCTGCAGTAGGAAGCCGAGGATCTCGCTCGAGGCGTTCTCTCCGCCGATCTCCGGCGAGACCTCTGTCTCGATATTGGTCTGGAACATATGAATGGCTTTGGCGCTGGCCTTGAGACGGACACCGTAGCGCCCGCCCTTGCGGACGATCTCCGGCTCTGCCAGCTGCAGGTCACCGGATGTCGGCATGACGACCCCGTAGCCCTTGCTGCGTACGTCCTCCAGCGCGCCGCGGATGTGCTGATAGTCGGCCTGGATGCGCCCCATTTCTGCCAGAAACGAGATGAGCTCCCCGTCACTGCGCAGCGCAACGCCCGCCTGCTCGCTGATGATACTGTAGTACAGCGCGCGCGGAAATGTGAGCACATAGCAAACGGCCCCCGTGTCCACGGAGACGTTTTCCACGTCTGCCGTTTCCAGCAGCTCGCTGTCTGCGAGCGTCTGCGCCGCGCGCCGCGCGTCACGCAGGCGGTGCAGCGACGGCATCTGCTCGCGCAGCAGCGCATAGAGCTGCTGCTTTGTCTCGTTGCCGGGCGGCAGAACGTCCATCCACTCCGGCATGCGGAAGCAGGCCTCCGTGACCGGGAATTCGTACAGGATCGAGCGCAGGATCTCCAGAATGTCCTGCTCCGTCAGCTCCAGACAGTTTACCGGCAGGCAGGCGGCATCGTACTGCTCCTGCAGCTGAGCAGCCAGTGTTTGTGCAGCCTCCCCCGCCGGATCAGCCGTGTTGAGCAGGATGAGAAACGGCTTGCCGATGTCCTGCAGCTCTGCAACGATGCGCGCTTCCGCTGCGGCATAGTCCTCCCGCGCGAGCTCAGTCACGCTGCCATCGGTCGTGACGACAATGCCGATCGTCGAGTGTTCGCGGATAACTTTGCGTGTCCCCTCTTCCGCCGCTGCGCGCATGGGGATCTCATGATCGTACCACGGCGTTGTGACCAGGCGCTCTTCCCCGTTTTCGTACTGACCGTTTGCGCCGGGGATCATATAGCCGACACTGTCGATCAGCCGCACGGAGGCGCGCACGGACGCGTCCAGCTCGATCGAGACGGCATCTTCCGGGACGAACTTCGGTTCTGCGGTCATGATCGTCCGGCCGGAGCCGCTTTGCGGCAGCTCGTCGCGTGCGCGCTCCCGCACATATTCATCGGTGATATTCGGCAGCACGAGCGTTTCCATGAATCGTTTGATGAAGGTCGATTTTCCGGTGCGCACCGGGCCGACAACGCCGATGTAAATATTCCCGCCGGTACGGGCGGCAATGTCTGCGTAAATTGAAGAATTGTCCATTTTGTCGTCCTCTCCTCATCAGTCTTACCAAAACTGTATGAGGTCTGGGATGAGAATATGCCGCCGGCAGCGTACCGGCGGCATACATTATGGACAATATGTCTGCACTGTCTGATGGTGCACCTGGCTGATGGTGAACGCGACGTTCGGGAACCGCCGCTGAAGTTTTGCCTGCAGGACCGGGATGACCACATTTTCCGTGCAGAAGTGGTCGGCGTCGATCAGATTGATGCCGAGCTCCTTGGCTGCAAGAAACCGGTCGTACTTCACATCCGCCGTCACAAAGGTATCGCAGCCTTTTGCAGCCGCCAGCTCCAGCATATTCCCGCCGGAACCGCCGCAGACCGCGAGCCTTTCTACCGGCAGCCCGCCGTCCACGTACCGCAGGCCGCTGGCATGCAGGCGTCCGGCAACATAAGGCAGAAATTCCGCCATGGTCATGGGTCCCTTCAGCTTCCCGATGCGTCCGCAGGTAAGCGCGCTCCCGTCAGCTGCCGTACCGGCCGGTTCCAGACCGCCCGTGACCTCCGCATCCAGTGCCGCCATGAGCGCATCATTAACACCGCCGTCGGCAATGTCCAGATTCGTGTGCATGCAGATGGCGGAAACGCCGTGCCGCGCCAGTACCAGCACCTTACGTCCGGCGAGATCATCCGTCGTCGCGTGCCGCAGCGGCGTAAAGATGAGCGGGTGGTGCGAAACAATGAGCTGCGCGCGCAGCTCGACCGCTTCCGCGATCACATCATCCGTGACGTCCAGCGCCAGCAGCGTCTTTTTCACCGCAGTGCCGCCGTCACCGACCAGAAAGCCGGCATTATCGAAGTCCATCTGATACCGTACCGGCGCGATCTCGTTTAAGAAAGCGTAAATGTCGTTTACGATTGCCATGTCTGTACCTCCTTCAGGCAGGCCTGCAGCTGCGAGAGCTGTGCATTGATCACTGCCAGTTCTGCCGTCGGCGTCTGCTTTGCATGCGCCATGCCGGCACGTGCACGCGTTTGCCGTCGGATCTCTTCCTTCAGGTGCTCCGGCAACAGCGGGTCTCGGCGCCGAAGCAGCAGCTGCTCCACCGTATATGTCTGCGCCGCCGTTTGCCCAAGCACACGCAGGGCAAGATAGCGCTTCCCGGCGTCGCGGCATAGGGCCGCGTCCTCAATCGTGAAACCATTGTGCCAGAGCCAGTCCGTTAGCTCCGGCACTTTGCTCTGTGGCTGCAAAACGAGCTGTTTTCCCTGCTGCTGCAGCCACGGCGCAGCCGCAAGGATCGCGCAGATCGTCTCCCCGCCCATGCCGGCAATGGTGATGACGTCTGCTGCTTGCGCGCCCGAAAACTGCAAACCGTCCGCCCGCACGAACCGAAAGCGCTCCTCCAGATCGTAGGCGGCGGCAGACTGTCGAGCGTTGGCGAGCGGTCCGGCATGAATGTCGGCCGCGATCGCCGATTGAATGACGCCGTTTTGCAGCAGCCAGACCGGCAAATACCCGTGATCGGTGCCGATATCCGCAGCGCAGGCACACGGCGGCACAAAGTCCGCGACCATTTGCAGCCGCGGTGACAGGCGAATGTGATCCATAAATCTCTCCCCAGAAACGCCAAAAGCCGGCATACCGCCGGCTTTTGATCCTTGTCTGTATCTCTTACAGGCTCTCCAGATAGGTGCGCAGCTGCTCGAGGAACGCGTCCGGGTCAACGTCGTGCGCGAGGCAGGCCTGCTCCAGCGTCTCGCCGCTGGCCATGGCGCAGCCAAGGCAGTGCATGCCGATGTTCTGGAACACGGGCATGGCCTCCGGCGCGTTGGCCAGGATCTCCGAAATCATCGTATCTCTGGAAATTTCAAACATAACTTTTACCTCCGGTAGTTTGCTTGTGAGAAAATGATTGGGTCGCACGAAGCGCCCCAATCATTTTAACCAGTTTATCTGCTGATTAGTGCTGCTCTCTCATCTTCGCGAAGCACTCACTGCAGTAGACAGGACGGTCAGACTTCGGCTCGAACGGAACTCTGGCCTCGCCGCCGCAGGCAGCGCAGGTAGCAGTGAAGAACTCGCGGGGACCGCGGGCGGCGTTCTTGCGCGCATCACGGCAGGCCTTGCAGCGCTGGGGCTCATTCTGGAAGCCCTTTTCCGCATAGAATTCCTGCTCACCAGCGGTGAAAACGAACTCTGCGCCGCACTCTTTGCACTTCAACGTTTTGTCTTCGAACATGATAAATCCTCTCTTTTGAAAAACTTGCCTATCGGCTATATTGCGCTCAGCTCTTGCTGAAGTCGCTGAAATTGGGGAGCCGCGCCAGTTTGCGGCGGATCCGCTGCACGGCATTGTCAATGGATTTTTCGGATTTATTTGTCTCGGCCGCCATTTCGGCATAGGACAGGCCGGACAAATACAGCCGAAGCACCCGCGCTTCAAACGCTGACAAGTACCGGGTAAATGCGGATAATAGCTCTTGTTCACTCTCTCTGGCCAGAACCTGCTCCTCAGTAACACGACAATTTGCTCCCGGATAGGTGGACGCCTGGGTCTGTGATTCTTCTGAGAGGATGCTGTCTAGGGAAATGCCGCTGTTGAGCGGAGAATGCTTCTGCCTGGAAGCAGACTTGATGGCGCTGTAAATGCGGTTGCTGATGCAAACTTCCGCATAAGCTTTAAAAGGTACATTGGACGCCGGGTCATACTGCCGGATTGCCGAGAGCAGACCAAGCATTCCCTCCTGAATGAGATCCTCACTGTCGCCACCGGCGAGAAACAGCGGCCGCGCGCAGATACGCACCAAGCGGCTGTATCGCTCGGCAAGCGCTTCCTCGGCGGCAGGGTCCCCGGCGCTCACCTGCGCCAGCAGCTCTGCATCGGACAGTTGGGAATCATCCATCATAGCCTTTCAAGCTCCAATACCACACAAAACAAATTATAGCTAAAATCGTTGAAAAGTCAATACATTTTTGTACAAAATGCACGTTTTCAGCGACATTCCGCGTTTTTTCAGAGATCGATCTCCTGCTGACCGATATATTCCAGGCCAAGGTGCTCGTAGGCACGGCGTGTGACGCAGCGGCCGCGCGGCGTGCGCGTCAGGAAGCCCTGCTGCAGCAAATACGGCTCATAGACATCCTCGAGCGTCACGGCCTCCTCGCCGATCGTGGCAGCAAGCGTCTCCAAGCCGACCGGTCCGCCGTGATAAAACTCGATGATGCTGCGCAGCATGCGCCGGTCCGTCGCATCGAGGCCCATCTCGTCCACTTCGAGGCGCAGCAGCGCGTCGTTGGCAACTTCCTTCGTGATGACGCCGTCGGCACGCACCTGCGCATAGTCGCGCACGCGCTTGAGCAAGCGGTTGGCGATACGCGGCGTGCCGCGTGAGCGCGAGGCGATCTCGTATGCACCGGCGCTGTCGATTTCCACCTTGAGGATTCCAGCGCTGCGCTCCACGATCTTCTGCAGTTCCTCCGGACTGTAGAGCTCCAGGCGCAGATTGACGCCAAAGCGGTCGCGCAGCGGCGCCGTCAGCTGCCCGGCGCGCGTGGTCGCGCCGATGAGCGTGAAGTGCGGCAAATCCAGCCGGATCGAATTAGCTGACGGGCCCTTGCCGATGATGATATCGATCGCATAGTCCTCCATGGCGGGGTAAAGGATCTCCTCGACCGCACGGTTGAGTCGGTGGATCTCGTCCACAAATAAAATGTCATTTTCTTGCAGGTTTGTCAGCAGTGCCGCCAGATCGCCGGCCTTTTCGATCGCCGGTCCGGAGGTAATGCGCATGTTCACGCCCATCTCGTTTGCGATGACGGCGGCCATCGTCGTCTTGCCCAGGCCCGGAGGGCCGTAGAGCAGCACGTGGTCGAGCGGCTCACCGCGCAGACGCGCCGCGTCAATGCAGACCTGCAGATTTTCTTTCGCTTTTTCCTGTCCGGTGTAATCCTTCAGCAGCCGTGGGCGCAGAGAACCCTCGCCGGAATCCTCCGGCAGTACGCGGGAAGAGGTAACGACCTCCTGCTGGGCGTCCTCGGAAAAACTGATGCTCATATATGCTTCCTCCCCTGCTTACTGCTGCATCATGGCGCGCAGCGCAGCCTTGATGATCTGATCTGCGCTCATGCCCTCAATAGACGGCAGTGTGCGCAGCGCCGCATTGATCTCCGGCATGCTGTAACCAAGCACGGTCAGGCCGGCGATCGCATCGCTGCGCGCAGCCGAGGCCGCGTCCGACGCGGGCATCGCCGGCGTCAGATCCGCAAAGTCCACACTTGCGCTCTCCTTGGCCATCTTGTCCTTGAGTTCGAGCAGGATGCGCTGCGCAATGCGCTTGCCGATACCGGGCGCGCTCGTGAGCGCTTTCTCATCGCCGTTGAGCACCGCCAGCGCCAGCCCATCCGGTGTGTTGGAGGAAAGGATCGACAGCGCCGCCTTCGGCCCGACGCCGGAGATGGCGAGCAGCAGCTCAAAGCAGTGCTTTTCGCTCTTGCTGGCAAAGCCGTAGAGATCATGCGCATCTTCGCGGATGATCTCGTAAGTATAGAGCTTGACGCGCTCGCCAGTCTTGACGCTGCTGATCGTGTTCAGGCTGGCGTTGAGCGCATAGCCGACCCCGCCGCACTCCAGCACGACCAGATTCGGTTCCATATCAGTAACGACTCCGTTTATGTGGTAGAACATGGGTCAAACCTCTCCTGTTGATGGATCAAAGATGTGGCACTGCGCGCATGGCAGAGTGCAATGGCGACGGCGTCCGCCGCGTCATCCGGCCTCGGCACCGCCTGCAGAGACAGGATGCGGCGCACCATGTCCATGACCTGCTTTTTGTCCGCGCGGCCGTATCCGACGACCGCCTGCTTGACCTGCAGCGGCGTGTATTCGTAAATCTGCAGCCCGGCCTGATAGCCCGAGAGCAGAATGATGCCGCGGCCGTGGGCAACGGCGATGCCGGTCGTGATATTCGTATTGAAAAACAGTTCCTCGACCGCCATCACTTCCGGGTGGAACTGCGCAATGAGTTCGTTCAGATCGCGGTAGATCTGGTCGAGCCTGCTCGACAGCTGCGTTTTGGCCGGCGTCGTGATCACGCCGCAGGTCAGCAGCCGCTGGCTGCGCTTTTCTGCGTCCAGTACCGCAAAGCCGACCGTGGCAATGCCGGGGTCAACACCCAGGATTCGCATAAGCATCACTCCAAGTAAATACCCAATTAAATTGTGCATTTTGGATAACTTCATAAGTATAGCATTTTTTTGTCTTGTAGGCAACCACCGGGCAAAGAAAAAGCGCCCCGGATCCTTCCGGAGCGCTTGAAAACACGTATGTCACGCACGCGGGTGCGCCTTGTTGTAGACATCCTTGAGCTGCTTGCTGACAAGATGTGAATAGATCTGCGTGGAGGAGATGTCCGCATGGCCGAGCATTTCCTGAATGGCGTGGATATCGGCGCCGTTTTCCAGCAGATGCGCCGCGAAGGAATGGCGCAGCGTGTGCGGCGTGATCGTTTTTTCGATACCGGCCTTGGTCTGATAGTTCTTGATGAGCTTCCAGAAGCCCTGACGCGACATCCGTTCCCCGCTGACGTTGACGAACAGCGCCTGTTCATCCGGCGCAGCGATCATCTGCGGGCGAATAAAGTTGATGTACTCTGTAAGGGCACGCACGGCCGCCGGATACATGGGGATCATGCGCGCCTTGTCGCGGCCCTGGCAGCGGATCACACCTGCAGACAGATTCACGTCCGTGATGTTCAGCGAGATCAGCTCGCTGACGCGGATGCCGGTCGCATACAGCAGCTCAAGCATGGCGCGGTCACGGTAGCCCTTGGCGTCCGTACACTCCGGCTGCGCCAGCAGCAGCTCGACCTCCTTGCTCGACAGGATCTGCGGCAGCTTCTGCTTGGCCTTGTCCGGCACGAGCTTGCCGGTCGGATTATGCTGCACATAGTGATTATTGAGCAGAAACCCATAGAAATTCTTCAGCGATGCGATTGCCCGGGAAACCGTGGCAACAGACTTGCCGTTGCTGCGCATCCAGTCGATGTATTCACACAGCTCTTCCTCTTCCGCGGAGCCGAGATCGGCGTCCGTGTGTGCATGCAGATATTCGCTGAGTTGGCGGATATCCCGCAGGTATGAGGAAATCGTGTTTTGCGAGGAACGCTTAACGTCGCGCAGATAGGATTCGAACAATTCCATTCCGTCGGAATCCCGCATGACGACTTCCCCCTTTCCAATCAGATTTCATCCACAGTGACCACGGGTCACAGAATAAGCCGTGTGAAGAACGGTACCGCATAGCACGCGGCGGCCGCAGCCGCCAGCAGCAGGCAGAACACGAGCGCCAGCTCCCGGGAATACCGCTCCGATGTCACGGGGACTGGCAGGCCGCGCCGCTGCTCGAGCAGACGCACAGACATCTGCGCGCAGAGCGTGCCGAGCAGAAACAGCGCCGGCACGAGAAAAGCACCTGGCAGCCCGACCGCAATGCACGAGAGCCAAAACGCATGATCGCAGCCAGAATTCAGGAAGGCCGCCGCCGTACACGCGGACAGAAAGCCTTTGACGCCGAAAACGGCCGGAATCAGCAAAAAGCCAAGATAAGATGTAGACAGCAGCAAAAACGCAAAACCATAGGCGCACGAGACGCACAGTTCTGGCAGCATGCCGCCGTACAGCGTCCCGCCCGCGCCGCTGTTGCTCAAAAACGAAAGAACCGGATTCGACGGCTCCGGCAGCGCAGCGTTGGCGCCGAAGCAGCAGCCGATCACATAGCCCGCCGCCATACCAATCGCAATCAGCGGCGGCAGCGGGAAGTGGGATACGGCCGGCTTTTGGCGCACACGCAATCTGTTATGTCGCACATTCATCACCACTGACAGCTTATGAACGCGCGCTCATAACATGACAATTTACATAATGCGTTGTAGACATAATATAATACAAATCGAAAATGTTATCAAGTAGTTCGTCAGAATTTGTTCATTTTTGTTTATTATGACAAGAAATTATGTTAACAATATTATGTAAACCATGCAACTGAGCAGAAAGAGATGCTCAGTATTTCCAGCGGCGTGTGACTATATTTCGGTAATCATCGCGCTTGATACGCAATATATAGGTAATCACGTCGCGGTTATGTAAACCAAGCAGCTGATTACGAAGCGTAATATCTCTTCTGTTTCCGTTTTTTCTTCTTTGTTCTATTTCGTAACTTTTTATGAAAAATGCACGAACCGGCAATTGCGGCCGCCAGTGCGGTCAGGAGCGTAACGGCGGTAGCGGCGCAAAAAATCTGCGCTCCGACGGCCGCTTTCAGAATGAGATATCCGATCGCCCACACTGCCCACGTCATGGCTCCGCCAAGCGCCCTCCCCTGCTCCGGCCGCGGCGAGAACGCGCCGGCCGCAAGACACGCGAGCCCGCAGCATACCCACGCGACGAGACGCGTGTCCGTGACGGGCAGCACATCGTGATTCATCGCCAGCGCTGCCAGCCAGCTCAGCAGCAGCGTGAGCCCAAGTCCGACCAAGCCGGCCGCCGCCGCGCGCGAGAGCATCAGCAGCCATTTTTGTTCCGTATTCAAAAAAACACCCCCTGCAGAACGTATGCATCACAGCATATTCCTGCAGGGGGTGAATCATTCCGAAAGCAGCTTTACACCTCGGGGCCTTTCGGCTCCTCGTGCTTCGGCTCTTCCTTTTTCGTTTCTTTCGCTTTCTGCTTGGCAGCCTTGCGCTCCTGCGCTTCCTTGGCAGCCTGTGCCTCGGCGCGGGCGTTCGTGGAAATGGCCCACTTGGCAACCTGGATGCGAACCTGATCTTCGCTGGTCTCGAAGGTCACGCTGTCGTCCGTGACGTGGACAACTTTGCCCATCATACCGCCGATCGTGACGATATCGTCACCGACTTTCAGATTGGAACGCATTTCATTGAGCTTTTTCTTCTTCTTGTTCTCCGGAAGGATCAGGAACAGGTAGAAGATGACAAGCATCAGAACGATCATGATAATGGATGAATATCCGCCAGAGCTTCCCATGGTTTTACCTCCGTATAAAGATAAAGATATTATATCTGTTTTGCTATGCAAATGCAAGCATTAAATGCGCATATCCAGTACGGATGTGTAACTTTTCCGAAATGCCTCGTACTCCCCTGCCTCGATCGCCGTGCGGATGCGCTGCATGAGTGTATTATAAAAACACAAATTATGCATCACGGCAAAGCGCATGGCCAGCATCTCTTCCGCTTTGAACAGGTGGCGCAGATAGGCGCGGGAATATCGCCGGCAGACCGGGCAGTCGCACTGCGGGTCGATCGGCTGCTCATCACGCTGATACTTCTCGTTTTTGATGTTGATCACGCCCGACCACGTGAACAGGTGTCCGTGGCGGCCGTTGCGGGCCGGCATGACACAGTCGAAAAAGTCCACGCCGCGCGCGACGGATTCAATAATGTTCCCCGGTGTGCCGACGCCCATCAGGTAGCGCGGCTTGTCAGTCGGCATATAGGGCTCGACGGCGGCGATAGTATCGTACATCTCCTGCGTCGTCTCCCCCACCGCAAGGCCGCCGATCGCATAACCGGCCAGATCGAGGTCCGCGATCTTCTTCATGTGCTCGATGCGCAGATCCTGAAAAATCGTGCCCTGATTGATGCCGAAGAGCACCTGACCGGGGTTGACCGCATCGTCGCGGCCGGTATAATCCGCGAGCGCTGTCTTGCAGCGCTGCAGCCAGCGATACGTCCGGTCGCAGGAGTTTTTCACATAATCATAGGGCGACGGAATCTTGATGCACTCGTCAAACGCCATTGCGATGTCCGAGCCAAGGTTTGCCTGAATACGCATGCTCTCTTCCGGCCCCATGAAGATGTGCCGGCCGTCCACATGGCAGTTGAATGCGACGCCTTCTTCCGTGATCTTCCGCAGCTGCGCCAGCGAGAAGATCTGGAATCCGCCGCTGTCGGTCAGGATCGGTCTGTCCCAGGTCATGAATTTGTGCAGGCCGCCTAGGTCGCGGATCAATTCATCACCCGGACGCACGTGCAGATGATAGGTGTTGGACAGCTCGACCTGACAGCCGATCGTCTCCAGATCCTCCGCCGAGAGCGCGCCCTTGATGGCCGCCTGCGTGCCGACATTCATAAACACCGGCGTTTGGACCGTACCGTGCGGCGTCGTGAACGTGCCGCGGCGCGCATGGCCGTCTTTGCAAATCAGTTGAAACATAGCTTGCTTGCCTTTCTGTTGGGATTGCCTACTTATTCTAACAGATTGCTGCATCAAGTCAAGCGTTCCCGGCAGATTTGTGTGTCAATGTACCGGCGCTTTCTGCATGTGCTTTTTCAGCGCTTCCAGCCCCAGCATCACGGCAATGCCGAGCACAAACCAGAGGACGTGAAAATCGGAAAGCGTCATCGCATGCTGCGGCACCTTCAGTGTCGTCGGACCGACAATGATTGCGTAGAGAGAGCCGAGCATCATATTTCTTACATCCGAACCAAGCAAGAATTCCTGTATCTTTCTATCATCCGTGATCTCTATGACAACAGCATTGTTGCGTATAAGACCGGTTCGGACCAAAGTACCAAGCTGGTGCTGGATACCATCCGCTCTGCAAAGAGAAAAGAAAAGGTCACCGCAGAGCTGCAACTCCACAGTGACCAAGGCTTTCAATATACCTCCCAAGCATACTTCAAGCTGACTCAACAATACGGCATGACACCGTCTATGTCAAGACGGGGAAACCCATATGACAACGCTTTCGCGGAAAATTTCTTTTTCATCCTCAAAACGGAGTGCATTTACCGTACAAAGATTGCGACATTATCCCAAGCGAAAGAACTGATTTACGATTATATCTTCTTTTACAATAACCAACGCATTCAGTCAAAAACAAAACTGACGCCTCTAGAGTTGAGGCGCCAGTATGTTGCTTGATACTTTATATCCCTACTTAGGGGGCTTTTTTGTGCTGTCTGCACAATCTGGGGCGGTTCAAAATGGCCGGGGCGCTTGTGCATTGCTGCGCGTTACTCGATCGCGATGGTGGTGTGCTTCGGAAGCTCCTTCTTCGCAGCCTTCGGGACGCTGATCTTCAGAATGCCATCCTCGAACTTCGCGGAGACATCTGCGGATTCCACATCGTCACCGACGTAAAAACTACGGCTCATGGAGCCTGCGTAACGCTCCTGGCGCAGGAACTTGCCCTTCTTATCGGGCTCGTCCTTGTCCAGACCCTTGGCAGCGCTGATCGTAAGGTAACCGTCCTGCAGATCAACCGTCACTTCATCCTTCTTGAAGCCCGGCAGATCCACGTCCAGCTCATACGAGCCATCCAGTTCGCGGACATCGGTCTTCATCAGATTTCTGGCATGCTTGCCATACAGCTCACTGCTGACCTGCGGCATCATACGGCCGAAATCAAAGAAATCGTACAGCGAATCATCAAACAGGTTTTCACCAAAAATGCTCGGCAACATAAGTCATTCCTCCATTCATACCTTTCGTAGGCGCTGGGGAAAAACTCCACGCGTTGGCGAACTCTGTTACCGTTTGTACAACAATGCCTGATCTCCGGAGGCCCTCTGAAGGCCCTCCCTCATCGATCGTCTTCATCATAGCACGCTTTTTAGCACTGTCAAGTGTGGAGTGCTAATGTTCATAAAAGGCGCTATGTTTGTTCACAAAATATGCAATAAGATACCTCAACTAAATTTCCGACGCCGCTTGGTGCTCCAGCAGCCAGTCGATTTCCCGGTCAATGCAGTGAATGCCCTACGGGATCAACTCCAGCGGACAGCCGACATAGCTCAGGCGCAGAAAATGCTGCGCGCTGCCGGTCAGACTGAACACCGTGCCCGGCATAAGCTTGACGCCCTGCAGACGCAGCCGCTTCCAGAGCAGGACGGCATCCACGGTGTCCGGGATCTGCACCCAGAAAAACACACCGCCTGCCTGCTCCGGATAGGGCAGGGACAGATGCTTTGACGCCCGGATCGCCTGCGACATGCCGTGGCTATCCGCGAGATGACGCGGTTCGGCGGTGTTGTCTCCTTCGAGATGGGCAGCTTTGAGGAAGCCAAAAAAGTGCTCAACCACGTGCATCTGTGCGCGCTGGCCGTCAGCCTCGGCGACTGCGAGACGCTTATCCAGCACCCCGCTTCCATGACGCACTCCATGTGCACGAAAGAAGAGATCGAGGCCGACGGCTTCTCGGATCGCCTGATCCGTCTGGCAGTCGGTCTGGAGGATCCCGACGATATCATCGCCGATCTGCAGCAGGCATTTGAAGCTGCGCAAAACTGAACAGAGGCAGCAAAAAAACAGGCCCGCGATCGCGGGCCTGTTTTTCATTTCTTCACTCAGCGCTGCCGGCATCGAGGCCATCGGCGATGAACATGGCGTCGCCGAACGAAAAGAACCGGTAGCGGTTTTCAACGGCGATCTTGTATGCGTTGAGGATATGCTCCCGCCCGGCCAGCGCCGACACGAGCATGATGAGCGTGCTCTCCGGCAGGTGAAAGTTCGTAACGAGCGCATCCATGCACTTAAATTTGTAGCCAGGATAGATGAAGATGTCCGTCCAGCCGGACTGCGCGCGGAGCGTTCCGTCCGGATCCGCAAAGCTCTCGACCGTGCGGCAGGACGTTGTGCCGATGCAGACAACGCGGCCGCCATTGGCCTTTGTCTCGTTGACCATGCGCGCCGTTTCCTCCGGGATGATGCAAAACTCCGAGTGCATCGGGTGATCCTCGATCTCATCCTCTTTGACGGGCCGGAACGTGCCGAGGCCGACGTGCAGCGTAACGTAACCGATCTTCACGCCCATATCCGCGATCTGCTGCAGCAGTTCCTTCGTGAAGTGCAGGCCGGCCGTCGGCGCGGCTGCGCTGCCGAGCTCGCGGGAATAAACCGTCTGATAGCGCTCCTGATCCTGCAGCTCCGCCTTGATATACGGCGGCAGTGGCATTTTGCCCAGCCGCTCAAGCACCTCCAGGAAGATGCCGTCATAGTGAAACTGCACGATCTTGTTGCCGTCGGCGATTGCGTCGACGACCGTGGCGGTCAGTTCCCCGTCGCCAAACGAGAGCGCAGTGCCGGGCTGTGTCTTTCGGCCCGGTCGGGTCAGGCACTCCCACTTGCCGTCGCCAAGGTCGCGCAGCAGCAGCACCTCGACCGCACCGCCGGTGCTGCGGTGGCCGAGCAGGCGCGCCGGGAGCACACGCGAATCGTTGAGCACAAGGCAGTCGTTCGGGCGCAGGAACTGCGGCAGGTCGTAAAAGTGGTGGTGGGCAACGGCGCCGGTCGTTTTATCCAGCGTCAGCAGCCGGGAAGCATCGCGGCGCTCGAGCGGTGTCTGCGCGATGAGCTCCTCCGGCAGATCAAAATAAAAATCCGATTTTTTCATGCTACATAAGCTCCGGTATAATAGAAACTGATGATCTCTTCGTAGGTTTTTCCGTGGACCTCCGCCATGGCTTTGGCGCCCCACTGGCTCATGCCGCAGTTGTGGCCATAACCGCCGCCGACGACAGAATAAGCATCCGAGGCGGCGTCATACTCTACAGTAAAGTGGCGGCTGTTATAGCGCAGACCGCAGACGCTCGTCAGGAACGTGCGCACACCGTCTTTGCTGTAGGTCTTGTCCCCGACCGTCACGGTCATGGCGTTGCCGATGGGCGTATAGGTGATGGAGATATCACCGACGGCCTTGTGGGAGATGGTCGTTCTCCAGCTCTTGCAGTAAAAGTCGATGTCCTTCTCATACGGGTCGACAACGCCGCGCAGGTACGGCACCGCCGTCACCCAGACATTTTCGGAGTCCTCGGTCGCGCCGCCGTCCGCCGCGAAATAGAACGTCTCGCAGAGCTTGCCCTCATAGCGGACAAACTTTCCTGCCGTCTCATCCACGGCGCGGTCGCTGTTGGCCGAGGCGTCCAGCGTACCGTAATAGACCTGACTGGTTGTCGTTCCCGTGACGTCAAAACCGTTTGCCGGCGAACCGTTCATATGTGAGGCAACATAGGTGCGCGCGCAGACCGCCTGTGCCTTGAGCGCCTCGAGCGGCCAGCCGCTGCTCATTTCATACGGCGTGACGCCCTTGACATAGGGCTCCAGACCAACGAAATTCACCAGCGTGAGCTTTTGCGGGTCCTGCGTGCTGAGGCGGGAGAACTGAAAGTCGCCGTAATATGTGCACGAGCGGGTGCCGCTGCGATCCTTGCACTCGGCCACTTGTGTAATGGCAGCGCCGCTGCCGCTCTGCGGTGCCAGCGAGAGCGAATACGTCGAGCCGCAGTCGAAGCCAAACAGGATCTGCTCCGTGCCGGCCTTCACGACCAGCACGCTGCGTGCGCCGCCGGAGACAACGGAGCCATAGGCCGTTGCCGCCGAATTTGACGCCGCTTCCATGGTCGTATAGCTGCCGACGCGGACATAGTACGTTCCGTTATAGAACACCGGATAGCCGCCGCGGTCACGGGCAGCCGCCTCCGCCGCATCAAAGCTTGCATAGGCGGTGCCGAGCTGGACATGATAAGCGCCGAAGGTGCTGTCCCCAGCCGTGACGTTCGTATCCGCGACGACGGTGACAGCGCTCTCCGCCGTGGAGCCGACGGAGCGGAACACACGGTCAGAGTCATAATATCCGAAGGCGAAACCGGAGCCGGTCTTGATCTGCAGATGGACCGCATCCAGTGCCGTCGAGCCGAACGCCAGGCCGACGCGGACGATGCCGTTTGGAATATTCGGCTGCTCATTTTCATATTCGCTGCCGCCGAGCAGCTGCGTTCCGCTCGCTGTGGCGGCATAGACGCCGCGCTCCGGCAGCTTCGCCGTGCTGCCGTCCGCGCCAATGGCATACGCATCCGCCAGCGCCAGCGTGTTATCGCCGTCATTGACGTAGTACGTCTGCGCACCAAAGGCCGACGTGCACGGCGCTGCAGCCAGCAGAACGACGGCAAGCAGCGCCGTTATCCCTCTTTTCAGGTTTGATCTCATAGCGCACCTCGCTGTTTCGTGAGTGTGGTCATACGCAAAATATGACACTTTATTATAATGATTTTCCACGCATTATGCAAGTGCTTTTCCATGGCAAAACGCCCCCGGTTTCTCCGGAGGCGTTGCAGTATGCAGGTCAAAAATGCAGGAACATTTTTGCAATGGAAAAATAGATCAGCAGCGACACGGCGTCCGTGATCGTCGAAATGAGCGGGCTTGCCATGACAGCGGGGTCCACACCGATCTTTTCCGCGATCATCGGCAGCAAACTGCCCACGACCTTTGCAAACATGACTACGAACACGATCGTGCAGCAGACGGTCGCCGCGACCGACATCGTAACGGCGGTGTTGCCCAGCAGCAGCCGGTCAACAAGCAGCATCTTGATGAAGTTTGCCGCCGCCAGTGAAATGCCGCACAAAAATGCAACACGCAGCTCTTTCCAGATCACGCGCAGCGCGTCCGCCGGGGATGTATCGCCCAGCGACAGGCTGCGGATGATCGCCGTGGACGACTGGCTGCCGGAGTTGCCGCCCGTGCCCATGAGCATGGGCATGAACGACGCGAGCGCGACCTGCGTCGCCAGCGCGTCCTCAAAATGCGTGACGATCATGCCGGTAAACGTCGCCGAGAGCATGAGAAACATCAGCCATGGGATGCGGTTTTTCCAGATGTCCACGACGCTCGTGCGGGAGTAGGGCTTATCGGACGGCGTGATACCGGCCATCTTTTCGATGTCTTCCGTGGCCTCCTGCTCCATGACGTCGATGATATCGTCGACCGTGACGATACCGACGAGGCAGCCTTCCTTATCCACGACCGGGATCGCGATCAGGTCGTAGTTAGAGATCATGTCCGAGACCTCTTCCTGGTCGTCGGTCGTAGAGGCATAGATGACATTCGTGTCCATGATGTCTTCGAGGATCACATCGTCATCCGACAGCAGCAGATCCTTGACCGTGACGACGCCCTCGAGCTTGCGCTTGGCCGACGTGACATAGCAGACGTAGATCGTCTCCTTATCCTCGCCGATCTTGCGGATGCGGGCAAATGCCTCACGCACACTCATGTATTTTTTCAGATCCACGAACTCGGCCGTCATGATGCTGCCAGCAGAGTTTTCAGGATATTTCAGGTACTGGTTGATGAGGTTGCGCGTGGCGGGTGTCGCCGTGCGCATGACACGCTTGACAACGTTGGCCGGCAGCTCCTCCATCATGTCGACAGCGTCGTCGACGTACAGCTCTTCGATGATGCCGGCGAGCTCCGTATCCGTGATGGAGTTGATGATCGTCTCCTGCTCCTCGACCTCAAGATTGGCAAACACGGCCGCCGCGATCTCCTTGGACAGGATGCGGAACACCATGGCCATCCGCTGCGGATTGTCCTCCCACAGCTCACCGAGAAACTCGGAAATATCAAACTCATTCATCTCGCCGAGCTTTTGGCTCAGCGCCTTCATCCGGTGCTGATCCAGAAGTGCAAAGAGTTCGTCGTGCAGCGCCTCGTAATCTTCGTATTCCCGGTTCTGATCGTCCATCTCCCTGCCCCTCCTTTCCGTCCGGTCTCAAAGGATCAACCGTTGAGGTATTCTTTCTGGCTGCAGCTCAGGCTGTCAATGGAAACGCCCATGGCCTTGAGCTTGCGGCGCGCAATGTTATCATCGATCTCCGCGGGAACCGACACGACACCTGGCATCAGCTGGCCGCGTGTGCGCACCAGATACTCAGCGCTCATGGCCTGCACGGCAAAGCTCATGTCCATGATCTCTGCCGGGTGCCCGTCACCGGCCGCCAGATTGACCAGTCGGCCCTGCGCAATGACATAAATCGTCTTGCCGTTCGGCAGACGGTAAGCATCAATATTGTGCCGCGCCTCATAGATTTCATCCGCGCAGCGATCGAGTGCCTCCATGTCGATCTCGACATTGAAGTGTCCGGCGTTGGAGACGATCGCACCGTCCTTCATCCGCTCGCAGTGCTCGAGCGTGATGACGTCTTTGCAGCCCGTGACGGACACAAAAATGTCGCCGATGGCGGCAGCGTCCATCATCGGCATGACCTCGTAGCCGTCCATGACGGCCTCGAGCGCCCGGATGGGGTCGACTTCGGTCACGATGACTTTCGCACCGAGCCCCTTCGCGCGCAGGGCCACGCCCTTGCCGCACCAGCCATAGCCGCTCACGACCACGTATTTACCGGCGACGACGAGGTTCGTCGTGCGCATGATACCGTCCCACACGGACTGGCCCGTGCCGTAGCGGTTATCGAACAGGTGCTTGCAGTCGGCGTCATTGACCATAATCATCGGAAAGCGCAGCGTCCCGGCGCGGTCCATGATCCGCAGGCGGTGGATACCCGTCGTCGTCTCTTCGCAGCCGCCGATGACCTGCGGAATGAGATCCGTGAACTCCGTGTGCATCAGGTGCACAAGATCGCCGCCGTCATCGATGATGATATTCGGTCCGACGGAGAGCACGCTGCGCAGATGCGCCTGATATTCCTCGTCCGTGCAGCCGTAGACAGCGTGCACGTCCATGCCCGTCGCCGCCAGCGCCGCGGCAACATCGTCCTGTGTGGACAGCGGGTTGGAACCGGTGACGTGCATCTCCGCGCCGCCCATCTCGAGCACGCGGCACAGGTAGGCCGTCTTGGCCTCCAGATGCACGGAGAGCGCGATCTTTAGACCGGCAAACGGCTTTTCCCGCGCAAAATCGCTGCCGATGTCGCGCAAAACAGGCATATGTGCTTCCACCCAGCGGATCTTCCGCTCGCCGGACGGCGCCAGGTTCAGATCTTTGATCGTACTCATAAAGGTGACCTCCCGCTGTAAAAATCGTTTTCAGCGCTTTATTTTAACACTTTCGTCAAGCGTTGACAACCGGTTTTTCCGCAGAAAACGCCCCGGAGGACACACAGTCCTCCGGGGCGTTGGAAATTCATCCGGTCACCAGCCGCAGTACAGGCAATAGCCGATGCCTGCCGCCAGCATACCGGCAATAGAGCACAGCCAGATCAGCAGGCCGGTATAGGATTTTTGCCGCGGCCGGGGCGCAGGCACCGCCGGCACACGGCCGACGGCATCCCGCGCCTGCTGCACCAGATCCGCCGCCGTGATGCCGCCGCTGGCAGCATCATCGCGGACAATATAAATGATCTGCTCAAACAGCGGACTTTCGGCCGCGTCGACCACGACGACGCGGCGCGAAACGCCGTGGGCGAAGGCAATCTCGCCCGCGTCCGCCGGCAGCGGGAGCGGCTGCACGGCGTCCGGCCGACGGATGGGCTTGTTTTTTCGTTTCATCAGCTGCGCACCTCCACTTTCACCGCCAAGGCGGTCATATCATCGCTGCGCCCATACTCGCGGATCGCCGCACGCACGACGCTGCCCGCCAGTGTTTTCATATCGCTGTCGTCCGAATCGCTCAGCAGCCTGCGCAGCCAGGCGTCGTGCCCGTCGGAGACAACGCCGTCGCTCGCGATCACGGCCACGCTGCCGGGCTTGAGATGCATGTGCAGCTCGTCCGGCGCTTTGCCGCTCTCCTGCTCGAGCCCGGGCGCAAAGGACGTGCAACGCAGCTTTTTGAGCGCACCGCCGGATTTGACATACGTCGGCGCGGCGCCGTATTTATAAAAATCCGCCTCGCCGGTGAACAGGTTCATACACATGAGATCCACGGTGGCATAGCCCCAGTTCTCCCCATCGCGCAGGAGCATGGCAGAGTTGAGCAGCTTCATCGCCAGCGCCGGGCTGACGCCGGAGCGCAAAAACTCCTCCAGCATGCCGACCGTGCTGATGCTGCCGTCGGCCGCCGTCTCGCCGCAGCCCATACCGTCGGACAGGATCACGCACAGCTGCCCCGCGTCCGTCTTGAAATACGTACCGCGGTCGCCGGAGACCGTTTCCCCCTTCTTGCGCATGGACGCAATGCCGACGGAAACCGCCAGCGGCTCCGCCTCGAGCAGGAGCAGGCTGTCGTCCCGCGCGGCGTTTTCCGGCATGCACAGCCGCACGCCCAGCGTTGCCGAGAGCTTGTCCAGATAGTCCGGCAGTTCCAGCAGCGGGCGCAGGTAGCGGCTGTCGATTGTCACGCGCAGACGACCCGTACTCTCGCGGAAGACGGCCGCGTCCGCCTCCACGCCGATGGTGCGAAGGTAGCGGATCAGGCGCTGCTCCGCCAGCGGGTCGGCGCCGTAGCTGCTGTCGAGCTCGCGCGAGACATTCGTGAGCACCTGCGCAAAGTCGGCGTACTGCTCCCAGAGCACGGTGCGGTTTTCCTGCAGTGTTTCCTGCATCCGCTGCCGGTAGGCGCGCAGACGCAGCTCCCCGTTGACGACCTCGGTATACTCGTGCAGATGGACGCAGCGGTCACGAAAATACGGCGGAAAATCCTCCGGCAGCAGCCGGCCGCGCGCCTGAATGTGCCGTGTGACATCGTTCATGATATTGAGCGTATCGAGCGCCCGACGCGTCCAGCACTCCTGCTGCAGCTTGCACCGGCAGCAGACGCGGTCGGCCGCGCGGTCAAATACTTTTGCAACATCGGCGTCATTTTCTGCTGCAGAGGCAGCCTGACTCGCCGTGTCATGCAGCTGTTGATACGCATGCGCTACGCCGCCGACACGCGCGGCGACATAGCGGCGCAGACCGGACTCCCCGCTCCCGCCGCGCAGCGGCTGCAAAAACGCCCCGACCGCTACCACGAACTTTTTCGGGATTACCAGATACGCGCCGACGCCGAGCACCAGCTCCGCACCCGCACCGATGCGCAGCTCCGGAAGCGGGATGCAAAACAGCGCCAGCAGGTACGCAGCTGCAAAAATCAGCAGATAAAACCCGCGCCGATGCTTGCAGAACTGCCCGGACAGCAGCCCGGCAGCGGCATAGACGACCGAGAACAGCACGCCCGCACCGGCAGCCACATCCATGGCGATGCCGAGGATGAGCCCGGCCGACGCCCCGCACAGCGCGCCGCCCGTCCCACTAAGGATGATCAAAATGAGCACCGAGAGCGCCCGGCCGACCGACAATTTGTCGAACAGCAGCAGATTGTTCACGCCCATTAGCAGACACGCCAGCAAAAATACGGTCGATACATTGCGGCAGATCTCCGCATTAACCGTGCGCGGCTCCTGTGCGCGCAGCAGATCATCAAATCCGTAGGCTGACGCGGCGCACAGCAGCAAAAACAGCGCCATTCTGGACACCAGCAGCAGCGACAGGCCGCCCGTGAGCAGATACAGCACCAGCCGCGTCAGTATGTAAGCCGCCGCGGAGACGGCCGGCGGATACCAGCGCGTCTGCACAAACGGGTGACTGCGCAAGAAATACGCCGTCAAAAACGTCAGACAGCAGCCAGCCGCTAGCTGTGTGCCGGTCGCAACACCGAACGCCGCAAAGTAGCCGAGCGCGCAGCCGACAAGGCACAGTGCGCCGCCGGAACCATACCCCATGGCCGCCAAAAACGCCAGCCCGAACGGCGCCGGCGACCCAGCAATATGTGCCGTTGACAGGATCAGCCCGAGCGCAAAGCTGACGAGCATACCGACCCATTTGGCATTTTCGCTTGCCGGCAGCAGCCCGATCGGGCTCGGCAAGGCGCCGGGTGCGCGCACCGGCTGGTCGTGCCCCGCAATCTTGACATGCATAGTGGTTCCTCCTGACGCAAAACAGTTTACATAAATTATAGATTTTTATCGTTATGAAAACTGTCATTCCCCGCTGTCGCAGAAAATGTCTTTGCGCAGGAATCGTTTGCTTTTGGGCGCAAAAAAGCTGCCGGCCGATAACCGACAGCTTTTGATGCAATTGCTTCCAACCGCGCGGACTCAATCCTTGTTGTCCGCCGGATGCAGGAGGTGCTCGCCGATGCGGAACACATCGCCGGCGCCCACGGTCAGGATAATATCGCCCGGGCGGGCAATGCGGCGCAGCTCGGCCTCGATCTCCGCGAACGTCGGGTAGAATTTCGCACCCGGGATCTGCGCGGCCAGATCGGCAGACGAAATGCCGATGGTGTTTTTCTCGCGCGCAGCGTAAATCTCCGCCAGATAGACGATCGTCGGGCGGCGGAGCTGCTCGACAAAATCGTTGAAGAGCTTCGCCGTGCGGCTGTAGGTATGCGGCTGGAACACGACGATCGTGCGCTGATAGTCAAGCGTATCGACCGCATCGAGCAGCGCGCGCAGTTCGCTCGGGTGGTGTGCATAATCATCGTACAGATCCGCGCCCTGGAACTTGCCCTTATAATCAAACCGGCGGCCAGCACCTTCAAAACCGGCAAGACCGTACTTGACGGCGTTCGGACTGACGCCGAGCACGATGGCCGCAGCCGTAGCCGCGAGTGCGTTGCGCACATTGTGGATACCCGGAACGTGGATCGTCACATGGGAAAAAAGATTTCCCCGGTGATAAATATCAAACTCCGACGAGGAGCCGCGGTGCACAATGTTCTCGGCGTACACGTCCGCCTTCGGGCTCAGGCCGAAGGTGATAACCTTGCGCTCGATCCCGCGCAGGGCGTCCATTGTATTGGCATCGTCGCAGTTTGCGATCACGGTGCCGGTCTCGGCCGGAACGCGCTCGGCAAACAGACGGAACGAGTGCTTGATGTCCTCGATATCCTTGAAAAAGTCCAGATGATCCGCCTCGATATTCAGGATCACGGCGATCGTCGGATTGAGGGAAAGGAATGAATTATAATACTCGCATGACTCCATGATAATCGTATTGCCTTTGCCGACACGGTGACAAGCATGCAGCAGCGGAAGCGTGCCGCCGATCATGACGGTCGGGTCCTTCTCAGCCGCCATCATGATGTGCGTGCACATGGACGACGTCGTCGTCTTGCCATGCGTGCCGGAAATGCACAGCGCGTTCGGGTAGCCGCGCATCAGCGCGCCCCACGCCTGCGTCCGCTCAAAGACCGGGATGCCGCGGCGGTGCGCCTCGTGCACCTCCGGGTTGTCGTCATGCACGGCGGCCGTGCGGATCACGAACTCAATATCATCCGTGACATTGGCAGCGCTGTGACCGATGTGGATTGGAATGCCGCGCTCGCGCAGCGTGAGCGTATTGTCGCTCTCGCACATGTCCGAGCCGCGGATGTCCAGCCCGGCGCCGTGCAGCACCTCTGCCAACGGCGACATGGACACGCCGCCGATACCGATCAGCAGCCCGGTTTTTCCGGGAACCAGATAATCCTGAAAATCCATTGAAAGCACCAAATTTCATTCAAAATATTGTGACGTCCGGCACGGCAGAGCTGTCCAGTGCTGCGCGGGCTGGTTACAAACAGGTTACAGTTGTTATTTTCACACCGGGGTATTATAATACGTTTGACGCTACATTACAATAGATTTTTGCCGAACCGGCTGCAAAAAGCCGGTTTATCCAAGAAAAAGGAGCCAGAACGCATGAACGAAGCCTGGACAGAACTCAAGCAGGCGTGTGCGCAGTGCCGGCGCTGCGGCCTCGGTGAGACGCGGCACCATCTCGTATTCGGCGACGGTGCCGAGAACGCACGCATCATGCTCATCGGTGAAGGCCCCGGCGAACAGGAAGACCTGCAGGGCCTGCCGTTTGTCGGCCCGGCCGGAAAGCTGCTCGACGATATGCTCGAAATGATCTATCTCGACCGGACAAAGGTCTACATCGCCAACATTGTCAAATGCCGCCCGCCGCACAACCGCGACCCGCAGTTCGTGGAGCAGAAATGCTGCAGTGAATGGCTGCAGCGGCAGATCGCACTCGTCGATCCGGCGATTATCGTCTGCCTGGGCCGCATCGCCGCGACCGCGCTCATCAAGGATCCGTTTCGCATCACGCGCGAGCATGGACAGTGGTTTGATGTAAACGGCCGGCGCTGTATGGCAATCTATCATCCCTCTGCCCTGCTGCGCGACCCGAGCAAGCGGCCGGAGACGTTCGTCGACCTCAAGACGCTCCAGCGCGAGATCTATGCCCGCTGCCCGGAGGTGTATCCTGATGTCTGATGTGCGTATCCGCCGCGCGGCCGCAGCAGACCTGCCGGCGCTGACCCGGCTCTGGCAGACGGCCTTTGGCGACCCGCCAGAGCTGATCGGCGCGTTTTATGACCGCTTTCCGCCGGAAACGTCCACCTGGGTGGTCGAGGCTGACGGGAACGTTGCCACGGCTGCGCATCTGCTGGACGGCCGGCTGCATACGTCTGACGGCCGCACTCTTCCCTGCGCCTATGTCTATGCGGTCTCCACCGATCCGGCGCAGCAGGGACACGGCTATGCATCGGCGCTGATGCAGCGCTTTGCCGCCAATGCGGACGCGAGCGGCTGTTTGCTCTATACGCTTCCCGCGGAAGCCTCCCTGTACGCCTGGTATCGGTCCGTTATGGGCACCACGCAAACCGCTCGCGGCGAGCGGCTGCACATCACACGCGAGCCGGATATGCAGCGCCTGCCCGACGTCCAGCGGGTCAGCGCGCAGGAATACGCCGCGCTGCGGGAACAAGCGCTGCAAGGCAGCACTCACGTGGAGTTGTCAGCGGCGCTGCTGGCATTTCAGGCAGACCTCTGTGATATGTGCGGCGGCGCACTGGTGCGCATCGCCGGCGGCTGCGCTGCCGTGGAGCGGGACGGGGATCTGCTTCTCGTCAAGGAGCTGCTGGGTGCGGACACTTTGCCGGCCGTTCAGGCGCTGCTTACCGCCTTCGGCGTGCAGGATGCGCAGCTGTGCATCCAACGTACCGGCGGCGCACAGGCGCTGGCCGCTTACCGCCCGTTTTCCTGTGCGGATCCGGATGTGCTCTGGGGGCTTTATCTGGACTGAGCGGAAACTTAATGAATTGGAAATACTTTTTCCCTTGCTTCTGTAATATTGTCCCGATATCCTTTTATTCAGAAGCAAGCAATCCTTTTTCATTTTATCCTCATCCCCTCAACAAAACAAAGCGAAACTGCACAGAAGCATTCTTCTGTGCCGTTTTGTTTTAGCGGCAAAAAATTTTCTTTTCGGACACCATGCAGAAGCATGTCCGGTTACTGAACATATTCCACAAATAATGTGAAAAATCCGCAGGAAAACAACGAAAATTTGAACAAAAGAAATCCCCCTCAGGCGGATATTTTGTTTGACAATTAACAACAAATCCGCTATACTTCAGGTGTATGAATAGATATCCACATCGGCAAAGCTGTCTGGTAAACGCGCATATATCCAAGCATTTTTGTCGGGTTTTCATAAACCGGAATGTCAAATCATACAAAGTCTGTTGTTGAATGCGAAAAATTTTAAGGGGGCTTGCACATGAGAGACTTGAAACACCTGATCGCATTTGAAAACCTGCTCCAGGAGGCCAACAACGAGTTGGTCCGGCAAGGAAAGGCAGACGGCAAGAGAGCGCTGGGTTACACCTGCTACTTCATGCCCGAAGTTCTGCTCGACCTGCCCGGCTGCTTTGCAGTCCGTCTGAGAGCGCCGAAATGCACTTCTCCGGACATGGCTACATATTACATGTCCAGCCGTACCTGCCATTACGGCCGCAGCCTCTTCGAGCGCGCACTCGAAGGCGGCTACAACTTCCTGGATGCTGATTTCGGCACCGAGACCTGCACGGTCACCTGCCGTTTCCAGGAGCACCTTGACTACATGGACGTCATCCAGAATCCGGACTTCTTCGTGACGTTCACCGACGTGCCGTTCAAGAGAAACCAGAACAGCATTGCGCACTACGAAGGCCAGCTGCAGGCCCACGTCCTTGATCCGCTGCACGAGAAATTCGGCATCGACATCTCCGACGAAGCGCTCATGAAGGCCATCGACCTGCACAACGAGATCAGCGCGGTCATCAACGAGATCGGCGACTACCGCAAGCTCGATAACCCGACCATCACGGGCTACGAGTTCCAGGTCATCCAGCTCTGCTCGCTGGTCTGCCCGAAGGAACTGATCCTCCCGATGCTGAAGGAAACTGCCAAGGAGCTCAAGACCCGCAAGCCCGATAAGAAGAGCCCGTTCCGCTGCAAGGTCGTTCTGGCCGGCTCCGAGAACGATGACCCCGAATTCACCAAGCTGATCGAAGGCTGCGGCGCCGAAGTCGTCTGCGACCGTCACTGCTACGGTGCTGTGGAGTCCCGTGCTCCCATCGTGGTCAAGGACGGCGAGAAGCCGCTGACCGCGATTGCCCGCCACTATCTTGAGACCAGCAACTGCCCGCGCTTCATGCCGCAGGATATCATGCGCGAGCGCAAGCAGCGTCTGGCCGACCTCGCCAAGGAATACAAGGCTGACGGCATCATCGTTGCCTCCAACAAGTTCTGCGAATACTGGAGCTACGAGCGCACGATCGATACCATCGTCATGCCGCGTGACTTTGGCTATCCGGTCTGCTCCATCGAAAAGGAATACATCAACGGCGCCTCCGGCCAGCTGCGTACCCGCTTCCAGGCCTTCGTCGAGAGCATCGAAATCAAGAAGATTCAGGAGGGCAAATAATGAAATACGATATGAAAGCACTTGCCCATGATTTCTGGTACGGCAAGCCCCATCAGGAGCGCCGCCTGGGCGATCTCTACATTGATAAGACCGGTCTGTACAAGCACAGAGAGTGGCGTGGTTTCAAAGACACCATGTACTACTTCTACAACATCTGGATGTACAACTACGCGCACATGGTCATGGACGTTGTCCGCTACGGCGGCCTCATCAACTTTGCCAAGGGCGTGTGGCGCTACCGCTGGGTCGGCCAGACCTACCTGCCGGTTCTGCACTGGTTCGACCGCGGCATGGAAGGCATGCGCGGTGAGGGCCTGAAGGCCTCCGCGTGGCACTACCGCGGCATGGTCAACGCGACCATCTTCCAGTTCCAGCGCATGTTCTCCTCCGACGCCAACCTCCGCGGCGGCAAGAGAAACTACAGATGGCATCACAACGTTGCCCACAACGAGACCGTCTGGGGCGGCGTGTTCTATCCCTGGCACGGCAAGCTGACGAACGTCCCGATGGAGATGATCCCGTACTTCGTCACCTGCCACGTCAACAGCCACACCGTTCTCAACTACATCGACGCGGTGCAGTCCATCGGTCTGCCGGGTGATCCGTGCCCGATGTGCCAGGCGGAAGCCGGCCTGTTCGTCCTCGACGACATGCCCGATTACGCGCCGATCGTTGTCACCTCCAACGAGGCCTGCGACGCTTCCGTCGCCACCTCCATCCTGCAGGACTGGTTCCTCGACAAGCCGCTGTTCGCCATGCCGCAGCCGATGCAGTTTGACGATCCGCTGCTCAAGAAGCATTGCCGCGACGAGATCGAGCAGTGCTGGAAGTTCGTCGAAGAGCAGACCGGCATCCCGTTTGACTGGAACTCCCTGGTCAAGTGCATCGAGTCCCAGAACGAGCTGATGAAGTTCGAGTGGGAGAAGTGGGATGTCGCCGCAAAGACCGACTACTATCCGGTCAATGGCGTCGCGCAGGCTCTGTACCGTATCTACCAGTCCCAGTTCGGCGATCTGCCGGTCTGGCACGAGGTTGACGGCCACGTCCGCAAGATCCTCAATAAGTGCGTCAAGAAAAAGATCAACAGCTTCCCGGAGACCCGCCACAGAGTGCTGGCATGGTCCTGCGCACCGCTGTACTACTCCAACTGGTGCACCTGGGCGTATAACTGCTGGGGTCTGAACACCGTCATGAACATGGACTCTCTGATGTTCAACATGACCATCCGCACCGACAGCTATGACCACTGCCTGGACGACATGGCACAGTATCACATGTGGGCTCCGATGCGTCGTATGGCCGTCGGCGGCATGCACCACATCTTTGAGTGCTGGAAGTACATGGAGGAGTTCAACTGCGACATGGTCATGATGTACGATCAGCTGCAGTGCAAGGGCATGCAGGGTGTGCACGGCCTGTTCGAGGACGAGTTCCGTGAGAGAAATATCCATGCGATCTGGATGCCGCACGCGCTGCCTGACAGCCGCACCGTGTCCCGTATGGAGATCCGTCAGATCGTCAACGATTACATGACAACCGTTATGCACGAGGAGCCTCTCGACCCGACGCTGCTTGAGTTTGACGACTCCATGACTTGGTAATTAGAAGGAGGAAACGAAATGAAAGCAAAAATTCTGAAAGCTCTTCTCATGGCGCTCGGCGTCAACGCCGCGCTGTTTGCCGTTTTCTTCTTTGACCTGGACGGCAAATTCCTGTTCTACGTGGTCGAGCCCACGCTCAAAAAGCATTACGACAACATGCCGCGCCGCGACATGACCAAGATGCCGTATGAGATGAACAAGCCGAACTACGAGTACAACGTCTGATCACCTTACAATCTAAAAACATAGATATAACAGGAGGAGAAGTAATACTATGAAATATTTTGGCGGATGCGACGTAGGTTCCACCTACACGAAGGCAGTTATTCTCGACGAGAACGGCAAAATGTGCGCCGACACGACGATCCGCAGCAAGATCAATGCGG